>Ga0070707_100001205_pt1 | contig 25431 bp, 19 predicted proteins | sample KBSK5502metaG_FD_65468 | JGI IMG/M metagenome (GOLD analysis project Ga0070707, IMG submission 65468) | Corn, switchgrass and miscanthus rhizosphere microbial communities from Kellogg Biological Station, Michigan, USA - KBS K5-50-2 metaG | ecosystem: Host-associated > Plants > Roots >...
GGTCGTCGTTAGCTCGCAAAATGCAAACCGGGAATGGGTTTATTCGCAGCAACAAACATTCTCCGCCGAAGGCTACAGCGGTCAGGCGTTCAATCCGCATTTTCCGCACACGACCTCCAGCGTCGGCACGACGAAAAATTGCACCGACTGCCATTTATCGGCGAACAACGACAACAACGCCTGGATGACGCAGCTTCTCGGATTCGGCACCGGCTCGGTCAATTTCTTCGGCCGCTACGCTTACATCGGTGAAGGCAAAGAAGGTCTGCACGCCGTGGTTTGGACTGAAGCGGATGAGCCGCAGGCGGTGATCGGAAGTCATTTCCAATCGATCGCCTACCCCGCTGATTACAAAAAGCATCTCGATAACGGTTCGATTCTGACCGAAGCCTACGAGCACAGCGGTCACGACATTCAAGACATCTGGTTGCGCGGCGAATATCTCTACACCGCGAACGGCCCCGGCGGTTTCGAAGTTTTTGATGTCGCGAACATTGATCAAAAAGCATTTTCGGAGCGCATCGTCAGCTCACCCGTCTCGCCGCTCGGCCAACGCACGCGCATCAACACGAAATACGCGACGAGCATCGCGCTGCCGAGCACGCTCGCGCTCGATCCCGCGCGCCAACATCTTCCGGAAAACGAAGAGCAACCGATCGATCTCTTCTACGCGTTCGTTTTCATTTCCGACCGCGAAGAAGGACTCGTCATCAGCAACGTCGCGACGCTGGTGGACGGAAATCCGGACAACAATTTTTTGAAGGAAAGTGAAACCGTCCGCTTCAACCCAAACGGCGCTCTGACCGGCGCGACCTTCGTTGCCGCAACTGGGCACCGACTTTACATGACAACGCCGCGCGGTTTGTTCGTTGTCGATGTTAGCGATGCGGCGCATCCGCGAATTGTTGGCGAGTTGACGAACGGTTTTCTCCGAAATCCGCGCTGCATCGCGATCCAATTCCGCTACGGATTCATCACTGACGATGACGGATTGAAGATTGTCGATCTTACCGAACCAACGCGACCGGTTCCGCTGCTGCGGTCGACGTTGCGACTGAATCACGCGGGACGTTTGTACGTCGCGCGCACTTACGCCTACGTCGCAAACGGGCCGGAAGGACTCGCGATCGTCGATGTTGAAAATCCGGAACGACCGCGGCTCGATCAAATGTTTAATGCGGGCGGCGCGTTGAACGACACCCGCGCGGTGCAGATCGGCAGCGTCAGCGCGTCCGAGTTTGCGCTTGTTGCCGACGGCAAAAACGGATTGCGCGTCGTGCAATTGATTTCGCCGGACACAGTTCCCGGCGCACAGGGATTTAGTCCGCGCCCGAATCCAAAACTCATCGCGACCTATCCGACGAAAAGCGAAACGATTTGCGTTTCGCGCGGGCTCGAGCGCGATCGCGTGGTCGATGAGACCGGCGGGCAAACGGTCGTCTTCGGTCGGCGCGGCTCGCGGCCGTTTCATTTGGATGAGACGGAACGCTTTTATCGAAGATCGACATCGAACGAAGGAAAAGATTTCGAACGGCGTAAAGGTGATCTCTACTTTGTCGAAGACGTGACGATGTCGGGCGGAGTTTTACAAACCAAGAGCGGGGAAGTGCTCAGCCCGCTCGCGACGCCGACACCGTCACCGCAACCAATGTTGCTCCCGCTCGAGCCGGAGGTGGAACCGAGCGCGATTCCGACGACGACACCAAAACGGTGACGTTTTTTCCAAAGTGATTGCGCATTGCATTTTCATTTAGTACAACCAGCGGCATGGCGGACAAAAACAGCAAGCAACCTCTGAACGCTCCCGGGGCCTGGTACGTCGATACGACCTGTACGATGTGTCGGACCTGTCTCGAAGAAGCGCCGACTCTGCTCAAAACAACTGACGACGAAACAGCGGTCTATTTTGTGAAACAACCAGAGGGCGATGCCGAAGCCGCGGCCGCGCAGCGCTCACTGGAAGTTTGTCCGACTCTCGCAATCGGTAACGACGGCTGAGTTCGCGTCGCAAGATCGACATCGTATGCCAGGCCCGTACACCCGCGCGAATCCGTTTCCCGCAAAGATTGTCACGAACCGGAGTTTGTGCGGCAAAGGCTCCGAGAAAGACACCCGCCACTTCGAGCTCGATCTCAAAGACTGGGGATTGAATTACGACGTCGGCGATTCAATGACGGTTTGGGCGACGAACGATCCCGCGTTGGTTGATGAAATGCTCACGCGCATCGGCGCGAAAGGAGATGAAACAGTCAAAGGACCGGCCGGCGAAAAACCGCTGCGCGAAGTTTTATTTCGCGATTGCCGGATCACGCAAACGACGCCGAAATTTTTGCAGGCGATCGCGGCCAAAGCGGTGAACGGCGCGCCACTGCTGACCGAACTTCTCAAACCGGAACGCAAACAAGATCTCGACACTTATCTTTGGGGAATGGAAGTGGTCGATTTTTTGATCGAGCATCCGTCGATCAAATGGGCGCCGCAAGAGTTCGTCGATACCCTCGCGAAGCTATTGCCGCGGATGTATTCGATTTCGTCCAGCATCAAGGCGTATCCAGACCAGGTTCACTTCACGATCGACGTGGTGCATTACGAAAGCCGTGGGCGAACGCGAAAAGGTGTTTGCTCAAACTTTCTTGCGGAGCGCGCGAAGGACGCGCCGGTCCCGGTTTTCCCGAATGCATCAAAGTTTCGTCTGCCGGAAGATGGCAATACGCCGATCATCATGGTTGGTCCAGGCACCGGCGTGGCGCCGTTCCGCGCGTTTTTGCAGGAGCGCAAAGTCACCGGCGCGAAAGGCAAGAACTGGCTTTTCTTCGGGTCGCAGCACAAACACTGCAATTATTTTTACGAAGACGAGCTCGAGAAAATGAAGAGCGACGGATTTCTAACGCGACTCGATCTCGCGTGGTCGCGCGATTCCACCGCGAAAACCTACGTGCAAACCAAAATGCTCGAGAGCGCGGACGAGATTTGGAAATGGATCGACAGCGACGGCGCACACTTTTTTGTTTGCGGCGACGCGCGCCGCATGGCCAAGGACGTCGACGCCGCGCTCCGCAAAATCATTCAGGACAAGAGCGGCAAGTCGGAAGAAGAAACGAATCAGTACGTCGAAAAGCTGAAAGCGGACAAGCGTTACAAGCGTGACGTCTATTAGATCGACATCAAAAAATTTGCGACGGTCATAGACCGCCGCTACAGAAGTCAGATGCCAGAAGTTAGTGCGCCGCCAAAGCCCGCGTCCGCTTCACAATGGACACGCCAAAATCCATTTCCCGGGAAACTCACCGTCAATCGCCGGTTGAGCACTGAGGAATCGGAAAAAGACACGCGCCATTTCGAGATCGATCTCACGAACTGGGGATTAAATTTCGAACCGGGCGATTCGGTTGCGGTTTATCCGACGAACGATCCGCAACTGGTTGACGAAATCATTCGCGCGCTCGGCGCGAAAGGCGACGAACCGGTCACGGCCGCAAAAACGCAGAAGCCATTGCGCGAAGCGTTGTTGAAAGATTTTTCGATCACTCAACCGACGCCGAAGTTTTTGAAAGCAATCGCAGAGCGTGCGGCTTCGGCGCCGATGCTCACTGAGCTGCTTCATCCCGATCGCAAGGGCGATCTCCGAAATTATCTCTGGGGCGCGGAAGTGATCGACTTTCTGCTCGATCACCCGTCGGCAAAGTTCACACCGGGGGAATTTGTCGGTCTGCTCACCAAATTGCAGCCGCGTCTTTATTCAGTTGCCTCGAGTCTGCGCGTTTTTCCTGGCTGCGTGCACCTGATTGTCGATGTGGTGCAGTATGAAAGTCGTGGACGCGTGCGCAAAGGCGTGGCCACAGGATTTCTGGCCGAGCGCGCCGACAAAGTTCCGGTGCCGGTTTATCCGAGCTCGGCCAAACATTTTCACATGCCTGAAGACCAAAACACTCCGCTGATTATGATTGGGCCAGGCACAGGCGTGGCGCCATTTCGCGCGTTTTTGCAGGAACGACAGGCGCTGGGCGCGAAAGGAAAGAATTGGCTTTTCTTCGGCGCGCAGCGCGAGAAATGCGACTACGCCTACAAAGAAGATTGGGGGAAATTTTCGGGCGACGGAATTTTGACCAAGCTCGACTGTGCCTGGTCGCGTGATCAAGCGCACAAGATTTACGTGCAGCACAAGATGCTCGAAAACGCGGCGGAGATTTGGAAATGGATCGACAGCGAAGGCGCGCAGTTTTTTGTTTGCGGCGACGCGCGCCGCATGGCCAAGGACGTCGATGCGGCGTTGCGCAAAATTGTTCAGGAGCAAGGCGGCAAGTCGGTCGAAGAAGCGAACGCTTACGTCGAGCAACTCAAGACCGACAAACGCTACAAGCGCGACGTGTACTGAGCTTCTGTAGCGGCGCTCTGCGAGCGCCGGATTATTTAGATTTTCGGCGCTCGTAGACCGCCGCTACAATTCGCACGCGATGAAAATTTCGTTCTGCGCGCTGATCCTTTTCGCACAAGTCGCACACGCCGGTCTCGAAAAGTACTCGTCACTGCTCGTCGCCGACAAAAGTCCGAACGCGCCCGCGACGTCAACCGGGATTCGCGTGACATATCTTGGCGTAAACGGATTTCAATTTGAGACAGACGGCCACGCGCTGTTGGTCGATCCTTATTTTACCCGCGTCGGCTTGTGGGCAGGCGCCTTAAATGAACGAATCGAATCAAATCCGAGTCGCGTCCGCGAAGGCTTGAAACACGTTCGGTCGCGCGTCGATGCGATTCTGGTAACGCACGCGCACTTCGATCATCTACTCGATGTGCCTGAAATCATGCGGCGCAGTCAGACGCGCCTGGTTGCCGGACCGACGGCGGTTCGATTGGTCCAGACGTTGGCAATTTCGCCCGACGAATGTGACGCGGTGAAACCAGGCAGCGTTCGCAAAATCGGTCCGTGGACGATCCGCGTCTTCGCTGCTCAACATGATCGATTGTTTGGAAAAGTTCCTTTCCAATGCGGCGCGAAACTGGCGAGGAGGCCCGCAAAAGCATCGGATTGGTGCGTCGGCGAGCCATTGTCGTTCGTGATCGAAGCCGCCGGAAAAAAAATCTACGTCGACTCCGGCGGCGTTCCCGGTTCACTGCCGGACGCCCGCATCAAGGATGTCGATCTTGCAATTCTTGGTGTCGCGCTGCCGGACAGTCGGAAACGTTTTGCGGAAACAGTAAGACGATTGAAGCCGCGATATATTTTTCCAAGTCACCAGGACGACATGTTTGCGCCAATCGATCGCCGTTTCGTTTTCGGAAAAATGACAAACTTTCCCGCGATCGTGAGCGAATATCGAAAGGAGAGATTTCCCGGACGCTTGATTCTCCTGGACTATTTTCGACCATGGACGCTGCGTTGAAGCGACATCCCTTCCTCGTCACCGCGCTCGCGCCGCTCATCCCGCATTTGGTCGGAAGCGCGTTCAACATCTGGTACAACATGACGGTGATCGATCCGCTCCTGATCGCGGCGGGTCTGAAGCAACGTTTCGTCGCAACCGTGATCATTTGGAATTCGATCGCGTATCCGGCGGCAGTGGCGATTTGGACGTGGCTAATTCTTTCGCTGCGGCCGGCATTCGTTCAGCTTCGGCGCGGTGAAATTGTTCCGGGCGCGGAGCTCGATCCTGCTCGGCGGCGTCTGGTTCATCTCCCGTGGTTTGGCGCCGCGATCTCCGGCGGCGCGTGGTTCATGGGTGCGATGGTTTTTTTGATTTCGCTCGCGACAACTGGCCGGCCGATGAATGCGCAATTATTCTGGCATCTGCCAATCTCATTCGGCGTTTCCGGTTTCATCGCGACCACGCAAGGTTTCTTTCTAATCGAATGGACAAGCCATTGGGGATTGTTCCCAATATTTTTTCGCGACGCGCGGCCGGATCGTTTAAAGGGAATCCATCCAATCTCTCTACGGATGCGCGGTTTCATGTGGGCAATTTCGGCGAGCGTTTGCCCGATCGGTTCGCTCCTCTTGTTGCTTTTCGCGCCGCCGTCACCGGGGACAAATCCGCAATCGTTCGGCGTTTTCGTCGCCGTTATCGGTGTCGCGTTTGCGTTGTTCTCAGCGTGGTTGATCGGCCGATCGGTTGCGCAACCGGTGGATGAATTGCGCGTGGCAGCACAGTCGGTGACGCAGGGTCAACTCGATGTTCAAGTGCCGTTGCGACGCGCCGACGAATTCGGAGCGTTGATCGGCGAATTCAATCGAATGGTGACGGAGTTGCGGGAAAAGGAACGATTGCGGCAAACGTTCGGCGCGCACGTAGGGCGCAAAGCGGCCGAGGAAATTTTGACGCGCGATCCCGGCCTTGGAGGAACGGAACAGGAAATCACGGTGATGTTTGTCGATATCCGCTCGTTCACCGCTCGTTCCGCGCATTTGTCTCCAACCGCGGCGGTTGGATTACTGAATGAATTTCTGCGCGAAATGGTCGAGGCGGTTGAAGGCGAACACGGGGGGATGATCAACAAGTTTCTCGGCGATGGTTTCATGGCGCTGTTCGGGATTGGCAGCAACATTGGAAATCACGCGGATGAAGCGCTCGCGGCGGCGGACTCGATTCAACGCACGATGGCAGAATTGAACAAAGCGCGGAGCGCGCGCGGTGAGGATTCAATTCAAATTGGAATCGGAATTAACACCGGACCGGCAATTGTCGGCAGTATCGGTTCGCCGGAGAGAATGGAATTCACCGTGATCGGGAACACGGTGAACGTCGCGTCGCGGATCGAAGCGCTGAACAAAACGCTCGGGACGAGTTTGCTGATCAGCAAAACGACGCGCGATGCGCTGCAAAAGATGGCGCAATTACGCGCGCTTCCGCCGCAATCGGTGAAAGGCGTCGACGAACTGGTAGAAGTCTTTACCATTTAATCCCCTCGCCAACCGGAAACTTCAAACAATCCCAAACGCTCGAGCTGATTGACCGGCTGCGCGTCCTGGATCGACAAATCGTTGCCGTGAACCGCGTGATGCTCGATCCAAAACGTCAGCTCCGATTTCCATTGCGCGAGATATGGCTCCATCTGCCAGCCGAACTCAGTTTGCGGCGCGGGCGGAAATGATTGCGGTGGCTCCGACGGTGGCGGACCAAGTTTGCCGACAAGAAAAACTGCGTGACCGCCGCGAAGAACGTTTTCGGCGCGCGAAACCAAATCGGGAATTGGATCTGATCCGGCCAACGCTTGTTTCAACAAATCCCAGCGATGCAAACTGAAATCGGAAACTTGCGGCACCGCCAGCCAGGGCGCCGGGCCATGATAATAACGTTGAAAGCTTACGCCGTATAAAAACGAAGTCACGATAATCAAGTCGTCGGCTCCGGCGCGCTGCTCGACCGTAGCCGCGGTCTGATCGCAGTTTGTCATTCGCATCGTGGCGCGTTGATAAAAGGCTTCCAAGGACATCGCGCAAACGAGCAGCGCGAGAACGAGATTAATCGCGCGAATGAAGAATCGATTCGGCAACGCGCTCCAAAAAGTGTGAATCAACAAAGCGACGATCGCCATTGCCGGCAAAAAATAGCGCGGGAAGACGAGATAGTGTGCCGCGGACAAAAAACCGATGGTCGCAGCAACCGCGACCAGCAACGTGAATACTGCGAAAAGAATCCGCGCGCGATTCAGAAACAGAGCAACGAACAGCGCGACGATCAGCGCCAGCCATGTCCATTCAGCGAACGCGCCCGCGTCCGCGATCGCATCACGCGCCACCAAAAACACAGAGGCAACGTCGTTCTTGTTCGCAATGATTTGCGCCCAATCGCGCGTCGCCCGAATGGTCGGCAGATAGACCAACAGCGATAACGCGGCAGCTGCGCCGATGCCGACGATCAACCAAAATGCCCGCCAATCTTTTCGTTTGAGCAAAACAACGGCAGCGCCCAGGCCAATCGCGAAAAGCATGAGCGCATTTGTGAAGAGCGATTGCGCGCTTAAAAGCACAGTAACGAATGCGCAAATGACGATTGGTTTCCCGAATTTGCCGGAGGCGATCCGCCAAATGAAAGCGAAGGCAAAAACAATCCAGATCAAACCGAAGCCGTAGGGCCGGAGCGAATCGCCGCCTTCGAGTGTCAGCGGATTGAACGCGAAGAGCGCGAGTGGCCAAAGCGGTGACGATTTGTCGATCAAATAACAACTGACCCACAGCGCGGCAAGGGTGGACAATCCGATCAGAAGGCCGAGAGCTCGAAGCGCAAGATCATTGTTGGCAAAGCCAATCGCGCTCCATCCGCGAAGAAGAAGAAAATAACCCGCTGGGAAAGGATCGAGCGGCAGCGATTTCCAAAATTCACCGAGCAAGGGTTTGGTTGCGAGCGTAAGGCTGCTGATTTCGTCCCGCCAAAGCGGTCCGGCATGAAGAAAAAAGATGATGTGGAATCCAATCAAAAGAAGCGTGAGCAGAATTGCAGCGACGAATTCGCTGCGCTCGATGACTGTTTTCTCCGACCAAAGACTCTTCATGCGACGCGCGCGCGCGCTGCGGCGAAAAGACTGATGAACCAAATCGCAGCGCACAAGATCGACAATCCTCCGCCGTAAAGCAGCCAAGTCGGCCGGTAAATGAGCGTGAGCTTGGTATGTGAGTCGGCCGGAACTTCAACAACAGGGAACAGACCGCGATAAGAATCGACGCGAAGTTTGTCATTACCAAGCCGGGCTTCGTAGCCACGTAAGTAAGGCCGCGAAAATGTCAGAAGCGCCGGCGCGCCGCCTTCAACAACATCGACCCGCAGCGTTATATGATTTCGCGATTCCTCGATTTGCGAAATCAACGCCGGCGCGAATTTCATTTCCGGTCGCGGATCGAGCGATTCAACCGATCGAACACGCTCAAGCGGCGGACCGACGCGATGATAAACTGCAGCTTCATCGCTTGACGCAACGAATTCCCAATCCGGACCGAGCGCGGGATCGATTCCTGAATCCCAAGCCACCACAAGCCCGTCGACGCCGAGTTGCGCGAGCAAACCTTCCGGGCCGGATTGGTTCCAGACTAAATATTCGGCTTCGTGCAGATTGATTTCGCCGTGAATGCGGCAATCGAATTCGCGCGCGATGCCGGCCGGGAGAATCGGACTGTAACCGTTGATGAAATGCAGCCCGGCCCACATTGACGTACTTCCGGGCCTAACGAGTTGGCCAACTGCCCCAGGTTTTTTTTCGCTTCGATAATTCGATTCGGCTTCCGGATAGACACTCAAATACAAGCGTTGCGGATCGAGCGGCGCGGGCTCGAGCAGCTGCTGACTCAAGTTATACTTCGGAATGCCACAGTTCGTTGGAATGCAAAGATAAGTGGCAAGAAAAATTGCGAAAGTGACGACCGGCGGCGCCCATTCACGAAATCTGAAATTAGGCATGTACCATTCTGAGAGCACCCAGATCGCTGCGATCTGCAAATAAACAAACATGACAGTGACGCCGTAATCACCGGCTGTTTGAAAGATCGACATCGGAATGACGGCGGCGATCAAGAGAAGAACCGACGCGGACGCTGTGCCTAAGCGCGGCCGGAATTGGAGAACTTCGGCGGCGCAAACGGCCAGTACGAGATGGAAAAATGGCAGCCAGCGGAAACTCCAACGAAAAATTCCCGCAGTTGGAATCATCGAGAGCAAGAGCAGGACTGCGAGCAAGAGAAGCTCCCATTTCATTCGGCGGATCAGCAATCGCGGCCGCCAAAGAAATCCGGCGATCAACGCCGCGGGCGCGACCAGACCATTGGCTAATTCGGTCGCACTGTGCGGAAGATGACGCGTGGAAAAATCGGCCCAGTTTACCGTCCAGCACGGCAAAATAAATCCGGGCAACGCGCTCCACGGCACAATCCATTGCCAATGCGCGTCCGCCGGTTGCATTTGTTCGCGAAAGGAGCCGTGGACGTAATCCAAAAGTGCGAACCACGCGGGCGCAGACATTCCGAAACCGAGCGCAGCGCCAAACAACATCGGCAAGATCGACATCCAACTTTTTGTTTGAGCGAACGATTTGATCGCCAGCCACCCGATCAAAGCGATCAGCATCAAAACGGTATAAGGAAATCCGCCGGTGACGAGGAGATAGACAAACGGCGCCGGCCAAAGAAATCGCCAGCGAGTTCGTCGTCGATCCAATGCGCGTTCGAGTCCCCACCACGCCCACGGCAACCATGTGAATGCGCCGAGTGCGCCGAACCAATCGGTCGCGCCCCAACAAATGATCCAACCGTTGAGCGCTGCGATCAGCGCGACAAAGATCGACAACGCAGTGGAAAGTCTTCGATCGCGCGCGAGAAGGAATGCGCCGGCGGCAAGAACGAAGAGATGCGTGATCGAAAGCGCGGCGGCTTGTTGCGAAAACGTGAGCGGAAATTTCCAAATCAAAACAACTGCGGCGTTCACGAAAACGGAAAACGTTCCGTATTGAAATTCGCCGGCAAGATTGCTGCAGACCCACGAGTAGGGGCTCAGCAGTGGCAAATGACCTTCACTCCAACTGCGCGCCACGTCGGCGAACACCGGCAACACGGAGATTTCGTAATCGTCATTCCAAAAAGCGAGCGGATCGCGCCAGAGCAGAACGAGACAGAACGCGACAACAATTACACCGCTGCAGATTGCGCCAAAAAGATTTGGCCACTGATTAACACGGATTTTCACAGATGCAGAAAAAACAATCTGCAAATCTGTGTTTCATCTGTGTTCATCTGTGGCGAGACAAATTTCCTAAAAGACGACCGGTTTTCCTTCGGTCATGACGAGCACTTTGTCTTCGATGCCGTGTTGCTGTGCGGAGACGCGCAAACGCTCGAGCGGTTCTTCGATCGGCTCGTAGCTGAGCCGAAAAGTTCCGTAGTGCATCGGGACGAGCGTTTTCGCATTCAATTCCTTGAATGCAGCGACCGCTTGCTCGGGGTTCATATGCACCTCGCGATCGAGCGCGGATTCGTAAGATCCAATCGGCAACAGCGCGATCTCGATGTTGTGGCGTTCGCCAATTTCCTTGAATCCCTCGAAATAGGCAGTGTCGCCGCAATGAAAAACCGAGCGGCCGTCTGCGCCGATGACGAATCCGCCGAAGCCGCGATGCGTGTCAGCGAGAAAACGCGCGCCCCAATGATGCGCCGGCGTGAGCGAGACGCGCAACGGCCCGAGTTCGATCGTCTGCCATTCGCCGAGCTCGTGGACGATATTGAATCCGAGCCGATGGACCAGCCGTCCGACGCCAACCGGAACGACAATCGGTTGATCAGCCGCAATCGCGCGCAACGTTCGTCGATCGAGATGATCAAAGTGCGCGTGAGTGACGAGCACGAAATCGATCGACGGCAAATGATGAATGTGAAAGCCGGGCTCCTTGAGTCGCTTGATCACGCTCAGCCACATCGACCAGATCGGATCGATCAGCACATTGGCCTCGTGCGTTTGAATGAGAAAAGAGGCATGGCCGATCCAGGTGATGCAAATTTGTCCCGGCTGCACTTTTGGAAACAAGGGACGCGCGCGCGTGCCGGAGCGTTTGGTAAAGAGCGATGGAATCCAGACGCTGGTAATAAAATTCCGCTTCGTCCAATCGCTCCCCGGACGCAGTTTCACGCGCTTGGATTTTTTCGCAGCGCCGTGATGCGCGTGGCGAACTATTTTGCGTTTTCTCGAAAAAGGATTCGGCACAGACCAGGAACGATATAAGGCCGGCGAGTCGAATCAAACGCTCAACCACTACGTTGAGTGAGCAGACGGAAGCGCAGTTTCCAATACGACATCGGCAATGGCGGCGGCAAGCAGGCGAGAATTCCGTAGCGCCGCTGCGGATTTGGGCGCGGATCGCGTTCGTTGTCCAGAGTTTGGAAGCGACGGAAAATTGGATCGTCGCCGAAGAAGGCGGCGGAAAAATTGCGCTCGACAAATTTTCGCTGCAGCGAGTTCGGCGGGAAATCATGAACAAAAACGGTGCACGGTTTTCCGGTACGCAAGAGATCGATAGCCAATTTGAGCGCACGAAAATCCTTTGGACCATCGATCAAAACCGCGTCGCCGTTTTCTAATCGGTTTGGTAAGATTTCGCGCGAGTCGCCGTAGAGAAGATCGACATTCGGTTCGTTTTTCAATTTCGCTTCGGCGGCCGGTGCGTTTTCGGATTGTCGATCGTACTCGACGCTGACGATGCGCGATTCGGGAAAGCAGCGGGCAAGAATGAGCGTGCTTTTGCCGCGGGCGCGTCCGGATTCGAGAATTTGTTTCGGCGCGAACGGTTTGACGGTCGCGTAAAACAAAAACATTTCGCTCTCCCAAATTCCGCCGTAGCCGGCTTCGGGGGGAATATTTGAAATGATGTTTCGATATTCCGGTAACAATTCGTCGGCCTGTTCAGCGACGATGCGCTTCGACAGTGACGAGTGATGGGTGACGAGTGACGAGTCGCCGGAAGCCGACATGTCCGCAAGATCGACAATTTGTCTGCGCGCGTCACGAGATTTAAGTTGAACTCGATGGAAAGCTTGCCGTTCGACCAGCGCGCCTGCTTCATTGCCGGCGCGGCCAAATCGGGGACGACGCTCTTGGTGTCGTTGCTCGATAGTCATCCGGAACTGCTGGTGATGCCGCAGGACACCGCCTATTTCCCGACAGTGCTGACGAAGTACGGAGCGCGCAGTCGTCGGGCGCAGTTCGACTATTTAACTAAGGAATCGTGGACGAATGTGCTCTTCGGCTTTCAAGCGATGCGCGGCCGGCAGGATTACGCCGAGTTCCCAAAAAAGAAATTCCTCGAGACGTTCGAACGAATCGCGTTCGATTCGACGAACGAAAAGCGCGATTTGCTCGTGTTGATGTTTGAAGCATACGCGGAAGTTGTCGGTGTTCCGCTTGATCAGATAAAACGCTGGGTGGAAAAAACGCCGGCCAACCGCAACTACGTTCCGCAAATCTTTAATCGTTTCCCGAAAGCGAAGCTGCTCCTGACGATGCGCGACCCGCGCGCGTTGCTCGCCGCGCAAATCGCGCTCGAACACACGCGCAGGACGAAGAGGTTTTCGGTCTATTACGTCATCGCGCATTGGCGGACGGCGGCGAAGCTGGCAAAAAAAATTCGTAACAAGGAAGTTCCGGGACTAGTCGTGATCTACGAGGACCTCGCGCTCGATCCGAAGATGTCGATGCAAAAAGTGTGCGATTATCTCGAGATCGATTTCGATCCGGAGGTCGTTCTTAATCCGACAAAGGTTGGTCGCTCATGGGCCGGCAATTCTGCGGCGGGCGTGCGATTTACGGAGATCAGCACGGAACCGGTGACGCGCTGGCACGGTGAATTGAGCGAGGATGAAATCGGCTGGGTCGAAAGGCACTGCTCGGATCTAATGCGCGAGTTTGGTTACGAGCCGCGTCTGACGCGGCGGTCGCTCCGGCATTTCATCAAACCAATCCGCGGCGAGCGACCGAAAGAGTTCCTGAAATCGCGGGCCTATTCGCTGCGCGATCGCTGGAGCGGCAGATAAGCGGTTGATTGATCGGAAATTTCGACTTCAGTTTCCGCCTGCTATGAGGGCTTGGAGGATTCTAGTTCCGCTTATTCTGATTTGTTCGACCGCGTTCGCGTTTGAGTCGCGACTGCCGTTGCAAACCGTTTTCAAAGGCGTACCGCAGTTCAATCGCCTGGTTTCGCTGGCGAAAGAAAATAATTGGAAATCGTTGTCGATCGGCGAGCGAACGGCAGCGGTCGGCCAGGCGCTGCTCGGCACGCGTTACAAATCGTACACGCTCGAGATCGATAACCGGATCGAATCGCCCTCGGTCAACTTCACCGGACTGGATTGCTGGACGTTTTTTGAAACGTCGCTCGCGTTTGCGCGAATGTTGAACGAGCCCGAAGAAAACTGGAGCCCGGAAAATTTTCTGCATTACATCGAGCTCGATCGCTACCGCGGCGGCATTTGCACGGGCGAATATCTTTCGCGCCTGCACTATTTGGAGGATTGGCTCTACGACAACGACAAGCGCGGATTGGTTGCCGATCTGACAACGAAACTTGGCGGACAAAGTGTGCCACACGCCGCGCATGAGATGACGGTGGCATGGCGACATTATCGTTATCTCGCGGCCAACAAATCTTTATTGGGGCCATTGGCCAAAATGGAGGCGGACGTTTCGCGACGGCCGCTTTATCAAATTTCCAAGAGCCGGGTGGCAAAGATCGAACCGAAACTGCAAACCGGAGATATCATCGGAATCGTTTCACATGACGGGCGCTTGTACTCGACTTCACATGTCGGGCTCGCGCTGCGCACAAGCGACGGCGTTTTGCATTTCATGCACGCGTCGGCTCCGCACAATTACGGCAAGGTCGTCGTCGATTCGCGGTTGTCCGATTACCTCAAGAAATATCGAAGCGATTCCGGAATTCTGGTCGCGCGGCCTTTAAGGTAAGCTCCAAACTCCAAGCTCCAAGCGGTGGCGCAAAGGCGATCTCACATTTGGTTCGCGTCGACCACAGAGCGACGACTACAGTTTCGCGAATGAAAATGTCGATCTTAGCGATATCGATCTTGCTCGTTGCTGCCGCGGGATCGATTTCGGCAGAAACAAAAATTCGGGTCGGACATTTTCCAAACATCACGCATGCGCAAGGTTTGATCGCCCATGCGCTTTCGCGACAGGGCAAAGGCTGGTTTGAGCAACGGATCGGCGACAACACACAAATCGAATGGTTTGTTTACAACGCCGGACCGAGCGCGATGGAAGCGATCTTCGCGAAATCGATCGATCTGACTTACGTCGGTTCCGGCCCCGCGCTCAATGCCTACACGAGATCGAACGGCACGGAAATTCGCTTGATCGCGGGCGCGGCAAATGGCGGCGCCGGCCTGGTGGTTCAACCAGATCAGAATTTGAAAGCGCCGGCGGATTTTCGCGGCAAGAAGATCGCCACCCCGCAACTCGGAAACACCCAGGACATTTCCTGTCGCGCATGGCTGACTGAAGGCGGATTGAAAATCACGCAACTCGGCGGCGATGCCCAAGTGATTCCGACGGCGAACCCGGATCAGCTCGGTTTATTCAAAGCGAGAAAGATCGACGCGGTCTGGGCGGTGGAACCGTGGCTCTCGCGTTTGGAGCAGGAAGCGTCCGGCCGAGTGCTTGTCGAAGAAAAGGAAGTCCCGACGACGATCCTGGTTTCGCGCGCGAAGTTTTTGAATGAGCAACGTGAAGTCACGAAAAAATTTGCGCAAGCAAACGCGGAGCTGACGGACTGGATGGTGAAAAATCCGGAAGAAGCGCAGCAATTACTCAAAGCCGAACTGCGCGAAGAAACGAAGAGCGATATGAGCGCGGAAGTGATCGCCGCGGCCTGGAAGCGAATTGTTTTCACCGCCGAAACGCCGCGCGCCGCGGTGGAAAAATTCATGCAGAACTCGGTGAAGGCTGGATTCATCAAGACGGCGCCGGATTTGTCCAAGTTGTTCGAGAATCCCTGATGTCGCTTCAAGAAGAACTCAAAGGACCTCCCCCCGCGAAACTGATTGTCGATCATGTTTCGAAATGGTTTCGCCAGAAACGGCAGACTATTCATGCGCTGGACGACGTTTCGTTCGAAGTGGCGGAAGGTGAGTTCATCGTCATCGTCGGTCCGAGCGGCTGCGGCAAATCGACATTGCTCGACATCATCGCGGGCCTGGAACATCCGGACAAAGGGCAGGTGCTCGCGGACAATCAACCAGTCACCAATCCTGGGCGCCATCGGCTGGTGATGTTTCAAGAGTCGGCGCTCTTTCCGTGGCTCAATGCTTTCGGCAACGTGATGTTCGGTTTGCGATTGAAACCCGGTCTGCGCAATTCGGAACGGCGCGAAGTCGCGAAATTTTTTCTTCATTTGGTTGGCCTCGAAAAATTCATGGAGGCAAACGTGCACGAGCTTTCCGGCGGAATGAAACAGCGGGTAGCGTTGGCGCGCGCACTCGCGCCGAACCCGCGAGTGCTCTTGATGGACGAACCGTTCGCCGCGCTCGATGCGATGACGCGCGAACAACTTTACGGCGACATTCAGAAGATTTGGGAGAAGCGGCGCAAAACCATCATCTTTGTGACGCACAACGTCCGCGAAGCGGCTTGTCTGGCCGATCGAGTAATGGTCATGTCTCCGACGCCCGGCCGAATTCGTGAAGTTTTCGAAGTCAAGCTGCCGCGGCCACGCAATTTCAACAGCATCGAGATTGCGCAGCATGCGGCAAAGCTCACGACCGTGTTGAAAGGGTACGCGAAAATCGAGGCCCCGGCGTGAGACGCGCGTTGCTCGCCATTTTGTTTTTCCTCGCGTTGGTCGCAATCTGGATGGCGATCGTGCGAGCGGAGATTTGGTCTCCGGTTTTACTTCCGTCGCCGCGCAGCGTTCTGGATTACTTAATCAACAGCGCGCGCGACGGGACTTTGTTGAGCGCGTCGATCGTGACATTGCGCCGCTTGCTGATTGGATATTTCATCGGACTTCTGATCGGATTGCCACTCGGTTTGCTCACCGCATCGCTCACATTCGTCGAAGACACGATCGGCGTGATGGCGCTCGGGTTACAAACGTTGCCGAGCGTTTGCTGGGTGCCGTTGGCGTTGTTGTGGTTCGGCCAAACCGAAGGCGCGATGTTGTTTGTTGTGATCATGGGAACGGTTTGGTCGGTCGTCATCGCGACCGACACGGGCGTGCGCACGATTCCGCCAATTTTTGCTCGTGCGGCGCGGACGATGGGCTCGGGACCATTTCATCGCTGGATCCACGTAATTCTGCCGGCGTCGTTGCCATATTTGATCAGCGGAATGAAACAGGGTTGGGCGTTTGCCTGGCGCTCATTAATGGCCGCGGAAATTTACGTGACGATCCTGACCGGTTTTGGATTGGGTCACCTGCTTCATTACGGTCGCGAACTAAACGCGATGGACCAGGTGATCGGCATCATGCTCGTGATCGTAGTGATCGGTCTACTTGCGGACAAAATTTTGTTTTCGCCATGGGAACGTTTTCTCCACCGACGTTGGGGAACTGGAAGGGTTTGACGCCCTAAACCGTCGGGAGCGTCACGGTAAAAGTCGCGCCGCGACCGAGCCCTTCGCTTCGCGCGCTAATCGTACCGCCGTGCATCTCGACAAGCGCTTTGCTGATGGCAAGGCCGAGTCCGAGTCCTTCTCTTTGCGTTTCCAATTGCTCGAACGCTTCAAAGATTTTGTTCAGGTATTTTGGCTCGATTCCGGCGCCGGTGTCGGTGATCTCTACGGAAACCGATGTTGGCGAGGGATTATAAGTCCGGATCAAGATCGAGCCATGTTCGGGCGTGAACTTGCAGGCGTTGCGCAAAATGTTCCAAAAAACCTGCTGCACCCGGGGAGGATCGACATTCACCCACCGGGAACGGGCTTCGAGAAAATTTGAAAGTTGAATCTGGCGAGAATCAAGGTCGACCTGAACGATCTGGGTCGCGTGCTGCAACAGGTCGTGAATATCGGTTTCCTGAAGTTGAAGCTGCAGCTTGCCCCGCGAGATTCGGGTTAAATCGAGCAGATCATCAATCAAGCGCGCTTCGAGTTCGACGTTGCGACAAACCATTCGCAGCCCATCCGCGATATCAGGCGGCAACTTGGCATGACTCAAAACATCATCGGCCCAAAGCAGGACCGGATTGAGCGGCGTGCGCAATTCGTGGCTGAGCGTGGCGAGGAAGCGATCCTTGGCTGCGTTGGCGTCTTCAGCGCTTTCTTTGGCGCGCTCCAATTCCTGCTCCACGCGACGCCGCTCGATGAAGAGGCCGATCTGGCTGCCAAGCGCCGTGCATAATCGAAGCAAGTCCGGGTCGGGGTCGACAACGTGTTCGCTGAACAATTCCAGAACGCCGTTAGCCGCGCGGCCGGCAAAAAGTGGAAAAGCGAAACCGCCGTGCAATCCAGCTTCACGCGCCGCCGGCGCCCGCGGAAAATTCTTGTCGGCAACAACATCGTAAATCCAGGCCGGCTCATTCGATTTCCAAACGCGACCGGGAAGACCTTCGCCCATTTGAAATTGCACGGCTTTGGAAAGTTCGCCGAACTTGTCGAACTTTTCGTCGCCGGTGTGCCAATAAGCGCGACATCGCAACCGGCCAATGCTGTCATCTAAAACCCAAAGCGCGGCCAAAGCCCAATCGCCGATGGAGGAAACGGTTTGGAGAATCGCCGGGGCCGCTTCATCGAGCGTCCACGAACCGGCGAGCAAACTCGCGACGGTGTATTGCGCGAGGCGGCGGCGATCGCTGCGAACGCGCTCGGAAATGTCGCGGGCAATTTTTGACGCGCCAACAATGCGGCCGTCAGTCTGTTTCACCGGAGAAACCGATAATGAAACGTTCACCAACGTGCCATCTTGCCGGCGGCGCACGGTGTCGAAATGTTCGACCCGTTCGCCGGAATGAATCCGGTCAAGAATTTGTTGCTCTTCGTGATAACGATCCGGCGGAATGATGATCGTGATCGGTTTCTTGATCGCTTCCTCCGCAGTGTAACCAAAGAGACGCTCGGCGCCGGCATTCCAGCTGGTAATGATTCCGTTGAGGTCTTTGCTGACAATCGCATCGTCGGACGATTCGACGATGGCCGCCAAACGCCGGATCGCTTCTTCGCTGCGATTGCGATCCGAAATGTCGCGTAAATAGGCGGTAAAAATCGGCGCGTGGTCGATCTTGATCGCGGTGATGGCAAGTTCGACTAAAATTTCCGAACCATCTTTGCGAACGCCGGTGATTTCGATCCGTTTGCCAATGACTGGTCCTTCTCCGGTCTTGAGATATTTCTCCAAGCCGCGGCGATGTTGTTCGCGCAAACCAGGCGGTATGATTAATCCCGCCAGTTCTTTACCGACGGCTTCTTCGCGGCTAAATCCGAAGGTGCGGACGGCAGCAGGATTGAATTCAAGAACGCTGCCCTCCGCGTCCATGGTAATGATGCAATCGAGCGCATTCTCGAGAATGCCGCGATACAGCAATTCGAGTTCATCACCCGATATGCCGTCGCTGTTGTCGATCGGTTTCTTGGAATTCATCAGAAGCGCGCCGGGCCGCGCCCTTCCGCCCGAAGACTAACAGGATCCTATGATAGGAAGCAATAGCGCTGCGACCGAGGATGTCGATCTTGCGGCCGCGATTGAGGTCAATCGCTCCTCCCTGTATGATTCTGGCTCGCCAAAGCTTTAATGAAAATTCTCTGCGTCGTCGAACATGGTAATGCCCCGAGCACGCGGCTTCGGTTGCGGGATTGTCTCGATTATTATGCGAAGCTCGGCGTCGAAGCCACCGTGGTGCCAACGCGGCGCTCCAGCGTCGGCGAACGTCTGCGAGTCTTGAGAGAAGCGCGCCGGCACGACGTCGTTGTTCTCTTCAAAACAATCGGCTTCAACGAATTCGAGCTCGATCTGCTTCAGAGCGCAAATCGCCGCATCATTTTTGATTTCGACGACGCCGTCATGTTCCGCGAGCAGAAACATCGCCGGCCGGTGCGTGGCAAGGATTTCAAAAAATTTTTACGGACGGTCCGGCACTGCGCTGCGGTTGTGGCCGGCAATGATTTTCTGGCCTGCTTCGCCGAAGCGTCCGGCCGGCGCGCCATCGTTTTGCCAACGTCGATCGATTTGCGGCGTTATCATTTGAAAGAGAATTTCGACACGCCAGGGTTGACGATCGGTTGGGTCGGCCTGAGCGATGGTTTGCCGTATCTCCGGCACATTCAACCGGCGTTGCAGCGACTGAGCGAAATGTTTACCGGATTAAAGCTGAAAGTTGTCTCCGACAAACCGCTTCAGCTCGATCGCGTCCACGTTGAAAACGAAATGTGGCGAATGGAAACCGAGCAGGCGAACCTCGCCGGTTTCGACATTGGAATTATGCCGCTCTGGGATTCGGTTTGGACGCGCGGGAAATGCGGTTACAAAATTTTGCAATACATGGGAGTCGGCACCGCGGTGGTCGCATCCGATGTCGGCGTAAACAACGAAATCATTTCCCACGGCGAAAATGGTTTTCTCGCGCGGACGCAGGATGACTGGGTCAAAGCCCTCGCCGGTTTGATCAAGAACGTCGAACTCCGAAAAACTTTCGGATTGCGCGGACGCGAGTTGATTGAGAAACGCTATTCGTTGGAATCGTTCGCCCAGGGATACGTGAAACTCTTTCACGAAATCGCCCGGATCCCCGGCGAATCGCCGGATTCCGGCGGACGCCGCAGTTTCGGGCGTTGGAATTTCAGCAGCCGCGCGCGCGAGTTATCCGGCGGGGATGTGGTGGTCATTTCGGTCCCGAAAAGCGGACGCACCTGGGTCCGCACTTTTCTCTGCGCATATTTCTGCAAACGGACCGGCCATGCGTTCACGCTTCGTCCCGACCGATATCATGCGCCCGATATTCCGCGGATGATTTTTTCGCACGATTTCGCAGAACAGCGAATGAAAGCGACGCTTTGGGAGCGCATTCGCGGAAAATATCTTGTCCCGGCACGCGAGCTCGCCCGGGCGCGCGTGATTCTGCTCGTGCGCGATCCGCGCGACGCTTTTGTTTCGCTCTACATGCAGCTCGTCCATCGCACTCGAGAAACGCCACGGGAATTAAAAGAGAAAAGTATTGGCGATCTTCTCCGCGATCGCCGTTACGGGATCATGTCGATCATCAAAACGATGAACAACTGGTTCGGGGAGTTTGGGCGCCGCAAAAACTTCACGCTCGTGCATTACGAATCGTTGCGGGCCGCTCCGGAAAAAAATTTCCGGACAATTCTTGCTACGCTCGGCGAAGATTCGCCGGATCCCGAAGCCTTCAAACACGCGCTCGAGTTTTCCGCTTTCGCAAACATGCAACGGCTCGAAGCCGCGGGCGTTTTCGATTCCAAAATCTTGCGCTCACGCGACGTCCAAAATCCCGAAGCGTTCAAAGTCCGGCGCGGAAAAGTCGGCGGTTATCGCGATTACCTTTCCTCGGAAGACCAGACCTTTGCCGCGGACGCGCTGAAACATTTGGACGCCCGCTTTGGCTATACCGCTTGACGCCAGTGCGGATGAAAGATCGACATCGTCCGCCGGTAATAATAATTGGCGCCCACCGTTCCGGGACAAGCGCGACTGCGCGCGCGCTGGAGTTGCTCGGATTACAGATTGGTCAGGATCTCGACAGCCATCGCGAACCGCGCCAGCTACAAAAATTACACGAGGATTATTTGCGGGAGCACGGAGCGGCCTGGCACAACCCGAAACCGTTTCTAGATTGGATCGCAACGGCGGAGGGCAAGGAAGATTGCGTTCGCTATCTTCGAACAAATCTATCGCGCAATTTCGCGAACATCTTTGGATATCGTTTCAATCCAAAAGGAATTTGGCTGCGCGCTAGACTAAAATTTGGCGCGCGTTGGGGTTGGAAGGAACCGCGAACGACCTTGTTTACGCCGGCATGGCTCGAAATTTTTCCCGACGCGCGCATCGTCCACGTTGTTCGCGATGCGCAAGCAGCGGCTTCCAGCATTCGCGAGCGAGAACTGAAATTTCAAGCCGCGGGCGATCTGCCGACACCGAATCTAAACGATATCGATTACTGCTCGCGACTGGTTCAAATTTATCTCGCTGCAGGCGAGCGCCTCGGCGATTCACCGAACTATCGGCGAGTCCGCTTTGAAGAACTTCAAGCAAATCCGCCCGCCATGCTGGAGCAATTGGCTAATTTTTGCCAGTTGCGAGTCGCGACCGGAAATCTCGCCGCGGCCGCAGCCAGCATCCGGCCGGGACGCGTTAAATCGACATCTTCCTAGTGACGTCTACTTCACGTGCATCGCGTCTTCCCAGCGAATCGCCGCGCGGAGCAATTCGGTCAGTGAACCGACACCGAATTTTTCTTTCGCGCGCGCGCAATAGGCTTGCACCGTTTTCAAACTCAAACGCAAGTCTTCCGCGATCTGCGACGGTGTTCGGCCCTGGCCGAGGAGACGGAAAATTTCCAACTCACGATCGCTCAAACGCTCGACCGGCTCCGCGGCCGAGGTTTTGCGCGAGCTCATCCGCTTCGCCATCGCGTTTACCACGCGATCGCTCACGTAGATGTCACCTTTAATGACGCGCCGGATTGCAGTGAGAACACTTTTCGTGGTCTCACGTTTCATCACGTAGCCACGTGCGCCGGCATGCAACGCGCGCTCGGCATAGAGCTGTTCGTCGTGCATCGAAAGGACGATCAAGGCGAGCTCCGGAAATTGGCTCTGTAATGTTTTGACCAACTCCAGTCCGGATTCGTTTTTTAGCGAAATATCAATCAACGCAACATCCGGCTTGGCCGATTCGATGCCGGAAATTGCACTGCCGGAATCTTCGGCCTCGCCGCAAACCGTAAGATCGCTTTGTTGATTAATGAAATTGGCAAGGCCGTCGCGAACAAGTGGATGATCGTCCACAATGAAGACGCGATGTTTGCGTGCTACGCCATTGGATGATTTTTGAGTCATAAGCTTCAGTTTTAATAAACAGGTTGCGGTGGGTTTAATTTGCAGGTCACGAGCGTACCGCCTTCGCGCTGACGAGTGACCGAAAGTTTTCCTCCAATCAACGATGCGCCATGAGCCATCAAGCGCAGGCCGAGGCCGGGCGGTTCAGGAAGCCTGTTAGGAAAGCCGCAGCCGTCATCCGAGACTGCTAAAGTTAAACCGCGGCCGTTTCGCGAGAGCTCGATGTCGATCTTGCTTGCGCCGGCATGCTTGACCGCGTTCATCACTGCCTCCTGCGCGATGTGATAAAGCTGCGTCGCCGTTGTTGAATCGCCAACGCGAACGCGATCGTCCCCGTTAAACGCGCAAGGAACTCTAAACCGCTCAGCGGTGTTTGCAGCGAGCCCGTAAAGCGCAACGTTCAATCCGTCTGCTTCCAGTTCCGGCGAAAAGAAACCGCGCGCCAGATTTCGAGTGAGATCAATGCCTTCCTCGATGTACTCAACGACTTTGTCGGCGTCTTCCACCTCAATGGCCGATCGATCCGCAAGTTTTTCACGAAGAACCTGAGCCGCCAAAGCAGTGCCGGTTAAATGCTGACCCAGGCTGTCATGCAAATTTTGTCCGAGCCGGCGGCGTTCTCGATCCGCCACTTCTGCAATTTCCTGATCGAGTCGTTCGCGCTCGGCCATTTCGCGTTGCAGAGCGGCCGTGCGATCGCGCACGCGCAGATCGAGCTCTTTCAACAAAGTCCGCAGTTTTGAAAGCAACGTGGTGAAGACGGCATACGAGCCGAAAGCCATGCCGACGTTCCACAAACCGACGCTGGGCACGCCCGCGGCCATGTCGGAAACAACCCATGCAACAACGCTCAGCGCCGAAAAAGACAGGCCGAACCAATAATTCCCGAACCACGTTCCGAGGCTGATCGGCACGAGGTAGAACAAGAGAAATGTTTGTTCGTATCCAGTGACGTAATCGACATATCCCAGAACCGCGGTGATAATCACGCAAGCCGCGAAGAGAGCAGGTCGTGACCTTATTAAGCGATGCCAGCGCAATCCAGCCATACTCGAAGATGATGTAAACGTTGGGTTCGACGCAACATAGGCCAGCGTTTGCATTACTCCATTGAACCCACTTTGGCGAAAACGTTCAGATATTTTTGTGTCGGATTTCGCACGACACGCGTTTACCAAATCGTACTTTGATGTATGTTTTCGATCACGGGGGCGCACTGGCTTCGACTCATCGTTGGAAGCGCAGGCGGCATGTCGAGGATGGTTCGTTGGCCTCGTTAAAAACCGGACCAAAACAAATAAACGCAGATCACGAAGATCTCGCTCTCGCGGCTTAATTGACCGTGACCTCTTCGCAGCGACGCCTGCTAGCGGCGGAAAGGTGGACAGCAGGCTGGCGAATCGGCGGAGCGACCGCGCCCGATTCGTAAGATCGAATTCGCGGACGCTCGGGAGTCGGTAGTGCGCCGGTGCAATGTCGGCTCCTCAGATTAAGCGCCGGCTAAACATGTAGATGTTTGCGTGGATAGCGACGAGGACAGGGGTTCAACTCCCCTCGCCTCCAGTACCTTGATTTTTAGGCGCTTAGATCTCAGAGATCACGGTACTAGGAACGAAAGTGGGAACATGTCCGTCTAAGTTCATTGATATTCAATCGGCAAAGCCGAGCGTGACATGCTGCTCCGAAGAATCGGTTCCAGAGGTAGGATTCGGCGCTGTCTTCCCCTGTTGTTAGGCCGAATTAAACAAAAATTTACCTGGGTAATCAAGCGAACTCGACGATTACCGACGCGTACTCTTTCACTGCTGTTTGCTGGCAATTTTACTGACAGTCGGGAAAGACATAGAATGTGGGTTTGAGCCCCGTACGCTCCGCGGATTTTGTATTACAAAAAATGTCGTACGAGCGTCGTGCGCTGTCGCTCTAACGCCCCAAGCGTTCGCGCATCATCAACATCAGGCGATCTTTGATTTCAGCGGAGACATGGACTGGCTTTAGAGTCAGCGCGGAAGCATGCTGTAATTCAAGGCACTCGGTGATAACGCGTTCTGCTCTTGGACCAAACCTTTTTCGAGCGGCCTCAAACTCCGCCAGTTCATCAGGCTCTAGCGCGCCAATAACGTAGAGCCGCGTTTGGTCCTGGAATTCTTCCAAGCTCATTCGTGATCAGTCGTCCGGTCTTAGGTTAGAGAGATGTGAGTTTCCTTTTTGAATTTGGAATGCCGGCGCCGCCACTTGTCCAGGGCTAGCGACGCACGACATCCAAAGTTTTCTTCTTAAATTCGCAGTCCGCGCGGCTTTCCAAAACCGCGCGGATCAGATGCGTCAGCGTCAGTCTATCGTGAAGTTGGCAACGGCGATTGAGCTGTTGTTATATCCACTCTCGACTCCCATCGCTTTGATGGTGTGCTGACCCTTGCCTGTTATCTTGATTCCCTTGTTCTTCTTGCCCGCAACATAGACGCTTGAACTTGCCGTCGGGTCGGATCCATCTGTCGTATAATTAATCGTGGCGCCGGCAGTAGCGCACGAGATCGTCACGTTGACCTTCTTTTTGAATATGCCTCCGTTGGGCGAGATTACCGGAGCTGCCACGGTTGACACCGGAGTTGCGGTGGGTGTCGGCGTGACCGTCACGGTTGGACTTGGCGTGGCGGTTGCACTTGGCGTAGGAGTCGCCGTCGGCGTCGCGGTTGGCGTCGGCGTGACTGTGGGTGACGGTGTTACCGTCGCAGTTGGGGTGGCTGTTGGCGTTACGGTTGGTGTTGGCGTTGCGGTCGGAGTCGCGCTCGGTGTCCCTGTAGGCGTTGGCGTTGGTGTCGGCGTCGATGTGGCACAGGACGAATTTCCAGCAAGAGTATAGCTGACAGTTGAGGACGCATCGGTATCTGGCGCGGCGTCGTGGGTAGGAGTCGCGCCACCCACCCCGCCAACACCAATGAGT
>Ga0070707_100001208_pt1 | contig 25412 bp, 21 predicted proteins | sample KBSK5502metaG_FD_65468 | JGI IMG/M metagenome (GOLD analysis project Ga0070707, IMG submission 65468) | Corn, switchgrass and miscanthus rhizosphere microbial communities from Kellogg Biological Station, Michigan, USA - KBS K5-50-2 metaG | ecosystem: Host-associated > Plants > Roots >...
ACGTAGGCGCCGCCGAAGATCGCCCAGGCGAGGGTGTGCCACCAGGCGCTCGCCCAGCGCGCGGCCGCCACCGGCCCGTACCAGCGCTCCCAGGCCCTCCGCCGCTCCTTGACCAGGCGCTCGCCGATGCCCGTGACCCGGACCTCCTTGCCGGGCGGCGCGGTGGTCGCGGTCATGAACAGGTGCTTGGCCATCCGGTCGGCCGGGGCCCCCCGCTCCTCCGCGGTGCGCTCGACCCGGGGCCGCCACGTCGAGGTCAGCACGGTGGGCAGGGCGAAGACGGCGAGCGCGACGAGTGCCGGGTGGATCGACATCAGGAGGCCGACGGTGACGCCCAGGCGCAGGATCCACCCGCAGGTCGAGAACACCGACATGTACATGTGGTCGAGGACGAACACCTGGTGGCGCAGCACCGAGAGCCGGTCGAGGTAGTCGGGACGCTCCTGGTGGGCGATGGTCGCCACCGACGCCTGCAGCCGCGCGACGTGGGACTCGAGGGCGACCGTGACCTTGTCGCGGAAGCGCCGCTGCACGCGCGTGCTGACGGTGCGCAGGAACCACGTCGCGGTGGCCGACAAGCCGAGGCCGACGGCCGCGAGGGCGACCAGGCGGCGATCGCCTCGGAGCAGGCCCTCGCCCAGCAGCATGAGCCACAGCGCGAGCAGCGCGTCGGGCAGCGCGGCCAGGAGCGACAGCGCGAACGCGGCCCCCAGCATCCCCGGCTCGTGGCGGTAGCCGAGCTTCAGCAGCCTCCACATCGAGGCGAGGGCGGGAGGGAGGTCGTCACGCGAGGACGTCATAGGCCTTCCCTTCCTCGTCCTCGGTGGCGCCGAAGCGCTTGGCCTGGAGCTCGAACATCGTGCAGTAGCGCCCGCGCAGCGCCATGAGCTCGTCGTGGGTGCCCAGCTCGATCACCCGGCCGTGCTCGAGCACGCAGATGCGGTCGGCGTGGCGCACGGTCGAGAAGCGGTGGGAGATCAGGATCGTCGTGGCGTGACGGGTAGCGGCCAGGATGCGGTCGAAGATCTCGGCTTCGCCCCGGACGTCGAGCTGGGCGGTCGGCTCGTCGAGGAGGACCAGACCGGCGCCCTGCCGCACCGCGCACAGCGCCCGCGCGAGCGCGATGCGCTGCCACTGCCCGCCCGAGAGGTCGGTGCCGCCCTCGTAGCCGCGGGCGAGCGGCGTGTCGAGCGCGGCCAGGCCGCCCGCGCCGGCCTCGGCGAGAGCGGCGAGCACCGTATCGTCGGGGGCCCCCGACGGGGCGACGTTGTCGCGCAGCGGCAGCTCGAAGCGGGTGAAGTCCTGGAAGACGGCGGCGACCCGGGAACGCCACGCGCCGACGTCGAGGTCGCGCAGGTCGACTCCGTCCACCTCGATGGCTCCGCTCTGCGGGTCATAGAGACGGCACAGCAGCTTGGCGAGCGTCGTCTTTCCCGCGCCGTTCTGGCCGACGATGGCCAGGGACGACCCCGCGGGAATCGTGAGGTCGAAGCCCTCGAGCACGGGCCGGTCGCTCCGGGGATAGGCGAACGTGACGTTGCGGAAGCGGGTCTCGCGGGCGGGCAGGCCGTGGGCCGGGCGCGCGGTCTGGCGCGGCGCGGCCAGAGCGCCCGCGGGAGCCATGGCGGGCTCGAGCCGGAGCACCGCGGCGACGGGGGCGGCGGCGCCGTCGAGCGCCCAGTTGAGGCCGCCGAAAGCGATCATGCTCGTGCCCACCGCTACCTGCGCGTAGGTGACGAGGCGGCCGAGGTCGAGGCGGCCGTCGGCGGCAGCGTCGGCCAGCGACCAGAACACGGCGACGTTCGCGGCCGCGAGGAGCAGCAGGCTCCAGACGAGCGGCTTCTCGCGCAGGCGGGTCGCCCGGTAGATGCGATCGAACAGGAGCTTGCGCCGCTCGGTGAATCGCTCGATGGTCCAGTCGGCGAGGCCGAACAGCCGCAGCTCCTTGGCGGCCGGAGGGTCGACGGCGAGGCGGTAGGCGTAGTCCGCGTGGCGCTGCGCTTCGCGCACCTCGTCGGTGTTGCGGTCGCGCCACACGGCGCTCTCACGCAGCAGCCAGTGCGTGGCGAGCCACGCCCCGGCGAGCACGATCGGCGCCCACCACGCGTAGGCGAAGAGCACGAGCGCCGAGGCGAGGCCGCCCAGCATCTCGACCAGGCTCCCGGCGATGAAGTCCATGTTGATGTGCATCGGCGGGCCGGTCATGCCGAGGTCGAACTCGCGGGCCACGGTGAGGTCGCTGGTGAGCTTGGGGTCCTCGAGGTGGCCGACGCCCGGCGGGCGGACGCAGGCCTCGGTCAGCCGGTCGTAGAGCCAGGCCGCGACGCGGCTACCCAGGTTGGCGCTGATCGCCTGGTGGATCGGCGTGAGCACCTGCAAGAGGACGAAGACCACACCGACGACCGCGAGCGGAAGGCCCAGGCCTTCACCGCGCTGCACGGCCCCAACGAGCGCTCCCATGGCCACGGCGAACGCCGCCGGCAGCACGCCACGCAGGACGAGGACGGCCCACCAGGCGACCGCGAGCCCGCGGTCCGCCCTGGGCAGGACTCCGAAGAACTTCCACTCCGGTCGCTGGCGTAGTCGACGCCGCATGCGTCAAGGAGTCTACGTCGGCGCGAACGCTTGACGCCACATGCGGCTTCAGTCGTCGATCGCTTGGTAGGCCGAAGTCCAGAAGTCGAGACAGACGTTCGGCGGATCGGCAGACTCGAACATCCGCTGGGTCATGATGATCGCAACCATGTCCTCCTTGGGGTCCGACCACCAGGAGGTGCCCAGGCCGCCGTTCCAGCCATACCGTCCGGGAGGGGCCGCGACGGCGTCGGGCCGGGTGACGATGGACAGGCCGAATCCCCAGCCGCTGCTGGCTCCGATGATCGGAGCCGCCGCCACTCTCTGCTCGGGTGTGAGCTGGTCGGTCGTCATGGCCTCGACCGTGGGCCTGGCGAGGATCCGCTCGCGGCCAAGCTTGCCCTTGTTGAGCATCATCTGAGCGAAGGCGGCGAAGTCGTCCGCGGTCGAGACCAGCCCCGAGCTACCGGCCGGGAACGCGGGTGGGCGGCTCCATTGGCCATCGGGACCATCGAAGAGCTCGAGCTTGTTGTTCGCGTGGTTGAACCAGTAGCACGACGCAAGCCGATCGAGCTTCGCCGGCGGCACGCTGAAGGCGGTGTCCTTCATGCCGAGCGGCGCGAGGATGCGCTCGCGCAGGAACGCCTCGAACGGCTGGCCCGAGGCGCGCCCGATCAGCACGCCGAGGACGTCGCTCCCCGTGTTGTACATCCATTCCTCGCCCGGCTGGTGCATCAGCGGCAGCGTCCCCAGGCGGCGGATCCACTCATCAGGCGCATGCGGCGTCGCCGCCGGCCATGGAGGAATCAAGATATGTTGCTCGCTCATGCCCTTCTGGATGGGATACGTGTTCGGCGGAGCGAGGACCAGACCGAAGCCCATGCGGAAGGTCAACAGGTCGCGCACGGTGATCGGCCGCTTCGCCGGCACGGTATCGTCGAGCGGCCCGTCGAGCCGCTTCAGCACCTTGCGATCGGCCAGCTCGGGGAGCAGCCGATCCACCGGCTCGTCCAGCCGCAGCTTGCACTCTTCCACGAGGAGCATCGTCGCCGCGGCCGTGATCGGCTTGGTGAGCGAAGCGATGCGGAAGATCGAGTCGCGCCGCATGGACCCGCCGCCGACCGCCTGCCGGCCGAGCGCATCGACGTGCACGTCACCGTGCCGGCTGACGAGTGTGACGATACCGGGCACTTCGCCGCGCTCGACGTAACCCGCCATGACGGCGCTCATGCGAGCCAGCCGCGCTCGCGACAATCCGCCCGGTCTCGTCGCCTGTTCGCTCCGCGCCCTGTCATCCGACCTCGACGCTTTCGGGAGCGCCGCGCCGCCGCCCACCGCGGCGGCCTCGAGGAACTTCCGGCGATCCATGCTCATCATCGGTGATCTCCTCTATCGCTTGGTCGGTCCACGCCTTTTCGGCCCGGTCTGCAGCTCTTCGAGCAGGGCGTCGAGGCGCTGGAAGTTGCCCTCCCAGAACCGGCGGTAGCGCTCCAGCACCTTGAGATGCTTGGAGATCGCGGGCTGGCTCATCGCGAACGGCTCGCCCAGCTCCGTCACCGACGCGTGACCCGACGCGAGCCGGGCGAGGATATTGACGACGGGTCGGCGGTCAAGCCCCGCCGTCAGAGAAAGTGGCTTGCGGGAACGTCGAGGCACGCGGCGATCAAATGGGACAGAGCGAAGTTCGCCTTGATCTTCTCCGTCCACCGAACCCTGATGTTCCCGCGTCCATGCTCGACGACGATCGCCTTGAGCCATACGCGGAGATCGGAACCGCCGGTGAAGCGTTGAGACTCCAAGAGCGTGGTGTCCTCGTTCGCAACGGACCACAGCAGGGCTTCTATCCAGGGCTGCGTTCGATCACCTGGCTCTGAACACGAGATGACCAGCTCCAGCGCCACTACTGATTCTAGGCACCGTCGGAGCCGCTCCAGGGCATGCCCCCGTGTGACCGAGATCACGTCCGTCGCGGACGCATCAAATCAATAGGTTAGTTGACTGTCTGGTGCAATATGCCCCCCGCGCGGCTGCTCCTGCACGCGCTGCGCCGCCGGATTCAGCAGAGGGTCTGGGCGCGGCTTGCGGATTTCGATGAACACCGTCGGAACATGTCGATCTCGCCACCCGTCGTTCGTCGTGTAGATGGAAGGAGGCACCACGATGAGATTCATGATGCTGGTCAAGGCGAGCAGGGACTCGGAAGCGGGCGTCATGCCGAGCGAGAAGATCCTGGCCGCGATGGCGAAGTACAACGAGGAGCTGGTGAAGGCGGGCGTGCTGCTCGACCTCTCCGGGCTCCAGTCGAGCTCGAAGGGCGCGCGCGTCAAGTTCTCGGGAGACAAGGTCAGGGTGGTCGACGGGCCGTTCACCGAGGCGAAGGAGCTGGTCGCCGGCTACTGGCTGATCCAGGTGAAGTCGAGGGAGGAGGCGATCGAATGGGCCAAGCGCGCCCCTTTCGCCGTCGACCTCAAGCCCGGCGCGGAGGCCGAGATCGAGATCCGCCAGCTCTTCGAGCTCGACGACTTCGGCCCCAGCGAGGCGGTCGAACGCCATCGCGAGCTGGGGGAGAAGCTCGCCAAGAGCAAGAAGAAGTAGTCGTTGATGGCGGACCACGTGGGGCCGGAATGGCAGGTAAGATTGCAGGCCCGACTCGACGTGGTCAACTGCGAACGGGCGGCCTGAGCGCTCGTTCCCGGGATGGCTGCCCGCGTTCGAAAGGAGGCCTCGATGTTCGGCAAGCGGCTCTCGCAGTACCTCGGGTTCCAGAAGTGGTGGCTCGCGCTCATCGCGGCCGTGGGTCTGGCGCGGCTGGGACTGTCGCTCGCGGGGCTACCGGACAAGACGGTCACGTTCCTGTCGATGACGGTCGTGGGATGGGCCGCCATCCTCTACTATGGCGTGGCCGTGCACACGAAGGGCTTCGGCGGCTACAAGCAGCTCCTGCCCTTGATGATCTTCCAGATGGTGCTCGTGCAATCGATCGCGGTTGCCGGCATTCTGCTCGCGATCGCCGGCTTCCCGAACATCTACGCCGCTCCCGAGTACAGCGGTCCGCCGTTCGCCCGGAGCCCCAACCAGTGGAACCATGCCCTCGCCCACCTGACCATCGGCATCGTCGTCCCGGTGCTCCTGGGGTGGGGGGTGTCGTCCCTGGTCCTGCTGATCACGAAGAGGGTGGCGCGACGGCCCGCGGTGGCCTAGCGGCTCGAGGTGAAGCCAGCGGACATCTGGGCGCTCAGCGATCTCTGCACTCCATGGTGCGTCCACGTGGTGGCGACGCTCCGGATCGCCGACCACGTCGCCGCCGGGACGACGCGGATCGATGACCTGGCGGCGGCATCCGGCGCCGACGCCGGTTCCCTGCACAGGGTGCTGAGGCACCTGGTCAGCAAGGGCGTGTTCGAGGAGCCCTCGTCGGGCCGATTCGCGCTGAACGAGCCGGCCCGGGGGCTGCTGGACTCGCCCGTACGTCTCGGACTCGATCTCGATGGCTTCGGCGGTCGCATGGCTTACGCGTGGGGCAGCCTGCTCGCCGCCGTCCGAACCGGGGCGCCGGCCTATGACGAGGTCTTCGGCCGTCCGTTCTGGGAGGACCTGCGGGCCCATCCCGATCTCGCCGCGAGCTTCGATGCGTTGATGGGGCCGGCCGGGCACGGCACTCCAGACCCCGAGGTGCTGGTCACCGGCGGCTGGGAATCGGTGCGCGCCGTGGTCGACGTCGGCGGGGGCACGGGATCGCTCCTGGCGGAAATCCTCCGCGCCCGGCCCACGGTGCGGGGCACGCTGGTCGATCTGCCGCCGACCGTCGCTCGATCCGCCGAGATCTTCCGGGCCGCCGGCGTGGCCGACCGGGTCACGACCGTGGGACAGAGCTTCTTCGACCCGCTGCCGGCCGGGTCCGATCTGTATCTCCTGAAGAGCATTCTGAGCGACTGGCCCGATCGCGAGGCGGTCGCCATCCTGCGGCGCTGCGCCGAGGCAGCGCGTCCGGCAGGTCGCATCGTCGTCCTCAACGGGGTGTCGCCCGACGAGAGCGGCGGGCCGTTGCCGGCCCTGCTGATGATGGTGTTGGTGGGAGGGAGGGAGCGAAGCCTGGCGGAGTTCCGTGAGCTGGCCCGCGATGCCGGTCTGGAAGTGCAGGCGGCCGAGCGGCAACCGTCCGGCCGCTTCGTCGTCGAGTGCCGTCCGACACGCGTCTTGCAGTGACGGAGTGAAGATGGTGTGATCGGTAGCCGTGACGGCTACCGATACGCACCGCGCGATCGACGCGGTCTGGAGGATCGAGTCGGCCCGGCTCATCGCCGGCCTCGCGCGGATCGTCCGCGACGTCGGCCTGGCCGAGGAGCTCGCGCAGGACGCGCTCGTCATCGCGCTCGAGCGCTGGCCGGAGTCGGGCGTCCCGGACAACCCGGGGGCCTGGCTGATGGCCACCGCGAAGAATCGTGCGATCGACCGGTTGCGCCGAAGCAAGCGGCTCGAGCGCAAGCACGAGGAGCTCGGTCGCCAGCTCGAGGCCAAACGGGACCTCGCGGTGGCGGACCTGGAGGCCGCGGTCGACGACCACATCGGCGACGACCTCCTGCGCCTCATGTTCACGGCCTGCCATCCCGTTCTCTCCACGGAGGCGCGCGTCGCGCTGACGCTCCGGCTGCTCGGAGGCCTCACGACGGAAGAGATCGCGCGCGCGTTCCTCGTCCCGGAGCCGACCGTCGCGCAGCGCATCGTCCGGGCCAAGAGGGCCCTCGCCGAGGCGCGCGTGCCCTTCGAGGTGCCCCGCGGGGCGGCGCTCGCGGCGCGGCTGTCATCGGTGCTCGAGGTCCTGTACCTGGTCTTCAACGAGGGCTACTCGGCCACGGCCGGTGACGACTGGATGCGGCCCGCGCTCTGCGAGGAGGCGCTCCGGCTCGGGCGGATCCTGGCCGAGCTCGCTCCGAACGAGCCGGAGGTCCACGGCCTCGTCGCGCTGATGGAGATCCAGGCGTCGCGCTCGCACGCGCGAGTCGGCCCGTCGGGAGAGCCCGTCCTGCTTCTCGATCAGGACCGCGCGCGCTGGGATCACCTCCTCATCCGTCGCGGTCTGGCGGCGCTCGAGCGGGCCGAGAAGCTCGGCCGCGGGCCCGGGCCGTACGCGCTCCAGGCCGCCATCGCCGCCTGCCACGCGCGAGCGCGGATCGCGGAGGAGACGGACTGGGCGCGCATCGCGGCGTTCTACGATGCCCTCGCCGAGCGCGCGCCCTCCCCCGTCGTGGAGCTGAATCGTGCGGTCGCGGTGGCGATGGCCTTCGGTCCGGCCGCGGGCCTCGAGCTCGTCGATGCGCTGCGGTCGGAGCCGTCGCTCAAGGCCTACCACCTCCTGCCGGCCGTGCGCGGCGACCTCCTGGCCAAGCTCGGCCGCGCCGACGAGGCGCGCGCCGAGTTCGAGCGCGCGGCCGCCCTCACGCGCAACGCCCGCGAGCGCACGCTGCTCATCGCGCGCGCGGCCGCGTGCCCGCGCGGATCGGCGCCGCCGAGCGGCTAGTGCCGTTCCAACTTGATGGACCTACGATGATCTCGAAGATTGGAGTGGGACGCAGCATCGACACTCGTGCCAAGCTCGGTGCGAAAAGTTGGAACGGCACTAGCCCGGCGGGGCGGCGGATGGGCGGGCGGGCTGGGAGCGCCGCTTCGATCGGCTGGGCGAATACCTCGCGGAGCAGAACGACTAACCAGACCGGCGGAGAAGATCATGAGCGAACGATCCACGCAACCTACGACGATGCGGCCGACCGCGAGCACGGCACGCGCGAGCTGCGGGACAGCCTGGAGGCCGAGCTGCGGCGCGAGCCCGCGAAGGAGACGAGGCGATGAGACAGCCCCCCCGGGTCGCTCCGGACAAGATCGGGCCGGATGACCCGCGGTACGCCGACCTGGTCCGCAGGGGATTCAACAGGCGGTTCGCAGGCAAGCCCGACTACGTTCGCCTCGTCGGCTCCACGGAGCAGGTGGTGGAGGCCGTGCAGGACGCGGTGCGGGACGAGCTGCGGGTTGCGGTCCGCAGCGGAGGGCACTGCCTCGAGGGCTTTGTCGCGGACCCGGCGGTGCGTGTCGTCATCGATACCTCGCTGATGGCGGGCGTGTACTACGATCCGGAGAGAGCCGCCTTCGCCGTCGAGGCGGGTGCCACGCTCGGCGAGGCGTACCGAAAGATGTTCCTGGGCTGGGGCGTGACGATCCCCGCCGGCGAGAGCCCCGACCTCGGGGTCGGCGGTCACGTGCTGGGTGGCGCCTTCGGCTTCCTGTGCCGGCAGCACGGGCTGGCGGCGGATCATCTTTACGGCGTCGAGGTGGTCGTGGTGGACGAAACCGGGACCGCCAGGAGCGTGGTGGCGACCCGGGAGCCGTCCGACCCGAACCGGGACCTCTGGTGGGCACACACCGGCGGCGGAGGCGGCAATTTCGGTGTCGTGACCCGTTACTGGTTCAGGTCGCCGGGCGCCCGCGGTACGGTTCCCCCTTTGCTGCTGCCGAAGGCGCCGGACTCGGTGCTGGGCGTTTCGAGTGGCGCGGAGCTGGGAGGACATCGACGAGGCCGCCTTCACCACGCTGGTGCGCAACTTCGGGGATTGGTGCGAGCGCAACCGCGACGCGGACTCTCCCCAGGCAGAGCTCTTCAGCTTGCTCTTTCTCCGGCGCCGCCAGTACGGCAAGCTCGAGCTGAAGGGGCTGTCGACCGCCGGGGCCGAGGCCGAGCGGCTATTCGACGAGCACCTGGCCGCGATCAACGATGGCGTCGGCGTGCCCTACACGCGTGACGTCGAGAGGACCTCGTGGCTGGTCTTCGCCCTCAATCCCTTCCCCGAGCTGTTCAAGGCGGCTCCGGGGGATGCGCTCGTCAAGGTCAAGGACGCCTTCCTGCGCAAGCGCTTCACGGATCGCCAGATCGAGGTCGCCTACCGTTACCTGACCCGGACCGATCACGACGTTCCTGGTGGGATGCTGGGTCTGGGCACCTACGGCGGACAGGTCAATACGGTGGCGCCGGACGCGACGGCCTCGGCCCAACGGGACTCGATTCTCACGACGGCGTGTACGGTCGGTTGGCTGGCACCGGCGGACGAAGCCCGCAATCTGGCCTGGGTTCGCGCGCTCTACCGCGATATGTTCGCCGACACCGGCGGCGTGCCCGTGCCGGGCGCGGTCTGCGACGGCGCCATGATCAACCATCCCGACGTCGACCTGGCCGACCCGGAGTGGAACACCTCCGGGGTCCCCTGGCACGCGCTGTACTACAAGGACAATTACCCCCGGCTGCAGCGGATCAAGGCCCGCTGGGACCCTCGCAACGTGTTCCACCACGCCCTATCCATCCGGCCCGCCTGAGGCGGCGACTACTCCTGTCGAAGCGCGACCATCGGATCGATCGATGCCGCGCGCCGGGCCGGCACCAGACACGCGACGAGGGCCGCGCCCAGCAGCGTGAGCGCGACGACGCTGAAGGCCGTCGGGTCCAGGGCGCCAACGCCGTACAGCATGCCCTGCATCGCCCGCCCGACGCCGTAGGCGCCCGCCGATCCCAGAGCGGTGCCGGCGAGCGCCGTCGTCATGCCCTCGCGCAGCACCTGGCCGACGACCCGGCCCCGGTCCGCGCCGAGCGCCATGCGCAGCCCGATCTCGTGCGTCCGCTGCGCGACGACGAACGACATCACGCCATAGATGCCAACGACCGCAAGCAGCAGCGCCACGACGGCGAAGCTCCCGAAGAGCACCGTGTTGAACCGATCGCTGGCCACCGACTCGTCGACGATCTGCTCCATCGTCTTGACATCGGCCATGGGCAGGTCGGGGTCGAGCGAGCGAACGGCGGCGGCGATGCTCTGCCGGACGCTCATCGGCTCTCCGACCGTGCGGACCGCCATGGTCGCGACGGGCCACGGGCTCTGCCAGAACGGCAGGATGATCTCCGTGCGGGTCGTGCTCCTCGGATCGGCATTCCGCACGTCGCCGTGGACGCCGACGATCTGCCACTCGATCGCCGGCCCCAGCTTCAGGCCGGGCATCAACGGCCGGATCGCCAGGCGCTGGGCCAGCGGATCGACGTTGGGGAGATACCGCTTCACGAAGGCCTCGTTCACGATCGCGACGGGCAGGCTGCCCTCACGATCCTGCTCGGTCAACCCCCGGCCTCGCTTGAGCGGGATGCCGAACGTCTCGAGATAGCCGGGGCTGACGACGTTCAGGTCCGAGTGGGACGGCTTCGCCGCCGCGGCCGCGGGCTGGCCCACGACGTCGAACTTCATCACCGCAAACCCGAACTCCTGCACCGGCATGGTCGTCGAGACCGAGGCGAACCGCACGCCGGGGATGCCTCGAACCCCACCGATGAGCTGCCGGTAGAAGGCGTTGATCTCGTCCGTCCCCTTCAGCCGGCCCGCGGGCACGGGCAGCGAGAACGTCAGCAGGCGCTCGGTGCGGAACCCGGGATCGACGCTCGCGAGCTTGAAGAGGCTGTGGATCAAGAGGCCGCCGCCCGCCAGCAGCGTCAACGCGAGCGCGAACTCGAGCACGACCAGCGCGCGGCGCAGGCGGTCACGCCCGCTGCTCACGGAGCGGGCCCCGTCCTTCAGCGTTTCGTTCACGCTCGCGCGGGCGGCCCGCCACGCGGGCGCGCAACCGAAAAGGATGCCCGACAACACGGAGGCGACGAGCGTGAAGAGCAGCACGGGCACGCTCAGCCGGACGTCGGCCTCGGAGGGCAGTGTGGCGGGCGGCAGGATGGCCATGATGGCCCTGAGCAGCCCGGAGGCCACGGCCATGCCCAGTCCGCCTCCCATGAGCGCGAGGACCAGGCTCTCCGTCAGGAGCTGGCGCACGATCGCGGCGTGCGACGCGCCGAGGGAGGCGCGCACCGCCAGCTCGCGCCATCGGGCCGTCCCGCGCGCGAGGAGCAGGCTCGCCACGTTCGCGCATGCGATGAGCAGCACGAACGTCACCGCGCCGAGCAACAGCCACAGGGCCGTCTTCGTGTCGCCGCTGAGGAAGCTGTTCCGGTAGGGCTCGACACTGGCGCTCCATGCGTACGACTCGGAAGGCTTCCGGGCGAGGTGCCGGTCGAGCGCGACCATGCTCGCGTCGGCCTGCGCGACCGTGACGCCCCGCTTCAATCGGCCCATCACAGTCAGTCGCAGATCGGGGATCTCCGGCTTCAGCTCCGCGGGGGTGAAGGCCAGCGGCAGCCAGAGCGGAAGCTGGACGCGATCCGCCGGACCCGCGCGCAGCACGCCCACGACGATGTGGGGCGTGCCATCGATGCGAATCGGCCGGCCGATCACGCCGGGGTCTCCGCCGAAGCGCGTCCGCCAGAGCCGATGGCTGAGGATGGCGACCCGGTCCCGGCCGACCTCGCCTTCCTCCTGGAGGAAATCGCGGCCGAGCGCGAGCGGATTGCGGTCGCCCATCATTCGCAGGAGGCCCGGCGTCACGACGGCGGCCTCGACATGCTCGGGCCGGTCGCCGGTCGCCAGGTTCACGCTCCGCGTGCTCCACGCGTTCAAGTCCTCGAAGACGGTGGCCTGCCGCTTCCACTCGGCGAAATCGCCGGCGTCGGTGTGCATCCGGTTGCCGTCGAGCCGCGTCCAGACCGTCACCAGCTTGTCCGGGTCGCGGTACGGGAGCGGAGCGAGGTACGTCGCGTAGATGACGCTGAAGATCGCGGTGTTGGCCGCGATGCCGACGGCGAGGGTCAGAACGGCGACGGCGGTGAATCCAGGCTTCTTGCGGAGGAGCCGGAAACCGAAGCGGGCGTCCCGCAGCAGATTGGTCACGACCTGTTCCTCTACCTCTTGAAGTCCTCCGGTGTATCGCGGAGCCGTCCCAGCATCTCGTAGACCCTGACGAGCGCGTGGTCGACGATGCGGGCGCCGGCGTCCGGCGGGACATAGGTTGCCGTGTTCGCCGCGCCATAGCCGCCGAGGGACGCCGCGCGGATGGTCGGGAAATAGCCGAGGGCGTCGTTGGCGTAGCCCATGAAGAAAGCGTCGCGGACCGGACAGCGGTTTCGCCAGTCGATCTGGTAATCGACGAACGGCTCGCCCGGCACCGTCATCAGCGCGATCCTCTTGTTGACGAGCACGGTCGCCACGGGCGCGTGCAGGCCCAGGGCGTATCGGCGGTCGAAGGCGGCGGCGGCCTTCGGTCCCCAGGACTGTCCGACGGCTTGCCGGAATCGTTCGGGGTTCCACCGCCACGCGAAGTCGAGCGTGTCTTCGGAGTAATCGAGGCTCGCGTCCGGCACGGACTCGGTCCGGATGGCCTTCGCGACGCGCGCCGCTTCCCGCCCCAGGCGCTCGCCCGTCCAATCGCGCATCTTGACCGCATCCTGATCGAGAGGATGCACCGCGTAGTACGGGTTGATGTCGCCGTCACCGCCTTGCAGGAACATGGCCAGCGGCTCGTCACCGAGTTCCCTCTCGACGGTCTTGACCATCACGCCCGGATAGTCCGCCGAGTACTGGAGGTTGTCGGAGCCGAAAACCACCGGATGGCAGGCGTAGTTCACGAGAATCGCAATCGGCTTCCCGGCGGCGGAGTCCACGCGTAACACCGAGACCGTGGGGTCGACCGGCGACGTCGGGACCATGGTGTTGTTGCGCTCGAACCAGGCGATCCGTCCGTCCGATTCCTGCCGCAATCGATTGTGGCCGATGAGGACGCTTCCGTAGCCGGTCCCGATCCGTGCATCGACGGCGTGCTGGTGCGCGTCGTCGATGGCCCGACCCACCTTCTCCAACACGCCCGACTCCCAGTCCGGAGCTTCCCTCGGCGGGTACTCATCGCGAATCTCGGGGCCCGAATGAGTGTGCGTGGCGGCCACCAGCGCATAGGAAATCCCGCTGCTCTTCGCGACGTCCTCACGCAACCGTTTGATCCATTCCGCCGCCGGCGGCTCGCCCAGATCCATCACCACGAGCGCCAGCCGCTTGTCGGCGGCCTCGAGCACGAGAACGCGCGCCATCAGCGGGTCCAGGACGCCCGTCGCGCCGCCCTTGCGGTGGCCATAGCCGTACATGCCGAGTCCGGTGGGCGGAGTGATCTCCACGCGCGACATGCCGGCCTTGAGCGGCGCGGCGGCCGCGCACGCCGGAAGAGCCAGGATCAGCAGACCGGCGAGCGCGAGACGTCCTGGATGGCGCATTCTTCACCTCTGCGGGGCGGCGCGCCGGGCCCGCGCTTCGCGCCCGCCGGATCGATCCGCTCCCAGCGCTTGGCTGCGATCAGGGAAACGGCGAGCACGTCGCCGCCTTCAGCGTCCTACGCTTGCCGGTGCGCTCATGCACGAGCACGCAATGCGAGCCGTTCCTCACCAACCGGAAATGCTCGGGCTTGCCCACCTCGCGCCCGCTCAGAGGCACGCCGCTGGCGTCGCGCGGCGGGGCGCGCTCGATGATCAGCGTGCTGTCGCGGGTCAGTGCATCGTCGGCGATCGTGATCGGTGCTCCGTGCAGCGCACCGCTCACCGCGCGGACCAGCTCGGCGCGGCTCTCGGCGGTCGGGTTCGTGAGCACGGCCGGCAGATCCCGCCGCCCTGACAGCCTCGCGCAAGCCGCCAAGGCGAGCATCCCGGCTACCGTCACCATCGTCGCCATGCGCGCGCTCCGGTCGATCAGCGGCGTAGGATCCGGTTCTCGTGCCACGGCGACTTGTGCACCAGGCCGTCGGCCGACGACAGCGCTCGGGCCGTGTCCGGCGCCGCGGAGCCGGACGTGGGCGCCGGGCAGCTCTGATCGACGCGATACCCCAACGCGGCGGCCAGCCGGCCTTCGGCGGGATCGCCGAGCGCGTGGTTGAAGTCATCGGCCACCGAGCAGCCCGGCAGGACGACGCCGGGGCTGCTCGCGGTGTTCGCCGGGGAGAAGCCGTCCGGATAGTCGCCGAACCCCTGGGCGTTCACGCCCTGGAACTCGATCGAGAAGTACGTCGTGCCGCAATTGTCCGCGGGGTAGAAGCCGTAGGGCTTGCCGCAGGTGGTCGTGCCGATCTGGACGACCTGCACGCCGACACCCCGCAGGCCGTTGATGATCGATTCGCTCGCCGAGCATGTGTTCGGGCTGGTGAGAAGCAGGACGCGCGACAGATTCAGCGCCGGCAAGGCTTGACCTTTCGGCCCCGAAAAGCCCTGGGACGTGGTGTGGAAGGGCACGGGGGTCAAGGCCGAGCCGGTGACGGGATCCGTGTTCGGATACTTGTCGTTGAATACCGTCTTCTCGAATGCCCGGCCGGCCGTCGCGCCCGGCCCCGCGATCATGTAGGCCACCTCGCTCGCGATGTCGAGATAGCCGCCGCCGTTGTACCGCAGGTCGAGGACGAGCTCGTCCACGTTCGCCGCCGCCAGCTGGCCGAAGGCGCTGATCAGGAGCTGCTCGGAGGTCGCGATGTGGTCGTTGAAGAGCATGTAGCCGACCGTCCCCGAGCGCGTCCCGATCGTGCCGACGCTCTGCACCGGGGTCGACGTCACGTTGGCCGCGACCATCGTCACGGTGCGCGGCGTGCTGGCCCCGGCATCGAGGATCGAGAAGGAATGAGAGCCGCCGGGCGCGGACGGGAACAACCCCGCGTTCAGCTTGTCGACGCTCGCGCTGTCGGTGGCGTTCACCAGGTCCACGCCGTCGACGGTCAGCACCTGCGCGCCGCGCGCCAGGTTGGCGGACTCCGCCGTGGCCGGCGAGTTCGGCTCCGTGTACGCAACGACCACCTGGCGCGGCGGCCGGGACGAGATGAGCACCCACTGCGCGCCGTAGCCCGCCTCGACGCCGGATTGCGAAAGCGCCTCCCATTGGGTCGTCGGATACGTGAAATGGAACTTGTCTTTCGGGTTGCCGGACGCGGTGGTCGCCGACGTCTTCAGCGCGTTGAAGTAGTCGGCCGTTGCGTAGGAAGCAGGATTCAGGTCGGGCACCTCCCGGTACCAGAGGTAGAGCTCATGCGTCCAGGAGCGCAGCCAATTGTTCTCCGCCAGCGTCGAGCCGGGCTTGTCGGGGTACGCCTTGCCGGTGGCCGGGTCCGTGCCGGTACGGGGAGTCGCGCACTGGGCCGTGAACGTCGACGAAGGCTGGAACGCGCCCGCGGTCCAGGCGGTCGATCCGCTGCTCCCGCTGCCGCTGCCCGCGCCGTTACTGCCGCAGCCCAGGGCGCCGGCCAGGGCCAGGGCGACGAGCCAGGGACGCCGCGCGCTCACGTATTGATGATACCGCCACCGCTTCGTTTCCATTTCGCTTGACACGAGCCGGCGATTCCCCGGCCAGAACGGGTGCGCAGAAAGCGTATACCGGCGCCGCCCGCAGATTTCACTTTTTTTGTAGCTCGACGACGCGGCGGCCGGGATATGATCCCGGCTTCCGGGCCCGTGGGTCCCCTCCCCGGGTCCAACCTCGGAGACAACGCAGAGGTGGCAGGTCAAGCCCGCGTCCCGCTTCCGAGCCCTGGCGACGGCGCGGCCGAGGTCCTGAGGTCCGCCACCCTGGACCTCACGCGGACGCTCGAGCTGGACGCCATCTTCAGCTCGCTGCTCGAGCACCTGGGACGCCTCGTCCCCTACGACACCGCGAACGTCATGCTTCTCGAAGGCGACTCGCGGCTGGCGGTGCGCGCGCTGCGGGGGTACGAGAAATGGGGCGACCCCGCGCTGACGCGGGGAGCCGTCTATGAGATCGCGTCTCATCCCATCCTCGGCGCCCTGCTCAGCACGCGCCGCAGCATCCTCATCCCCGACACCGCGCTCCACCCCGACTGGCAGCGTCATCACGGGGCGGAGCACGTCCGCAACTGGATGGGAGTGCCGCTGCTCGCGGCCGACCGCGTCATCGGGCTCTACGCCGTCGACAAGGCCGTGCCGAGCTTCTTCACCTCCGAGCACCTCCGCTTCACGGAGGCGCTGGCCCCCCACGCCGCCCTCGCCATCCGCAACGCGCGGCTCTACGAGCAGATCCAGCGCAGCGAGGAGCGCTTCCGGGCCCTCGTCGACAACAGCAACGAGGTCGTCTCCCTCCTCGACCGGGAGGGCGTCACGCTCTATTCGAGCCAGTCCTCGGCCGCCATCCTGGGCGATCCGGTGGAAGAGATGGTCGGACGCACGCCGTTCGAGCGCGTGCACCCCGAGGACCAGGCCGAGGTGCGCGCCCTCTTCCAGACCTCGCTGCGCAGCCCCGGCTTCCCCCTCGTCTCCGAGTTCCGCATGCGCCACCGCGGCGGCGCGTGGCGGACGGTCGAGGCCGTGCTCGTCAACCGGCTGGACGACCCCAGCGTCGCCGCCGCCGTCCTCAACTATCGCGACGTGACCGAACGGAAGCGGGCCCAGCAGAAGATCGAGGACCTGAACCGCGACCTCCAGCGCCAGGTGGCCGAGTTCCAGACCCTGCTGGAGGTGATCCCGATCGGCATCGGTATCGCCCGCGACCCGGCCTGCCGGCGCATCGAAGGGAATCCCTACATGGCCCGGCTCATGGGCCTGACCCCCGCGGAGAACATCTCCCACAGCGCGCCCGACGGCGAGTCCGTGCCGAGCACGCGGCTCTTCCGCGACGGACGGCCCCTCGCGCCCGAGGAGCTGCCGATGCAGAGGGCCGGGGCCGAGGGCACGGAAGTCGTCGACATGGAGATGGACGTGGTGCGGGACGGGCAGAAGGTAGGGACGATCCTCGGCTACGCCGCGCCGCTCTTCGACGAGACCGGCCGGCCCCGCGGCGCCATCGGTGCCTCGCTCGACATCACCGAGCGCAAGCGGGCCGAGGAGCAGATCAAGAGCCTCGCCTACCACGACTCCCTCACCGGCCTGCCCAACCGGCGCCTGTTCCAGGACCGCCTCTCGGTGGCCGTGGCCCAGGCCCACCGCAACTCGCAACGCCTGGCGGTGCTCTTCCTGGACCTCGACCGCTTCAAGCCCGTGAACGACTCCTTCGGCCACGCGGCCGGCGACCGGCTCATCCAGGAGGTGGCGGAGCGCCTGCGCACCTGCCTGCGCGAAGGCGACACCGTGGCGCGGCTGGGCGGCGACGAGTTCACGCTCCTGCTCCCCGGCGTGGCGCAGGTGGTGGACGCAGCGCGCGTGGCGGAGAAGGTCCTCGACACGCTGCGGGTGCCGTTCCTCATCGAGGGCCGGGAGCTGTTCTCCACTGCGAGCATCGGCATCAGCCTCTACCCGGAGGACGGACGCGACGCGGACACGCTCGTCAAGAGCGCCGACGCCGCGATGTACCGGGCGAAGCAGCAGGGACGGGACAACTACCAGCTCTGCGCGCCCGCGCTCAACGCCACCGCGCTCGAGCGCCTGGCCCTGGAGAGCAGCCTCCGCCACGCCGTGGGGCAGGACGAGCTCGTGCTCCACTACCAGCCCGTGGTCGACCTGGTCTCCGGCCGGGTGCAGTCGATGGAGGCGCTGCTGCGCTGGCGCCATCCCGAGCTGGGTCTCGTTCCCCCCGCGGACTTCATCCCGCTCGCCGAGATGACGGGGCTCGTCATCGCGTTCAGCCCGTGGGTCCTGCGCACGGCGTGCGCCCAGGCCCGCGAATGGCAGGCGGCCGGACATCCCGGTCTGGGCGTCGCGGTGAACCTCTCGGCCCGCCAGTTCCAGCACCCCGACCTCGTGGGCCAGGTGAAGCGCGCGCTCGAGGAGACGAAGCTCGAGGCCCGCTTCCTCGAGCTGGAGATCTCGGAGACGAGCGCCATGCAGGGGCCGGAAGCGAACGTCCCCACGCTGCGGGCGCTGAAGGCCCTGGGGGTGCGGATCGCGATCGACGATTTCGGCACCGGATGCTCGTCGCTCAGCTACCTGAGGCGCTTCCCGATCGACGCGCTGAAGATCGACCGCTCGTTCACCGCGGAGATCACGCGCGATCCCGACGACGCGGCCATCGCGAACGTCGTGATCGCCCTCGCCCACACGCTGAAGCTGCGGGTCGTGGCCGAGGGCGTGGAGACCGACGACCAGCTCGCCTTCCTCAGCGCCCGGAGCTGCGACCAGGCCCAGGGGTACCTGTTCGGCTCGCCACGCCCCGCGGCGGACTGCGCCGGGCTGCTCGACGCTCCCGTCCCGGCCCGCGCCGCTCGCGCGTAGTCTCTCCCCGCCGCATCGCGCCGCCCACGTTTGCCTGCGGGACGGACCTTGCGTTACGGTTCAGTCCTCGACATGCCCCTGCGCACCGACCTCCTCTCCCTCGCCGGCCGCGCCGTCCTCGTCACCGGCGCCGCCCGCGGCATCGGCGCGGCCACCGCTCGCGCGATGGCGGAAGCGGGGGCGCGCGTCGCTCTCCTGGACCGTGACGGCGCCGGCGTCGAGCGCACGGCGGAGGAGATCGGCGCCGCGGGGGGCGAGGCGCTGGCGATCGCCGGCGACGTCGGCGACGCGTCGTCGGTGAGGAAGGCGGTCGCCGCGGTGGTCGCGGAGTGGCGGCGGCTCGACGTCCTCGTCAACAACGCGGGCGTGCTGCGCGACGCGACCCTGGGCAAGGTCACCGACGAGGACTGGGCCCTCACCCTGAACGTGAACCTGCGGGGCGCAATGCTGTGCGCGCGCGAGGCCCTTCCCCACATGCTCGCCGCGGGATCGGGCCGCATCCTCTCCGCCACGTCCATGGTGGCGCGCGCGGGTAACTACGGCCAGACCGCCTACGCCGCCAGCAAGGCCGGCATCATCGGGCTGACGCGGACGTGGGCGCGCGAGCTGGGGCCGAAGGGGATCACCGCCAACGCGGTGGCGCCGGGGTTCATCGATACCGACATGGTCCGTTCGGTCCCGCCCAAGGTCGTCGAGGCGGCGCGGGCGCGCACGCCGGCGGGGCGCCTCGGGCGGGCCGAGGAGGTGGCGAGCGTATACGTGTTCCTCGCCTCCGACCTCGCCACCTTCATCAACGGCGCGGTGGTGGGGGTGGACGGGGGACTGCTGCTTTGAAGGCGTGGGCGGTAGCGGTCTTCGGCGCCGCCCTCGTCGCCCGCCTGGCGTTCTGGTTCCTCGCCGACCAGCCGCTGCTCTACGCGCACCAGTACCACTACTTCACGAACGGCCTGCGCATCTTCGAGCACCCGCACCCCTGGCGCTATCTCCTCTTCAGCGACGAGTGGCGCACATGGGCGGAGCACTGGACGATCGCCCCGCTCTACTACCCCTTCGAGGCCCTCGTCTTCTTTCTGTTCGGCGCGCATCTCGCTCCGCTCCGGTTCGTCCAGTGCGTGCTGGGAGCGGTGACGGCGGTGGCGGTGGGGGCCATGGGCCGGGAGGCGGCGGGTCCACGCGGATGGCTCGCCGGCCTCGCGTACGCCTTCTACGGCTACTCGGTGGAGCTGCCGTGCTGGACGCTCACCGAAAACCTCCACAACGCGATGCTCGCGGTGGCCTCGGCCCTGCTGCTGCGATCGGTGCCGCGGCGCAGCGTGGCCCTCACCGCGGCGGGAGGGGCGCTTCTCGGGCTGTCGGCCCTCGCCCGCTCGGTGTCATCCGCCTTCCTCCCCGTGGCCGCCCTGTGGCGCGGGTGGTACGGGACCGAGCGGGCTCGCGCGAAGGCGGGGGCGCTGCTGCTCCTCTCCGGGCTGACGATGATCCTGCCCTGGTCGGCGCGCAACGCGTTCGTCATCGGCGACCTCGTGCCCATCGAGACGACCGCCTACGAGAACATCTGGTACGCGAACCACTTCACCGATCCCGAGCGCTTCCAGCGCCAGCTCCAGATCATCGGGGAGCAGCCGACCCCGGCCGCGAAGCGCGCGACCGCGATGTACTTCGCCCTGAGGGGCATCCGCCGCTCGCCGGGGGCCTTCGTGGAGAAGGTGCGCTCGAACTTCTGGCACTTCTTCCGCCCCGAAGGCCTCCACAACCTCCTCACGATCGAGCGCACGCAGGAGCCGTGGCGGCACGCGTTCTACATCGTGCTGGAGGACGGGTTGATCGCGCTCGCGCTGCCGCTGTTCGTCGGGTACGTCGCGGGCTCGCGGCGGACGCCGGCGTGGGCGTTCATCGCGCTCTGGAGCGCGTACTACCTCTTCTTCGAGGTCGTGGTGTTCCTCAACGAGGTGCCGCGCCACCGGGCCGGCTTCATCCCGTTCTTCCTCGCCGGCGCGGCGGGCGGTGGCTCGCTGCTGGCCGATCCGTCGGCGCGGCGCCGCTGGCCGGTCGCGGCCGGGCTCCTGCTCGGCGTCGGGTTCTCCTTGTCGCTCGTGCTCCCCTACTTCGGGCCGGCCATGCGGGCCCTCGGTGCCCGGCGCGCCCTGCGTCCCGCCCGCGAGGCCATCGCCCGCGGCGACCTCGCCCAGGCGGATCGCCTCGCGGCGGCGGCGGCGCTGCGCGACCCGCGCTCACCCCGACCGTGGCTCGATCACGCGCGCGATCTGTACGCGGCCGGTCACCCGGGCGAGGCACTGGCCGGCTACGAGCGCGGCGCGAGCTTCGCCAGCATCTTCAACTGGCGTGCGGACGTCGCCCGCCCGCGTCTGCTGCGCGAGCGGGGGCGCGACGTCGAGGCGGCCGAGGCGCAACGCAAGCTCGACGAGATGTCGTGGACCGCGGATCCGTGGCTGGTGGAAGAGGCCGCATGGCGGGAGCTGCCCGCGGGCCGCGCCGGCGAGCTACGTCTCGGCGACGGAGACTATGGCTTCGTGCGCGGCTTCTTTCACCCGCGGGGCGGCGATCCGAGCCTGACCCGCAGCCGGCTCGAGTGGAACCGATACGACGATCCGAGCCGGCCGCAGCCTCCGCCCGGGACCCACCGCTGGACCCGCGGGAGCGCTCGGCTCCGCATCGTGCCGGACGACCCGGCGCCGGCGCACGAGCTGACGCTCGTCATGGGCTCGCCGTTTCCCTCCCCGGTGTTCTCGCCGACCATCTCGATCCGGGTGAACGGGGGGCCGCCGCACCGCTTCACGCTCTCATCGGAGGTGAAGACGTACACGTTGCGGATCGAGACGCCTCCGGGCCGGCCGGTGCTCGTCGAGATCGACTCCCCCACCTGGTGCCGGGCGGGCGAGCCGGCCGACCAAGGCATTCGCCTGGACCGCGCCGTCCTCTCGGCCGTTCCCTGAGCGTTCCTTGCGCGCCCGCGCGGCGCTGAGGTATAAAGGAGGTTCCGCTCGGTGGCCCGCTAGCTCAATTGGTAGAGCAAGAGACTCTTAATCTCTGGGTTCATGGTTCGAGTCCATGGCGGGTCACCATCCTTTTGCCTTAGCTCCAACCACTTACGCAGCTCGTGGTACACGCGCGAGGCCCTGTCCTGGCCGGCGTGTACCACCGGTGTACCACCGAGGCGCCCGATGCTCATTGGCGCCACGCGAGTAATGATCTCGGCGCCGCCCGGCAATTCGTTCGGGCACTCCGAATGGTGCTCTAGCGCCCGTGGTTGGACTCGCCTGATCCACCGTGGGCGGCGGCGCTGGGGAAAGCGGACTCATTCGGTCTCACACATGCGCGCCAGTCAAGCCGGGCCCAAGATCCCCCGTCGAGGGGGGATCTGTGCCGCGTGGGAGCGAGGACAGAAAGGCCGAGCGACTCCCCTCGGTTGTTCCAATAGACGGGCGCCAGTATTACGCAAGGCCATTCCGCCGGGGTACTGGGATCTCCGACGAGGCCTGGATCTCTCGGGTCTCTGCGCCATTGCTGGAGTGGGCTTCGGCCGTTTCTCAGAAGAGGGAATCACCCCACCGCCTCCCCGGGCGCCCGTTCACAAGAGCACGGGCGCACGGGGTGGGACGCAACCAGAGCCAGGCCGGTCCGCGAGCGGAGCGAATGCCAGGGACGTGACGCTGGCGTCGGCCGGGTCATCGCCGGCGGCGCGGCCCTGGCGGCGCGCCTGCCCGACTTAGCCGCGACCGCGGTCCAGGAACTCCAGGGCGTATCCACACCTGCATAAGGCGGCCGGCACGCGCGCACGCACGGCCTTGCGCCGAGCGTAGCAGAGTGAACCATCAGGAGTTCGAGACGCCCATCGTGCGTGACACTCCCCACATGAACAGACCCCGATAACGCGAGTATCATGGTCTGTACAGACCTGTTCAATTACGTGTTAGCCAGTCCATCGAGGGTTCCGCACGATTCGGAGGAACTATGGGCAGACACATCATCACCTCTGCGTGGTGGTTCGGCCTGATATCCCTGTCGCTGTGCGTGGTCACTCCCGCAGCAGCCCAGGTCGATCAGCAACGTGCCGAAGCCTACTTCAACGAGGCAGCTGCCATCTGTCAACGCGATGGCGGGCGACTGTGGGGCGTCTCCTTGTGCGGGCCGATGGTGTTCGCCGACGCACGGACGCGAACGCTCGCGACGAACCAGCCTCGCCCGACAGGGGAATGGCCTCGAGCTCTTGGGTTCGCGAATGCGCCGCTCGAATGGGGTGGCTCGCGTTGGGCCGCTTACGGCTGGGACTTTACGACGTCCCTCCCGGATGCTCGCGCACGAGGGATCTTGATGCTGCACGAGCTCTTCCACCGGATTCAGCCAGAGCTCGGGCTGATCACCCTGAGCGGACAGAATGCGCATCTGGATACCCTCGAGGGGCGAGTCTGGTTGCGGCTCGAGTGGCGGGCGCTGGCGCGCGCGCTCGGTCAGTCTGGTGAAGACCGTAAGCGCACAGTCAGCGATGCGCTCGCCTTCCGAATGGCGCGCCGTTCGCAGTTTGCCAATGCCGCAGAGAACGAGCGCGTCGAAGAAATCAGGGAAGGCCTTGCCCAATACACCGGTACGGTCACCACGGCCGCGTCGCGCCCTGAGGCGGTCGCCAGTGCGATCGAGCAGCTGGCTGGAGCCGAAGGGCACGAGACGTTCCTGCAGCAATCCTATACGACGGGTGTGGCGTACGCGATGCTTCTCGATGACGCGTCCGCAGATTGGAGGCGCAGGGTGCGCAGCCACTCCGATCTCGGGCAGATGCTGATGGCGGCCCTGGAGTCACCCCAACGGCGAACGCGGTCGAAGCCTCGGCGCGTTATGGGGGCATAGAAATTCGCGCCGCGGAACAGACGCGCTCCGAGCAGCGAATGGCCACGATGCGGGAGCTGCAGCGCCGCTTCGTCGATGGTCCCGTGCTGGTCGTTCCGTCAGGTGGTAGCGGAACGTTTAACGCAGTAGGAGCCACGCCCATTCCCGCAGTGGGGACGGTGTACGTCTTGCCGTATCGTCAAAAGGGTGAGTGGGGCACGTTGGACGCGACGAACGGCGTCCTGATAGGCGAGGATGGCACGCGGCGGCTGCCTGGCCCCGTTCGCATTGAGGACGCCACCATCATGGGCGACGGCTGGACGGTGACGGTCGCCCCAGGGTGGACGGTAGTGTCAGGGCCTCGGTCCGGCGATTACCGGATCATTCGCAGCCCGCAGTAGATGAATCGGGACGCCAGACACGCGGCTGGCTAACACCGCCCTGCACCCGACGGCCGCTGACCTGATGCGGCGCGGCCGCGGGTGAGCGCGAACGTTAGCCCGACAGCAGCCGGAATGAGCAGAGCAACCAGGATGGCCCTCGCAATCGCGGTCGTGGGTCTTTCTCGCTGCACTGCCGACGGAGACGCAAGGCTTGGAGCGAGGATTGCGGCCGAGGTCCAGAGGGGCGACGGCACAGAGCTCCGAATGCAAGACCTGGCATCATTCGAGTGGACACGACTCTACATCTTCCGACCATACAGCATGCCCGAGGAGATCGAGCGCGAGCTGGTTTTCACATGGCCCGAAGGCCGGCTGGTTCACATGGAGTCTCGCGATGACGCGACCCTTCTTGTCTTCGTCAAAGGCAACGAGGTTCAGCGGCACTTGGCGCACAAGCGAGGGCAGGGCGATTTCGCTGAACTTGGTCAACCTGGGGGCTACAGTAGGGCAGATGCTGTCTTCCGGGTTCACCTGGAAGACGGCTGGCCGCGCCTCAGGAGAATCCGTGCGGGCTAACAATGGATTGAAGCTGACGATCGGCGGCATGGTCAGACGGGTGCCGCCGCTCGCAGCTTAATCCAGTGTTGGACCGACTCTGAGGCGGTCGTGAGATTTCCCATCGTCGTTCTGGCGCTCATGTTCCCCGCGGCGGCCGCCGAGGGCACGTCACCGTGCGTTAAGGTCGGGCCCTCCGAGTCATTCCATCAGGCGAAAGTAGTCGTCCTGGGCGAGGTGGTCTCGAGCACTCCCACGGATTACCGCGGAAAGCCGGCGGCAGCGAACGTGGCCGTTCGGGCGCGCTATCGCGTCCATGCGATCGAGGAATTCAAAGGGAAGGGCCTACGCGAGTACTGGCTCCTGGCGGACCCTCCCGTGATAGCAGGTGACGCCGCGTCCGTCACCAACTCCGGGATGCCGGTGGCACTGGGGCAGAGCTACCTGTTCTTCGCGAGCGGGGAGTTATTGGCAGTCGATCCCTGCGCGTCGCTGCCCGCCAGTCAAGCAGATGAGGCACTGCGACGCCTTCGCCTTCTATCCAAAAAGGTGACGCACTAGCGCCATATGACGGAGCGGTCCAACAATGCAGCAGCCGAGGCCCGGCTAGAATGGAGCCTCGCTGCTGATCTTGGTGTTCGGCGGTGAGACATTTGAGGGCGGCCGCGGCCGTGGGCTGCTCGACGGACGTCGATCCAGCGTTTCTTGGCGGTTACCAGCGGAGTCCAAAACCCGTCGCCTTCGGCGCAGCCAATAGCTGCCGTCCGGTCTGGTACGCCTTACGCGGCATGAGCGCGCAAGTACTCGATCGTGCCGGGTAGATCGCGGATCAGCCGAAGCAGGGTGTCCATCGCCTCGGTCTGGGCGTTCCGGCCGGCCTCCCAGCGCGAAAGCGTGTTTGCACCAAGACGCAGGAGCCGGGCGAACTCGGCCTGCGTCAGGTCGAATCGTTCTCTAATCGCGCGGATCTGATC
>Ga0070707_100001210_pt1 | contig 25390 bp, 23 predicted proteins | sample KBSK5502metaG_FD_65468 | JGI IMG/M metagenome (GOLD analysis project Ga0070707, IMG submission 65468) | Corn, switchgrass and miscanthus rhizosphere microbial communities from Kellogg Biological Station, Michigan, USA - KBS K5-50-2 metaG | ecosystem: Host-associated > Plants > Roots >...
CTGCCAGCGCTCGGCCGTCTCTTCCCGCTCGGCAGGCGTTAGTCCCCATGGGTACGCAGCCTCCTTCACGCCGGCGGCAAAGGTCCCGTACAAGACAAGGGCAGTGGTCCGCTCCGGATAGGTGGCGGCGAACAGGATCGCCATCGAGCCGGCGTCGGAGGGCGCGAAGATCGCCGCTCGCTCGAAGCCGACGGCGTCCATCACCGCGCGCACGTCGTCCATCCGCTCCTCGAGCGTCGGCACGGCCACGTCCGAAACGCGATCGGAGAGACCGGTGCCGCGCTTGTCGAAGAAGGCGAGCCTTGAGAAGGAGGCGAGGCGGCGCAGGAAGCGCGCCAGCGAGGGATCCTCCCAGAAGTGCTCGACGTGCGAGACGAAGCCGGGCACGAACACGAGCTCTGGGGGACCCTCGCCCAGAACCTGGTAAGCGACGTGAACGTCTCCGCTCTTCGCGTATTCCGTCTTCGGCTGCATGCAATCAAGCTTGGGGGCGGGCCGACGATGCGAGAGACTAGTAAAGTCTCAGCCGGACCGCTGTCCCCGAAAATCTACGGCGACCGGGACGTCCTCCGGTGCATAAGCGCCCGCGGCTGTATGGCCCTGGGAATGAGCTGTTTGGTCGTCTCGGCCGTTTGAACGGGTTTAGCCTGCGGGTTTGGGGGATCGCGGGGTAGCTCATTCGGCTGGTCCGTTTTCGCGCAAATGGGCTGGGGTGCGCGCGCGGAAGTAGAATCCATAGGTGACCGCAACGTTTCAACAGCGTGAGGCTGCCGCCGAGGTTCTCCGCGCCGGTGGTACCCAGGTGGAGGCAGCCCGGGCTGCTGGGGTTGACTTGAGTACGCTGAAGCGCTGGTTGAAGGAGCCGTCGTTCCAGGCGCTGATCGTCGGCTCGCCTGACATCCGTAAGGGTCGGCCGCAGCGGCTGGGCGAGCGGAGGGGCGTGCCGGAGTCACAGCGGGATCTTCGCTCCCGACTCTGGGTCGCAGCCGATGGCGAGGTGCTGGGCTCGTACATTCCGCCGGCGGCATTCGAGAGCGCGGGCGCGGTTTTGCACGTGCATGTTGTGCAGGCGGACGCCGTCGAGGATGTCGCGGCGTCGATCGGCGCCGGCGCCTACCCGGCCGATTCGCCGTATGTCCCGGTTCCGCTCGCGGGGCTGAACGACGACCTGCTCGACAACCTGCCGCTCGTCTGCCGGCTCGGCTCGCCCGATGCGCGCGAGAGCCTTGCCGCTTGGCTCGAGCTGTGGACGTTCATCGACGAGGAGGGGCGGACGCGGACGCTGGCGGAGTCGTTGTGGGAGGGGCAGCGGCGTTTTCTGGAGGCGTTGCTTGGTGACGGGCATGTGCTTTCGATCAAGTCGCGCAAGGTTGGGCTTTCGACGCTGGTGTGCGCGCACGCCGCCTGGACGGCGCGCATCCGCGATGTCAACGCCTCCGTGCACCTGCTCTCCTACCGGGCGGATGCGGCGCAAGAGCTGCTGCGCAGCCTGCATCGCGGCTTCGACGGGTTGCCGTCGTTTCTGCGACTGCCGCTGGCGCGGGAAACGTCGAGCGTCCTCTGCTTCGCGGCCGGCCTTGCCGATACACGCACGCTGAAGGCGTTTCCGGCAACGCCGACCGCGTCGATCGAAGCGACGAGCTCGCACCTGGTGCTCGATGAGTGGGCGCACACTTTCGATCCGGAGAAGGTGTGGGCGGCGGTAGAGCCGACCCTGGCGCCGCGTGCGAGCTCGGTGCTGATCACGACCGCCCGTACCTCCGGCGATTTTGTGCACGACTACTACCGGCGCTCTGAGGCAGGAGAGACGCGGCACAGAGCGGTGTTCGTCTCGGTGTTGGAGCGGGCTGATCGCTCCCACGAGTGGCTGGAGCAGAAACGGCGCCAGGAAGGCAAGACGCGCACGCTGCGCAACTACCCGGTGAGCGCCGAGGAGGCGTTCGCGTTTGCCGGCGATCTCTACTTCGCCGCCGAGCTGCTGGAGGCGGCGCAGCGCGACGCGTTGCCGCCCTCGCCCGCGCGCAACGGCGACCGCTACCTGAAAGCGTGGGACATCGGCCGCAAGGACGCCAGCGTCTGCGTCGTCTTGCGCGCGCCCGCCGAGCACGAGGTCGAGGTTTGGCAGGTCGCCTCCTACCAGCGGCTCGTCGGCCAAGAGTTCCCCGCCATCCAGCGCGCGATCGAGACGATCCACCGCCAGTACCCCGGCCCGACAGTCGTTGAGGCCAACTCGATCGGAAGACCGGTCATCCAGAACCTGCATCTGCCCGAAAGCGAGCTGATCCCCTACACGACCACGAAAGCGTCGAAGCAGGCGATGCTGACCGAGATCGAGATCCAGCTGGAGCAGCAAACGCTGAAGATCCACCCAGATTTTCAGCAGCTGCTCGTCGAGCTCGCCGGGTACCGCCTCGAGGAGGGCTCGATCACCCAGGACTCGGTGATGGCGCTCGGCTTCGCCGTCACCAATCGCCACCACGCCAACGCCCTCACCGGCGGCCGGATCAACCTCGAACTGTTCTACGAGTTGAACGACCTACCAGGGCCGCCTCCGTGGTGGCTCGACCGGCAGAAGCTCGCCACCAACGGCCCGTCGGTCGGGCTCGTCCGGGTTGAGTTCGAAGACGGTTCGGCGACCCATTACGACCCGAACGATCCCGCCGACTGCCGCCGCGTCGAGGGCATCCGCACCGAAATCGCTGCCGGGCTCAGACGCGTCCCTGGATCAGCCGAATAACCTCGCCGGCGAGCCCGAGGCATTGCTCCGGTGGACCGAGTCCCAGACGCAGCTCGTTCCTGCAAAAACGGACCAGCCGAATGAGCCACCTCACGACTCGCGCAACCCGCACGGCTACTTGGCTCGACCGAACCAGACGTCGGAATAGCTCATTCCGTTCCTGTCGGCCGGAACGAGCTTGTTTCCTCCGTCCGAACACTAAGCCGCGGCAAAGACCGCGGCAGCGGGCAAACCATTCCGGCGAGACGCGCAGGAAGCGCTTGCCCAAGCCGCTTACGTACCGTCGTTGCCTATCTAAGCAACGGGAAGGGTCTTAACTGGCATTGGTCAGTCTTGGTTGGACCCAGTCCCATAGCGGATGCGGCAAGTTGGAGCTCGTCACCCACGATCAACTGCATTTCCGCTTCAATGCGCAGGGCCAGTTTCTAGCTCGATAGCGATAGGCCCAGAGCCTGTTGCCGTCCGAGCCCCGAATCTCTAGCTCGAACACTTGACCCTTTGGATCATGAACGACGACTCCTTTCGATCCGACGAGCTCCGGAGTGATCGTCACTTGAGTGCCGTTGCGCTCGGCGCCCTTCCAACGCCGAAAGGGTCTGACGAGCAGATCGGCGGGGTCGTGCCTATTCGAGATCGCCGCGGCGGACGAGGCCGACGAGCCGGCCGTCCGGGGTGGTGACGAGAAAGCTGGTCAGGTTGCGTGTACGCATGCGCTCGAGCAGATCTTCCGCGCCAATGCTGGGGCGGACAGTGCTCGGGCCTGGCGTCATCGCCTGTTCGACGGATTCGTCCGTGTCGGTGGCGATGGCCTGGCGGCCGAGGCGGCCGAGCACGACCCGCTGTTCGTTGACGACGATGCAGGTGTCCCAGCCGGCGGCGCGGACCCGTGCACGAACGTCGGCGAGCCGGTCGGCGAGCGTGCAGGTGGGTACATCTCTGTGCGCGACGTCTCCGGCCGAGCGGTCGGGAACGTTCGTGCCTTCGCGCGGTAGGCCGTAGGAGCCCCAGCTTTTCTTGCCAGGGGCGTAGTCGTAGACCTGCGGGAATCCCATCGCGTCGAGCCGCCACGCGGCTCGTGGGCTGAGGTCTCACTGGTAGTCGTTGCAGTAGACGATCACGGGCCGTTCGCGCTCGAGCTCGCGGGGCGCGCGCTCGTCGAGCTCTTTGAGCGGGATGTTCACGGCGCCGACGATGTGCTCTTCGCCGTACTCCTTGGCGGGCAGCACCTCGACCAGTTGCGCATCTTCCTCGGCGAGCAGGTCGCGGACCTCGTCTCTGTCGATCGATCTCGGCGGCATCAGCCCTTTCGATGCCTGCCTAGGCCAGTTCGATTCGCACGATCGGGCTGTGCCCGAACGGCGACTCGTACTCGAGCCCGAGCCGCTGATAGACGGCAGCGGGGACGGAGACGTCTGCGAGGTAGAGGTCGCCGACCACGTCCTTTGCGTCTCCCGCGCGCAGGGCTTGCTTCGGCAGCGCGAGCGTCAGCGTCGTCTGCGCGCGCACGTGCGGCTCGTGCAGCGTGGCGGTCTCGAGCTCGAGCCCGCTCGGAACGTCGAGCGCGAGCACCGGCGCATTCGGTAGCGCTCGGATCAGGCGTGCGGTCTCGCCGCTGGGTGCGCCGCGCTGGCCGTAGCCGAGCGCCGCATCGATCACGAGCGAGGTGTCCGGCAAAGGCTCATCCGGGCGGAAGCGGGCGGCAACGCCAATCGCACCCAGACTCGTCTGCTGGCGTTTGGGAACCGGGTCGAGCCGCTCGGGCGGGCCGTTGAGACAGACCTCGACCTCGGCGCCGGCGACGGCAAGGTGACGCGCAGCCGCCAGGCCGCCGCCCCCGTTGCCCCCGCCGCCGGCGATCACGAGCACGCGGCGGCCGCGCGCGTCGCCGCCGAGCAATGGTCGAGCGAGCACGGCCAGCGAGCGTCCGGCGTTCTCCATCATCTGCTCGAGCGCGATCCCGAACTCCTCGATCATCAGCCGGTCGACCTCGCGCATCTGCGCGACCGACAGCCACGGCAGCGTGTCCGCCGCGACGGACGGGAACTCGAGACGCCGAGCGCCGTACGTCCGGCGTTCGCGCAGCTCCTGCGGCCAGGCCGGCTCGAGCTCGACACCGAGACCGTCGGCGACCCGGTTGACGTAGTTGAAGTAGGAGACGACCTGGTTCGCATCGACGATTGCCCGGTCGTCGAGACCGTGGGCGCGCAGCCGCTCGACGTCCGCCGCTTCCATCGCCCATGGCGTGAGGGTCAGCTTGCGCGCGTAGCGGCAGAGCGCCGCCAGCCGCGGCGGCAGGCTGTCGAGCGTTCCGAAGGCGACCGCCTCCGCCAGCGACGCGTCCCCTGACTCACGGGAGAGCGCTTCGCCGTGCTGGACGACTCAGTAATGGCAGTCGTTCACCGCGGAGACGGCGACCGCGATCGCCTCCCGCTCGCTGCGGGTCAGCGGCGAGTCGCCAAACATGATCGTCCGGTACAAGCGCTGATGCGCGTCCAGCGCCTCGGCGTTCAACGAGTGCGACGCGAGGATGTTCGGCAGCGACTCCGCGCCCTCCGCCCGCTTGACCCAGCTCATCCGCTCTCCTTTCTCGGGTGACCCCTAGAACGTGATCACCTCGTAGCCGTCGAAGACGATCGTCACCTCGTCGCCCGCTTGGTCGAACTCCTGCGCGGTCACGAGTGCGTTGGCGATGCGGCCGAGTCCTTCGCGGCTGTCGGTGTCGGCGAGCACGACGAGCGCAGCTTTTGCCATCGGCCGGTTCTCGGTCAGGGAGGAGAGCGGTCGCCGGCTTCGGCGCGGATGCGAGCGACAACCGAGTCGGCGAAGGCCCGTTGGAGAGGAGCTTCCGGGGCGGCGAGCGCGCCCAGGCCGTTGATCGTTGCGATCAGCGCATGCCAGACCGTCCGGCAGCGGCGGCACATGCGCAGATGCCGCGCGACCCGCCGCCGCGGCCGCTCCTCGAGCTCGCCCTCGACATAGTCGGAGAGCAGCTCTCTCGTCTCCTCGCAGGAGGATTGCATCGGCATGGGCATTGTCTAAAGCTTAGATGCGGGCAGCTCCCGGTTCGATGTAGCGTCGGCCGGGCGATGGCGGACGCTGACGATCGAGCGCTGCTCGTCCGCGCCCAAAGCGGGGACATGGCCGCCTTCGAGCAGTTCGTGCGTCTGTTCGAGCTGCGCGTGCGCGGGCTGCTCGGCCGCATCCTCAACGACGAGCGCGACGTCGAGGAGGCGGCGCAGGACGCGTTCGTGCAGGCGTGGCGGCACCTCGACCGTTTTCGCGGCGATTCCGCGCCGTTCACGTGGCTGTACCGTATCGCCGTCAACGAGGCGCTGCAGCGGGCGCGGCGCAAGCGGCTCGACACGCAGCCGCTCGACGATGACAAGCTGAGCGGCCTTGAATACCGGGATGCGCCCGGAGCGCCGCGACCGCTGCCGCCCGACCTGGCGGCCGAGAGCCACGAGGTGCGCGAGTTCCTCGCCGCGCGCCTGCGCCAGCTTCCGCTCGGCCTCCGCGTCCCGCTCGTGCTGCGCGACCTCGAGGACTGGTCGAACCAGGAGATCGCCGACGCGCTCGAGCTGTCGCTGCCCGCGGCGAAGAGCCGCATCCACCGGGCGCGGATGCAGATCCGCTACGAGCTCGAAACCTGGCTCCATGAACGCGACCGCTCCTAGCCGCCTACATCGACCGGTGGGCTCGCGACATCAAAAAAGCAGGTAGGCAGGATGCGTGAATTCGAGATGACCGGGGAGAGATTGGACGGCATGGGCCAGCGGTAGCGGGCCCATGCCGTAGTTCCGCTAGGCCGCGCGCGGCAGATCTTCGCGCAGCCTCGGCCTCGCCACCACTGGCAAGCGTCCGTGGCTGACCACGGCGTAGATCGCGCCGGCGGTCATGCCGAGAATCCCGTGCGCGAGCCACCACACCCACTGCGGGCTGACCATCGAGGTCGTGAACAACACCTTCGTCGAATCGCGCAAGGGAAGGATTCCGTAGCTCATGATCACCCACAGCAGCAGGCCGTAGCCGACGCCGAGCATGATCGCGACGAGTCCACTTCGCACCCGAACCGCGCTCAGCAGCGTGACGAACACGACCCCGGCGATCATCGAGTTCGTCATGTGACCGCCGAGGCCGAGGATGATCGGGCCAACGTGGTTCGCGGGCTGGCCGAAGTGGTTCAGCCCGCCGATCCACGCCCAGATCGCCATCGGCGCGTCCCAGGCAGTATGCGCACTCGACACCCAGCCATAGATCATCTCGGTGATCGCCATCATCATCCCGGAGGCCACGCCGCCCAGTGCACCGATGGCGACGATGCGGCGTGCGTCGAAGCGTGAACCGCTCACATCCGAACGAGATTCCATCGCAAACTCCCTTCCGAAAGTGTCTGTTGAGCCATTAGATGCCGGTGCGTCGCGTCGCGATTCGCGGTCGCGCGCCGCCGGCTAACACCTGGCGACGCCTCCAAGCCATCGACTGTCCCTTCCGGCCCGGATCAAGAGCACGGTCGCGACCGCCCGTCGCCGCTGCCTCTAGAACCCAGAAAGCGAGCTGTCGGGCGAACTCACGTGCCCGCTGCGATAGCGAGGTGGTCGTGACGAAGGTGCCGCGGACCCGCACGTCTGGCCGCTCGATCCGCAGGGCGACGACTGTGCCGAACAGCTGAAAGACGTGCTTCTCGTGGATGACCTTGTAGGTCGCAGCTCGTTCCCGACGACCGCGATCAGAATGGGCTGTCTCGCCCTTCTGGTCGGTCGAGGCATGTAGCAGTGCCGGTTGCGCGGGTTGTGGGGTGGCTCATCCGGCCGGTCCGCTTTCGCAAGAATGGGCTGTGACGTCGCGACGAACGCACGGCCTGCCGGAGGACCTCCTAGACGACTGGGGCAGCTGCGAGTTCCTGTCGTCCTTCCGCCAAAGAGCGACAGCACGACAGTCGTGCGGCTGCCTCCAGCGGAAATGAACGTGGAAAAGGCCACGGGTCGCGTGGTGCGTAATTAGTCCGATACTGAGAGGGTTCGCGGCTGCGAAAGCTCTAAGAGGACATGGCGCTCGGCCGCCGAGCTTGCGCAAGCTCGCGTTGCCAATACAAAATCGCCCGTCGGTTGGTCTCAAGCGGCTCGCGATTCGACTGCTGCTCGTGGAGTCGCTGACGCTCAATGATCAGGATCTCGAGCGTCTTCTCAATCGCCCCGACGGGGAGACGCGTCTGCCGTCTACGACTGGGAGTAGCTTCCCACTGAGCCACGAGGTGCCTCCGGCGAACTCGTACTGCCTACAGGCCGAAAGGTAGGCCTCTGCGCTGCTGGGATCCCCATGCTGAGGTGCAGGATCGACCCCGCCAGAGAGGGAGTTTTGCGAGCCCAGTAGCGAGAACGAATCATCGTCAAGCTCGCCGGACTCGAAGCGGGGGACTGTGTTTCCTTAGAATTTCGGCCGTGCCGGCTCAGGCGCGACGATGTCAGGCGGGTGATCCCAAACCGTACTGTCGGAAACGCGCGGTTGAGGAGGTTGCTGGTCGCTGGTACTGCTCGGAGCACGCGAGGCATGCGCGCGAGCAGCTGGCGTCTGCGTTGGCGGGCGGGCGCTAGCTCACTTGCTACTTGTGGAAGAAGGCGGAGTAGATCTCGCGTGCGGCGGGTGCGGCAGACTCGACGCCGAAGCCGCCGTGCTCGATCAGCACCACGACCACGAGGCGCGGGTGTGCGGCCGGAGCCCATGACGCGTACCACGAGTGGTCGCTGCCGTGGGGGGTCTGCGCTGTCCCCGTCTTTCCGGCGACGGGGATCGGGAAGGAGCCGAAGACGGCGGCGGAGGTGCCGTTGCCGGCGTGCGCCGCGTCGTACAGGCCTTGCCGAACCGCCCAGGCGTCGGTGAGCTTCAGGTGTGCTGCTGGCGGAAACCGCAGGCGACGCAGCACGCGTCCCGTCGCGGAGACGACCGCGCTCGCGACGTGTGGCCGGACGACCTCGCCGCCGTTCGCGAGCGCGGAGTAGGCGACGGCGAGTTGGAGCGGTGTGACGGCGAGGTAGCCCTGACCGATCGAGAGGTTGACGGAGTAGCCCTCGTACCAGATCCGCTGGGCCGGATCCTGGAACGTCTGTCGCAGCCATGCGGGTGTGGGGACGACGCCGCCTGCCTCTCCCGGCACGTCCAATCCGGTCGGGTGTCCTAGCCCCAGGCGCAGCGCCCAGCGTTGCAGGTCGAGCGCTCCCGTTGCCGCCTGGCGCGCGTAGAACTCGGTGCCGAGACGGTAGAACCACGTGTCGCACGAGATCGTCAGCGCTTGGTCGAGGTTCAGGTCGGCGTTGATCGCTGGCTCGACGTTGTGAAAGACGATGTTGCCGACGGTGATCGAGCCGGTGCAGGGCAGAATCGACCGTGGCGTGATCAGCCCGGTCGCAAGCGCCGCCTCGGCCGCGATCGGCTTGAAGGTCGAACCGGTCGGGTAGAGCCCCTGGGTCGCGCGGTCGAGAAGCGGCACCGTCGAATTGCGCGCGTCGAAGAGGCGCGCCAAATAGCGCGGGTTGTGCGCCGCCGCGGCCTGGTTGTAGTGCGGGTAGCTCGCGAGCGCGTAGATCGCGCCGTTCCTAGGATTCATGACGACGGCAGCGCCTGCGTCGGCGTCGGAGTGGCCGGCGCGATGGGCGAAGGCGATCCCGTCGACGATCGCACGCTCCGCCACGCTCTGGAGGCGCGCGTCGATCGTGAGCCGCAGTCTGCGCGCGCTTCTCCGATACGGCAGCGTCCGAACTGGACCGACGACTTTTCCGCGGGCGTCGACGGGGACACGGGCCCGCTCGAGTCCGCCGTCGAGGAGCGACTCGTAGCTCGCCTCGACGCCCGACTGCCCGACGAGCTGGCCCGGCTTGGCCGTCCGGTAGCGATGCTGATGGAGCTCGCGGGCGCTCACCTCTCCCAGCAGACCCAGGAACTCGCTCCCGAGCGCCCCCTCCGGATACCTGCGCTCGGGCACCGCCACGACCTCTAGCCCCCGGAACGACGATGCCCGCTCGTCGAGGTAGAGCGCGAACTCACGCGTCGCAACCGGAAGCACCATCGCCGGCGCGTACGGCGAGCGGCGGATGCTTCCGCGCACACGGGCGACCAGCTTCCACGTTGGCACCCGCGCAAGCACGGCGAGCCGGCGGAGCTGGGCGCGACCGGCGGGCGTCGGTCGCCAGCGGCCGTGCGAGTCGATCCTTCCCAGCGTCGACGCGTCAGCCGTCACGCCCACCCGTCCATGAGTCCCGACAAGCAGACGGCCGCTGCGGTCGAAGATCGACGCACGCCGCGCCGGCAGCAGGATCGTCCGGAAGCTCTGCGCCCGCGCGACGTGCGCGTAGTGGCGCCCCTGGATCACCTGAAGCGACCACAACCGCAGCCCGAGAATCCCGAACAACGAGAGCGCCAAAACCGCGAGCATCCCGACCCGGACATAAAAACCAGCGCTCCCGAAGAACCCGCGCTCGACTACTGAGATCGGCTCGACCATCGGCCGCGGCCGCAGACGGCTACGGCCCATCGCAACCCACTCCGTCCGCCGCCGCCATGACGAGGAACCAGAGCTCCAGCCGCAGAAACCGAAACCCGCCCACGATCAACCGTCGCCGATCCAACGGTGTGCGCGTCCTGGCCTGACCGCTGCGCACTTCGAGCGACCTCTTCCTCCGCGGCGTGCGTCTCCACGGACAGCGTAGCTCGCGTCCGAGCTCGCGTCCGAGCGTCGCGAAAAACCCCCCGCGACCGCGGAGCCCACCACCGCGCTCCTCCACCATGCCCAAACCGCAGCTCGACGCCGCCTCATCCACGGCACACGCCACACCTTCGCCACTCGCCACGACCCGAGCACCCGACTGAACGGACGAGTCTTCCCCCGCCCCGCACCCAGCCAGGCCGCTGTCGCACTTCCAACAAAGCGCGACAGCGCGTCACTCGTCGACTTAGATCGTTTCAGAAAGAGGGCCACGATATGGTCTTGGCAATGCGCTCGCGGAGTCTGTTCGCCGGGGCGGCACTCGCGTTGGCTTGTGCGCTTCTGGCTGGGTGCGGAGGGAGCAGCCGCCTCTCGCGGGACGCGTACCGTACTCGCCTCGAAACGCTCGGGAAGGAAGCCGACAAGGCGCAGGCTGACGTCGAAAAAGGGCTGCACGCAAAGAGCATGGCCGAGCTCCAGGCTCGCCTGAAAGCCTTCGCGACCGCCGAGGACCGGCTGGGAGACGAGGCGAGCCGCCTCAAGCCGCCGAAGGACGCGGAGGCGGCGAACGCCGAGTTGGCACGCGGGGAGCACGACACGGCGACGGCCATTCGCTCCGCGCTTCCCAAGCTCGCGAAGTTCACGAGCCCGAAGGCGGCCATCAGTTTCCTCACGAAGGGGCTGGCCGCCCAACCAAAAGGCGGTCACGAGGTCGACCAAGCGCTGGCTGAGTTGAAGAAGCTGGGCTACACCAAGGGCAGTTAAGGACTCTCGCTCGCGGACCCAGGAAGTCGTCCTCGCGGCAAGGACGAGCAGCCGAGCAGGGAGAAGAGTCGTGTCGCGGTTCCGCCAAAGCGCGACGCCAGCGTCGGCTAGGTGCGTGCGGTCGCCCGCGCGCGTTCCTGTGCCGTGAGGGGCAGCTCGGCCTGGCCCGCGGCTTCAAGCGTGGAACCTTTGCAGCGCGTGCGCTGTAATGGCTGCATGAAGCGCCTGCCGGCGCTACTGCTCGTCGGTCTCGCCCTCGGAGGGGCGGCCGCTCCTTCCGATTCGGCGACGACTGCGTCCGCGCGGAGCTTCCGCGTCACCGTCTACTTCCTTATCGACGGGCAGAGTGCGCCGCTCGGCGTGCGGCTGACCGTAGTACGGCTTGGTTTTGCTCCGCTCGCACGGCTCGCGCTCGAGCAGCTGCTTGCCGGGCCCAGTGCGCGCGAGCGCGCCGAAGGACTAACGAGTGCGATCCCGGCTGGCGCGAAGATTCGCTCTTTCTCGATCGTGCCGGGGCCGAAGGGCTCGACCGCGACCGTCGACCTCGCCGGCCTCCCGTCTCTCGCGAATGTGAACGGCACGACGATCGCCCGCATCGGCACGCAGATCGCACGCACCCTCATCGGCCTCTCCGACGTGGCCCGCGTTCGCATCGAGTCAAATGGGCGCCCTTGGAACTTCTGGCTCATACATGGCGGTATCTCGAAGCGCGCCTGGGACTACCAGCTGCTCGTCGGCCTTTGGGTCGGTGGCTTCAAAGCGCTGCCCTAAACGGCAGTTCTCGTAGGCGCCCCCGCCTGGTCGTTTGAGCAACCTGGCAGGAAGCTTTCAGCGCATCGTGTAGGCGATGAAGTCTGTCGTAGTTCCAACAACGCGCGACAGCCGCGCGCAGGTCGGGGTTGTTACGCACGGTCGAGCCTTTTACTGCTTGACGCGCGCGCGCGAATATCACGTGAGCTCCGCCGACGTCAACCCTGCCATCGCAGAGCCTGTCTCGCCGACGGAGAAGAAGCAGCGCGTGAACAAGCACCGCCGCGCGCCGGTGAGTCGAGCACAGGCGAATGAACGCCAGCAGGCGCCCTCGCGATGTCGCGTTTTGGCGGGAAGGCGACAAAGAACTCCTGGTGTCGTGCCATGCCTTGTCGGACAGAGGTTTCGACGTTTCGCGCGGGGAGGGTTACGGTCAGCGCGGACGGGAGCGTCACAAAGAGCGTCTACCAGCTCGACGGCTTCTTCACCGTCAAGTCGTTCTGGTTCGCGGCGGCGGCCATCCTGGCCGTTGCGATCGCCGCTTGGCGGGCCCTGCCACGCTGGTACGCGCTCGTGAGCCTCGGCGCCGCGCTTGTGACTGCGCTCGGCGGGAACGCGGTCGCCAACGACGGGTTCCTAGCGCCGCTCGGCGGCCTCACCGAGATCGCCTTCCTCGGCCTGCTCGTCTGGATCGTGGCATCCGTGGTGCTGCTCTTGCGTCAGCCTCAACCCGTGAGTGCCGCGGTGTGATACCGCCTCGCCGACGCGAGAACAGCGCCGCTCCGCCCGTGGCTTTGAGACGTTGCGACGGCTAGTCCGTCGGTCCGGCCAGCGGGCTTGAGGTGAAATTGAAGGGGGCGAATCCGGCTCCGGACCGCCCCCTTTCGTCGGGTTAGGAACTCAGGTGGAAGAACGTCTGCCCGCCTGTCCGCTCCGTGAAGGCTCCGACAGCCGTTCCCTCGTCGCCCGTAAAGCCACCCGGCGCGTTGATCAGGCAGTTCACGGTAATCGGCACACCCGTGACCGGCGCTCCCCCGACCGGGAAGAGCGTCGCGGTGATCTCGAGCACCCCGCCCTGGAAGCCGTTGCTCGGGCCGCCGAAGGCGTCGAAGCTGCCAAAGTCGGTCGCGACCCAGACACCGCGGTGGACGAGCGTTCCTGTCGAGGTCGTGTGCGTGAACGAGCCGCTCGCGACTACGGTTTCGGCGCTCGTGTCGAACGTCCCGCCGCCGGTCACCCGGATGATGTCGCCGTTGCCAGGATTCACGGCCGTGTTCGGCATATGCAGGTTGAAGCTGTAGGCCGTGCTCGCGCTTGCCGCGGGCGCGAGCACCACCAGCGAGAGGGCACACAGCGCCGCCAATAGAGCAAGCCCTCGACGTTTCATCGTGACCTCCACTCCTTGTGGGTCGACCCGCGCGGGCCTGACCCGTTCTCCCCAACGACCATTCTTACAACTCCGCGGCCAAGGAAACACCTCGACCCGAGCAAACCCGGCCGAATGTCCCATCCAGGGCTCTAGGTACAGCCCTGCTCAGCCAGTCGACGGGTCCGAGGCCCTGATTGGAGCCTGGAGGTGGGCGTATAGGTTGTTACCCTCAACTCCAATGGGACGTGGTTCAAAGTCGATTCGGCGCTGGCGCAAGGACCGCAAGCGAAAGAAGGCCGAGCGCGAGAAGCGGAAGGTTGCCGCCGCCGATCAAAGGCGTGGCAGCAGCCGACAGCGGAGCGGACAAACCACTTAGCCATGTGATCGCCGCTCCAGGGAGCCTAGTGGAGGGGGATTCAGGCTCTCACGCTTCGCGAGTCGATCTCGCGCAAACGGGTATCGAGAGCTCATGACCCCGAGATCGATCGACAGGGACGAGGTCCGCCGCCTGCTTGCCGAGGAACAGGCGCAGCTGGTTGAGGTCCTGCCCGCCAGGGAGTTCAGTGAGGAGCACATCGTGGGCGCGATCAATATCCCGCTCAAGGAGATCGACGAACGGGCGCCGCGCGAGCTCGATCGCGAGCGGCCGGTGATCGTCTACTGCAACGACTACCAGTGAGACCTCAGCCCGCGAGCCGCGTGGCGGCTCGATGCGATGGGGTTCCTCCGCGTGAACGACTACGTCGCCGGCAAGAAAGACTGGGGCTCGTACGGGCTGCCGCACGAAGGGACGAAGGTCCCTGAACTCCTTGCCGGAGATGTTGCGCACAAAGACGTGCCCACCTGTGCGCTCGCCGAGCGGCTCGCGGACGTGCAGAAGCGGGTTCGGGCGGCCGGCTCGGACACGTGCATCGTCGTCAACGAGCAGCGGGTCGTTCTCGGTCGCCTCGGCCGGAAGGCCCTCGGCTCCGACGCCGACGCATCCGTGGAAGAGGCGATGACGCCGGGGCCGAGCACCGTACGCCCGAGTATCGGCGTCGAAGACCTACTCGAGCGCATGCGCGCGCGGAACCTGACCAGCATCCTCGTCACCACGCCAGATGGCCGGCTCGTCGGCCTCGTTCTGCGCGCGGAGCTCGAATGAGGCATCCTCGATCGTGAGGGTGCGCATCGAGCGTCTGCTCCTCGGCGGGTTGATGTCGGCGGTCGCATTCCTACTCGATCGCCGCTTACGCAAACTCCAGCGTTAGCGTCGCCGGGCGAGATCGAGCGCGAGCCAGGAGCCGAAGACTCCGGCGACGCAGGCGAACGTGATCGGGATCCAGCCCGCCGTGCTGGCGGCCGCGGTTGCAGCCGCGCCGACCAGGCCGGACGCCGCCCCCGCCGACAGCGCCAGACGGCGGCCCGTACTGCGAATCGCGTCTTCGATTGAAGCGGCGCCGAGAAAGTCCACTTGCAGCTTTTGGCCTGGCCGTGCGCCGGTCGCACGCTCAACCGCCTCAACGAATCTGAGGATGCGTAGCTTGATCTTCTCGGCCTCGTAGTACAGCTGCTGTGGGTCGGCCTGTTTTCGCAAACGCTGGCCGACATTGCGAAGCAGAAAACGCCCGATGACGCGGAACGGGTCCAGCGTCGGATCCAGCTTCGTCACCGCTAGCTGCATCTGCCCGAACGCCTTGCCGCTGAGCGCGAGCGACGCCGGGAGACGAATGCCGTTGCGGCTGGCGATCTGCAGGATCCCGTCGAGCATGGGTCCGATCTGGATGTCCCGTAGCGAACCGATTCGGAACCGCGCCATGAAGTCCGCGAAGTCGTGTTCGATCGACTCCAGATCGAGCTCGGCCCGGCGATCCTCGCCCGCGAGCAGCAGGACGGCCTCGGCGAGGAACTTCGGGTCGTCGCGTGCGAAGGCGAGCAAGAGCAGGATCAGGATCTCCCTCACCTCGGGCCCGAGCTCGCCCACCATTCCCAGGTCGAGGAGGTAGATCTTGTCGCCGGACCACAGGAGGTTCCCCGGATGGGGATCGGCGTGGAAGAACCCGTCGACGAGGATCTGCCGGGCGAAGGCTTCGAGCAGTTGCTGTGCGGCCTCGCGGCGCTCGGCGCTCTCCGGTGCGTCGAGAATCGGAACGCCGTCGATGAACTCGAGCACGAGCAGCCGCGACGTCGACAACTCTGGATAGAGACGCGGCACGTCCAGCCGGTCATAAGGAGCGAGAGCCTCCCGCATCCGTTCGATGTTCGCCGCCTCCTCGCGAAAATCGAGCTCTCGGCGCAGCGAGTCCGATAGGTGCTCGACGAGCGCCGGAATGTCCACCGTTTCGCGGAGCTGTTCACGCTTCAACGCCTTTTCCGCGAAGAGCTCGAACAAGCCGAGGTCACGCAGGATTTCCTCTTCCGCTCGCGGCCGCTGGACCTTGACGACGACGTGCGTGCCGTCGTCGAGCGTCGCCCGGTGCACCTGCCCGATCGTCCCCGCGGCCAGGGGCTCCGAATCGATCGAGGCGAACACGTCCTCCCACGGGACGCGTAGCTCCTGCTCCATGACGCGCACGACCTCTGCTTCCGTCAGGGGCTTGACCCTGTCCTGCAGCTTCTCCAGTTCGGCGACGAACTCCTCGGACAGCAGATCGGGCCGGGTCGACAGGATCTGGCCGAGCTTCGCAAATGTCGGACCGAGCTCCTCGAGCGCTACGCGCACCCGCTGTGCACGTTCGATCGACGAGATCGCGCCGCGAACGTCGAGCCCGAGGCGACTGACGATCCGCGCGATCTGGGCGGCCCGTCCGAGCAGACGGCCCTCGACCACCGGCGCCTTCGGCGGCTCCGGCGCCGCGCCGTCGGACGTGTTGACGATGACGACAGTGCACCGCGCAGTGTGCGAGATCCGGTTCGGCACGTTCCCGAGCAGAAACTCGCGGCGTCCACCCATGCCGACGTTCCCGACGACCAGGACGTCCGCCTTCTCCTCTTCGACGGCGCGCACGATGCCGCCGGGGACGTCGTGGTCGACACGGAAGATCGCGCGGGCATTCGGGAGCGCCTCGGCGTCCGCGCGCAGCAGGTCTTCGGCTTCGTCCTCAGCTCCGGGGCGCACGTTGAGAAGGACGAGCTCGCCGCCGAAACGCTCGGCGAGCTGTGCCGCCCAGGCAACTGCGCGCTGGGCGGTTTCGGACCGGTCGGTGGCAACGACGATCTTCATTTGAGGCATGGTCTATTTCAACAGACGGCGAGCCGGCGGGAGTGCTTCTCGCTCTGCGATGAACGCGCCGCTCGTACCCTTCATGCCGTACTGGCTGAGCGGCTTCGCCAACGCCGAGGAGGCGGCCGCGGCCGACCATGTCTGGGAAAGTTCGGAAAACGCGGCTCTTACCTCTCCCCGGTAGGACATCGGGTTGCACGAGCAGCTACGTTCACGCGATCCTAGGCTCGTCAATAAAGCAGGGGGGTAATTTCAGGATCGCATGGGCGTGAGAGCTCTGCGACAAGACCGGCGGCCGGTTACGCTCGAGGAGCTCGAGGTCCTCTACCGTCGCGACGGAGCGGCTTTCGAACACATCGCGGGTGCGATCGTTGGTAACGAGGAGTTCGGCTGCGATGTCGTGCAGGACGCGTTCGCCCAAGCGCTCCGTCATCGTGATCGCTTTCGCCGCGACGCACCCCTCGACGCAGCAGTCTGGCGGATCGTGATCGGCGAAGCCCGCAAGCGCCGCTCGCGAGTCGTACGACGCAGGCACGCCCCCGCCGGTCGGGGCGGTGATCGCGCCGCCGGTCTTCGCCGCACACCAGTGCGTGCGATTCGAGCTCGAGCGCGTAGCGGGATGGCAGCTCTAGACCCGCCGGCGACGAGCACGCCCACCGAGCTTGCTCCGCTAGCTGTACGGCCCACGCGCTGGGAGTCGGACATCGACGCCGTCGCAACGGCCGACCGGAAGCGGTGGCGCTGGCTCGTCGGCGCGGTTTCGATCGCGGGCGTAGCAGTCGCAGCCGGAGCCTCAGCCGCGGCGCTCGCATGGTCGTTAAGCGGCGGAACCCACGGAACGGTCCTCCAGCGCGCGGCCGCAACACTCGGCGACCGCCCCGTCCTGCACTTCGTCATTCGCAGCGGTTGGAGCGGAGCGCTGATCGATCTGAAAACAGGAAGCCGTCACAATTTGTACGCCACGGAGGAGTTCTGGTATCAGCGAGGGCGCCGGATCCACGAGGTCTCTCGCTTCGCCGGCGTCCCGCAGGGGGATGCGACCTACTCGGCCGGCCGCCTTTACTCCATCGACAAGAAGCTGGGCACTCTCCTTACGCGTTACCGTCAGGCGATCCGCGACGGGAGCGCGCTCGTCCTCGGACGCGGCGTGGTGGAGGGACAGCCGGTCTACTGGATCCGCGTCGACAGCGAGATGCTCCCCGATGCGCACAAGAGGCTGCACAGGTGGGCTCACGATGTCGCCGTCTCCCAAAAGACGTTCGAACCGGTCGCGGCGCGCGAGGTGCGGGACGGCAGGCCGGGCCCTAACGGGAACTCGATCGTGGTCGAGGCGGAGAGCCTCCCCGAGGGCACGGGCAACTTCACACGCATGCCCCACGAGTCGAACCGCCTACCACTGAAGATCGAATGGACCGGATTCTTGACGCCGTCCGGCGCGAGCGCCGCGCTCGGACGGCCTGCCCTCTGGGCCGGGAACAGCGTTGCCGGCCTCGGCCTGGCACGCATCTGGAAGGACGAGCGCGGCGAGAGTCGCAACCGCAAGGGCGGAGGCTGGGCGAGGAGGTATACCGGAGTGACGTTCTTCTACGGGACGCTCGACGAAAACGGTGATCCTGCGAGCTTCCGCAACACGAGCAGCGCGGCGAAGGCGATGCCGTTCGTTCGAGTCAGCGAATCACGGACGTCGGATTCCCTCTTCCAACGTGTCGTCGTGAACTACTCGCCGCCGGAGGGCTCGATCCTGGTCTTCGCTGCCGGAATAGGGGTCATGCAAAAAGACGGCCTCTATGTTGCGCTCGACGCGTCGAGCGAAGGCCTACTTCTGGCCGCTGCCCGGGCGCTCGAGCCCGTGCCGGCGAGTAATAGCAACGCCGGCTCCGTATCGCGCCGGATCAGTGGCGGCACCTCCAACGGTTCGCCCGTGTGGATGGCCGTCGCCACCCGGAACTCCTGATCCGCCGGCCCGTTCGCCTCAGCGCTCTCGAAGAGTCCGCGCGCGGTTGCGTGCGCAACCGGAAGGGAGGATCCTGAGATCCACTTCTGGCGCTTCTACGTGCTAAAGCCGTAGCTGTACTTCTACGGGATCGCGCCTGGACGAAGACGCCAGGCTGGCTGCGGACCGTCGAATCCCTTGAGCTCGAGCGCCTGAGGCACGACCTCGAGGCCGCGTTCGGCGAGCCATTGCGCGACCCGCTTGTGCGCCTCCTCGCTGAGAACGATCTCCCCGGCCTGCGCCGCTGTCTGCAAGCGGGCCGCCAGATTCGTGGTCGTTCCCAAGACCGACACGTTTCCGTCAACGGCAGTTCGCCCGACCACCGCCGGTCCGACGGCGATCCCGATGCCGACGCCGAGGTCGAGAAGCGCCGCCTTTCCGCTCAGCGCGAGCGCGGCTTCGAGCGCTTGCGTGGCGTGATCGAGCCGGGCTCCGCTCGCGTTGAACGTGGCCATGACGGCATCGCCCGCGAACTTGTCGACGATTCCGCGATGACGGCCCACCTCGGCTGCAGCCCAACGATGGAACGCGGCGATCCGGTCGGCCAGGTCCGCTGGAGCAAGTCCGGCTGCCATCGCGGTGTAGCCGCGTACGTCCGCGAACATGGACGTGACCAGCCGCTCGCCGGCATCGACTACTTCGAATTCGGCGGCGTCGGGCGTCGGCGTCAACTCCGTGGGCTCCGGGATGACGAGACCGAGCCGCCCGGCGACCGCGCGCGCGGCATCCCGGATGAGGATCGCCTTCGCCGCGTCGGCCTCGGCGGCCACCGCTGCCAGTTCGAGTCGCGCTCGTTCCCGCGAGTCATCTCCTGCGAGCGCTTCCGCCGCGAGGGTGCGAGCGCGCCACTCGGCGAGTCGAAAGCCGCACCGCGCCGCTTCCCGTGCCGCTGCCGTGAGGATCTCTCGAGCAGCCCGGGTGGAGCCGCTCGCGAGCAGGATCCGCCCCTCCGCCTCATCGAGATATGCAGCGCCCGTATCCCCCGGATGCGCACGACCGCGATCCACGACCGTCTGTGCCTCTTCGAGCAAACCGGCTGCGACAAATGCTTCGACGGCGAGAGCAAGCGCGTCTCGATACGGCGCGAGCCGACCGAGATGTTCTGCGATCTCTCGAGCGAGGTCGACCGCCTCGTCGACGCGTCCGGTGGCGAGTCGCAACCGTATCTGCGGACCGGCGTCGTACACGACGTCCTGGAGCTCGGCGCGCTCCGATGGAGCGGGCAGTGCTGCCGAGGCCTCGTCGAGTCGCCCGAGTTCGAGTAGAACCTCAGCGAGCTCGACCCTGATTCGCCAACGTACTTTTTCGCTTTCGTTGCCCATGGCTGTGTTCGCCGCACGTTCCACGGCCTCGAGCGCCCGCGGCAGGTCGCCCGTCGCGCGGAATGCCCAGCTCGCGGCGACGCCGGTCATGTTTGTGATCACCGCGGGTCCGGTCTCGGACGCGAGCGCCTCGATGCGGGCGCCTATGCCGGGCGTCATCGTGTGTAGGCGGGTCCAGGCGTCGTTGTAAGCGATGTTGTGCGCGATGAACGTAAACCCGCGTCGTCGTGCCTCCTCGAATGATTCGTCCAGCATCTTCTTGCCTTCGGCAGAACGGCCGCTGTCGATCGACGCGAACGCCACCCATGATGAAGCCCAGACGCGCTCGAAGTCCGCGCCGGCGGCGCGCGCTACGTCGACGGCCTTCGCCGCCGCCTCGAGGCTCCGCTCAGTGTCGAACTCGAACTTATAGAGGCCGGCAAGTCGCAAGTACGCGATCGAGAGCTCTGCCGATGGGCCGTGCGCTTCGAGGACGCGTCGTGCCCGTTCGAAGTCTTCGTGCGCTTCCTCTGGGTGGCTCTGCTCCCAGCGGCAGCGTCCCAACACGAGCCTGTAGCGCGCTGCTTCGAGCTGCTCCCCCGCCTCTTCGAGCCCCGGAATGCCCTGCGCCAGCACCTCTGCTGCGGCGGACGTCCTGCCGTCCATCCAGAGCACTCTCCCCATGCGGCAGAGAAGACGCGAACGCACGAGCGGATCGCGGACGTGCGGCAAGGCCCGATCGAGAAGCTCGAGCGCCTCGGCAAATGCAAGCGACGCCTCGGCTTCCTCGGCGGCTGCGACACACGCCGTCACGGCTTCGTCGAAGCGAGCCGCACCGAGAAGGTGACGGGCAACTTGCAGCGAGCCGGAGCCTGCTGCGCGGGCTGCGTCGGCCGCGTGGCTGTGGATCTCTTGCCGCCTCGGCAGCACGATCTCGTCCGCAACCGCCTCCTGCGTCAGCGCGTGCCGCCAGCGATACGTCGCTCGCGCGCCGCCGACCTCTTCGAGCAACTGCTGGGCAATGCCCACGCCGAGCGCGGTGTGCGCGGACTCGTCGGCGACGCCGGCAACCGCCACCAGCGTCGTGTAGTCGAACGTCCGGCCGAGCACTGCTGCTGCTTGCAGAATCTCCGCGTCGGCTCGATCGAGCCGCGCGAACCGGAGCAGAATCGTGTCGCGAACCGTTTCGGGAACCCGTAGCTCCTCGAGCGCGCGCCGTTGCCAGCCTGCACCCGTGCGATACACGTCGCCTCGGTCGATGGCTTCCTTCAACATCTCCTCGAGCACGAAAGGGTTCCCATCGGTACGAACGTGCATCAGATCACGGAACTCCGGCTCGATCTCCTCGTCGTCGAAGATGGCCCCGATCATTCGAGCGATCTCGCCTCGCCCCAACGGAGCCACCGTCACGAGCTCCGCCACACCGGATCGGCGCCACGTTTGCAGCAGCGGCGTCAGTGGGTGCCGCCGGTCGAGCTCGTCGCTGCGATAGGTGACGAGCAGCAGCGAGCGCATGTTTGTCAGCCGGCGGGCAAGGTGGTCGAGCAACTCGCGCGTCGCCGAATCGGCCCAATGGACGTCCTCCACGACGAGCAGCAGCCCATGCTCGTGCGCCGGCACGGCTAGCAGCGCCACGACGGCCTCGAACAGCCGTAACTTTGCCTGGGCCGGGTCGCCGACGGGAACGGCGGAATCGTCACCGCCGAGTTGCGGGAACAGCTGCGCCAGTTCGCGACGCGCTGGTCCGAGGAGTTCCGCAATCCGCGAGGTCTCCTGAGCAGAGAGGTAGTTGCCGAGCGCTTCGACGAGCGGGAGGTAGGGCAGCGGAAGCTCAGCCTCGCTGCATCCGCCCCAAAGAACATCCCAATGGAGGCGTTGAGCGCGCTTTGCGAGCTCTGCGGACAGCCTCGTCTTCCCCATTCCGGCCTCACCGCCGAGGGCGATGAAGCGACTCGCGCCGCGATGGGCCGCGAGCAGAGCGTCCTCCAGAAGGAAGAGTTGCTCGTCCCTTCCCACGAGTGTCGGGCAGAGGGCTCGCTCGAACATGGCTCGATTGTCCCATCAGCGAGCCGGGTCAGCGGAGCCGTGGTTGATCGCTGGACTAGGATCGGGCTGAGAAGGTGCGGAGGGTGAGGAGACCTCGGAAGCTCGTCGAACTGGCCACGGTCGCGGCATTCGTCGCAGCCGTCTCTGCCGTCACCGCTCTCGTACGCGTCGGGCTGATCTCGATCGGAACGCTGGCCGCCACCCCGCGCCGGATCGCGGACGGGGAGCTCTGGTTGCTGTTCTCGAGCGCGAGCGTCGTCGATCGTCCGATCGTCGCCTCGCTGGTATCGCTCGCGGCCCTCGCCTCCGTCGCACTGCTCGTCTGCGGTTCGCGCGTTCTCTGGCTAGCCGCACTGCTCGGACACACGTGCTCGACGATCCTCGCGTATCTCGGTCTCGCGGCGCTGCAAACTTTGGACCCCGGATCCTTCAACGCGGCGCTTGGCGCGCCGGACTACGGCGTCTCCGCAATCAGTGCTGCTTGGCTCGGGGCAATCGCGACGACTGCTTGGATCTCTCGCTGCAGCGCTCCGAGCCAGAAGGCCGCAGTCGCATTTGCCTGTGCGGGCGTCGCTCTCTTCGCCTGGATGTTGCGGGGTGACCTCACCGTGCTCGACTCCGAGCACGTGTTCGCATTCGCGCTCGGCGCTGGAGTTGCGGGTCGATCTGTCCTGGGCACGGTGCGACGGTCCGAGTCGCCAATGCGGACCCACGGAGCCGGCTAGGCATCGATTTGGCTACTTGAGGATGTTCACGGCGCGGGCCGCGACCATGACCGCCAGCACCAGACTGGCGGCCGACTCGACCAGCATCAGCATCTTTGCCCAGCGGCTGAGCGGGAGGGCGTCGGTGGGGCTGAAGGCGGTCGCGTTCGTGAAGGCCAGATAGAGGTAGTCCAGGAACAGGGGCTGCCAGCGCGCCGCTGAGGGCTCAGGCAGCGTCTGCTGAGGGAACAGAAAGTCTCGTCCGTCGGGTCCGGCCGTTTGCCGCGCGACCGGACCGCCGTTGTCGAGCTCCCAAAACCAGAGCGCGAAGATCAACACGTTCATGCACCACATGTGAATGCCGGCGCGAAGCAGCAGTGGTGCCTGTGCCCGTGCGCCGTTGACGAGCAGGTGCACGAGCAGAACGATCGCCGCTCCGTTGGCGGCACTGAGGAGCCCAATCAGACCGAATGCGGCGACACGCCGCCCGAGGTGCAGGCGTGCCGCGTGTGGTTGGAGTTTCTGCACGACGCGGCTGTCCGGCGCGCTGACGATGAGCGCAGCGAGTAGGAGCACCGCCAGCACGGGAAGGATCCAGCGCGCAACGGAAAAGACCCCGGACGAAGGGCCGGCAATGAACCGGCTCGGGAGCGTCGCGTACAGACCTGCCGAGCCGAGAATCGCCAGCGTCGGAAAGATTCGGCGTTCGCCGAGGTTTTCGCCCGATTCGAGCACCTGACGGGAGCGATCCTGCGTCACGCGGCCGATGCCCCTCATGGTGGAGACGAGGGTAACGCCTGCTGGGCGGACACGCGCGCGAGTCTCGACGTGGCTCTGGGACGAATCGCCCGCGTCTTGGCGGTCCCGGTCGCAGATGTCAGGCTGCTCGTGTGGCGGACTCCTCGGGCGGCGCCCTCACGTTCCTCTTCACGGACATGGAAGGGTCGACGCGGCTCTTGCATGAGATCGGAGACGATTACCCCGCCGTCCTCGCAGAGCACCAGGAGCTGCTGCGCGAGGCCTTCGCGCGCCACAACGGGCGTGAAATCGACACCCAGGGCGACTCCTTCTTCGTTGTGTTTCCAACGCCTCACGATGCGATCGAGTCTGCGATCGAGGCGCAGCGGACGCTCGGCGAGCATGATTGGCCGAACGGTGCCTCGGTCAAAGTCCGGATCGGGATGGACACCGGCCCGGCCGCGGTCAGGCACGAGCGGTACACGGGCCCTGTTGTTCATCGCGCCGCCCGCGTCTCGGCCGCCGGTCACGGTGGACAGATTCTCATCTCCGACGCCAGCGAGCTCATGCTCCAGAACCGCGACGGCTTCTCGCTGCGCGATCTCGGCCCGCGCCGGCTCAAAGACATCGATGGGCGCGTACGGATCTACCAGGTCGAGGCTCCAGGGCTCCAGCGTGACTTCCCAGCGCTCAAGACACTCGATGTGGTTCGTCGTCGGCGACTGCAGCTCGGCGCCGCACTCGCTGCTGTCGCAGTCGCGGTCGCCGTTGCGTTCGTCCTCGTGCTCGGCGCCTCGTCGCCTGTTCAGGTAGCCCCGAACTCGCTCGGCGTGATCCACCCCGGCAACAATCGCGTGGCGGCTCAGATTCCAGTCGGAAACCTCCCCGGAGCTGTCGCTGCAGGGCCGGGAAGCGTCTGGGTCGCCAACACCGCTGACAAGACCGTCTCGCATGTCGACCCATTCACGAAGTCGGTCCTCAAGACGATCGACGTCGGTGCCACACCGGATTCCGTCGCCGTCGGCCCCGGCGCGGTCTGGGTGCTCCACGGCTTCGTCGGATCGGTCACACGGATCGATCCGGATGTGAATCGGGTCTCGAGGAGGATCACCGTGACACGCCACTCGTTGGCGGGAGCGGGCGGCGCTGTCGCGGTCGGAGGCGGCGCGGTCTGGGCGGTCTACTCGAGTGCGGACGTCGTGAAGATCGATCCGATCTTCAACCGCCGGCTCGCGAGAGATTTCGCCGGTCGCTCTCCCGACGGCGCCGCGTTTGGAGAAGGCTCGCTCTGGGTTGCGAACCGCGCCGACAACACTGTCGATCGCTTCGATCCGCGCAGGTTCGGTGGGGGCCCGGCGGTCGTGATCAAAGTCGGGCGCGGGCCGAGCGGAGTCGCGATCGGGGGCGGCTTCGTCTGGGTCGCCAACACAGACGACGACAGCGTTTCACGTATCGATCCTCTGACCCAGTCGGTGACGCGTATCCCGGTCGGACGCTCACCACGTGCTGTCGCCTACGGCGTGGGCGCGGTCTGGGTCGCCGACGGCGGGGACGGGACGGTCAAGCGGATCGACCCACGAAGCGGACAGGTCAAGGCGACCATTCACGTGGGCAACAGCCCGTCGGGGATCGCCGTCGGCGAGGGCCTCGTCTGGGTGACCGTCGACGCCAGTTGAGCACTAGCGCAGGCAGACGGCCGCCAGGTCGACATGCCGCCGGACTAGGCAGCCCGCATGCCGCGAGACGATCGTCACATCGTTCGCCTCCATGTACGCAGCGAGCGGCGCGGCGTCGCGCGCCAACTGGACGTCGAGCTTTCCGTACGTTTGATAGCGCGATGCGCCTCGCAGTTGGGCCGCGCGGGCCAGGAGCCGGTTGTATCTCGGCGAGTTGAACCGCGAGAGGTTTGGGCTGTTGGGGATCGTCAGCTGCCGGCCATCGAGCAACGAGTTCAGAAAGTCGTAGGGATCCTGGTAGTCGGGGAACCAGCCGACCAGGGCGAGGTCGTAGGGCTCGCCGGGTGTGAACAGTCGCTGGAACAGCTGCTCGCCCGGAAACGACCGGATTTCCACGGCGATGCCGATTCTCG
>Ga0070707_100001212_pt1 | contig 25378 bp, 20 predicted proteins | sample KBSK5502metaG_FD_65468 | JGI IMG/M metagenome (GOLD analysis project Ga0070707, IMG submission 65468) | Corn, switchgrass and miscanthus rhizosphere microbial communities from Kellogg Biological Station, Michigan, USA - KBS K5-50-2 metaG | ecosystem: Host-associated > Plants > Roots >...
CGGCCCGTTCGTGGTTTTGATCTCAAGCGCCGCCAGCTTCGATCCCAAAGAGGACGTCGTTGCTTCCGCCATTGAGCAGCTAGAGATGGCCGCACAGAAAGGGTATCGCGAGCTGGCCAAGGAAACCTCCACTTGGTGGCACGACTTCTGGGCGCGCGGTTTCGTCCACCTCCACAGCGATGACGGTGTGGCTGATTACGTCGAGCAGCACTACCACTATTTCCTCTATCTGATGGGCGCCAGCTCGCGCGGCAAGTTCCCGCCCAAATTCAACGGCATGATCTGGAACACGGCTGGTGACCTGCGCACCTGGGGCGGTCAGCACTGGTTTGCGAACCTGAGTTGTTACTACGAAGCTCTGCCGGCGACCAACCGGATTGAGCTGATGGACCCTGCCTTCGCCATGTACTTCCGGATGTACGAGGCGAGCGCCGTGGCGGCCCGCCAGCAATGGGGCAGCGAAGGAATCTTCATTCCGGAGACCGTCTTCTTCAACGGCCTGGCGAAGCTGCCCGAGGAAATCGCCCAGGAGATGCGGGAACTCTACCTGTGGCGGAAGCCTTGGGAGGAGCGCTCGGAGAGGTTCCGGGAGTTCGCCTCCACCAAGCACCCGCACTCCAGCCGCTGGAACTGGAACGAAAGTGGGCGGTGGGTCGAAGGGCGCTGGGTCTGGACCGAGCGGGGCGCCGGACCTTACGGGCCGGTCACACACATCCTCGGTACCACGGCCAAGGTGGCTTACCTCTTCTGGCGCCGCTACGAATACACGCTCGATCAAGCGTGGCTGAGAAGCCGCGCTTACCCGATGCTCAAAGGCGCGGCGGAATTCTATCGGCATTATCCGAACCTGAAGCGAGGCGATGATGGGAAGTATCACATCCATCACGTCAACAGCAACGAATCGGTGTGGGGGGCGAAGGACACGGATGAGGATCTGTCGGCGCTCAAGGGATTGCTGCCGGCCGCCATCCGGGCTTCAGAGATCTTGAAAGAAGACGCAGAGCTGCGGTCGGCGTGGCGAGAGTTCTTGGACAACCTTGCCCCGCTGCCGACGAGTGATCACCCTGAGGCCCTGAAGCGGGGTGACTACCGAGGCCCGCGGGTGTTTGTGCGAGGGTTGCGTCCGGCCGTCAGGGCCGGTGCGGCCTTGCTGCCCGATGCCAATAGCCTGCCGATGTGGTTTTTTGATTTGTGCTCTTTGGAGTCACAGGACCAAAAGATGTGGGAGACCGCCGCCGCTACTTTTTCAGCCTATTTCCGGGATGGGATCACAAGCGCGACACCGGTGTCGGTGCTCTCGAAGCTGGCCATCGCAGCGTCCACCCTCGGCAGAGCAGACGCGGTGCGCTTTCTGATTCCCAACCAGCTCCGGGTGCTGAGACAGGAAAGGGGCACTGCCTACCGCGGCGGCGGGGTGCTGGCCAATCGGATGACGCTGCGTGAAGGCCCCCAGGCGTTGGACGCGCAGAGGCTAGGCAGAGCCGCGGAAGCATTGCATCTAGCTCTATTGCAGAGCAATCCTTCAAGCCCTGGCGGTGATTCCGTTATCCGCGTGTTCCCGGCCTGGCCGAAGGCCTGGGATGCCTCATACACGCTCCTCGCCCGGGGGGCGTTTCTCGTCACCTCGTCAATCGAGCGCGGCCGGATTGGGTTTGTCGAACTGGAATCGCAAGCCGGGGCTGAATGCCGACTGCGCAACCCTTGGGGCGAGGGCGAGGTCACCCTCTACCGGGACGGTGAGAAGTCCGAGAACCTGAAGGGATCGCTGCTCCGGTTTCCAACCCGCGAAGGGGAAAGAGTCGTGGTGGTCGCGAGTGGCGACACGCCGCAAAAACACCGGCGGGTGCTACTCTGAAAATGTCCGACAAGCTGCCAGCTTGTCGTGGACTTCGTGAGCGCGCCCTGCCGGGAACAACGACAAGCTGGCAGCTTGTCGGACCGCGCGCTGTGATCTTCACGTACGCAGCTTCACGGCTTTTTCGGCCGCCCCGCGGCCGTAGGCCAGGGGCGTGCGGGCCTTCGAGAGGTTGCCGCCATCGATGGTGATCCCCTCGCTGGCGGCGCCCTCAAGTCGGAGGAAAATGGCGGCCGGCGTGAGGACGCGAGACGCTGTTAGCAAGGCATCGCGCGTATTGATGAATCGCAGCAATGATTCGGCTTGCAAGTTGCCTTGCGCGCTAAGGCCGTTCACGGCGGCATCGGCCACGTGATCGAAGACGACCGCCGGCCTGAGATCGGGCGCACTCACTTCGAGTCGGACGTTGTGGAGCGTGAGGCCGCGCACGTTGCGGGCATAGACGCCGTAGGCCGGCGGGGTCCCGATCTCGAAGTACTCACCCGCCATTTGCGGCACTTCCCGTGCAGCCTCCTCCGCCGTGCCGCCGCCTTCATAAGTAACGTGGACGTCCTGGAAACTGATCCCTTCAAGGAACTCTTCTCTCACGCCGTTGATGACGATGCAGGACCTGGTCTCACCGGGCCGGAACTTTTGCGGCCATGACAGGTCTTCGTGCTGCCGACCCTGGGCCGCGACGGTGGCCCGAATGCCGTTAAAGGCAATGTTGCGGACCACTCCCTTGACCGGCTGCGTTGCCCCGGTAGTGCCGCCGCGACTTGAATCGAGGCCGATTGAAATGGGTCCGGTCACGTTCTTCAAGATCAGATTCGAGAAGGTGATGTTCTCGAACCGGGACCGTGCCCCGCACCGCATCTTGATCGGGCAGCCGTAGGTATCATAGATGACGCAGTTGGTGATGGTGATGTTCTCGGCCTCGCCGCCGCCGAAGCGAAACACCGACCAGCGCGTGCTGAAGGTACAGTTGGTGATGGTGACGAACTTGTTGCTCCCAAAGAGCGCACAAGCGTCGTCCTGGCAGGCGACATCGCAGTTCGCGAGGTGGACGTACTCGCTGCTGTTGATGTGAAACCCATCGTTGTTCAAGTTGACGCGATTGTAGATGCGGACCCCGTCCAGATGTACGCGCCGGCACTGGAGAATGCGCGCGCAGTGATAGGCGCTGGCGGTCAGGAAGACGTCCCGGATCCGCAGATTATGGCAGCGGTAGAAGACCAGGAGGTGTGGACGCTGGAAATAACCTTGGGAGGAATTCTGTCCGGGTCCGGTGTTATCGCCCCTTCCGGTGAAGAACTTCGCCCCATTCCCGTCAATGGTTCCCGGCCCCTCGATGGTGACGTTCTCGGCGTTCGCAGCGGAGACGAGCACGATGTTACCGTTGCCGGGCGGAATGCCCTGGCCCGCCTTGTAGTGCTCCGCGCTGCCGCTGCCTAGGAGCCGGCCTTGGGCAGCCAGATGCAACGTGACGTGGCTCTTCAGTTCAAGGGTGCCGACCACGAAGTGACCCGCGGGGACCAGCACCGTCCCGCCCTGGTCCCTGTGGCACGCATCGATCGCCGCCTGGACTGCGGCAGTGTCGAGCGTGGTGCCGTCGCCCTTCGCGCCAAAATCGCGGACGTTGTAGATGCGGGCACCCAGGTTTTTATCATCGGCGGCAGGGCTCTTCGACTGCTCAGAGGCGGCGCTGGTTGCGCCAAGCATTCTTGGGCCGAGCGAGGCGGCAATGAGAGGCGCGGACATTTGTCCAAGCCACTGACGCCTGGCGAGAGACAGACTTTGGCTGTTTTCCATGCGGAATCCTTTCTGCGAAATCTTTGACTGCGAATTTGCGCCCAGGTTACTGCGCCCGGGAAAAAACCGTCAAGGGCTTTCTAAATCAAAACACAAAATAACAGGACAGCCGGCGGGTGCAGTACGGGGAGCGTGAGCGACCTGCCCCTTGGCAAACAGCTTGACTCGGGAGGCTCAGGTCGCTCACGCTCCCCGTACTGCATCAATATCGCTTGCTCTGAGAGAGCGAACTCAGAACTGCCTTTCGCCATTTTCCCCTCAGATGAAGTTGTCTGCCCGCGCCTCAGTTTGGCAGAATGGGGAATCATCCGCGAAATCATGAAGGAGAAGACGATGGCGCAAAAATGGCGGGTCGGTATTCTGGGTTTAGGGCATTGGTATTCAGCCTACAACCTGGCTCGATCACTGCCGGAATATCCCAAAGCGGAGTTGGTCGCCGCGGCCTGGCATCAGCCAGAGCAACTCGACGCTTTCACCAGCACTTTTCGAGTCGCTGGCCACCGCGACTATGACGAGTTCCTGGCGCGGGAAGATATCGACATCGTCCACATCGCTGCCCCCGTGTCTGAAATCCCGGACTGTGCGATCCGAGCCGCCCGAGCCGGCAAGCACATCATCCTGGGCAAGCCGATGGCGATGACGATCGAGCAAGCGGACCGCATGGTCGAGGCAGTGGAGGCGGCCGGGGTCTTATGCCTTCCCCTCCAGGGGATCATGCGTTTGCGCGCCTCCGATCTGAAGGCCCGGATAGATAAGGGGGAGATCGGCAAGCTCGTGCTGATGCATCAAACGAGTCGCTGGTCGATTGCCGAGGATTGGTATCGCTCCGGCACTCCCGGCTGGTTCGCTGATCCCAAGCAGGTGCCGGGCGGGGCCTTGATTGACGAGGGCATTTACTGGGTAGACTTCTTCAGATGGCTGTCCGGGAGCGAGGTGGTGCAGGTCGAGGCCAAGACGGCCAATTTGGTTCACCAGGAGATCAAGGTGGAGGACTGGGGAATGGCGACCTTCACTTTCGCCAACGGCATCATCGCTACGTTGGAAGCCTCTTGGACCATTAACGCGCCGCAAAAGACCGGACCCTCGCCCAAGCAGAATGGCGTCATCCGATTGGAGGTCATCGGCACACGAGGTGAGATGATCGATCAATGGTTTCGCGTTCCGGGACGGGCAGTGCTGGCAGCAGGGGCGCCCGGATGGGTTTTTGAGGGGCAGTCCGAAGAGCCTTTTGCCCCGCTCTCCCCTCCGCCGCTTAATCACCTGATCAACTGTCTGGAGGAAAATCAGCCGCCGGTGGTGACTATTCAGGAAGCGCGGAAGAGCTTCATCGTGTCTTTAGCGGCCTATGAATCGGCGCGCGAAGGCCGGCCCGTCCGCCTCTCTTGGTGAGAGCGTTTGTCACTTAACTGAAGCCCCGGCACAATAGCTGGGTCCTCAGTCACACTCACACTGCCAGTTCTTCGGCTGATGGGTAGCGATGCTGCTTTCTCCCCGTCGGACCGTCATGCCGCTTCGACGTTTTGTAAAGCTCGAAGCGCCCGTCGGCGGCAGCCCGAGCGCAACGCTCGCGCAAGGCTTGCATTTCATCCGCGCTCATCGGCGTGAAGCCGCGGGCGATGCGCAGATTCTGGCGCAGCACCTTCAGCGAATCGATCCCGCTGACCGTAGTCGCGACCGGCAGGCTCATGGCATAGCGTAACGCTTCGGTCGCCGCCACCGCGCGCTTTCTGACTTGTTCACCATCTCCGCTGAGACTCTTCATCCCGATGGCAGCGATGCCGCGGCGATTGAGTTCCGGCAGGACCTGCCGCTCGAAGCTGCGGAAGGTGGCGTCGAAGCAATTGAGTGGAAGCTGACAGGTGTCGAACGGATAATCGTGCGCGAGCATCTTCAGATGGATCGCCGGGTCTTTGTGGCCGGTGAAGCCGATGAAGCGGACTTTGCCTTCACGCTTCGCCTGCTCGAGCGCCTCGACGACGCCACTGGCCGCGAAATGCAGATCGGGATCGTTGTCGTAGATGACCTCGTGGATCTGCCACAGGTCGAGATAGTCAGTCTTGAGCCGCCGCAGAGACTGCTCAAGTTGCCGCATCGCCGCCTTGCGGTCGCGGCCGTGCGTGCAGACTTTCGTCATCAGGAAGACTTGGTCCCGCCGGCCGGCGAGCGCCTTGCCCATCCTCTCTTCGCTGCGGCCGTCGTGGTATTCCCAGGCGTTGTCCAGAAACGTGAGGCCGGCATCAATCGCTTCGTGCACGATGCGCACGGCTTCTTTTTCGCTCTTCACATCTCCCAGGTGATAGCCGCCCAGGCCGAGCGCGGAGACCTCGACGCCCGTCTGCCCGAGCAGCCGCCGCGGGATGCTGTCATCACGATGATCGTTCGCCACCATCTATTTTCTCCTGAGGAAACGTCCTATTCCTGTCAGGTTGCGGCGGCCCTCGCAATTAGCCCTCGATGGAAGCAACCGCAACCTGACAGGTCGCGGGACACCTACCGCACGACCCGCTCATTGATCCAATTTCTAGGGGATGCCTTTATTATCCCGTCTCTCTTCACACCCTGTCTAGCATTAAGGAGATGACTGGCGGTTATTGCTGGTGGGAATCGGTGCGCTCCCGCTCCCGCGCGTAGTAGCCCTGCCTGGTCAAGACCGCGAGCTTACCTTCCTGCGTCTCCAACTCAGGCGTGACCCGCAGCTTGATTTTGCGAAAGCGGCCGTCCTGTTTGGTGTTCGAGGAGACGTACCCCAGGCTGTAGCGCGTGCGCAGGTGGTCGATCAGCTCGGCCAGCTTCACGTCCACCTCCTCTTTTTTGGCGATCATCACCTCGCCGCCGGTCTTCGTGGCGTAGGTCTTGACGCTGCCCCGGGTCAGATGCTTCTCGAGCACCCGCGGTGGGGTGTACTCCATTGCCTTCTCGATCTTCTCCCAGCGGTAGACGATCAAGCCGTAGACGACGATCCCGGACTCGAAGAGTTTTTCGAGCACTTCTTTCTCCGAATGGCCGATGAAGATCAGTTGGGTCGAAACATCGTCGGTGATCGGGATGATCACCCGGCGGCGGCCCGGGTTGGCCGCCCGGTGGAGATGAATCGCGGCCTGGTAAAAGGCTTCGCTGAGCATCGTCGTCCTCCCGACGTGCGCCGTCTCGTTGACTCTGGAGATCTGGTCGGCGATCAGTTGCCGGTCCGGGGTGAAGTCCTGGATCAATCTCGTCTTGGTGGCGAAGGCCATAAGCGCCACCTCGTCCTCGGGCTTCAAATGCTCCAAGGCTCGCAGCGCCCCTTCGCGGATTTGTTTGATGGTCGGCTGCACACTCCGGCTCAGGTCCAGCAAGAGCACGATGGAGAGCGGCAGCTTATCCTGGCTGAAGTGGGCGATCTCCTGCCTGATGCCGTCTTCGTAGAGGAGGAAGTCCTCGCGCTTGAGGCCGCCGACGAGGCGCCCCGTCTGTTTATTCAGCACCTGGGCGTCGACCACGACCAGGTCGGTGGTGAAGGTGAGCACCGCCTCGGCATGATTTGGCGCCGGATCCTGCGGGTAAGTTGAGAGGTTGGCGAGCAGAAGAAAGATGAAAAGAAAAAGTTTCCGGCCCATCATCTTCAGCATTCCTTCCCAAGCAGGAGAGCGACGGTTCAGGGGAACTGCGAAGAACCTTGCCTGTCCACTTAAAGTCCCAAGCCCTCTGGTCTAAAGTCTGCGTTAAATCTAAAGAACGCCTCTCGGCAAAGATTCTTGCAACGATTGTTGGCTCGTGGGTCGGCGCTTAATTCCTCAGACTATGAATCGGTGCCGGGATACGCCCGCCGCGGCGGATGAACCTTGAGCAGTCGAACCGGTTGACTGGCATCACCGGAGCGCGGCCGAGCAAGCCGCCGAATTCAACCATCTCGCCGACACGCTTGCCGGGAGCAGGAATGATGCGCACCGCCGTGGTTTTGTGATTCATCACGCCGATGGCCATCTCGTCGGCGATGATGGCGGCGATAGTTTCCGCCGGGGTGTCGCCCGGCACCGCAACCATGTCGAGGCCGACCGAGCAGACGGAGGTCAGGGCTTCGAGCTTTTCGAGCGTCAGGGCGCCGAGCCGAGCCGCTTCGATCATGGCGCTGTCTTCGGAGACCGGGATGAAAGCGCCGCTCATCCCACCGACGTGGCCCGAGGCCATCGCGCCGCCCTTCTTCACCGCGTCGGTGAGCAAGGCGAGCGCCGCCGTCGAGCCGGGCGCTCCGGCCTTCTCCAGCCCCATATGCTCTAAAATCTCGGCGACCGAATCGCCCGCGGCCGGGGTCGGGGCGAGGCTCAGGTCGATGATCCCGAAAGGGACGCCGAGGCGACGCGCGGCCTCGCGGCCGACCAGCTCGCCGGCGCGAGTGATCTTGAAGGCCACCCGCTTGATCGTTTCCGCCAGCAGGCTCAGCTCGCAGTCGCCGGCATGCTGGACGGCATGCGCGACCACGCCCGGGCCTGAGACCCCGATGTTGACGACCACCTCGGGCTCGCCGATGCCGTGGAAGGCGCCGGCCATAAACGGATTGTCCTCGACCGCGTTGGCGAAGACGACAAACTTGGCGCAACCGAGCCCGCCGGCCTCCGCCGTCCGCTCAGCCAGGTCTTTGATCAGATGGCCGAGGCGGGCCACGGCCGCCATATTGATCCCGGCCCGAGTGGTCGCGGCGTTGACGGACCCGCACAGCCTCTCAGTCGCGGCGAGGGCCGCCGGCAAGGACTCCAGAAATGATTCGTCGCCACCAGTGAACCCTTTGTGCACCAGGGCGGAGAAGCCGCCGATGAAATCCACGCCGACGGCGGAGGCCGCCGCGTCGAGCGAGCGGGCGAGGGCGAGGTAATCCCGATCCTCCGCGCTCTCCGCCACCAGTGCCGCGGGCGTGACGGCGAGGCGGCGGTTGGCAATCGAGACGCCGTACTCGGCCGCGATCTCGTCAGTCACCGCCACCAGTCGCGAGCCGTAGCGCGTGATCTTGCGGTAGACCTTCTCGCACACCTCCGCGTTCGAGCTGTCGGCACAGTCGCGCAGCGAAATGCCCATCGTCACCGTCCGGATGTCGAGGTGCTCCATCTCGGTCATCCGGATGGTCTCCAGGATTTCGGCTTGGGTGTATTCCATAAAAAGTGATGAGTGATGGGTGATGAGTGATGAGTCCTGAGTTATGGGTTTTCACTCATCACTCATCACTTTTCGGTTATTTGTATTTGTTTGCGATATAGGCGAGCACGATGACTCCGATGAAGATCAGCACAAGGATCGGGATGACGATCAACAGGCGGTCGTGTTGCCTGTTGGAGGCGGCCGGCATGAATTCGGTAAAGACCGGCTTCCGCGCGAAATCGCGCGGCGATGATTTCTTCCCCTGGGGCGGGGCCTGAGGGCGCGAGGGCGCACCGTCGCCTTTCGGCTTGGGTGGCGGCGCCGGCTTCGGCGCGGACGACTCGAAGATCGTCCGGCGCTCGGCCTGAGTGCCGCCCGAAGCTGGCCGCTCAGCCTCTGTCTTCCCAGCCCGCGGGTCGTCAAGACCGGGCTTGCCCACAATCGGCATGATCAGCGTCTCTTCGACCGGCAACCAAGACTGCTGAGGCGCGGGCTTTTTGAAACTGACCGGCGGCGTGAGGGAGCCAGTGTCAGGGGACGACTCACTTCTGGCAGGGGGCTTGGATTCAGGGAAGCGCTCTTTGACCTCGGCGCCGCACTTGTTGCAGAAGCGGGCGCTCTGCCTGATCTCCCTGCCACATTGTTGACAATACATAAAAGATAGTGCTGAGTGCTGAGTGGAAAGTAAAAAGTAGAAAGTTTTGGTGCTTTTTACTTTCCACTCAGCACTCAGCACTGGAACTAGACTCGATGCATGGCTTGGAAAAGGTCTTCCCGCTGGGCGTAGACGCGCACGCCGACGTGCTCGCCGGCCTCCTTCAGACGGACCTTGAGGGCCGTCAGGTCGCTCGTGGCCTGGCTCGCGTCAGCGATCAGCACCATCGCGAATTTGCCCTGCACGACCGTCTGATTCATGTCAATGATGTCGTAGCCGGTTTCAGCCAACGTGGCCGTAATCGCCGCCACGATGCCGGGGCGGCTGACGCCGAAAGCCGAGATCACCACGCGGTCGCTGCGCCCGCTCGCGGCCGGCACCTTCATCTGTTCCGTCGCGCCATTGCCCCGCGCGAGCTGGAAGAGATCAGTCACCAGGTTTTCAACCAGCGCCTTATCGGCCGCCGGGCCCAGGCGATGGTAGACGGCCTTGGTGATTTGATAGATCAGCTCTTCGTTCGTCATAAACCTGAGCGCGCTCAGCCATCAGCCGTCGGCGTTCAGCCAGAGCCAGGGGAGCGGCCAGGGGATCGAAAGGACTGCGCCGCTTCGATCATCTCCGCGGAACGGCACTGGTCAACGTCCAAATCCACCTGGTCTACGATCCCGACCACGGCCGCCTCAATCGACATCTCTTGATCGCCAATCGCCGAGCGGGCCGCCTTGCCGTAGGCGCACATGACCATCTCGCCGACCCCGGCCCCCAACCGGTCAGCCACCACGACGATGTCGGTGGTCGGCTCCTTGTTCAGGTTGTACGGGTGCACGATCAGGAAGCGGACGCCCTCTAAATTGGCCGTCTTCTTCGTGGACCACACGGTGCCGACCACTTTCCCCAGAAACATAAAAGCCGTGATGAGTGACGAGTGATGAGTGACGAGTGGAAAGTAAAAAGCGGAAAGTAGAAAGTTTTGGCGCTTTTCACTTTCCACTTTTTACTTTCTACTTTTTACTTTCCACTCGTCACTTTTCACCCGTCACTGTGGTTGGTTGCTCGGTGATGAGCTTTGAGACTATGCGTTCGAGCTTGCGGTAATCCCCCGTCCCCCGCTTGACGAAACGGACCAGACCCTGACGATCAATCAGGACGACGGTCGGGAGTGAGATGACGCCGAAGCGGTCGTCGTTCGTAAGGTCATCCTGCTTCCCGACGGCGAAGGGGTAGCGCAGCGCATGCCGGCGCTTGAATTCTTGCAGGCTCTTCCACTCCTGCTCGACCGTCAGGTCCGCCTCCTGATCCGAACGCCCGTAGAAGCGCGTGACGCCGATCGTCACCAGCCCGCGGCCGGCGTACTTCTCCTGCAACTCGCTCAAGTGCGGGAAGGCGACAATGCACGGGCCGCACCACATCGCCCAGAAATCGAGCAGCACCACTTTGCCGCGCAGGTCCCTCAAGCTCACCGGCTGCCCGTCGAGCCAGCGGGTGGCCGCGATCTCCGGCACAGGATTGTTGATCAGCTGGGCGCTGACCACCTCCGTCTCGTAGATGAAGCGCAGCTTGGGCTGATAATCCAATTGCCGGTCCACCATCGTGGCGAAGGCAGCGGCCTCAGTCCTCCGACCAAGGCGGGTGAGCGCGATCACAGCGAGCGCCGCTAAAGCCGCCTGATCACGATCCCGGGATTCGCGCAAGAGCGGTTCCATCGACTCACCCGGCCCGGTCTGCCTAATCAGCCGGAAGCCGGCCTGAGCCTGACGGGCGGCCCGGTCGTACTTCTTCTGATCGCGAAAGGCCATGGCGAGGTCTTTGTACAGCGCGATCCGGGCGACGAGCACGGGTGGGAAACTGATATTCTCCTCGTGCAGTTCCAACTCGGTGAGCCTCGCCGCAGCCTCCTCCAGACGCTCCGTCTCGATTAAGGCACGGACCAGACTCACCCGCGCATTGAGCGTCCTCTCCGCTTTCGCCTCGGGGCTCGCCAGATAGGCGCGATAGGCTTCGGCGGCGGGCGCAAACTGCTCGGACCACTGATAGAGCGTGGCCAGGGCGTAAAGCTCCTCTCCCTTCCAATCCGCCGCCTTGTAGCGCGCCGCCCGCTCGGCCGTGAATTGCAGCAGCGACTCCAGGCGCGTGTCGAGGTCCTCCGGCTGCGCGCGGCCCTCTCTGAGGTCCCGGTTGAAGGCATCGCGGAGCTTCCGCTCTTGAGCGACCACCTGGCGCAGTGCCTCCGACGGCTTCGGGTTATCCAGCGCATCGGCCCGCCGAGTTAACGGCCTCACCATCGTCAAGGCAGTCACGAGGCCGAGCAAGGTGATCAAGAGGATTCGTTTCGGCATAACACAATCAGGATTGGCCTTCAGTGGCGCACCGCCATTCTATGCGGAGCCCGAGTGCGAAGCAAGACGCCGGGCCATTTCGGGCCAAGATAGGCCACGGAGTGACAAGGTGGGCCGAGCCCTGTAGACTATGGGGCGACTCGGGAGTAGCCAAGCGAAATATTGAGGTAGATTTCATTTTCCATCCTCCATTTGAGATTTGTCATTAGCCATTGCTTGAGCAGCCTGGCCGTGCAATGACCAATGAAAAATGTAAAACGGCAAATGGAAAATGAAAGCGACATGATCACACGCATCACCAATCACCTCCCCCGCTCGGCCGACTGCGTCATCATCGGCGGTGGGATCATCGGCGCGGCGACGGCCTTTTACGCCGGCCGCGCCGGCCTGCGCTCGGTCGTCCTGGAGAAACGCCCTGCGCTCTGCACGCTCACGACCCCGGTCTCGACCGGCGCCTTCCGGGCGCAGTTCGACAATCCCGAAGAGATCGCCCTCGTCCGCGAATCGATCGCCGTCTTCGAGAACTTCCCCGACCACGTCGGCATCAAGGGCTACGACATCGGCCTCCGCCAGCAAGGCTACCTCTGGCTGACGACCACGAGCGAGGGCGCGGAGCGGCAAAAGAAGATCGTCGAACTGCAGCGCAGCTGGGGCCTCACCGATGTCGAGTTACTGAGCGGCGATGAGGCACGGCGCCGCTGGCCTTATCTGGCGCCCGAGGTCGCCTCGGCCCGCTTCCGCCAAGGCGACGGGTGGCTGGACGCGAAGAAGGTGACGATGGGATTCGCTGCGGCTGCGGTCTCGAGGGGGGCGACCTTTTGTGTTGAGACTGAAGCGACCGGATTCATGGTCGAAGGTGGAAGGGTGAAAGGTGTGCTGACCAACCGCGGAGCGATCACCTGCGACCAAGCAGTGATCGCCACCGGCCCATTCTCCGGAACCGTCGCCAAGCTAGCGGGCCTCGAATTGAACTTCCAACTGCGCATCCGGCAGAAGCTGACCCTGCCGGAGACGCCCGAGGTCCCTCAAGACGCGCCGATGACGATTGATGAAGATACCGGCGCACACTGGCGCCCGAGCGGGCGCGGGGCCTACCTGCTCTACACCCAGCATGACTCTCCTGCCGGACCACCACTCGAAGACGTGCCAACCTCCGCCAACCTCTACTTCAACTTGCTCCGCCCCGACAGCTCCGCGAGCGCCGCACGCATCGCCCCCTTCTGGCGGCGAGTATGGGAGCGTAACATCGATCCTTGGTACTTGATGGGTGGCCAGTACACTTACACCCCAGACCATCGGCCGTACCTCGGGCCGACGCAGATTGACGGTTTGTACATCAATTCCGGCTACAGTGGGCATGGGATTATGGGCAGCGCGGGCGGGAGCCAGTTGACGGTAAGTGCGATGGTGGGGAAGCTCAGGCCTGAAGAGAACCCGTTCAAGCTGAATCGCCCAATCGAGTCTCGAGAGCTAGATCTGTTATAAGGCCCGATTACTACAGCCGGACGAACAATCCCGCCCGGCTCGTGACCTTGGCAGCGACCTACTGAAATGACGGCAATCTCAAAGTGCCTGCTATCAATGCCCGTCCTCTGATTCAACTGTAAGTCGTGAACAAGGCATCGAAGTAGGCGGTATACGCCGCCGCCACGGCCTGCGACTCGATCAAGACAAGGTTTTCATCGTTGGCCTCGGCATTTTCAGAGAAATTATAGCTGCCGGTGACTACCAGACGGTCATCGATGATCATCAACTTATTATGCATGAAGTCTTGCTCCCCATTGGGATTGAACGCATGCGAAGGGGCATTGACGAAACGCGGGTCGTTCAAGAACCAGAAGAGGAGAGGGTCCGGTGTCTTATGGCCCAGCGCATCTTTCATCCCGTGTGGGTCTAACACTCCAAGAATATCGAAGCCCGGCTCACGGAAAGCAGTCAGCGCGTTCAAGATGCCCGGGTCGCTGATCAAGAATGCCATGACGCGGACACGCTGCGCCCCTTGGAGGACCTCAACGACCTTATCCTCAATCCCCTCACTCGCACCTGGCGCGAAAAATGGCGTGATCTTCACGCTGCCGACATTCACGGTTTTCGAGGGAGATGGGGCAGTGACGAAGCTCTGTGGCGTAATGAGCTGATTAAACTCCGTAGCATACTGCTTAGCCAGACTAGCGGACTTAATGATCAGGCAGTTATTGTCCTGTAACTCCAAACCGCCCGGTGTGAAGTTGGCAGACCCAGTCCACACGGATTTCCCGTCGCGCACCAAATACTTGTTATGCATCAGGTGATTGCCCGTCGGATGGACCGGGGTCGATTGCCCGAGGAGCTTGAAATTCTTCAAGTCCTGCTCCGTCTTCTTCTGAGCGCCGTCAAAGGCAATCCGCAGCTTCTTTCCGCCCGTCACAACCCGGCGTAAGGCGGCGAGCACATCAGGATGCCGCAAATCATAGATGGCACAGTCCAGAGACTTGGTAGTGGCGTCAATAAACTCCACGAGCCTGGAAACCAACTGTGCTTCGAGCCCCGCGCGCTTCGACTGAAAAAAAACTTTCAGACTGCTCGTCGAGAAGGTCGTGCCGTTCGTTGCCATTTGTCAACTCCATTATTACGAGTTTTTGTAGCATACCTATAGCGAGAATCTTTCTCTTTGATTCATTATGAACTCAAATGAGTTCGCAATATGAGCACGCGGGCGCTACTTTATTTTTTTCCCATCGTCTGCTGTCTCAATAACGAATCCAAATTGGAAGCTTCTTGTTTCTGCAAAGGCAGGAGGAAGACTACCACGGTTATACCCAAGCTTGAATCCAAACCTCCCACTCGGCGTATCAGTAAAGTAGAATTTAAGATCTGCCTGGTACCAAGGTTTATGGCCTTTATCAGCAGTTGTGTTTTTCATTGTTGTTTGGTCAAACATTACCTCGCGCTTAAAAAGATAGCGGTCAACGGCACTGAGATCAATCTCAATACGCTTAAATATCCAGCTATTGCTTGGGTTATTATAGAAAAGAGTCAGTACGCCGCCGAACTTAAATCTAGCAATATAGTCAACATCCTTCAGATTCTGTGTTACCTGCGTACTACCCATCTGTTGTGTCTCATTCCCCTTATTTAAATTTTTACCTCCTTCTATTCCACCTGGTATAAGGCGGAATTTGAAAAATCCATAATCTGAGTTAAAAGGCTTTAGGGTGCGTGACTGAACCTGGACCATACCCTCCCCAATAAAATTGGTTATAGCAAAATTTAGCGCTTCCCCTTCCAGTTTACCAGTAAAGTCAAAAAGAACCGAGCCAAGTATCTTCTTTCTGATCTCGTTTTTCGCGGTTGTAGCACTGGCGAAATCACCTCTTGCCAGAGAAGTACGCAAATCTTCTATTTGCTTTCGCCCAAATATAAATAGAGTGCGATATGTCAAGCCGAGGTCAAATGCCTTCGGATCAGCTTTTTCGGCAGTGCTTTTCTTTAAATGTAGAGAAGTGGTGAGCCCAGGAATGCCTAAGTCAGGACTATTAAGATTAATTTCTGCTCCACCCTCTGTTTTCGCTCCTTCACCTTTAGCGGTAAACCCGCTTGCAAAAATATTTTTTTCAGTAGAGGTTTTTGGTGTTTCGTCCAATTTCTCAAGCATCTCTTTTAGTTTTGCTTCAATAGCATCGGGGCCTAACAATACGTTACCTGTTTCGCATACCTTTTTGGTTGTTTCATGAGATTTCCCCTGGCCATCAAGGAAGAATAGCTTTCCAAAACATACCGTGTATGATTCTTTACCTGTCAGCTTTATTTGGGATAAATCAACAAAAATGTGTATAGCATCAAGATCGGTTTCTATCTTAACCACATTAGCCTTGGCTCCCGATATTTCGACAGTGATATTAGGAGCCTTGAGATTTTCTGGATGGGTTCCATCTAGCTCGTGAGTAAACTCGACTAGAATATAAGAGGTATCTATTTTTGGAAGGCTAACAAAATTAGTTCTACTAATCTTGATTTCTTGAGTATCTTGGTATGCAAGTGCATTTACACTAGCGGAATACAGGAATATTTGGCAGAGCACGACCAGACGCAATATGTTTCGCATGTTTGTTCTCCTTAGTCCCAATGCAACTTAAGAATCGCACCTACTCTAATCTTACATCTGTATATCCAATAATCAGTTTAGATCATTATGTGCTGCCTGAAGTAATAGCGCCAATCTAACTACTTCTGCAACATCTCCAATATTTAAATTCGAATTATCTTTTATTTTGTCTATAGCATCTGAAATTTCTGGTAGTAGCCCCTTCAGCTTCTCTTTAAACTCTGGCATCTGGAAATCATCTATGCCTACTTTGGGATCATTAAATGTCCGTTTGAATAGGTCGCTTGGTTTAACTGAAGCAGGGGGACCTATAGTGACATTTACTAGGTTAGAAACTGCTTCTATAGCTAAAGCCACTTCTATTCTTCCCGTTTTAACTGGCATGTCTCCTCCTTTACTTTTGCACAGCGTATTTCTATGTTACTGGTAGAGCCTCGTTAGGGCTGATGGCCTTATACCTAGGTCTTAAAAGGACCGTTAACGTTAACAAGCCGAGATAATCTCGCCTTGCCGGCTTGGTAGATATATACGCGGCGACTATTGAAGACGCCTTAATCTACCCTGCCTAAGTTTAATGGTCGCATACCTATCATTTGCATGTGGGAACAACAGGCAAAACATTTCGTAGGTATGTGGAGAAAAAGAATTTTGACACCTAATCCCACCCCTGAAGCTGGAACCAACCGGCCCGGTTGAGCACATCCTTGGAGTAATTCCGGTTGGCGGTGAAGAAATCGACATCGAGATTCTTCCGCAGGGCAGTGAGCACATTGCCCGGCCCGCAGTTATAACCGGCGATGGCGGCTTGCAAGAGCGCGCTTCCTGCGAGGTTCGTTTTCTTTTGGATGAAGTTCCGGCTGTCGGCCAAGACCTGGCAGCCGAAGAGGATGTTAGCCTTCGGATCTTTCCATTGATCTGTGCGGGCGAACTCAAAGGCGTCGAAATCAATCTGCAGCAGCCCGCGGCCAAAGCCACCTTCCGGGGGCAGCGGTCCCGGCCTCGTAGGGGGCTTGGGAGAGCGTTTGGCGAAATCGCCTGTGCCGGCTACCCCGGGCGGGGTCAGACCCAACCCCCAGCGAGATTCTCGCGAGCCGATGCCGCCGATAATCGCAGGCTGAAATCCGAACTGCTCGGCTGCCTCATCAACGATATCTTTGAACTTAGTAGCTTCCGCCAATTCCGCCAGCAGGAAGGGCGTGTTTTTAGGGAAGGTGGTGATGAGCGTGGTCGCGACATCAGGCGCCGGCGCTCCGAGCAGCGCCGCCCAGGTGAGCGGGCCGACAATGCCGTCAGCATCCAGCCCTTGATCCTCCTGAAACTTCTGTACTGCGCTCTCGGTCGCAGACCCAAACTGCCCGTCAACCGTCAAAGCAAATCCCTTCTGGTTGAGGGCCGTTTGGAGTTCTTCTACCTCAGGTCTTAATTCGGGAGATGTATGCTCGAAACCGTCGTTCAGGCGTAATGTGGGGTGATCCATTGGCGCATCCTCCTTGTTAGTTGAAAACTTGTTTCCTGGATGTTTCCTGCCAAGGTTAATCGAAAACTTGTTTCCTGGAAAGCCTAGGAGCCTCTTAAACGCCCCGCCCAAGCCAGGCTCTCAACGCGAAAGCAGTTTAAGGCGAGCGGAGCCGGCAAGTCGGCTGAGGCTGCGGTCAATGCCTCAGTGCTGCCGCTGGAGGAACACGCTTCTATCGGCTAAACCGGAAGCGTGCTCGGCAGCCTGGGCATTGCCTTGCCGGCTCCGGAAAAGATCAGCAATGGCTAGCGAGGACGCCTTGAATCTGTGCCCTTTCGGGTCTTTGATCGAACACTTGCTTACCCTCGGCCCGCGCTCCCTGCAAAGCTCGCCCATACCAGGTAAAGCCAAAGAGCAGCGAGCAGATCGATCATGCCGGATGCTCTTCTGTTTGTATGTGGCGAGGGCGGGCAAAACATTTCAGGGGAATGCCGGTGGGAGAGCAATTTTTTCGGGGATTTGGCTTGGGCGGAAGGAAGAGAGACTGCGCGCCGAGTCGGGGGAGGCAAGAACAAGATCAGGGGCAGGAATGGGAGGCTACTGGTCTCTTACTTTGAAGTAGTACTTGCCAACATCTGCCAAGCTTCCGTCGGGCTTAATCCCGCTGAGCTTCACGATGTAGTCACCGGCGGGCAGGCGTCTGGCCGACAATCCTACGACGACGGCTTTCCCGCCGCCCGTGTCTTCGGCCTTGAGCAGGTGCTGGATTAAGACGTCGGCCTCCTCATCCGTTTGCACTCTCGCCTGGTAGCTTTGGTAATCATCTGCCGCCAGCTTGAGTTGTAAAGCTATCAGGTTGAGGCCAGGATAGATCGTCAGTTTGTTTCTCTCCCCGCTGCCGGCATCCTCACTGCTCCTGACCATCCCTGTGGTCAGGGCCAAGAGGACTGAGTCAGACCTGGATTGCCCCGGCTGGGGCACCATGTTAGGCCCTGAGGCTGACTGCGTTCTTAGCCGCGCCACCTCTTGCTCCAGCTTTGCGCGCTCGCTGCGTTCCCGCTCAAGCCGCTCAGGCAGTCGTTGCGCCTGTATCTCGCCGAGTTGTTGCCGCAGCCGCCAGGCTTGCAATCCTAATCCCGCCCCGCCTAAGACAACCAACGCCAACGCGGCTGCGAGCGGAAGCGCAGTGATTTTTCTGTCGCCGCGCAGAAGGCTCAAGAAAGACTGCCACCACGAGTCGTGAGCTAGGCTGGGCGGGGGGCGCACCGGAGCTTCTGACTCCTGCGGACGGCAGACAGACCCGATCATTGTCTTGGCGAATTCGACTCGCTGATGGCGTTTGGGAGAAGTCAGAAAGTATCGCTCGAACCGCCCGCGCTCGTGCGGCGAAAGCTCGTCCCGCGCGTAATCATCGATCAGGTCGTCTTCGGCGGCGAGCAGCTCTTCAAACAAGTCATCCTGGCTGAAGTATTGCGCCTCGAACGGGACTCGTTCATCGTCGGGCATCTCGCCGAGCAGGTATCGTTTGATTAAATCTTCTCTGTTCACCAATTGGTCCACGCTCCCAAGTTCCTCCTACTTAGTAGTGGCAAAAAATCAAGTCTGTTTCACCTCTAATTGTGACTTTCTGAGACAGTCCTCAACGCACGCTTCAAGCTTCATTCGAATCCGGTGGGTGCGGATCCTCAAAGCGTTGAGCGGAATCTCCAGCCGCTCTGCCAAGGCTTTGCGGTGATCGATCCTGGCGCGCCGCTCCCCCTGGTAATATTGAGTGATCAATTCGCAGCTCTCCGCCGGTAGAGCCCGCAGGCAGTTCTCAAAACATTCGAGCCGGAGTTCCGCATCGTCTGTACTATTCGGGGCGGCCGGGATGGAAGGCAAGTCTTCAACCGGGACGGATCTGCCCGCCGGGTCTTTCGTCGTTTCCAGGAAGAACAAGGAGGCGATTCTGTGGGAGTAGCTGTAGAAATCGCGAACCACCTCTCCCTCGTCGACCTTCTTGGTGACGCGGTTGAGCACTTCATCAGCATGGTCTTCGGGGAAGGCTGACCCGCGCCACTCGAAGAATTTCATCAACTTCAGGCGGAGCTTTTCATACACCATTCCGGCACGCTCCCGATCGGGGTCGAGGAATGAGAGCAGCTTGTTGAAGGCTTCTGGGGTTAGTTCCCACCTTTTCTTCGGAGGAGGCCCGATGTCCACAGGTTCCATGCTCCAGCCAGTTGAGGTTGTTCCCGATTTCTTCCGTCACTTCAGTTGACCGCTCACTGATTGGGAGCATTCTAGATCAAAACACGCCATATTGGTACAGTCCGGGGAGCGCGAGCGACCTGATGCCTCCAGACAGAGCCGTTTCAGCAAGTGGCTGACGCTCCCCGGACTGTACTCACCTCCACTCGCCCTGCAACACGAAGGCCGCCCAGTAATAGGGCGCCGCCCAGCGTTTCTCCTTCATCATCGCAACCTGCGCTTCCTTGAGCGCCGCGGCCGGGGGCAGCTTTTTCTCTAATACTTGCTGATAGAACCGCTTCATCAACTCGGCAGTAGCGTCATCATCGACTTTCCATAAACTGGCCATCACTCCTTTGGCCCCGGCATACATAAAGCCGCGCGTCAGCCCAATCAGCCCTTCCCCCTTGACCTCTTTGCCCAGTCCCGTGTTGCAGGCGCTGAGCACCACGAGTTCGGCCGGCAGATCGAGATTGTAGATATCGTGCAACCGCAAGAAGCCGTTCTGCGGCTGCCCCTGCTGATCGACCAGCGACAACACGACGCCGGAAAGCTCCGGGTGCTCGCCATCGAGCAGGCCGTGCGTGGCAAAGTGGATGATGCGGTATTGGCGAAGCTCAGGGCTCATCGCCTTCGCCCGGTTAGCCTCAAAGCCGGTGGCCATCATCCCGTCCCCTGAGCGAGTGAGCGCGGTAATCCCTTTCGCCTCCTGATATGAGAAAGGCAACCGCTGGAGGTTAAATCCTCCATTCGCCACATCAAAATCTCTCAAAGCCCGGTGCAGTTCCGCGACCAAAGGCTGATCTGCCTCCGCGGGCGCTTGCTTCTTCTTCGCCAGCACCCGCGAATCATCCTGTGTGAAGACCGGGTCAGCCAGCACGGCAACCGCTTTAGGAGCCGGCTGGCGCTGCTTTGTCTCGCGCCGCAGCACTGCCAGCGCAGAGGCTGATGGCAGGCTGATGATTTCGTGCCCCGCCCCCAAGTAGGTTAGAGCCTCAATCTGAGCCCCCTGATTTGCCTGCGTCTTTCTGATGTGATGCTCCGGCACGCCGGGCACGGTTAAGGCGGCAAAAGGAATGTATTGTAGTGCCCCTTCCGCGACTACCAACAATCGTTTCGTTCCGAGTTGTCCGGCTACCCGCCCAAGTAGCATCTGGCTCAGCGCCGCGGCTTGCCTTCCATACTGTGTATCGGCATTCGCCACACGCTCCTGATGTTGCTTGTCGGACTCACCCAGCATAGGCTGGCGAGCGCGCAGCAGATCATAGACGCCAAGTGCAGCTTTCTCCACCACTGCCCGCTTCGGCAATTCATAGCTAGCGATTGATGTCTGAGTCACCGCCCACAAGTAACTACGTTCATCGCCAAGTGCGTATTCCAATAACAGCGTGTTGTCATCGAGTACCTGCCGTTGAATTTCTTCGAGACCTAATGGTTGTGGCTGCGTCAACGCGGCATAACGCGGGCTCTGGGCTCTGATCTGTGATCTTACTTCGTCGTACTCGGCCGTCAGTTTATCAATCTCTTTGGCGATGGCCGTAGCCTCCGCTTCAGTATGTTTGCCGCTCAGCAGTCGCGCCCGACGTTCAGCTTTATCATTGATCTCCTGCTGCAATGAGCGTTCGCGCCCCAGCAGCGCAGAGTCGAGACCTTGGCGAATCTCGGCGCGGGCTTCGGAGAGTAATTCAAGCAAGCCGCGGGCGCGGGCGCGCTCGTTTGCCTGTAATGCAATGGCATCGAACCTAGCTGACGGGCGCCGCTTGTGCATTTGCATCAGCAGGTCAATGTACAGATCGTAGTACTGGTGAATAGAGGCAAAGTAGGAGGCGCGCAATCCCTGACTAACAACTTTGGTACGCAAGGATTCAACAATCTTGAGTGACTCCTCCATCTGGGAACGAGCTTCGGTAAGCTTGCCAAGGTCCCGCTTCGCCCACGCAATATTGTAGAGCGTAAGAGATTCCCTGATTCGATCCCCAGCCGCTTGATTGAGCGGCAACGCTCGATTGTAGTAGCCAAGCGCCCTTTGTTTTTCGCCCCACCTGTGATAGATACGGCCAATCAGGTTGAGTGTAAATGCTTCCCCCCGGCGATCCTTCCCGGCCCTGTAAAGGGGAAGCGCCTTATCGTAAAATTCGAGCGCCTTCGTTTTACTCCCCTCGGAGTCATAAACCATCCCAATACCTCTGAGCGCATACGACGTGAATCGCCGGTTAGCTAGGGTTTGACTCATTGAAAGAAGATGTTGAAAATAATCAAGGGCTTTCTGATTATCTCCCATTGAGTAGTAGACCCGGCCGATTTCGAGAAGTGTGCTAGCTTCCCCAGAGCGGTAGTTTGTAGTTCGAAAGAGGTCCAGTGCTTGGTCGTAATACTCAAGCGCGTTCTGCTGCTCGCCCAATATCTCATGAACATAGCCGATACCATTGAGGATCCTGGCCTGCTCAATCCGGTCACCAATGAGCTGGACAAATGGCATCGCCTGGTTAAAGGAGTTGAGCGCCTCCTGACTTTCGCCCAATCTAGAGTAAAGGCGCCCAATAGCAACTAGCGTTGAGCCTTGTCCTTGGTGATCATTCATGCCTCGCCAGTGAGAAAGTGCCTGTTTGTAGCAATCAAAGGCTTTCTGTGGCTCGCCTAAATCCGAGTATGTATAGCCGAGATACGTCAGGGTTTGGGCCTGCCCTCGACGGTCGCCCAAGGCAAGCCAGAGGGGCATGGCTTGGTGATAAAACTCAATAGCTCTTTGTAACTTGCCGAATCCACTATAAGCCTCACCAATATTGTTGAGGGCTAGTGCTTCGCCCTGGCGATTACCCACTGCTTGACTTAGCTTGAGCGCCTGATTACAGTATTCCAGGGCTTTCTGATTCTCACCTAAAGTGAGATAGGCAATGCCAATGCCATCTAGCGTCTCACCTTCCTCTCGTTGATCATTCAATTGTCGGTTGAGCAGAAGGGCTTGCTTGTAATGCTTGAATGCTGTCTGATACTCGCCTAACAAACTATAGACATCCCCCATGTTTTTGAGCGTGCGAGCTTCTTCCAATTGGTCGCCAGCAGCCTTCCAAGATAACAGCGACTCTTCATATTTCTTGACCCCTTTCCGCCGGGATTCTGCCTTCCCTTCCATCCGTAGTAGCTCTCCCTCCGCGAAAGCCTTTTCAGCAGCAATACGGTGAACATCTTTCGGTGTGGCCTGCCTGATTTCTTCGATCCGTACCTCATAGTGTCCGGTAGCTGACCCTCTTTCCAACGAACGAATTTCTAACCGATATGTTCCTGAAGTATCAGCAATCAGTGATACTGGAGTCGGTCCATTTTGACGACAATGAAACTCCGTGAGTATTTTGCCATCCGGCCTATAGAGCACGATGCCAACATCTATGTCCCGCTGATCCAAAAGAGCGCGAGCGTAGTAATGGGAGTCAAGTACGATTCGGTAAGAATAGCTATTGCCTGGAGAGAGCGCTTGATGAATCGGGTTACCTGGCACAAGCAGAGGAACATTCTTAGCACTCTGCACTGTATTTCCTGATTGGATCGGTTTGAGAGTATTACTGAGCAGGATGTAGACGACGATCATAGTCAGCACTGCTGACAAAATTGAGGCGAGAATTAACAGGGTTAGGCCACGGCTAACCGATTCTCGGAGCAATTTCCACACAATCGCGCGCGACTCCTTTGCCTCTTTAAATTGCTGCCCCCTTCAGAACAGATGAAAGGAATATTCCTCGAAAACTATCCTTGAGCTACCAAGAAACCCCATTTCACATTACTTGTAGGACTTCACTAATTTTACCTTACCAGTCTTTCCATCCGATTCTGCCCCGGCGCCATTTGTGGGATGGGCAGGCTTGTTAATGATTCCCTTCGATCCTAGTACACCGCTCAACTGCCTACCTTGCCTTGGGCTAAAACTACAGTCAAAGAATGTAAGAGGCAGGTTTTTCATACTGCTTATGGTATTCTCCAAGGTTCTATCAGCTTCGCCGCCATTTCTATCAGCCTCCCCGCCATTCTTATTACCTAATAGGGCAAACCCACTGCCCGGTAAGGCAAACCGAGTGATGATTGGGCCTTGTATTTCATCCTCTGGAAGGTTGCAGTCATTGCGCGGCGTGCGACATGTGGCATCTACATACCCTTCGAGGAAATCAAACCAGTGCGTGCGCTTAGCGAATTTGAGATTTTCATACTCGGCCGAGAGTGTCTCGGCATTCCACGGGAAGTAGATTGAGACTCCATGAGAGTACTGCACCGTGGGTCCGCTATAGCATGATCTAAAGACTAAAGGCTGGCTTTCAGTGGCCTCCGGTTTAATGATCTCCATCACAGCCTGGCCTGCCTCCCTAATCTTCTCCACCTTGTGGCAGACCAGCGGAACAATACCTTTGTCATCGCCGTTCATCAACAAACTGCAAAAGTCGTAGAGATCAACATACTGCTCGAACTTGTAGGATTGGGCAACCCAATGCGCGAGCAAGATCGCTCTTTTGATTTCAGGGTTGTAAAGATTCTCCTTGAGCGCGCGACCTAGTTTACCGACGGCCCCGGCCAAATCATCACACTGGTCCAGGTCCCAGGCCGATTGGTCTACCGAAGCGCCCGCCACGGTGTAGTCAGAGTAATAAAGGTTATACTTCTCCACGATTTTGGCAGCCAGGTATCTCGGATTGTTATTCGGCCGGTTGAAGTCGCTAAGAACCCTCATATAGGGCCAACCCGCCAACGGCTCGAAGCCTTCAGCGCCAACCAAAAAGTTTACGGATTCGCGGACCTCGTGGCCCACTTCGGCCATGCTCATCAGGCAGCTATCCATGCCGAGGATGTCAATCTTGCCATTCTCTCCCAATTCTATCCCTTCCTTCTCCATCTCTTTCTTCACTTCGGCGAGCAGCCACCCCAGTTCAGGGATGCTCAATGAGGCAGCCGGGTGGTTACCTGTCTTCGTGAGAAAATCTCCGACGGACCCACTGCCGTGGCCGGACAGAACAACCATGTAATGATCAGCTCCATGATCCCTGATGCCTGAGCAGATGAACTCTTTAATCACTTCAGGCAGACTCTGCGACTCCCTAGTCACGACACGCCGGTGATTGAGCCGACCACCTATGCCCCCCAAAAACCCTTTGAGTATGCCCTGGCGACGGAGATCAACGTCGTCTCGTAGCACGCCATCTCTATCACCTCTTTTGATGACGTATGGAAGGTTGACCTCGCCGCCATTATCAAACTGTGCGATCACGGTGAGGTTGCCATTCGACCCCACCCGCTTCATCTCCTTGAGATCGAAGACGAACTCTTCGCGGAGGTTGTTGTCACCTGACATATACACCATCACCGTCCACGTCTCTGGCTTCCCGTTCTTCTTATTCGCCATATCACAATTCTCCATCTCAAATTTCGAGCTAGATGTCTTGGCCTAGGCTGGAAGCTTGGAGCCTAAAACCTGCTCGGGGCTAGCCCAGGTGCCTCAACTTGGTTTTAGATGACCTAAATACGCTGAGCCGCTAATCAGATGAAAATGCCTCTGCTAGCTAGCGACCTTTACTGCTCGCAGGAATTAGCGCCAACTTGCATTGCGCCTTTTGTAATCAAGTGTGAAAAAGCGCGGAAACATTTCCAAAGCAACCAGAAGATAAATGCGGAAGCGATTCTCAAGAGTGCCCGAAACCTAAACACTCTTGCTGATCGAGAATGGCGAGGACTATAAACTGCCCCCGTCATAAGGAAATAAAGATGTAACTACTCAGCCCCTAGATGTTGATCAGGGCTGAAAAATCCACAGCATCTTGTGGCCAGACGATGATTTTTGTCGCAGTGAGCATCGAAAGAACTCCAAACTTAAGGCCACATCAGA
>Ga0070707_100001213_pt1 | contig 25377 bp, 17 predicted proteins | sample KBSK5502metaG_FD_65468 | JGI IMG/M metagenome (GOLD analysis project Ga0070707, IMG submission 65468) | Corn, switchgrass and miscanthus rhizosphere microbial communities from Kellogg Biological Station, Michigan, USA - KBS K5-50-2 metaG | ecosystem: Host-associated > Plants > Roots >...
TGGCCGGAAACTCAGTCTGGGTAAAGGATTGATCGGATTATTTTCGGGGCCCTCCGGCACCGGCAAGACTCTCAGCGCAGAGGTTCTGGCCAGGGAACTGGGGCTCGATCTTTACCGCGTCGACCTCTCCTCGGTCGTCAGCAAATACATTGGTGAAACTGAAAAGAACCTGAGCCGTGTCTTTGATGACGCGCAGATGAGCAATGCGATTCTGTTCTTCGATGAAGCGGATGCGCTTTTCGGAAAACGGTCTGAGGTGAGAGATGCGCACGACCGCTACGCCAATATCGAAGTCAACTACCTCTTGCAACGAGTCGAAGAGTACGAAGGCGTGGTCATTCTCGCCAGCAATCTAAGCAAGAACATTGATAGCGCCTTCATCCGGCGCATGCGGTTCTGTATTGAGTTGCCCTTCCCCGACGAGGAGCATCGTCAACGGATTTGGCGCGGCGTCTTTCCTTCGCAAGCACCGCTTTCTGAAGATGTAGATTTTGAATTCCTGGCAAGGAAATTCAAGCTCGCGGGCGGCAACATCACAAACATTGCCCTGGCCGCAGCGTTCAGCGCGGCCGACAACGGCGGCACGATTGGCATGGAGCATCTCATGCTCGGACTCAAGCGTGAGTACCAGAAGCTCGGCAGAGTCTGTGAAAAGGCTGAATTTGAGCGCTTCTACGATCTGGTGCGCTAATGGCCGAAACACACTCGACAACCGTTGCTGAGCCGGCGCCGCAATCGCCGAGTCACGCGCCCGCAGCGGTTCAGCGCCAGCCTGAGTTGAAGGCTGCAAACCCGGGCACGACTCAACGGGTCATGAATGCTATTCGCAGTGGAAGTCCCTCAACCCCGCCTGGTAGTTTTGGCAAAATGATCCAAAGCCTGCCTGACGCTGCTTCGCAAAGAAGCGCCTTCGGACAATTGCAGTCAAGCTACGGAAACAGTTACGTCGGTCAGGTGATCCAGCGAAAGTGTGAGTGCGGTGACAAGTGCGAGAAATGCGCCGGGAAAGACGATGCCGGTGAGGAGGAGAAAAAGATTCAACGCAAGAGCGAAGGAAGTCTTGTCACCTTGCCCGTCGGTGTAGCGTCCGCGATCCGAAGCAGCGGCGGAGGCAGTCCTTTGTCTTCGGGCACACGCTCTCTGATGGAATCCCGTTTCGGCGAGGACTTCGGCGATGTCCGCACACACACCGACAGCAGTGCCGCCGAAGCCGCCGGCGCACTCGGTGCGCAGGCATTTACCACTGGACGCGATATTTACTTCGGCCCGGGACACTCCCCCTCGGAAACACCCGCAGATCAGAAGCTCATGGCTCACGAGTTGACTCACGTCGTGCAGCAGCGCAATGGGGCCGTTGCACCTGGTTCAGCCAAGCCGGTGCTTGATACCCCAGGCGACGTTTTCGAACGAGAGGCCGATGCTAACGCCCAGGCAATTGGAGCCGGCGTGCCGCAACAGGGGATGGCCTCCGCGTCGGTGCCGCTCTTTCGTCGCGGGGACGCCACAGGTCCGCAAGAAATTGGTCTACTACGTGGCGACGTCGAGCCCTTGCCTCAAGCTATGGCAGGTCCTCTCCAGCGACAGAAAAGCGACTCATCTACCGAGGGTCTTTCAAGCCCGATCAGCGGACCAGTCTCCATGGCCGAACTACCGGATGAGACTTCGCTCTGGACTGCGACGTTTCCAGTCGAGTCGCTGGTGCGGGTCCCCATGCTGGAGAGCACAGAAACCTTGTTTGCAAAAATGGTTGCCAAACCCGCGGACGCCGAGAGGTTGGGACAAGTGATCGCCGCAAAAGAGGCCCTCGACGAATATCTTGCGGACAAGCTTCACTTACCGGTAAAGATTGAGCGCCGCGAAATCCATGGTTCTTTATGGTATGCCTACTCAATATATGGCGAGGAGCTTGTCTATTCCCGGACTCTTGATTTTCCCGTGGAGAGTCTGGACTCCGTGTCGTTTGAGTCCCTGAGGGTTATTTCCCAACGTACGGCAGCCAGGAATTTCCAGGTCGTTAAGGCGGCCCTTTTGGAAGCCGCGTTCCCTAAGATCCAGGCTGAGCTCGATGATCCTAAATCGATAGCGGAGGATCCTGAGGACTACGCTTACAACGAGGTGCAAGCGCAGGCAAACCTCGTGAAACAGCTTTTTGATCAGCTTGATTTATTAATGAAGGAGCTCGACCCGTCGAACGAGTGGCTGCGCAGTAAGGTCGGTGCGCGGCATGATGAAGTTCGCGGGATCCGTGAACAAACGATAAAAGCGGAGAGCGTGTCGTTCACCTACAACTACAATAAGAAGGAGGGGCTCTCCAAGACGGGCGGAGAAGTATACGACGAGGCAATTCAGGAAGCGGAGGACCAGGGCGGGGTCCTCGGGTTCCTCAACAAATGGAGTGGTAAAGGTCTTAAGCTTATCGGAGACATTACGACGATGGGGGGACTGGGCCTTGATGCTGAGAACGCCCAGGCATACCGGCGCGGCGAGATCTCTTATAGCGCATTCAAAAAGAATCGCTGGTTGAATCTTGGCCGCGCGTCTCTGAATGCTTTGATCACTGCATTAACTGCCGGGGAAGGATCCGGCTTGACGCTGCGTTTACTCGGGTTGAAAGAGGGTACGTTAGCGGCGGGAGTTGCAGCGGGAGCCGCTGAAGGTGGTGTAGGAGGCTTTGCACAAGCGTTCTCGTCGGATGTTTACGCTGAAATCGTCGCTCACGTCACGGATGACCCGGGAGTGAGGGCATTCCATGAGTCGACCATTGGCGGGCCGCAAGCCTGGCTTGAAGCTACTGCCTTGGGCGGAGCCCTTGGAGGAGCTATCGGCGGTGTGAGCACGTTCGCGCGAAGGTTTATGCGTGACGCTCCGCTCGACTTTGCAACCCTTCGGGAGAAACCGGCAGCCTCGACCGAGATTCTAGCTCGCGAGGAAACCTCCATCAATGCGCACATCATAGCCGCCGACGAGGTGACCGGGGAAGTCACATTGCGCATCCGCGACCCGATCACGGGCGAACTCTCTTTAGTGGACGGTAATGCCTACACGGGTGAGGCTACGGTGACCAGTATGGCGACTGGTGAAGTGACTGGTAATGTCAAAGGGGGCGTGTTTGAACCAGGGCCCACGCGGGCGCCTCTGTCGCCCGGCGAGGTGGTCCCTCCCCCGGAGTTCGGTATCACCCCCGCCTCGGAAGGTAAATTAATAAGCGTCGTCGAGGACGCTGGACCCGGTAAGGTGAAGCCTGCCAATCCAGCTGAAGCGAGCGTCTTGGAAGCAGGCAAAGGCGACGCCGTTCCTTCGCTGGAACAGATCGACGCCGAACTCGCCATCGTCGAGAGCGTTGAGCCCCGAAAGATCCACTGGAAGGAATACGTCGAGGAAGTGGAACTCTCGAACGACCACTCGTGGCGTCGCAACACTAATGGCGATTGGTGTCGCTTTTCCAATGGTCGTATTTGTGTACCCGGCTCCAGGCGCAGGGTTCGCAGAGACATGATCACCTCGGCTGAGGATATAGATCAGGTTATTGAACCTTCGCGCCCGGTGCTGGGAAAACCACCACGGTCGGTCAAGACGCCAAATGACCAAGCGGCGTGGGAGCTGTATTCTGATTATTTTTCCGAACGCGTGAAAAGCATCCGTGCGGAAGTAGAGATCCTTGGCCGAACTACCAAAGAGGCGCCGCGTGACTGGCAATCGTTCCGACAGATCTATACCACGAATCCGAATTTACTGAAGGCGCTGCGCGGCCGCCTCGCACAATCGGAGACTGCAACGATCATCGACGAGATTACCAGCGGCAGAGTAGGCCAGAACGTCGGTATCAGCGCAGTTCCAGTACCCGGACCCGGTGACGTTGTCTATCCGGATTTTTTGTTTAAAGGAGAGCGAGGTTATACGTCTGTGTCCAGCAAGTCTCGCGATTTCAGAAATATGAGTAGCGCGGAGATTAAGAAAACGGTCACGGCCGACGTCGACGAGGCGCTGGGTAACTACTACGGTTTGCGCTTCGTTCGACGCAGGGGCCTCGATGTCACCGGCCAACTGATCGAGATCGACGAGGTGATCCTGAATTACGATGTGCGGTTGATCCCTAGCGCAGATGTCCAAGCCGAGATCTTCGCCTATGGCAAGGAACATGGCGGTGGCGGTGTGGATATCGGATTTTTCGGCTTCGAGTAGTACCACCTCTGACTGCCGGTCAAATATTAGTCACTAATCTAAGGACGCGGATCGCGTGCACTGAAAGCCAGAGGCGGCGATGGGCGAAGTTTGGCAGGTACCACCTCATGATTTGGGTGGAACGAGAATATCAGCTGGGCAAGAGTAACTCCTATTTGGTGCACTAATGTCCGAAACACACTCGACAACTGTTGCAGAGGCGGCCAAACCCTCACCAGCTTCAAGCGCGCCGATGGCGATTCAGCGTTCGCCAGAGTCGCCGAGTGAGAAGAGCTGCGGCCTGATTCAACGGACCGCGAATGCCATCGGCAGTGGAAGTCCACTAACCCCTCCAAACAGGTTTGGCCAGGTGATCGAAAGCCTGCCTGATGCCGCCTCGCAAAGAAGCGCGTTCGGTCAATTGCAGTCAAGCTACGGAAACAATTACGTCGGTCAGGTGATCCAGCGAAAGTGTGAGTGCGGTGACAAGTGCGAGAAGTGTGAGGGGAAAGACCATGCCGCGGAGGTGGAGAAGAAACTTCAACGGAAGGGCGAGGCCGCCTCCCCCGTCGCTGACGAAGCACCAACCGCGATGGGGGGCAGCGGTGAAGGCGCGCCGCTCGATGCCGAAACTCGATCGTTCATGGAGTCCCGCTTCGAACGAGACTTCAGTGACGTGCGCGTGCATACCGACGCCAGAGCGGCGGAGGCCGCGAAATCGATTAAGGCGCAGGCCTTCACAACTGGCCGCGACGTCTATTTCGGCACGGGACAATACACCCCAGGGACCGATGCCGGGCGCAGACTACTGGCCCACGAGTTGACTCACGTGGTGCAGCAGTCCAGCGGAGCAGTGGCACCTGGCGCGGCCAAACTTGTGATCGACACTCCAGGCGATCCTCTTGAGCAGGAGGCGGACCGTGCGGTGGATGCAATAACCAATGGAAGGCCTCCGATGATTCTTGGACAAAGCTCTTCTGCATTGATTCACAGAAAGGAAGGAGAGGCCGAACCCCCCGCTGGAGCAACGTTTGAGATCCCCCCGGAGAAGGGCAAAGATGCCGAAGCCTTATACAAGTCGGTTTTAGCCCAAAAGAAAGTTCTGACGGTCCGGGGCGACCGCGATGCTGAACCCGATGAAGCGGGTGAACCGCTGTTTCAAACGTGGCTCAAGCAAAAAGGGCTGACGAAAGAGGAGATGACGTTCGTCGACGCGAATCGCCCGAAACGTACGAAGGAAGCAGAAAAGCGATGCACAGTCGATCACATTGTGGACTGGGCCCTAGGTGGAAGTGGAGATGATGCAAACAATCTAATCCTAATGGAAGGAGGCCGTAACAGCGGCGCTGGCGGGCGAGCTGCGGCTCAATACAGGAATGCAAGTGCCTTCACGGCTGTCAGGATGGCGACTCCTCAGCCCGACGATGCGTGCATGCATATCGACAGAATGTTGAAAACCTGGATTCAAACGCAAATGGCGGGCGGGGACGTGAGCGCGTTTATGTTTGAAATAGGGAAGAGTCAAGTTCCGGTAAAGTTGCCTGAGGGTACTCCAAAGGATGGCGGAAACCTTTATGAGCATCAGAAGCTTGAGCTGCTACTCCGCAGCCTGCGTGAGGGCGAAGTAACGGGCGGTATCAAATTAAAAACGATGCGGCTCCATTTAGATGATAAGAGAGACGTGAAAGAAGGTAATCTCGGTGCTCGTTTCCTCCCCAACATTGTCCCATTCGAACTCCTGCAAAAGGGAGGAGCGGATGTTAACCTCAAAGTTGCGGCCAAAACCCCCGGATTCGGAGCGGTTGGTTTTGAGGATAAGAGCGTGCCTTTCGCGGCAAAGTTTCCCTACCTCAGCGAAACGACTTTTGACTTCAAAAGAAATGAACAAGGTGATATTGAAGGCGAGGCGCACCTTAAGCCCAGCAAACCGATTCTCAATAAGACCGTCGTCCACCTGATCGTCAAGGACAACAAGCTCACGGCCAGGCTCCAGGTGCCGGTCAAGGATCTCAATCTTCCCATTCCGGGCCTCACGCTGTCAGGCGACGGGCTAATCATCGGCTTTGAGGACCGCGAGTTCTATGCCTCTGGCCAGGTCATACTGCAATACGGCACTGTCGCCAGCGGCGAGATTACCGCATCGGCCTCGAAAAAGGGATTGACCGCCGCCGGCAAGATCGACCTCACGATTCCCGGCATCGACAAGGCAACCGGAAAGGTTTGGCTCGACGCCGAAGGCAAGGTAGGTGGTCGAATCGAGGTCGGCGCGGACAAACTCAAAGTGCCTGGGGTCAAGAGCGCCAAGCTTACGATCACAATTGAAGACGGCGCCCTGAGCGGCGAGGGAGTCGTGCAACTTGCGATCCCGGGAGTGAAGCAAGGCAAGCTCAGCTTTGGCATCGACAAGGATGGCAACTATGCGATCACCGGTCTGGCCACGCTCGACGTTCCGGGCCTTAAGTCTGCCGAAATAGGTCTCACATATCGCGACGGCGATTTTGAGGGGCTCGCCAATGTTGGTTTGGAAATTCCCGGACTGGAAGACGCGGCTTTTCAGATCAAATACGCCAAAGGAGTTGTCACCGGCACCGGCGATCTCGCTTACAAAAAAGGCAAACTCTCGGGCAAGGTTCACGCCGAACTGAACGAGAAACGAAAACTCTTCGGCACTGGAGACCTCGCTTACGAGATCATTCCGGGTCTGGTTGCCGCGGTTGGCGTCGAGCTCAGGGAAGACGGCACCGCGAAAGTCAGCGGCGAGTTGCGCATTCCCAGCCAGATAGATCTTTTCCCGGAGAAGCCGATTGAAAAGACACTATTCAGCATCGGGACACAGATTCCCATCATTGCCATTCCGCTCGGCTCTCGCAGCGTTGGGCTGGTGGCCGAGGTTGGCGCCGACCTTAAAGCGCGCGCCGGAATCGGCCCCGGCCAGATTCGTCAACTCAAAGTCATGGCCTCATTCGACCCGGCCAAGGAAGACGCAGCGTTTGAATTCGCGGGTGGCGGCGAACTCTACGTGCCGGCCTTCGCTGAGTTGGCGCTCAGCGTCCACGGCGGTATTGGTCTCAGTGTGGCAATTGCTTCCGCCACCGGTGGTATTAAGTTGACCGGCGCGCTCGGTCTCAAAGGAGCGCTGTCGGCGATGGTCCAAATCGCTTATAAAGACAATCGGTTTGGCGTCGATGCGTTGGCGGAGGTCTACGCGGAACCAGTGATTAGGTTTGACATCAGCGCTTATGTGAAAGTTGAAGTCGACCTGCTTTTGACAACGATTGACGTCTATGACGAGGAGTGGACCCTGGCGTCGAAGGAATGGGGCAGTGGCTTGAGGATTGGTTTGCGCTTCCCGGTCCATTATGTGTTTGGCGAACCCTTTGATTTATCACTCAGTCAGGTCGACTTCATCGTTCCGGACATTGACGCGAAACAGGCGGTGAAAGATCTGTTGTTCGACTAGGCAATTTCAGGAGGATGGATATGAATGACAAATCTGGATACGAAAGGTTCTCCCAGGCAACGCCGCCACCACATGGCGCTCATGGCAACACGGAGATGTTGAGCGACGCTGAAATGTCTTCCCTCCACAACAATCGCGGCTTCTTCTTTCAGCTTGCGGGAGATGTCGACACCGCGCGTCAACAATACGAGCTGGCCATCTCGCTGAACCGCAACAACCCGGCCGCGTTGAATAATCTGGGTTTCCTGATGGCCCAGGACGGAGCCAATGATGAGGCCATCGCAATGTATCGCCGGGCGATCGCCAGTGAACCTGACTATGCACTGGCCCATAACAATTTGGGAAACGCCTGGTTGGCACGAGGAAGTGTCGCGGCGGCCCTGGAATCCTACCGCCTGGCACTGCAATTTGATCCACAACATGTCGCTGCTCAGCTCAATCTGGCTCAGGTGCTTCACTCGCAGGGCGACCTGGCGGCAGCGCGACATGAATATGAGCGCTATCTGACCCTCAAGCCAAACGACATAACCGGACTCTTTCAATTGGGCACAGTGCTTTTCGCCCTCAAGGATCTGGATCTCGCGGCGGAAAAGTTCCAAACCATCTTGAGTCAGGACTCCACTCACGCAGACGCCTGGTTAAACCTGGGGCTGTTGCGATTCTGTCGCAAAGATTTCAGTTCGGCGATTGAGTGCTGGAGCAAAGCGCTCGAGCTTAAGCCCACGTTTAGCCGAGCTCGTTACAATCTTGCTCTTGCCTTACTTGCCGTTGGAAATACAGCAGGCGCAGCAGGTGAGTTAGAACAAGTCATTCAGGCGGAACCGGACTTCGTCGACGCCATTAACAACCTGGGCATTGTTAATCTGACCTGTGGGAAGTATGCGGAAGCGAGCGTCCAATTCCGGCAACTCATCGCAATAGATCCGGCGAATCCCATCGCACACTTCAATCTCGGTATGGCTCTGAAGAGCCTCGGCCAGTTCGCCGAAGCCCAGGCTGAGCTTGAGGAGGCCATCTCCAACTCGGACGAAAACTGCGAACGCACCCGCCGGGCGCGCGCTATGATCGCCGAGATGGCCTACGTCCATTAAGAGTCCAATATGCGTTCCCGTGAGTCCTCTAAGTGCGGCAGAGTGCTATCCGTGCCGCTAAGTTCCGTTGAATTACAATAGGTCGCTTCCCTTTCACGGCGGCGGCACGGGTTCGACTCCCGTACGGGACGCCACTACTCTTAAAGTACTTGCAGCGTTCCGCCATTTTCCTTCGCGGGCCCCTTCACGCCCGCGCATGAAACGTCCGCTAACGACGACAGTGGTGCCTGGCTGCCGGAAAGAAGAGCAACGACTCGGCGAGAACAAGTTTTTGCCACAAGATTAAGCCGCCGGCGTTTAAGGTAAAGAATTGGCTAGTTCGATCAAAAGGGGAGGTTGCTAATGGCTTCGGACCTCGTACGCGTAAAGTTCTTTAGAACGGCTCTATCAAGCGAAGAGATTGCTGACCTTCAAGTAACCGAACGCGAAGTCGCGGGGTTTTACCTAAAGGAAAGCGCGTTCCCACCTGGCTTCAGAATCCCGAAGCATTCGCACGCAAGCCCGTCTTTTTATCTCAGCATTCGAGGAACTTCGACGGAGATTTTTGGAAAAAGGCGGTGGGAGTGTAAACCTTTGAGTCTAGTGTTTACTCCTCCGGGTGAAATCCACTCAGAGCAATATCACGATTCCGGGGGACACTGTTTTATTCTTGAAATCGGCCCCAATCAAATGGAGCGGTTCCATGAGCATTCTGTGCGCCTGGACAACGCAAACAACTACCATGTCGGATTGTCTGCCTGGCTTACCATGAGGCTTTATCGTGAGTACAGACAGATGGACGAGGTCTCGCCGCTGATTATTGAGGGACTGGCGTTGGAAATCATCGCAGAAGTAGCCCGCCCAAAGCTTCGCTCAGAACGAAGGCCGCCTCGTTGGCTCTTACAGGCCAGGGATCTGGTTCGCGCAGAATTCTCTGAGAAATTAACGCTCAACAGCATCGCAAAATCCGTTGACATTCATCCCGTTCATTTAGCCACGCTATTTCGGCAACATTACCGGCAAACTGTCGGAGAATACATCCGTCAATTGCGAATCGAATACGCATGTGGCGAAATCTCGACGTCAGATGTCCCATTGGTTGACATTGCTCTGGCCGCAGGCTTTTCCGACCAGAGCCATTTCTCAAAGACCTTCAAGCGGTTCACGGGCATGTCGCCCGCAAGATTCCGAGCTACCCTTTCAACTTAACTGCTGACAAGAAAACTTAAACGGATACAAGAGAATCGTGAGGCCCGTGTGTAACAATCTCCGGCCTGACTAGTTTCGAGGTCCGTTACGGAGGTTCTCAATGCAGCAAGGTCGCTCAAATACTCTCTTACGGTTGCGGGTCGTTAGCCTCTCATTCGTGTTACTGGCGAGTGCTTTGCAGTTTCCCTCCTACTCCCAACAGAAGTTCATCAATGGACCAACCGATCCCAAAGAATTAGAAGCCTTTATTGACAAGACTGTTACGGAGGAGATGGAGAGACAACATATTCCGGGTGCGGAGTTTGTCTTTGTAAAGGATGGCAAGGTCTTTTTCAGTAAGGGGTACGGGTTCGCGAATCTGGAGAGTCAGCAACGTGTGGTGCCCGAGCAAACCATCTTTCGTATTGGTTCGATCAGCAAGGTGTTCACAGCTACGGCGGTAGTTCAACTCGCGGACCGCGGGCGTCTTAACCTTCACACTGACGTAAATCGCTATCTCAAGAAGCTAAAGGTTCCTTCGACTTTTCCGGAGCCGGTGACCCCTGCGCACCTGATCACGCACACGGCTGGATTCGATGAGATTCGCCCCGGCACCCAGGGGCCAAGCGCAGAAAGCGTTCTGCCTCTGGCAGATTTTCTCAGCACGCGACTCAAACGTATCAGTCCAGCAGGAGAGACAATCTCCTATTCGACTTACGGTATTACTCTGGCAGGTCTGCTGGTCGAAGAAGTCTCTGGAATACCCTTTGAGTCATACCTGGCAAAGAACATCTGGAAACCTCTAGGCATGAATCGGACGAGCATTACCGTCCCGGCTGCGTCAAAGAATGATCTGGCGCTGGGCTACGAATACGTGAACGGAGTAAACCAGCCACAGGCCTACGAGTGGTATCACACAACTCCGGCCTCTTCGATCAATAGCACCGCGATGGACATGGCCCGCTTTATGATCATGAATCTGCAAAATGGTAGTTATGGAAGGGTGCGCGTCATAAGCGATCGTGCGGCGCGCGACATGCAGCGCCAGCATGCATCAGGACACCCGAAAATGCCGGGCGTGGCCTATGGTTTCTTTGAAGATGATTACCAGGGCCTGCGAATACTCGAGCATGGCGGTAACATGGCAGGGTTCAGTTCTCAGATGGTTCTTCTACCCGACCGCAATGCCGGCTTCTTCCTGGCCCATCAACACGAGGACAGTAATCTACGTGATACCGTCAAGTGGGCGGTCTTAGAACACTATTACCCGCCGTCCCAGCAGCCGCACATCCCTCAACCGCCGCCTGACTTCAATCAGCGCGCCGCTGTGTTCATTGGGACCTACAGATGGAACTGTTACTGTCGGACTTGTGGTCCGCGCGCCACCCGTCCGGGTCTGAGTGTGAAGGTAACAGCTAACTCAGATGGCACGCTGTCATTGTCCAGTACCAGGAAGCGTTGGATCGAACTGGAGCCGTTATTGTTTATTCGAGAAGACGGCGGAGGAAAAGTGGCGTTCCGCATGGACCGCACGGGCAAAGTCACGCACATGTTTGCCGTCGGATTTTGGGTGTTCGAGAAAACACCTTAGTCCGTACCAGTCTTATCATGTGAGAAGACATTAATTCAGGCATGCGACTAACAGCCGAAGAAATCCACAGCCCCGACTCCGCGAGTCCATTAAGAGTCCAATAAACGTTCCCGTGAGTCCTTCAAGTGCGGTAGGTTACTATCCATGCCGCTGAGTTCCGTTGAATTACAATAGGTCGCTTCTCTTTCACGGGCGCGACACGGGTTCGACTCCGTACGGGACGCCAACCTTCCCCAGGAAATCTCAAGATCCTGCATTATTGGCACCTTCGCTAACTTTGCGTTAATGGAATTGCTTCGGCGTTGCTGGTTTGCTACGGTCCCATTATGTCCGAGGTCATGTCCGAGCGTTCCGCTAAGCAGATAGATGGGCAGATACGTGAGCAGATACGCGAATTGCTCGACTCCCTTTATCGCAGAGATTCGGGACGAATCCTGGCAACTCTGATCCGCTTGCTCGGTGATCTTGATCTTGCCGAGGAGGCGATGCACGAAGCCTTTACGGCTGCGCTGAGCCTGTGGCCGCAGAGTGGAATACCCGGCAACCCGCGACCCTGGTTGATTTCGACGGCCCGATTCAAAGCCATTGATACTCTGCGTCGACGGGCAAGATTCGACGCGTCCCAGGACGAGCTCGCGCGATATCTCGAAGCGCAATTGAGTGCGGCGGCCAGTTCCGAAAGATCCAATGCAGAAGCAAGGTCCAATGAAGAGGACCATCTTGAAGATGATCGGCTGCGTCTGATTTTTACGTGCTGTCATCCATCTCTCCCGCCGGAAGCGCGCGTTGCGCTCACCTTGCGTGAGGTGTGCGGGCTGACAACCGAGGAGATCGCAAAGGCCTTCCTCATCACTCCGCGTACGCTGGCGCAGCGCATTGTCCGCGCCAAGGCAAAAATTCGAGAGACCCCGATTCCTTACGAAGTGCCAAGCCCGGAGGAATTGCCGGAGCGACTGGGTGCCGTGCTCCACGTTATATATCTAGTCTTTAACGAGGGTTATTCGGCGGCGGCGGGAGCGGAAGTAACGCGGGCCGAGCTAACCGGCGAAGCGATTCGCCTAGGCCGTCTGCTGACCGAACTCCGATCGGAGCAACTCCGATCGGAGCCGGAAGTGATTGGCCTGCTTTCTCTGATGTTGCTACAGGAATCTCGTCACGCCGCGAGAACCTCTCCGACCGGAGAACTGATTTTGCTGGAGCACCAGGATCGCTCGCTCTGGAATCGAGAGCAGATCGCTGAAGGGTTGGCATTGCTTGAGACAGCCCTGAAGTCCCAACGCTTCGGCTCTTACACACTGCAGGCTGCGATTGCTGCGGTTCACGCGGAGGCGGAATCGGTAGCTGCAACGGATTGGCGGCAGATCGTTGCGCTTTACGATCGATTGCTACGGATCCAGCCATCCCCGGTTGTCGAACTTAACCGCGCCGTGGCAATTGCAGAGTGCGATGGTCCAGAGGCCGGCCTGACGCATATCGACGCGCTATTGGAACAGGGCGAATTGGCAAATTATTACCTGGCGCATTCAGCCCGTGCGGATATGTACCGCAGGCTCGGCAGGACCGCTGAGGCTCGGGCCTCTTATGAGAAAGCTCTGGCACTGACCCAACAGGAACCAGAGCGGCAATTCCTCGCCCAGCGGCTCGAGGAATTGAAATAGGAAATTGCCTTGCCCAAAGAGCGAGGGCGCGCGAGCGAAAGCCTCGTCGAGCTGCGAAGCAGCGGTCTTAGCTAAGCCCAAGGCGAGGTTTTGCGAGCCTTGGGTTGCGTTGAAAACAATTGTCCGGAGCTGCGGAGCGGCGACCTTAACCTGTCGCCACTGGTTTCATGGGCGTAATCATTCATCGAGCTACGAAGCAGCAGACATAGTTAAGCCCAAGGCGAGGTTTTGCGAGCCTTGGGTTGCGTCGAAAACAATTGTCCGGAGCCGCGGAGCGGCGACCTTAACCTGTCGCCACTGGTTTCATGGGCGTAGTCATTCATCGAGCTGCGAAGCAGCAGACATAGTTAAGCCCAAGGCGAGGTTTTGCGAGCCTTGGGTTGCGTTGAAAACAATTGTCAGAGCCGCGACGCGGCGACCTTTAACCTGTCGCCACTGGTTTTCATCGTTGACATAATCACTCATCGAGCTGCGAAGCAGCAGACATAGTTACCGAACAATTGACAGGTTAAGTTATTGGTGAGGGCAGAGAGCGATTAGATTAGTCAGGCAGATTTTTGCTTCCAAAATACCTGGGTCGCCGCTCCGCGGCTCCAACCCATCTATTATTCATCGTAACCCAAGGCTCACAAAGCCTCGCCTTGGGTTTAATTACGTCCGCTGCTTCGCAGCTCGTTGAAAGTCGTCAAAGTGATCCGGCCAGATCAAAGGGCCGCCGCAACAGAATCGCAGAATCGAAGGCCTGACCCCATTACTGTTTTCCATCACTGTTTAATTCCGCAGGGGACGAATTCAATGGCCGGCGGCAACGCCACCGGATCTCGCGCCGGATAATCGGGCCTGTTTGGCGATTCTGATCCGTGGGCGGAGCCCACGGCTATTGAATTTCACGCCTGCGGCGTGAGATAAGTCATACTGGGGCGAGAGAGTATGGTCGATAATTATCAGATTCTCGGGGTCAAGCACACTGCCTCATCAAAAGAGATTAAGGCCGCATACAAGCGGCTCGCGCGTCTGCAGCATCCGGATCTCAACGGCGGCTCGGCCGAGGCCGCGGAGGCCTTCGTCCGACTCTCGCATGCTCGGGATATTTTGGTTGATCCAAAGAGCCGCGCCGAGTATGACGCTCAGCGCCACGCCGCGCCTGGCCCGGGTTCTTATGCTGCAGTCCTGAAACCAACTGGCGAAAACTATTTGCGACGCGTCCGGTCCGATATCCGCATCAGGCAGAATCTCGAAAACTTCCAGAGCGCTCAACGCCAAGAGGCACGCGCGCTGCGACAAGCTGTCTTTCCAATTGTGGCGTTCCTATTCGCTGCGTTCTGTGTGGCGTTAATACGGCCTCGGATCTGGCGTTACTCAGGCTGGACCGGGCGGGCGGTGATATTAACGCTGGTTAGCCTGGGCGTATGTCACACCGTGCTGAAGATTTGGACCGCCATTAAACTGCTTCCCGAGTATCAATCGGGCGTCAGGGTGGTTAACCTGCCGCTGCTCGGCAAAGCCTTGAGCGGACGTTGGGCCCTCTTCTTAATTGGGCTCGCGGCGATCGGGTGCGGACTGGTAGGCACTTTTGTTGGTATGTCTCTCAGTGACCTTTTGTCGGTAGCAATGCCCAGGTTCTTTGACCAGTCGATTCGCCTGGAGTTGCTGCTCTACCCCTGGATCATTGTCTTGTTTCTCAATGCCTGCCATTCGGTCAGTCAAAGACTCGATATATAAATTGGTAACGGCTACGGACTAGCAAAATGACTTTGCCACTCTGATGCGCCGCAAGTCTCTGACCCGGAATGAGTCTCGATTGGAATCGCGCGCGACTTGCCCAATGGCTTTGCCACACCGATGCGCGGCAAGTCTCTGACTTGCCGGGTGGCCTCTCAAATTCTACCGGTCTACGACCGAGGTCGGAGACCCTGAAATAAGAGAGCGCCCGGTGACGGCAAGTCGAAGACTTGCCGCGCATCGGAGTGGCATAGCCATGGGTTTGGAGCCGCGCTTTCCACTTTGAACATGAGGTCAGGTAGCGATCGGGTCAGGTCTAGTTCACATTGGGATGAGCTCCGTTGAGATAAACATTCACCAGCTGCGTAGCAGCGGCCGTAGCTAAGCCCAAGGCGAGTCTGCGAGCCTTGGGTTACATTCGCGAAGAATGTTGTGGAAGCCGCGGAGCGGCGACAGAGCCAATTGAACTAATTCCTGTCGCTGCTCCGCAGCTCCAAACAAATCTGCGTGACGTCACCCAGGGCTCGCAGACTCGCCCTGGGCTTACTTATGACCGCCGCTCCGCGGCTCGTTGAGCGATCACAGGTTTCCGATCGATCCTGGCGAAGTCGTGATAGAACGCAGTGCGTTTACGAGCTTCATGACGTCCTCCGCCGAGGTATAAACAGACGGCGTCACGCGAATGCAATCGCCGGCCGCTGGGCCCGTGCGCCGGACCGTCAGCACGCCGAATTTTTCGGCCAGACGCCTGACGACCGAGTCGTTCGCACTAGTTGAAGTCACGCCATCAAGACGGAATGAGGTCAGCGCGGCGACCATCTTCGGATCGTCCGGCGTGAGAACGGTGAGCCCTTTCATTTTTCGGGCAGGTGCGACCCAAAGGTTTCTCAGGTATCGAAGCCGCGCCTCTTTGGCGGCGGTTCCGATTTTATTGTGAAAAGCGATCGCGGCCGGGATGGTCATGTGCGCCGCAAAATTCAGTGTTCCGGTATCGATGCGTCCGTCAATGTCCGAGGCGGCCGCCGATTTTCCCATGTATGGATCGATCGCATTTATCCGGTCCTTCTTGATATAGATGACGCCGCAACCGATTGGCGCGCCCACCCATTTGTGTAGATTCACGCCCATGAAATCGCAGCCAAGTCCCTTTAGGTTGAGTTCTACCTGGCCGACTGAGTGGGCTGCGTCGAGTATCACGTCCACGCCGCGATCTCTGGCCATCTTCGCAATCCTGGCAACCGGAATGATCAATCCAGTCCAGTTGTTGAGGTGCGTCAACAGCAGCAGCTTTGTTCCCGGATTGGCTGACAGAGCTTTTTCGTAAAAACCAAGAATGTCTGCTTCCTGAAGCGGCCGATCAGACGTTGGTTCAGGAAATGTCAGCTTCACCGCCTTGACGCCGCGGCGACCTTCGAGCCAACGCATCGCGTTCTTCATCTCCGAGTAATCCAGGTCCGCGTAAAGAACTGTGTCGCCCGCTGTAAGTTTGTTATATCCGCCAATCAGTGCCTGCAGCGCCTCGGTCGCGCCTCGCGTCAACGCAATTTCGTCCGGGCTAACATTTAAAAAGCCCGCCACCGTGTCTCTCACACCGCGGTACGTTTCCGACCATCGGGGCCGGGCAAAAGTCGTATTCTCCTTGTTTATGAATTCCGTGAGCTGCTTGTATTCAGCGAGCACCGGATTAGCCATGATTCCCCAATAGCCGTTTTCAAGATTGGTTATCTTGTTTGTGACGTCATAATTTTTCGCGACCGCCTTCCACGCAGTCTCGTCATCCGGTCGCAGTGGACCCGCCGGCAACCCATCGCTGATCGATCGGTCAAAGCCCGCGGAATACTCTTCCCAATCTCGTGCGTTTGCGGGTAGCGCGCCGCCAATCGATATCGCTCCCGCCGCCGCAATCCCGCTTCCCAAAAACTGTCTTCGTGTGACCGGTTGTTTTCTCATGGTATCAGGGGCGTTCTTCTATTCACGATTTACTATTTACGATTTACTAGGTGTGGATCAATGGAAGATTCATACCCGGGGCACGCGTTCGCGAAACGAACAAGTTTAGTACCCTGTGCCAATGCCATTGGAAACAACAATAAATTCAGTTCGACGAATTAAATTGAAATTCGCGAAACCCGTGGCCGCTTTCCAATCTGAAAGTTTCGTCCTATCATTACGCCCCCATGCGTCAACTCACTGGAAAAGCCGGCCAGTTCGTGCATCAGGCAAATGAGCAAGAACTGCGAGCCGCAGTTAAGTCAATCATTCTCGCCAAACTCGCTGACGATCACAACACACGAATTCTTGATGAGCTAGCTTTGCGACATGGTGCGGCGAGAGTCGACATTGCGGTTGTGAACGGTAGTATGCACGGATTTGAACTAAAGAGTGACCGTGACAACCTCAAACGTCTTCCACATCAAATTCAAATCTACGATTCAGTCTTGGACAAGATTACTCTCATAATTGGTGTTCGGCACGTGGATAAGGCTTTGGAAGTTGTGCCTGCGTGGTGGGGAGTTACGATTGCAGAAAACAAGGATCCTGCCCGGGTCGATTTCGAAACGGTCCGAGAGCCGACACCAAACCCTTGTATCGACCCAATCTCAGTTTGCAGGCTCCTCTGGCGAGAGGAAGCACTCAACCTCTTGGCGGAGTTTGGTGCCGCATCCCCGGTCCGGCATAAAGCCCGCGCGGCGATCTACGTTCGACTTTCGGAGGTTGTTGACTTGGAAACAATCCAGCGGCGCGTTCGTCACCAACTGAAATCGCGAAGAGCTTGGCGATCTGATCCATTGCCATCGTGACATGGTGATTGATGGCCGCTCGGATCAAAGTCTCAGGACTGCCAGTGCCCTTTATGCGAAAACGCGACAAATCATAAATGTATTGATCGCCAGCGCTAAAGCTTGCGCCGCAAAATTCAGGCCGCTCAACAAGAAGCTGAGCGTTCGCCGCATACTGAATGCTTCCAGGGCCGGTTTTCATTCCTTCCCCGCGCATAATGACCCAATAGTCCTCAGCAGTGTATCGGATGCTGGCGCTGACGTTAGGAAACTCCGGCGGTGGAACTAGTAAAGGATACTGGACGGTGTAATCGCCGTAGGTCGGATATCGCGGAAGATCCTCTTCTGATATTTGCCTCTTCCATGAAATCCAATCATCCCGACTCCACGTGTGCTGTCTGTTCTTTTCGAAATCACTTAAGTCCTGACAGAAGGCTCCGCTTACCAGCGTGAACGTCCGCCATCTTTCTAAGGCTGGTAATCGAGTACACAGCTTAGAAAAAGGAGGGTTGAACTGAGAAATGATTCGGTAATCGACAACTAAATCAGTCTTTTCCGGCGGCAGACGCAGATGGTTCAATAGCCCAGTGATGTCATTCGACATTGAAGGCGACCTAAGATCTTCGGGAAACAACCGCAGACACGCACCGCGTCCGTTTTGCGCGACGATGTGGGCAACTGCTTCTCGTAATTGAAAGCTGTTTATAAGCTGAACGACCGGCACGCTGGCTAAACCATGGTTTCGCATTGCTTGGTCGATTCTCAGCATGAAAGTCGGATTCTCGCCTTCAGGCAAGTGATGAAGATCGTAGAAATACGGGTGATGCCCCCAATGGGTGCGAATCTCGTCTGCAACCGTTGACGGTGAGTAATCCTTAATCGGAACTATCTCAAACAGCGGACTCATCCGAGTGCGCGTGTGGTCCTCTAATTGACGCACGGCGACCTTCTCACCGCGCCGGAACCGTATGACCGGCACGTAATGCCTGTGATCGAAATCCAATTTCATAGCTAGCTCCAACTCACGTCATTGAAACAACTGCGAACTTTGCCTTGCCCCACCATTTGGCTGAGGATCTTGAATGAATGAGCTTCGTGACGTATCCGACCAGCCACTATTGCAGGATGTATCCGCAACCTTTTCGCTAAATGTTCGGCGGCCTCTGGAGAAGGCAGACTCTTCGCAGGACTCTTGCTCCATACATTCTTTGGAATCAAAGCCTCTTGGGCAAGCTTGTCGGCCTCCTGCTCGCGTTGATCCTTGCTTTCCTTTAGATCGAAACTGTCAAAGAAATGAGTAAAACCCTGTTCGTAGTGGAGCGAGATATGAGCCAACTCGTGCATCAGACAGTACCAAAAATTATCTATGCGATCGTGCCGAATCGTCATTCCAATGATCGGCCGATCCAGTCCTTTCATGATCACCGCGCCATCAAGATGGGTATGTGACAAATGGGGTTCGATAACTAATGGTATTCCATGCTGACGTAAGAACTCCTGAGCTAATCGCGGGCCTGTGGAAGACCAGCTTAGTTGCACTATCTCGCGCATGAATTTCAGATCAACTGATTCGGATTTGTAGGGTGCTTTCGGCACTTGCTCGGCAGCGCGATTGATAATTCGAGCTTTCCAGGCCTCCAACGCGTAAGTATTAAGGGACCGTGCCGATCGCGTCGTATCAGTCCTCTTCATCAAAGCCGCTACCTGCATAGGTGAACCAATACGAGCGAAGAAGGCGCGCAATAAACGCTCAGGTTTGTTTGTGTTAAGTGACGTACCATTGAACCATCCGCGGGTCGCCATTTCTTTAACCGGAAATCGGTCCCACTCGATTTCGTCGGAATCCTCGGGTGTCGCACTCCCGCCGTGCAGGAGGGCAGCTGCTGGGATTCCTAAATGAGAGTTGAGGGCTCTCATCATCGACAACGTCAATGTGCGTTTACCAGACAAAACCTCCGATACTTTGCTTGCACTGCCTATGAAGGGAATGAGATCTCGTTGTTTGAGTCCCTGCTGATCCATTCTAAAACGAATAGCTTCGAGGGGATCGGGTGTTCGTTTTGGGAATTCGGTCGATTCATAATTCTCTACCAGCAAAGTCAACAACTCGAGTCGGTCAGCTTCGGGTGTTCCAGGGTCGGGATCACGGTCGATCAGAGTACTAATCTCGTCGAGAGCATTCTGATATTCGCCTTCGGTCTTAATTACTCGTGTCATCGCTCCGACCTCCTCAAAATTTCCACTTTGTATATTCCGCATGAGTTCCAATTCTGACTACAACCACAATTTGGTTTTTAAAACTGATTTTCGTGTCCAATCGATAGTTATTCCCTTTCAAGTTGAAAATGACTCTGTTATTGGCAAGAAAACTCGCATGCGCGTATCGACTCTTGATATCTGTCGTAGACTCCCACTCTGCGTCCTCCACTTCAGCGAGCCATACGTCTATTTGGCCACGCACATCCGCATGCTTTTGAGCAAATCGCTCCAATTCCTTTCGACCAACAACCTTCATTTAGGATTACAGTCATTGCGTGTTCCCTCGTGGGGGAGCCACGTAGAGGTTCCCAAATCAGGGAACAGTGTACACGGGCTTAGCACTTAGTGCAAGCCTTTTTTTTGCCTGAAAGACTTATCCTTGAGGGCAGATGCGACCCAAAGTGTTATTGCTGTCCGGCGAAGTTACGGTAACTGTATACAACTTGGTTTTGAAGATCAGTCAGCAAGTATTCTACAAGTTGAAGTACTTCTCGTTTCCTCGCTGAACCTCTTACGCTGCGCAGCAGGTTGAGAAGTTGTTCTTTAGAAGTGATTTTGATACCTGCCGGACACTGTCTTAGCGCCCGATAGAAGGCTCCCCAACGTGAGAAGAACTTCCCGTCGAAGGAATACATTCGCCTAGGCAAGTAAAGTTGATAATCAAAGTTTACGCGATAGAAACGTGCGTAATGAAGAGCAATGCCGGCCTCGCGCGTTTCTCGGATTTCAGAACAGCAGTAGTAAATCCACGGAAAGTTTCTGAGAGTTTTGTGCTGCTCATTGTCCAGCGGCCAATGGTCATCACCATTGTGATACAGAGTCTTATATTGCAACCCGAATAATTTTGAGTTTTGCGGATCGAAAAAAACGGAGTCAGCGGGCAGGTCCCTTTCTAAATGTGGGGTCACAGGCCATTCTCTTACCCGAAAACCGAGATTCCGAAGTTCTCCGTGAAGCGCGCCGGAGGTCCAACGAGCGGTTTGTAATTCGGCGACGTAAGGGGCGGCCATAGATTTGGCGTCTTTCGATCCGACCTCGTAAAAACGATGCGCAATAGATTAGCAGAAAGACTCCACGGAACCTCACCGCGGAATAATCGGCAGCCGCACGAACGACGGATGCATTTTGTCATGCAGAATTCGCTGCCTGACCACGACGTAGCGCGTGTCCCGTTCGTTATCGCCGCCGGTGTTCAGATTGCGGTCGTATTTCGGGAACGCCGCGGAGGCGACGACGACGCGCAGACGATGCCCGGCGGGGATCACCCGGGAGGTGAACCACAGATCGATGTCGTACTTATAAATCTTGCCTGGCTTGAGGAGCGAGGGCCGGTCGAAGCCGTCGCGGAAACGCGCCCTCATGACACCGTCCTGGATGCGCTCTGCCCGCCCGTCCGGATAGACGTGCTGCACCATGACATTCCAGTCCGTGTCCTTCCCCTCAGTGGCCGCCCAGAGCGTCGCGGTCATTGGTCCAGTGATCTCAGTATCTTTCGCGAGCGGCGTCGTGGTGTAGGTCACTAGATCCTTCCGCTCGGCGTCCACCGTTCGATAGTCTTCGTTGAGGCTCAATTCAAGTTCGCGCGAGTTCACGAGGAACGGAGTGGGATTGCCGGGGTCGTATGTGTACTCATCCGCGCGTTCATTACCCGGAGCTGTCGTCTCAAGTTTGCCATTCTGGCGCAGGTAAAGGCGCGTCCATGCCGTTCGGGCGAGCGGCCACTCACGTTCTTTCCGCCACGTGTTGTCTCCGATGACGAAGATGTCGAGCGCTGGCTCCTTATCGACGCCGTTGTCGACGCCCTTTAGGTAGTGGTCCAGCCATCTTAGCTGGAGTTCTCGACGATCAACTCGTGCTTGAGGCCCGAAGTAGCCGTTCACATAGTCGATGCCCTTGTGCGCGCTGGCATCCATCACCACGTGGTACGGCGGCGCGCCCGGCAACCGGCTCATGATCTCGTAGTTCCGGATCGTTCCCCGCGCATCGTCGTGCCAGCCCGCGATGCCGAGCACCGGCACTTTGACCCGGTCGAGATGCCGCTCGATGCTGAGCGCGCGCCAGTATGCGTCGTCCTTCTGGTGATCGAACCAATCGTTCCAATACTGGGGGCGCCCGCAGCCGGCCGATTCTGCCGCAGCGATCACGGGGAGGTGCGCAAACGCCTCGGAGTCTTTCACGTTGCTGATGTCCGAATTCTTGTCTTTTACCTGCGTCAGGCAGAGCCACGGCACGACGGTCGGCGAGAAGACCATGTCGATGTACGGCATAATGCGCAAAGGATCAGCGGTCGCGACGGTCGGGGCGATCGTAGCCAGATGAGGCGGCGCCGCGATTGCCGCGTACCAGGCGTTGAGTCCCGGATTCGATCCGCCAATCACTCCAACCTTGCCGTTGCTGCCCGGCAGCTTCGCGGCCCATTCGACGGCGTCGTAACCGTCCTGTTCCTGCATCGCGTTTATGTCGAGGACGCCGCCGGACCCTCCGCGGCCACGCTGGTCCTGCTTCACATAGATGAAACCGCGTGATGCCCAGAACTCACCGTTCGCTTTGTCGATGCGCAGGTACGGTGTGCGTTCGAGCACGACGCCGAACGGCCCTGTGCCGACCGGCCGCGCCACATAGTTCATCAGCACGGTGCCGTCGCGTGCGGTCATCGGCATTGCTGGGTCGACACTAATTTGAAAGGAAGGCCGCGAGGATTCGCCCGGCCAGAGCACGTAGTTCGACTCCCAGGCAATTGGCTCTTTTCGTTTGACGAGGTAGATACGATCGATGGGCTTGCCGTCGCGATAGGTTCGACCTTCGAAGTTGTCCCCTTTCAGGGTGCCTCGGATTTCGGCGCCGTTATCGAGTGACACGGTGAGACGATCGCCCGTGACCGTCAGCTTCGTGATCGTAAAAAGAGGAGCGCCGCTGCGACGCTTGAACCAGGAGCCATTTGCAGACGGACCGTCAAAGTGGGCGAAGCCCATGCGGCGGCGCGCTTCAAAGCCTCCGTTCGGCGCCGCGCCGAGCATGACGTAAAGATCGTAATCGCCGGATAAAGTCTGAGCGTGAGTGACAGTCGAAAACCCGACGGTGACGATAGTCATCAACAGGAAAGTCTTGAGGATTGGTCTAAGCATGATCGCTGGTGAATAGTAATTCGTAAATCGTAAATCGGGAATAGGCGAACGCGTCCAGGACTCAACAGCAGGCGGCAACGTCACCGGAAATCGTCCATATGAATCATCGACCTGTAAGGGTCGGATTGACGTTCGACTCTTTTCAGGGGCGCGGACATTTTTTGCCGTTCGATCCGTGGGCGTTGCCAAAACAAAGAGGGCCTGGCCAGTGATTCTGCGATTTACGGCTGCCTACGCGGGCCTGAGAGTTTACGATCCCAGATCATCCACAGTCGCTCACGGGTGTTTGATCGTTTTCGCCCCGGCTGGAAAGCTGCCTTTTAGGAAGGTATCGATAGCGGGGAAGAAGATCTCGGGTGCTTCGACCTGGGCGATATGGCCGGCTTTTTCGATTACCAGCAGGCGGGCGTTCGGATAGCCGAAAGCCCAAAACTCGGAACTTTTGAGTGGTATTACGTCGGCGGCCCCATGAATCACCAGGACGGGAGCTTTGACGACACCGAGCTGGGACATCAGGTTAAAGTCGCCGAGGCTTCGCCAGACGTGGGCACGCGTTATCGGCTGCTGTCGCACGGATTCGATGCCGCCAGCACAGAGGTCGCCCTTATAGTTTTCTCCGAACGTCTGCGAATACGTGTAGACCCTCAGCACGCCGTAGTAGAACTCGCGGCAGATCGCTGTCGGATCCTTTGCCTTGAGCCACATGTTGGGATCGCGTACGGTCTTCAATCGGGCGATCTGTTGGGGCGTGTAGATTTTTGCCGTCCGGCGGCTGATCTCGTCCTCCATATCGGCCATGAAGCCGGCCATCGGCGCGGCCGAGCTGTCAAGGATCATTCGCTCGATGCGGTCCGGATGAGCGACGGCGTAAAGCGAGATCAGCAGCCCGCCCCACGAGTTACCGATGAGCGACATCCTTTCGAGCTTGAAGTGAACCCTAAGCGCCTCGAGGTCGGCGACGTGCTGCTCGTATCCGAGCTTCTTGCCGTCGCTGAGCAGTTCGGAGCGTCCCTGGCCCCGCTGGTCGTAATAGATCACGCGCCGCCCCTTCGCCAGCGGCTCGAAGTCGGCACGGATCGATTCGAGCGAGTTTCCCGGTCCCCCATGCACCGCGATCACTGTCTCGCTGCCGCGCCCTTCGATCTTGTAAAAGATCTTGACGTTGTCGGGCGTCACGAAATAACCCTCGCTGGGATCGCCCGTTTGCGCAACCGTTGCCGCTGCCGCGCAGAGCGACAACGCAACCCACAGAATTGAAATGTATTTCTTCATTTGTCCACGAATGATGATTGCCATGTTTGGTTAGACAGTCAGGTCGTTCTCAGATTTTATCGCTACGGAATTCTGTAATCTCCGCTCAAACACCGCGGCGGCTGTGGCGATGATGGCAGAGACCAAAATAATGAAGACACCCATCGCGACTCCACCGGCAATATCATCCTTGCCGCGTATAAAGATGGATAAATAGGCTACCGCCCCGAGAATAAAGACCGCCGTTGTTAATGCGCAGTACTTGATCAGCCGCAAAGCTCGCACCGAACGCTGGGAAAACATTTCGTTTCGTCGGGCATACCCTAATATCTTGAAGGCCTGGTACAGACCGACAAAGAATGGGACGAAGGCCAGGTAGATATACGCCAGGAATGGATCCTTAAAGTAGATCTCAAATTGCGTGGCGTTCACGTTCCTGCCCTCGAGCTGGGGTTCCCAAAGCAGCAAGGCAAGAACGCCGATACCGATCAGTACAATTACTACTTGAAGGAAGATCGTCGAGCCTCGTTTCATAGTTGGTCCTTATTATATTGCGTAGGATTGTAGGATAGAAACTAGAATTGGGTCTCGTTGAGTGGTTGGTCGCCGCTCCGCGGCTCCCGCGAAATGTTGTTAACTCCTAACCCAAGGCTCGCAGAGCCTCGCCTTGGGCTTAACTACCACCGCTGCTTCGCAGCTTGTCGAATATGTTTACTGGTAACCCAAGGCTCGCAGAGCCTCGCCTTGGGCTTAACTACCACCGCTGCTTCGCAGCTTGTCGAATATTGGAAGCGTTAATGAGCGATCAATAAAGGAACATTTAGCCACATAAAACTTTTTTGGGCAGCGCCAAAAAATAGTTGGCCTCTGCTGTCGAATTCCGTCCGGCCGTTCGACTATATTGTGAAGGCAGGCATTAATAATTGATTCATTGAATCATTGATCCATTGAATCAATGACGTAATAACCCAAATAAACAAAGGAGAATCGAGAAAAAATCATGCCGCAATATCTGGTTGCTAACTACCTCCCCGACGACTTCGACCCGTCCGCCGTAACCGAAGCGATGATCGAGGAGATCCACGCGCTCAACCGCGAAATGATTGCTGCCG
>Ga0070707_100001216_pt1 | contig 25361 bp, 25 predicted proteins | sample KBSK5502metaG_FD_65468 | JGI IMG/M metagenome (GOLD analysis project Ga0070707, IMG submission 65468) | Corn, switchgrass and miscanthus rhizosphere microbial communities from Kellogg Biological Station, Michigan, USA - KBS K5-50-2 metaG | ecosystem: Host-associated > Plants > Roots >...
GCGAGCTGAGCGGGAGCGACGGGACTCGAACCCGCGACCTCCGGCGTGACAGGCCGGCGTTCTAACCAACTGAACTACGCCCCCGAGGGCCGACCAGTCTACCTCGCTTCCCAAGGATCCGAGAGCGCGAGTAGCCTGCGGACCTGGTGTCCAAGGTTGACCTGATCGTCCTCGGTTTCGTGGCCCTGACGGCCTTCATCGGCTGGAAGAAGGGACTGATCGCGAGCGCGCTCTCGCTGGCCGGAATCGTGCTCGGCGCCTGGCTCGGTTCGCGGCTTGCGCCTCAGCTACTCCAGGACGGAACCCATTCTCCATACACCCCGCTGGCGGCTCTCGCCGGCGCCGCCGTCGGCGCGATCCTGTTCGAGACGCTCGGGACGCTGGCCGGGTCGGCCATTCGCTCCACGGTACGCAGGCGAAGGTTGACTACCTTCGACGCCACGGGCGGCATGATCCTCGGCGCCTGCGCCGGGCTGGCGGTCGTGTGGGTGCTCGGGGCCGTCGCGCTCTTGCTCCCCGGGCAGACCGACCTTCGGCGTGGCGCGCAAGGCTCGGCCTTGCTGCAACGACTGAACAAGTTCATTCCGCCGACGCAAGTCCTGAATGCCCTTGCCCGCATCGATCCGTTCCCGTCGATCAGCGGCCCGTCGGCGGCGGTCGCCGCGCCGGACCCTCGGCTCGCGCACGCCCTCGGAGTCCGCCGCGCCGCGCCAAGCGTGGTCCGGGTGCTCGGCATGGCCTGCGGGGTCGGCGTCGAGGGCACCGGCTGGGTGGCGCGGCCGGACCTGATCGTGACCGCGGCTCACGTGGTCGCGGGACAAACCGACACCGTCATCGAGCTCCAGTCCGGCGGGCGCCTCCCGGCGGACGTCGTCGCATTCGACCGTCGCAACGACGTCGCCGTGTTGCGCGTGCGCGAGCTCGGCCTTCGGTCCCTGCCGCTGGTCTCCGCCAGGCCGGGCACACCCGTTGCGGTGCTGGGCTTCCCGGAGAACGGGCCGTTCGCCGTGACGCCCGCACGGATCGGGCGCACCTCGACCGTGCTCGCGGAGGACGCCTACGGGACCGGCCCTGTTACACGCGCGATCACCTCTTTGCGCGGGCGCGTTCGACACGGCGACTCGGGCGCGCCGGCGGTCGACGCGCACGGAGCGGTGCAGGCGACGATCTTCGCGGCTCGTCTCAGCTCGGTCGGCGGTTTTGGAGTCCCGGCCGAGGTCGTTCGCGCCGATCTCAACGGGGCGGGACAGCCCGTCTCGACCGGCGACTGCGCTCCCTAGTCGACGAGCAACTCGAGCACGCGCAGCGGGCGCCGGAACGGCGCGACGAGATACACGCCTGCCGCACGTTCGCGTGAAGCGGCGATCAACTCGCGCGCATGATCGAAGCCGACGTTGGCGGCATCGGAGCCTGCTCGCTCCAGCTCGTTCTGCAACGCTTGCGGCACGAGGATGCCGGGGACTTCGTTGTGCAATCGCAAAGCGAGTCGGTGGCTCGTCAGCGGAAAGACCCCGACGAGAACCGGGATCGGCCAGGTGCCACCCAGTCGCTCGACGAAGCGGTCGAGCGGCTCGGCATCGAAGACGATCTGCGTCATCGCGAACTTGGCGCCTGCCTCGAGCTTCTGCTGGAAGCGCTCCACCTCGACCTCCAGATCGTCCGGTGTCGGATTGACCGCGACGCCGGGGAAGAACGACGTGGGCGCATCGATCGGCCGGCCGTTGAAGTCCTCGCCGCGGTTGAGGTTCGTCATCAGCTGGGTCAGCCCGATCGCGTCGATCTCGTAGACGCCGCGCGCTCCCGGATAGTCACCGACCTCGGGAGGATCGCCGGTGATCGCGAGCACGTTGCGCACGCCTTCAGCGTGTGCGCCCAGCAGCATCGACTCGAGACCCATCACCGACGAGTCCCGCGTCGTCAGGTGGGGGATGGTCTCGATCTCCGCGCGACGCTCGATCGTCGCCGAGACCATCAGCGAGCTCATGCCGGCGCGAGCCGTGGCGTTGTCGTTGACGTCCACCCAGCCGACGCGTCCCGACTCCTTCAACGTGCTCGCGATCTCGAGCAGGCCTGTGCTGTTGCCACCGAGCGGCGGATCGAGCTGGACGGAGACGACCCACTCTCCGGCTGACAGCGCCCGCGAGAGCCCTGTCTCCTTCTGTTCCTCGCCGAGCGCGACGACGAGCTCCGGCGCGTCGAACACGAGTGGCGCCCGCGGCTTGCGCTCTTCCTCGACCGCCGCGCGGATGGCGGCGATCTCCGCAGGCGTCGTGCCGCAGCAGCCACCGATGACCTTGGCGCCGAGATCGCGTGCGTGCGCCGCGAACTCCCCGAAGTACTCCGGCGTTGCATGGGGGTAGATGACGCGGCCTCCGCTCAGGCTCGCGAGGCCGACATTCGGAAGCGCTGCGAGCGGCTTGCCGTTCTTTCCCATCTGCTCGAGTGCTGCGAGCGCCGCCAGCAGGCCGGCGCCGTGATTCGCGCCGATCGCTGCGATGTCGAGCTCCATCAGCCGCGCAGCGGCCTCGGCGGCGGTCACACCTGCAAGCGTCTCTGCGCTTTCGTCGAAGGTCAGGAGCGCGACGATCGGCAGACTCGACACGCTGCGGGTCGCCTCGATGGCGTCAACGGCTTCCTCCAGGTCGTAGAACGTCTCGACCATGAAGAGGTCGACGCCGCGGCCGTCGAGAACAGCAGCCTGCTCGGCGAACAGCTCGCGGCGCACTCGAGAGGTCGCCGGCTCCCCGAGGGGTCCGATCGAACCGCCGATGAAAACGTCGCGACCCGTGGTTTCCCTCGCGTCGCGGGCGAGCTTGACGCCGGCGGAGTTGATCGCCTCCAGATCGTCCTCGAGGAAATGGTGTGAAAGCTTGCGGCGGTTGGCCCCGAAGGTGTTCGTCTCGATCAGGTCGGAGCCCGCGTTGATGAAGCTGACGTGCAGGGACACGACGGCGTCGGGCGCGCGGAGATTCGCCTCCTCCGGGCTGCGGAGACGAGGGACCGCCGCCGACAGGAGCGAGCCCATGCCTCCGTCGCCCACGATCACGGGCCCTGCTTCGAGACGTTCCAGGAAGCGGTTGCGGGTCTGGCTTGGCGCGGGCACTTCGTCTCCTTCCGAACTCGCTCGACACATCCACCCGGGCTCGCGCCCGGCCGGGTTTGGCACCTTGCCGCGGAGGCAGGTTGCCGAGGCTTCGAAGGGCCGGTTCCCTCAGCCTCTCTCGATGCGGAGCGGGACGTTGCCCGCTTCCGACGCCAAGTATAGGCGGGGCACCTGTCGTGACTGTGTCCAGAAAACGCAAGAGGGGCCGCCGCCTGGCCCCTCCTGGGTCTCCTATGGAAGGAGATTTTCCGAGGTTGCCCCCGCCGCATCGGGGCCCGTCTCGGATTGCTCTCTGACTATCGCGTCGAGGGGTCACTTGATCCATCACCCGTTCTCGGTTGACTGGCCTGGTTCACGGAAGATTTCGCCGTTCTTGCGGCGCTAAAGGTGAGTGAACCTGTTGCCGATTCCCGTGCTGACTCCAAGGCCAGGGACTGACGGCAATCACTCCTGCGGCCGCCGGAGTATTGGCGGCGGCGGACGAGGACTCCGCCGCCACCTTCCTCTTCACGGCAGACGGCCGCACCGGCGAAGCCGGCACGGCCTCTAAGGCGGCGCCGCCGAGTCGGCGCCTTGGGCGGCGGCGGACGAGGACTCCGCCGCCACCTTCCTTCCTCAGTCGTGAATGACTCGGCCTTCCATCCCGCCGGCCACCGTGACGACCTGGCCGGTGACATGGCCGGAGAGGATCGGTGACGCCAGCACGACAACCTGGTTCGCAACGTCCTCCGGCCTGGCGACCTTGCGCAGCGCCATCGTCCGTGAGATTCGGCCCACCTGTTCCTCCGAGACGTGTCCGCGGGTCATCCGCGACTCGGTCCAGCCCGGCGCGACCGCGTTCACGCGCGCCAGCGGGTTCTTGCGGACGACTTCGTTCTTCAGACTGAGGAGCAGGCCGCCGATGATCGCGGACTTCGCAGCCGCATAGTCGGCATGGCCCGCTTCGCCGACGAGTCCGGCCGTCGACCCGACGAGGACCAGTGCGCCGTCGCCCTCCAGTTGGCGGAGGAAGCCCCGAGCCGTCAGGAAGGTTGCGGTCAGGTTCGCGTCGACCGTGGCGCGCCAGCGCTCGAGCGGGAGCTCCCACACGGGCACGTCGGCGGACGGCCAGACGCCGGCGACCGCAGCGCAGACGTCGAGACTCCCGGCCGCGGCGAACATTTTGTCGACCTCGTCTTCGCGGGTCAGGTCGGCGCCGACCACCACGGTCCCGCCGCCGAGCTCCGCGGCGAGCTCCTCGGCGCGCTCTTGGCCACGGTGAAAGTGCAGGACCACGTCGGCTGCTTCCTCCGCGAAGGCGCGCGCGCACGCGGAGCCGATCCCGCCTGAGGCTCCCGTCACGAGCACGCGCTTCCCCATCAGACCCGTTTCCATCTGTGGGATTCTTCCTGTTGTGCGCGAGCAGATGACCTGGGAGGACCTCGGCACGGCTGTCGACGAGCTCGCGGCGCAGATTCGTGCCGATGGTTTCTTCCCGGATGCTGTGCTCGCGCTCGCCCGCGGCGGGCTGCCGTGCGCGGGCGCACTCGCGTACGCGCTCGGCGTGAAAAGCATGGCGACGCTCAATGTCGAGTTCTACACCGGAGTCGACGAGCGGCTGGACGAGCCGCTCCTGCTCCCGCCCGTACCGGACCTCACTCTGCTTCGGGCCGAGCGTCTGCTCGTCGTCGACGACGTCGCCGACACAGGCCGGACGCTGGCGCTGGCCAGTGAGTTCTGCGCGCAGCACGGCCCGGAGGTGCGGACCGCGGTCCTCTACGAGAAGCCGCAGAGTGTCGTCCGCTGCGACTTCGTCTGGCGGCGGACGGAGCGCTGGATCAACTTCCCGTGGAGCAGGCCGGCTCCCGTCGCGGCGGGTCAGGCCGGCCCGTGAAGGTCTTCATCGTCAGCGACATGGAAGGCGTCGCCGGGATCGTCAAGTGGGAGCAGACGGACGGGACGAAGGAGAAGCGCGCGTATCACGAAGGGCGTGAGCTGTACACCGAGGAGATCAATGCGGCGGTGCGTGGTGCCCGCACGACAGGCGCGACCGAGATCGTCGTCATGGACTGCCACGGCGCCGGCGGGGAGTGGACCTTCAACTCACTCATCCCGGACAAGCTCGACCGGGGGTGCGAGTACGTGGTTCAGAACGACTGGACGGAGTACACCGAGCTGCTCGAGCAAGGCTGCGACGCTGCGCTCTTCGTCGGCATGCACGCCAAGGCCGGGACACCTGACGGCGTCATGAGCCATACGGTCTCGGGCCAGGCCTGGCGGGAGTTGAAGTTCAACGGCGTCTCGGTGGGCGAAACCGGCATCAACGCCGCGCTGTGCGGCCATTGGGCCTGCCCCGTCTTGCTCGTCACCGGCGATGATGCCGTTTGCCGCGAGGCGAAGGAACTACTCGGCGGCGGGCTGACGACCGTGTCGGTGAAAAGGGGGCTGGGTCGGTTCAGCGCTCGACAGGTACCACCCCTGCGGGCGCGCGAAATGATCGAGGACGGGACGCGGCGAGCGCTACGGGATCTGTCCGCAGTGAAACCGTACGACCCGGGCCGCCCTTCCGAAATCACGATCGAGTTCACCACGCCCGACCGACTCGTCGAGTACCGCAATCGCCGCGGCACGGAGCAGGTCGACGACCACACGCTCGTCTCGAAGGCGGACGACTGGTGGTCGGCGTGGTCGCAGTTCTACTTCTAGGTCGAGACTCGTTACGAAGACGTACCCGTGCCTGGCACCGGTACGTGTCTCACGAAGCCAGCCCCTGATCGATGAAGTCGCGATACAGCGAAATCGCCCGGCCGGGGTCGACGTCGAAGAGCGCAAGGAGGTCGCCTAACGCGAGGTACGGGGGAACTTCGCCGAACCCGGCCGAAGCTCGATAGCTGCTCCAGCGCCAGTCCGCCGGGTCTTCACACATGCCGGCGCGGACAGGATTCAGAACGACATAGCGACAGGCCTCTTTGAGCTGTTCGTTCGTGAGGATCTCGGTGCTCCCGAAGCGCTTGCCGAACAGGTGATCCTCGCGCTCGTGTCTCGAGTTCGACCAGCGAGCGAAGCTTCCGTTCAGCTCGCAGACGCCCTGCGAGAGCCCACCGTCGGGAGTTGCCGCGACCAGGTGGTAGTGCGTGGTCATCAGGCACCACGAATAGATGCGCCAGTTGTACTTCCGCTCGCTGCGATCGATCAGCATCAGGAACACGTTGAAGTCGGTCGCATCGAGAAAGACGCGGCACCGATTGTTGCCACGCGTGCCGGCGTGGAAGAAACCACCCGGGTACGCGTTTCTCGGCGGGCGTGGCATCTCCTCAGGATGCCGCCGGCGGCTCGCCAAATCGCCGCGGCGCGCGATCGTTTGCGCTTCTGTCACGGTCTCGTACCGGTGCCTGGCACGGGTACGCTCGCGGGATGCCAGCCGTGACCCGGATCTCGGTCGCTCCCGTCAAGGGCCTGGGACTTGTGCATCCCGAGTCCGCGTGGCTCGGACTGGACGGCGTGCCCGAGAACCGGCGGTTTCACATCGTCGATGGGGCTGGGCGGCGGTTCAACCAGTTGCGCAACGGCGCACTCGTTCGGATCCGGCCCGACTACGATCCCGACAACGAACAACTGACGCTGCGCTTCCCGGACGGGTCGGTGGCGGACGGCAAGGTTTCGCTCGGCGCGGACGTCACGACCGACTTCTACGGCCGGCCGGTGGCGGGCAACTTCGTCGAAGGCCCCTGGTCAGCAGCGCTCTCGGAATGGGCCGGACTTTCGCTCCGTCTCGTCCAGTCGCCGCCCGGCCTCGCAGTCGACCGTGGCCGCGGCCATGTCTCACTGATCTCGGCTGCGTCACTCGCGGAGCTGGGCCGGAACGGAGGCCAGATCGAGCCCGTCGACGGGCGGCGGTTCCGGATGCTCTTCGAGCTCGACGGCTGCGCGCCGCACGAGGAGGACGGCTGGGTCAAGCGCCACCTCCGGATCGGCGAGGCCACGGTCAGGATCCGCGGCGACGTCGGCCGCTGCGCGATCACTACCCAGAATCCGGAGACCGGCCGGCCCGACTTCGACACGCTGCGGACGATCTCGGCCTACCGAGGCTTCAGCGAGAACGAGGCGGGCCAGAGACACATCCCCTTCGGCGTCTACGGCGAGGTCACCGAGCCCGGACGCGTGAGGGTCGGCGATCCGGTGGAACCGGTCGAACCGAGCCTCTTGGGCCAGACAACCTAGAATCCGGCGATGGCAGCCGTGACCAGCTTCGTCGTCGACGAAGACGACCTCGAGGCCGTGCAGGTTGACGACGACACGGCGACAGTCCGGGTCGCCTTCGACGCCGGCAACGGCTGCGAGCGTCTCGAGCAGCGGGTGATTCGCTTCGGGAGCGGGCGATCAGCCGAGCGGACGCTGGACGGGCAGCAGGAGGTGCTCTTCGTCATCGACGGACGGGGACAGCTGCACGTCGACGGACGCGTCCATGAGCTCGAGCCCGACATGGGCGTCTACCTCACGCCGGGCGAGACCTATGCCGTCGAGAACACCGGCGACGCGGACCTGCACGTGCTGTCCGTTCTCGCGCCGGAAAACAAGGTCGCCGCGACGGGTCCACACAAGGTCACGATCCGCCTCGACGACCAGCCCGAGCTCGAAGCCTCCGTCGAGCGGAGCTTTCGATATCTCGTGAACGAGGACGCCGGGTGCTTCGACATGACGCAATTCATGGGAACCGTCCAGCCGAGCAAGGCGCCTTTCCACAGCCACTCCTATGACGAGGTCGGCTACGTCGTCGCCGGAGAGGGAATCGCCCACGTGGCCGGTCACTCCCTCCCGCTCCAGCAGGGCTCTTGCTTCCACCTGCCGCCCGACGAGGTGCACTGCATCGAGAACACCGGTTCCGGGCCCATGCACATACTCGGGGTGTTCCATCCCTCGGGCAGTCCAGCCAACCGGACGTATGCGGACAACAAGTAGGGTCGAAAATCGTCACAAGTGGGGGAGGACCGGGTAAACACCAAGGAGGAGATCGAATGAGGAGGAGAAGGGCAACTGTGGGCACGGCCGTGCTGGCGTTTGTGGCCGCGCTCGCGGTAGTAGCCGCGGCGTACGCGACCCCCGACCGGGCGGCCGCGCCGACGGCAACATCGGGCAGTGGTGCAGCACTGATCAAGTGCGGCAAGACCCGCACGATCGGATTCATGGCTCCGGTGACGGGTCCCGCGGCGTCCATCGGCATCCAACAGGTGCACTGGGCGCAGTACTTCGTCGCGACGTACAACCGGACGCACACGACGAAGTTCAAGCTCCAGACGGAGGACACAATGCTGGGCGCTCCGACTGGAACGGCCGAGGCGTTGAAGGGTGCTCAGGCACTCGCCGGCAGTCCGAGCGTCCTCGGAGTCGTCGGTCCGGCCGGCAGCAACGAGATCGTCGGCGTGACCAAGTCGCTGATGGACGGCGGCCTCGCGTGGGTCTCCGGTTCGTCGACTCGGACGTCGCTCACGACGGACGGAACACGCACCGGTTTCATGTTCCGCACCGTCCCGCCGGACGCAATTCAGGGCCCGACGGCGGCGAACTACATCATCAAGAAGCTGAAGTACACGCGCGTCTACATCATCGACGACCAGGAGACGTACAGCACGGGCCTGGCCGACACGGTCCAGCAGGTGCTGAAGGCCGCAGGCGTCACCGTCGGCCGAGATGGCGTGAGCCAGCAGCAGTCTGACTTCTCGTCGCTGATCGCGAAGATCTCGCGCGACACGCAGCTCGTGTACATCCCGTGGCAGCTGACGCCGAAGGGCATCGCCTTCGGCAACCAGATGAAGGCCGCCGGGAAGGGAAACATCAAGCTGATGGGAGCGGACGGCCTCTTCGACTCGTCGTTCGCGGCCGTCGGCCCGCACGTCTATGACACGAACTTCCCGCTCAATCCGAAGTCCAAGATCATCGCCGGCTTCAAGAAGATCCACGGCGGGGACGGCGAGTACTTCGGCGCCCCGACGTATGCGGCGACGCAGGTCGTTGGGACCGCGATCGATCGGGCCTGCGCGAAGGGCACGGCCACTCGCGCTTCGGTGCGGGCGGCGATCAGGGCGACCAAGATCCCGGCAGCGAAGTCGCTGATCGGCGTTGGCCTCCGCTTCAACCGCAACGGCGACCTCTCCACGGCGCACAAGTTCGGTCTCTACAAGTCGAACGGGACTGTCTTCGTCCCGATCCCGGGCTAGCCGAAGAGGAAATCCAACTCGAGTGCGGCCCGTCTACCTAACGGGCCGCACTCGTCTGTGAGACATTTTCGTCCGTGAACTGGAGCCTGTTCTTCGACCTGACGGTCAGCGGGCTGACGCTCGGCAGCCTCTACGCGCTCATCGCGCTCGGGTACTCGATGGTCTACGGGATCCTGAAGCTCCTGAACTTCGCGCACGGCGACGTCTACATGATCGGTGCGTTCCTCGGCTGGTACGCGCTGCACGCCCTCGGAGGACCAATGAACCCGACCTTCACGGGTGCCGTCGTCCTCCTGCTGATGTTCGTCGTCGCGATGCTCGGGTGCGGCGTGCTCGGCGTCGCGATCGAACGCTTTGCCTATAGGCCACTCAGGAACGCGCCCCGGATCGCGCCTTTGATCAGCGCCCTCGGGGTGTCCATCTTCCTCCAGAACAGCGCCCTGCTCATCTTCGGCGCGGCCTTCCGGGACTACGACACGTTCGACCTGATCGGCGTCAAGACGTACAACATCGGCAATCTCTTCTTCTCGGTCCCACAGCTTCTGACGGTCGTCGCGGCGATCGGTCTGATGATCGCCCTCACCGTCTTCGTCGCGCGCTCGCGGCTCGGCAAGGCGATGCGCTCGACCTCCTTCGACCGCGAAGCGGCGTCCATGATGGGGATCGACGTGGATCGGGTGATCTCGGTCACCTTCTTCATCGGGTCGGCCCTCGCAGGCGCAGCCGGCGTGATGTTCGCGCTCGTCTTCGGCCAGATCTACCACTTCATGGGCTTCATCGCTGGCCTCAAAGGCTTCACGGCGGCCGTGCTCGGAGGGATCGGCAGCATTCCCGGGGCGATGGTCGGCGGTCTGATCGTCGGCCTCGCGGAGTCGTACGCAACCGGCTACCTCCCGCAGGGCTCGACGTTCCAGAACCTCTACGTCTTCGCTCTGCTCATCCTCGTGATCCTCATCCGGCCGAGCGGCCTGTTCGGTACGGCCCAGATCCAGAAGGTGTGATGGAACAGTCTCCGGACACCCCGAGGATCGGAGTCGACGAGTGGGTCGCGAGCGTCGAGGGGAAGCGCGAGCGCTACACAGGCCTGAGGGGCGCTGTGTTCCGGAACTGGGATCGCCTGCCTCCGGCCGCGCGGGTGCTGGTGTTCGCGGTCCCGGCTGCAATCTTTCCGTTCCTCACGAGCCAGGGGAACGTGTTCCGGTACGGGTTGTTCACCCTCGTCTACGCGCTGCTCGCACTGGGTCTCAACATCGTCGTCGGTTTCGCCGGCCTGCTCGACCTCGGTTACGTGGCGTTTTTCGGCACCGGCGCCTATCTGTATGCGATCCTCGCTTCGCCCCAGTTCGGCAACCACTGGCAGGCCGAGGCTGCGATTCCGGTGGTCGTGATCGCAACCGCGGTAGTGGGCCTCCTCGTCGGGCTGCCGTCCCGCCGGCTTCTCGGGGACTACCTCGCCATCCTGACGCTCTTCTTCGGGCAGGCGTTCGTGGTCTTCGTCAACAACGCCAACCGGATCAACTTTCCCTTCTTCGGCCACGTCGACCTGACCGGCGGCTCGAACGGGATCGCCAACATCGATCCGTTCAACTTCTTCGGCTACAAGATCGACTCGACGATGAAGCAGTACTTCCTGCTGCTGATCGCCGTCTCGCTCCTCCTGATCCTGCTGATGTTCGTGAACGAATCGAGGACCGGGCGTGCCTGGCGGGCGCTGCGCGAGGATCCGTTGGCCGCCGAGGTGATGAGCATCCCGGTGAATCGGCTGAAGCTCCTCGCGTTCGTCTGCGGCGCCGCGGTCGCCGGCTTGACGGGCGCGATCTACGGCACGATCGCGACGGCGGCACTCCCCGGCGACTATGACGTCGGACTGCTGATCACGATCTACGCGATCATGATCCTCGGGGGCTTCGGGAGCATCATGGGAATCGTCGTCGGCGCCGTCATCGTCAGCAGCGTGCCCGAGCTGCTGCGCTCGTCGGCAAATGCCCGCCCGCTGTTCTACGGCGCGATCCTCGTCGCACTGGTCGTGAAGGTGCGTCCCTGGCGGCTCCTCGCAGCCGAGTTCGGCGCACTGGTTGCGCTCGGTTTCGGGATCCACGGAATCGCGTCGGCGGCATATCCACGTCTCGTCCAGGGCGAGTCGATCGGATCGGGCGCCATCCCGCGAGCCCTGGACCACTGGATGCTCTACCCGAGAGATGCGGTGAAGATCGCAGACCTCGCGTACATCGTGCTCATTGCGGCGATCGTGGTGTACCCGCAGCTCGGCCGGCTCTGGAGGGCGATTCTGCTTCCGCCGCTCTTATATCTGATCATGTTCGTCTGGGAGAACCTATTGCTCTTGCACATCGGCGGAGCCACCCGGCTGATCCTGCTCGGCGCTCTGCTTGTCGCGCTCATGAACGTCCGGCCGCAGGGTCTTTTCGGTACGGCGACCGTGGAGATCGTGTGACCACCGACGCGACCATGCTCGAGCTGAGGGAGGTGGACAAGTCTTTCGGCGGGCTGCGCGTGATCGCCGACCTCGACCTCATCGTGAAGGAACACGAGATCGTGAGCGTGATCGGTCCGAACGGCGCCGGCAAGACGACGCTCTTCAACCTGATCACGGGCATCTACCGCCCCGATTCAGGCGAAATCCAGCTCGACGGCAGAAATCTCGTCGGCCTGTCGCCGCACAAGATCACCGAGCTCGGGATCGCTCGCACCTTCCAGACTCTGCGCCTCTTTCTGAACATGACGGTCAAGGAGAACGTCATGGCGGCGCAATACGGCCACACGAAGGTCGGCCTCCTCCGCTCGATGGTGCGCACACCGGCCGCGCGGCGGGAGGAGAAGGAGATCCATCATCTTGCCGAGGAGAAGCTCAGCTTCTTCGGCGACAGGCTGATGGGCTATCGCTGGGATCAGTTCGCCTACAGCCTGTCGTACGCGAACCGGCGGCGACTCGAGATCGCCCGGGCGATGGCGACGGAGGCGCGCATCCTGCTCCTCGACGAGCCCGCCGCCGGGATGAACCCGAGCGAGACACACGAGATCACGGAGCTGATCGGGACGCTTCGCGACGTCGGCGGCTACACGATCCTCGTGATCGAGCACGACATGCACGTCGTGGAAGGCATCTCCGACCGTGTCGTCGCCCTCGACCACGGCGTGAAGATCGCCGAAGGGTCGTTCGAGGCCGTCGCGACCGATCCCAGAGTCGTGGAGGCATATCTCGGCCTGCGCAGGACGGAGACGAAATGAGCGCCAACGGCGCACCGGATCTGCTGCAGCTGAAGGACATCGACACCTACTACGGGGAGATCCACATCCTCGAGAACCTGAACCTGAACGTCCGCGAAGGCGAGCTCGTGTCGCTGCTCGGCGGCAACGCGTCGGGAAAGTCGACGACGCTCAAGACGATCCTCGGCCTCGTCCAGCCGCGCAACGGCTCCGTCGAATTTCGCGGGGAGGAGGTGACCGGCCGAAACACGAGCTATCGGATCCGGCAAGGGATGGCGATCGTGCCGGAGAACCGGCGGCTGTTCGGGCCGATGACGGTGCTGGAGAACCTCGAGATGGGCGCCTACCTCATCCGCGACACGAAGGGACGCAAGGAAGACTTCGACCGGGTCTACACGCTCTTCCCGCTGCTGCACGAGCGGCGCAGCCAACTCGCCGGCACGCTCTCCGGAGGGGAGCAGCAGATGGTCGCGATGGGGCGCGCTTTGATGGCGCGCCCGAAGCTGCTCCTGATGGACGAGCCCTCGATGGGTCTGGCGCCGATCCTCGTCGAGCGGAGCTTCGAGATCATCCAGCAAGTCCACCAGTCCGGCGTTGCGATGCTCGTCGTCGAGCAGAATGCGAACATGGCCCTCTCGATCGCCGATCGCGGGTACGTGCTCTCGACGGGGCGGCTCGTCCTGCAAGGTCCGGCGAACGAGCTCCTGCAGCACGAGGACCTGCGAAAGGCCTACCTTGGCCGTTGAGGCCGCGACGCTCGCGGAGCGCTGCCGTCACCGCTTCCCGATCTTCGAGCATCAGATCTACATCAACTCCTGCTCGCAGGGCGCGCTCTCGGACTCGGTGCGCGCGGCCTACCAGCAGTACCTCGCCGACTGGGACGACAAGGGCGCTCCCTGGGAGTACTGGGTCGAGCGCCAGGAAGCGGCGCGCGCCGCCTTCGCGGGGCTCGTCAACGCCGGCCCGGACGAGATCGCGGTGACGACATCGCTCTCAGCAGGCGTGAGCGCACTCGCAAGCGGAATGCGCTTTACGAAGCGGTCGAAGGTCGTGCTCACGGACTGGGAATTCCCGACGATCGGCCAGATCTGGCATGCCCAGGAGGCGCGCGGGGCGCGCGTGTCACACGTCGCCGCGACGGCCGACGGCACGATCCCGCTCGAGCACTTCGAGCGCGCGATCGACGACGACACGCTGATCGTTTCGCTCACACATGTCTGTTATCGCAACGGCGCGATGCTCGACGTGCCCGCAGTCGTGGAGCTCGCGCACGAGCGCGGCGCACTCGTCCTGCTCGACGCGTTCCAGGCGATCGGCTCGCTGCCGGTCGACGTCGCCGAGCTCGGGGTCGACTTCCTCGGGGCAGGGGTCCTCAAGTACCTGCTCGGCTCGGCGGGGCTCGGATTCTTCTACTGCCGCCGTGATCTCGTCGAGCGAATCTGGCCGACGCAGACCGGCTGGTTCGCGGACGAGAACATCTTTGCCATGGATCACACCGACTACTCGCCCGCGCGAACCGCGGCGCGGTTCCAGTCGGGCACGCCGCCGGTGCCGGCCATCTATGCCGGCATCGCCGGCATCGAGCTGATGCAGGAGATCGGGATCCCGGAGACGCGCGAGCACGTGCAGGGTCTGAATGCGCATCTGCTCGACGGCCTGGACGAGCTGCAAGCCGAGGTCGTCACGCCGCGGGCGCCGGGGCGGCGCGGCGCGCTGATCTGCGTCAAGTCGATTGACGCGAACGCGCTGGTCGCCACGCTCGGCGCTGAAGGCATCGTCACCTCGGAGCGCGACGGCAACCTGCGCATCTCTGCTCACTGTTACAACACGCGCGAGGACGTCGACACGATCCTCGGCGCACTGCAGCGGCATCGCGAGCTTCTCGCGTAGGAACGGCTCCGGCGGAAGAGGGTTGACCTGGCATAGCAAAAGTGCTATACCAGGGAGCAACCGAAGCTAGAGGCGCAAGGAGCCCGCGATGACCGAGCCCGCCGGCCCGCAACTCGTTCCGACGTCGAGCCACCGATGGAGAGCGACGGTCTTCTTCGGTTTGGCCGCGCTCGTGTGGACGATCTGGCTTGGCGCGATCGTGTCTTTCTTCAGCGATCACGAGCTCTACGTCTTCCTCTGGTGCGGGAGCGCAGTGGCGCTCTGGTTCCTCCTCCTCGGAGAAATGCAAGACACGGCGCGGCCCGCGTTGCGGGTTGCGTTCAAGTGGTGGGTCCTGAGCATCGGCGGCCCAATCGGCCTTGCCTACGTCTTCTACGTTCGCAACAACTCGGCCCCGGCCCCGTCGGCGGTTCAGCCCGCACCGGCGCCGGCGAGCAAGCCCGCCGACCTCACGACGCGTGTTGCGTTCCTCGAACGACGCGTTGCGGATCTGCAGACGATCGTCGAAGGACTCCAGTCGGATCGCACGGGGGCCCCGAGCCGCGCGGCCGCTCCTGCGCCGCCATCGCCACCAGCAGAGCCGACAGCTCTTCCGCCACGGCCCCCGGTGCAACTCCCAGCACGTCCCGCACCGGCTCCTGCTGCACCGCTCCAGCCGACAGTGAGCACCGGATTCGACTGGGGTCGAACGATGTCTGCCACCGATCTGATGGGGGCGAAGGCCCTGGCCTTCGCGGGCGGGATCGTGACGTTGCTCGGCGTCGTCTTCTTCTTCGTCCTCGCGGTCAACCGCGGCTGGGTTGGACCAGGGATGCGTGTCGCGTGCGGTGGTGTCGCCTCGGGAATCGTGTTCGGCGCCGGTCTCTGGTTGCAGCGGCGCTACGAGTCGACGTACTCCGCGCTCGCAGCGGTGGGAACCGGCATCGCAGGCGCATACGCCACCTTGCTCGCCGCGGTCTCGCTGTACGACCTGGTCTCGAAGCCGGTCGCGCTCGTGCTGGCTGCGGTGATCGCGTCGATCGCGGTCGCCGTCTCGCTGGTCTGGGAGTCCGAGGTGGTCGCCGGGTTCGGGCTGATCGGGGCGATGATCGTACCGGCGACGCTCGTCTTTCAGGGCGGCCTGCGGGAGATCGGCACCGCGTTCGTCGCAGTCGTGTTCGCGGGCGCCACGACCGTGGCGGTCAGCCGGCGTTGGTGGATCCTGCTGCAGGTCGCGGCACTCGTCAGCGCGCCGCAAGCGCTGGCGCAGGCCGCAGCCGCCGATTCTGCGCACGCGAGCATCGTCACGCTTGCCGCCGGCTTCTGCCTTCTGTATCTCGCGGCCGGTCTGGCGTTCCAGTTCAGGCTCGGCCCTGCGCTGGCTGCGGCGCCCGCGTCTCTCTTGACGGGTGGGGCCGTCTTCGCCGGCGTGTCTGCCGCTCTCCTCTACGGCCGGCGCGACGGTGGAGTGCCGCAAGGGATCGCTCTGCTCGTGGCAGCCGCCGTATACGTCGCGCTCGCCGGAGGGCTCTATCGACGCGCACGCGACACCGCGGCACTCCTCGGCGCACTCGGCCTTGCGCTGGCTGCGGTCGGCCTCGCTCAGGCGTTGTCGGGATCGTCGCTGACCTACGCCTGGGCGGCGGAGGCTGCGTTGCTCGTCTGGCTGTCGAGCCGGATTCGCGACGCCCGCTTCCAGCTGCCCGCGCTGGCGTATCTGGCGCTGGCTGCCGTCCACTCGGTCCTGACCGAAGCAAGACCGGATCACCTCTCGGAGCCGATGCGCCATCCGGCGAGCGGTGCGCCCGCCCTACTGGCGATCGCGCTCGCAGCGCTCGTCTTCGCGCGTCTGGAGCGTTCGCGGGCCGACGACTCGCGCACGACCGGAATCCTTCGTGCACTCGATCCGCTCCTGCTCTGGCTGCGTGTGAACGAAGCCCGCGTGAACGCGTGCATGTATGTGCTAGCCGCGCTTGCGACCACGTACGCCGCGTCGCTCGGAATCCTCGAGCTGTGCCAGGACGTCTGGCCCGGAAACGGCGTCGAGACGCCGTTCGAGTGGAGCCACGTTGCGGTCAACTCGGTCTGGGCGCTCGCCGGCCTGGCCATCGTCGTCGGCGCCGTGCGCCGACGCTCCAACGCGGGGCTCGTGCTTGGGTTCGGCTGGCTCGGGCTCGTCGTCGCCAAGGTCGTCGCCTTCGACGCGACAACCTTCAGTAAGACGCATTACGGCATCTCGTTCCTCGTCGTCGCCGCCGCGGCGCTCACCGCCGGTCTGGCCCGCGAGCTCTCGGTGCCCGGCTCCCTGACCGGGGAGGGTGCGAGCGCGCTCTTCGTCAGCCTCGCCCTGCTCCTCGCAGGCGCGCTCGTCCTGGTACCGGATCGAGTCGGTGGAGCCGACGGCGACGGGCTCGTCGTCCTCGGCGTCGGTCTGCTGTACACCGCGCTCGCAGCCGGCGCGCTCTCGCGTCCAAACGAGCGTGACCTGGCGACATTGCTGTGGGTACCGGGTCTCGCGCTCGTAGGAGCAAGCGGCGAGCTGCTGGTGAGCGGCGTCTGGCTCGTTCTCTTCTACACCGCCACGGCGGCTCTGCTCGCCGTTGTCTCGGTCGAGATCGGCGAACGGCGTCTTCAGGTCGCGTCCGTCGTCTATCTCGCCTTCGGGGCACTCGTGACTCTCGTCGAGGAGGCTCCGCCGACGCACCTCGTCGTCTCGCGAGCTCATCCGGGACACGGAGTGCCCAGCCTTCTCCTGGTGGTCGCCGCGACGGCGGTGCTCGCCTGGTCATTCGGGTGGAACGAGCGCTATCGCTTGCAGGCCGTCTGGGTTGCGGGCGGTCTGTCCGTCTACGCCGCCTCGCTCGCGATCCTGGAAGCAGCGCAGCGAATCTCGGACCAGGGCGTGAACACGAACTTTCAGCGTGGCCACACGGTCGTGAGCGCCTTCTGGGGCCTGCTCGCACTCGCCTCGCTGTACGTCGGGCTCAAGCGGCGCCGAAGTCTGTTGCGGGTCGGCGGGTTCATCCTCTTCGCCATCAGCCTCGGCAAGATCTTCCTCTATGACCTCCCGAGCCTGAGCTCGGTGCAGCGTGCTCTCTCGTTCCTCGCGGTCGGAGCAGTCCTGCTCCTCGGCGGGTTCTTCTACCAGCGCCTGAGCGCCCAGTTCGACGAGCGATAGCATTTCTGCAATGCCGCGAATGAACAAGGGCGCCCTCGAGCGTCTGCAGGAACGGATTCGCACCGCCGACCGGGGTTGGTTCTTCGCTGCGGTGGCCGACAAGGTCGCCGAGAGGCGGCAGGCCAGAGGACTGTCTCAGCGCGAGCTGGCCGAGCTGGTCGGCACCACTCAGTCGGCGATCGCAAGGCTCGAGCGGGGAGGCCGGCCGCCCCGGATCGACACGCTGCTCCGCATCGCCGACGCCCTGGAATGCGACCTCGTCGTGGATCTGAGGCCGCGCCGGCACTAGACTGCCAGGCCCTTGCCGGAAGGTGACATCGAGTTCGGAACGCTCGAGAACGCATCCGCTGCGGTCGCTCGTCTGCTTGCGGTGACCCATGCGTCCTACGAGCGCCGCGCCCAGCTCGAACACGCGCTCGAGTCTCGGATTGCGATCGAACAGGCGAAGGGAATCGTTGCGGAACGCTACGGCCTCGGTGCCGACGAAGCCTTCGTGCTGATTCGCCAGGCGGCGCGCTCTCACCGGATGAAGCTCCGCGACCTGGTCGCAGAGATTCGGCCGGGGCAGGAGACACCGGCCGAGCTGGCGGCCATGATCGCCGCCGAGAGGCGCGTCTAGGTGCGTTGATGAGCTCACGCGAGGAACGCATCGCGCTGAACGAAGCCGCTTTCCGGGAGGTCAACGAGCGGATCGAGGATCTCGCGGAGTCGTTCGACCTCAAGACGCAGCCGCTCGACTTCGTCTGCGAATGCGGCGACGCCAACTGTATGGAGCGTCTCACCATGACGCGAGCCGAATACGAGCAGCTTCGCTCCGATGCGCATCAGTTTGCCGTGCATCCAGGTCACGAGTATTCGGACATCGAGCGCGTGATCGCGAGGCGCAAGGGCTACGACGTCGTCGTGAAGAGCGAGGGCGCGCCCGAGGAGATCGCAGAGCGGACGGATCCACGCGGAACCTGACGACCGGATTCTCGTCGCTGCGCTCGGCGACTCGATTACCGAAGGCTCACCCGGGTACGACTCACGCCGCGGCGGTGATGAGACGAGCCAGTGGGAATACTGGGCGACGCAAATCGAGCCCCGGCTCGCCTCTCGTAACTGTGGCATCTACGGGCAGCGCACCGATCAGATCATGGCTCGACTCGAAGAGTGCGTGCCCGGTGCCGACGCCCTCGTCGTCCAGGGCGGCATCAACGACATCGCCCAGACGCGGTCCGTCGAGAAGGCGGCCGCCAACCTACGCGCAATGGTCCGGCGCGGCAAGGAGCTCGGGCTGCGCGTCGCCATCGCCGACGTGCTGCCGTGGAACAACGGCTGGCCGGACACGGAACCGCGGATCCGCGAGTTGAACGAGCTGATCGCCGCGCTCGCACGCGACGAGAGCATTCCGCTGCTTTCGTTCCACGACACGCTCGAGGATCCCGATCGCCCGGGGCGCATGCGGGCCGACTGGACCTCGGACGGCGATCACCCGTCGGTCGAGGGCTACCGGAGACTCGGTGAGGTTGCGGCCCGGCTGGCGAACTACAGCTCGTAGACGTCGCCGTCGGCGGCGCGCTCGACGCCGTCGGGAAGTGACAGCTCCTCGGGGCGATGGATGATCACGAGCCGGCGCGCTCCCGATTCCTCGAAGGCGGCAATGGCCTCCTCCGCAGAGAGGTGGCCGCGCAACCCGTCGTCGCCTTCGCGGCCTTCTTTGAGCGTCGCCTCGCAGAGAAAGAGATCTGCATCACGTCCGACCTCGGCCAGGTTGGGACTCGGTGCCGAGTCGCCCGAGTAGGCGAGAGTCGCCTTCCCGTCGGTCACCCGCAGCGCGTAGGTCTGAAGCTGGTAGTGCGGAACTCGCACCGGTGTGATCTTCAGCCCGTCTGCTGCGAACGATTCGCCCTCGAGGTACTCGCGCAGGTCGAACGCGTCGAACATGCCGGCGAAGCCGAGCTTCTCTCCGAAGCGCCCGAGCTCTTCCTTTCCGCCCGGGGGAAGCCACAACTGGGGAGGCGCGACGTCGCGCCCCGGCCCGAACATCGAGCCGAACGTCCAGGGCACGAGGTCTCCCCAGTGGTCGAGGTGGAAGTGCGTGATCACGATCGCATCGACCCGAGGCCACCGCTCCTCCTCGCGGAGGCGTGGGAGCACCCCCGGTCCGCAGTCCAGCAGGACGCGTCCGGAGCCCTCGACCAGGTATCCGGACTGTGCGCCCCCTGGGTTCGGCCAGGCAGGCGAGCACCCGACGACAGTGAGCCTCACCGCCGCAGTGTGGCATAGTCCTCGCGTGGCAGCCGCACCGGCCGACCTTCTCAAGCAAGTCCCGATCTTCTCCGACCTCGACGGGAAGGAGCTCGGGCGAATCGCCGCCTCCATGAAGCAGCGGACGTTCAAGGCGGGAGACACGGTGACGGCCGAGGGTCAGACCGGAGTCGGCTTCTTCGTGATCGAGGCCGGCGACGCGACCGTGACCGTCGGCGGCGAAGAGCGTCGCCGGCTCGGCCCGGGTGATTACTTCGGCGAGGTGGCGCTGCTGAACGAAACCGCCAGGACGGCCACGATCACGGCCGATACCGACCTGCGCTGCTACGGCCTCACTTCGTGGGAGTTCCGGCCGCTCGTGGAGACCCACAGCTCGATCGCCTGGAAGCTGCTCCAGGCGATGTCGAAGACGTATCAGAGTCCCGCGTAATCCACTCTTCACGCGGCACGCGTCAAAGGATTGGGGATGAGACGGCCGTCCGGGCAAAGCCCGCACGGCCTCTTGGAGGCGCCGCAAGCGGCGCCTCAGCCCCGCCTAGCGCGGGGTCCGATCAACTAGGAAGCCGGCCGAGCCGCGAGCTTCACGTTGACCGTGTGGCTCTGTCCGCCGCGCTTGTAGGTGATCGAGATCGCGTCACCGGGCCGGTGAGCGTTGATCACCGCGCGTAGCTCGCTCGCGGAGGCGATCGGCTTTCCTCCAGCTGCCGTGATCACGTCTCCTGCCCGCAGGTTCGCCCGCGCGGCCGGCGTGCCCGCTCGCACCTGACTGACCATGGCGCCGGCCTGCGAGGAGGAGTCGCGCAGAACGACGCCGAGGAACGCGTGCTGTGCTTTGCCGCTCGAGATCAGCTGCGTCGCGATCGAGCTGACGGTGTCCGATGGGATCGCGAAGCCCACGCCTTCGTTGCCGCCGGAGTTGCTCTCGATCTGCGAGGTGATGCCGACGACCTTGCCTTGCGAATTGAGGAGCGGCCCGCCGGAGTTGCCGTGATTGATCGCGGCGTCGGTCTGAATCGAATTGTCGATCGCGAACTGGTTCGGCGAGGTCATCTCGCGATGCAGTGCGCTGACGATTCCGGAAGTGACCGTGCCCTCGAGCCCGAACGGGCTGCCGATGGCGACGACCGGGTCGCCGACGACGAGCTTGGTCGAGTCGCCCAGCGAGAGGGGAAACAGCTCGGACACGGGCGCATGGACCTTCAGCACTGCAAGATCGGTCGAGGGGTCGGTGCCGACGACCTGTGCCGTGTAGCTCTTGCCGTTCCAGAACTTGACGGAGACGGAGGTTGCACCCTCGACGACGTGCGCGTTCGTGACGATGTGGCCGTCACCGTCGTAGACGAAGCCGGAGCCCTGACCCTGCGACGCGGCGATCTCGACCACGCCCTTGTACGTGAGCCGGTAGATCGATTGCACGGAAAGATTGCCGCCGTTCGACGTGGGCTGCGAATCGCTGACGGTCACCTGTCGCACGACCGTCTGTCCTTTTCCTGACGACAGCGCGGCATATGTTGCCGCTCCGCCGCCGGCGCCGATCAGGGCGCCGGCAGCGAGCGCGGCCGCCAGGGTGACGGAGGGGGTCGTTCTGGGTCTCACGGCTTCAATCTGACCATCTTTCCTTAAGAGCCCGGTGAGACCCGGCTAAGAACTCGATAAGAGCCACGCCGACTCACAAACTCCTTACCGGCGTCTTAAGGCGGTCTTAGGGGTGCGTGTCACTTTTCGACGTCATGGCTTCGCGGGACGTGGAACCCCAAGCGAATCTCCACAAGCGAGGCCCAGGCAGGGCGAGATCTTCCCCCTCCGCCCGTTTGCCACTGCTGTGCGCCGTCGCTGTCGCTACCGCCCTTGTGGCAGCGGCGGCCGCGCAGGCAGGTACGGCACGGCGGCTGGACGTCCCGTCGAGCTCACAGATCACCCGCGCCGCGATGCCGATCGTCGACAGGGAAGTTCCGGCCGCAAGCCTCAGTACCGTCGCACCCGCTGGTTACTGGGGCGGCGAGTACCGAACGGCCGCCGGCGAAGCGGTGACCATCTATGCATCCAACAGTTATGCGGTCGATCCGGCCCTCGGTCAGCGCTGGGCGGACTTTCTCGGCTCGCTCGTCCACGGCCCGGAGATCTCGACCGTCACCGTCCTGCTGGCGACGCCTGCACAGATCACGCGCTTCTGCGGTGCGGATGCGGTTGCCTGCTACACCCCGCAAGGCGCCGTTCTGTACACACCCGGGGAGGATCCCAGCAGCGATCTTTCGGCGGAGGCGGTCATCACGCACGAGTATGGCCACCACGTCGCGGCGAATCGTACGAACGCACCCTGGACGGCACTCGACACCGGTCCGAAGCGTTGGGCGTCGGCGATGCAGATCTGCGCGAGGACACGGAGCGGCGAGCTGTTTCCGGGTGCAGAAGATCCGAACCACTACACGTTGAACCCTGGTGAAGGCTGGGGGGAGACGTACCGGGTGCTCAACGAGCGCAAGGCCGGCATTCCCGAACCGCCGTGGCAGATCGTGTCCCAGGCCCTCTACCCGACGGCGGCCGCACTCACTGCCGCGGAGCAGGACGTCACGAACCCGTGGGAGGCCGGGACGGCCACCACTCAGACCGCCGCTCTGAGCCTCACCAGGAAGACGCGGACCTTTACGGTCGCGACGCAGCTCGACGGCACGTTGAAGGTGACCCTGAAGCATTCGGCGCGCATGCGCCTCTCCGTCGACGTGTTCGCATCGTCGACCCGCGCCGCTCGCATCGTGTCAGCGGGAGTCGTCTCACGCACCTTCACGGCCTGCGGCGCCAGAAGCTATCGCTTCCGGGTCGCCGACCTGGCCGGCCGCGGCTCCGTTAGCCTCACCGTCGCGAAGCCCTGAGCCAGGCGGGCACGGCTCTTAGCCGGCTCTCACCTTCCGCGAGGACAATAGTGCCGTGAAGATTCTGGTCGTCGACGACGAACGCGCTGTTCGGGAGTCCCTCCGCAGAGCCTTGGAGCTCGAGGGCTACGACATCGAGCTTGCAGCCGACGGCCAGGAGGCCCTCCTGCGCCTCGAGACGAACGGCGACACCCAGCCGGATGCCGTCATCCTCGACGTGCTGATGCCCACGATGGACGGACTCGAGGTGTGCAGGAGGCTGCGCCGCGCCGGCAACCGGGTGCCGGTGCTCATGCTCACGGCGCGCGACGAGATCGAGAACCGCGTCGCCGGCCTGGACGCGGGCGCCGACGACTATGTCACGAAGCCGTTTGCGCTCGAGGAGCTCGTCGCCCGAGTGCGGGCCCTCCTGCGGAGGACCTCGGCGGGCGAGGACGAGCAGTTGCGCTTCGCCGACCTCGAGCTCAATCCGGGGACGCGGGAAGTCCGGCGTTCCGGCAATCCGATCGAGCTCACCCGGACCGAGTTCGCGCTCCTCGAGCTGTTCATGACGAACCCTCGCCAGGTGCTGACCCGGTCGATCATCTTCGAACGCGTCTGGGGCTACGACTTCGGCTTCGCGTCCAACTCCCTCGACGTGTACATCGGCTACCTGCGCCGCAAGACCGAGGCGGGCGACAGATCGCGGTTGATCCAGACGGTGCGCGGAGTCGGTTACGCGCTGCGTGAGTCATGAGCGTCCCTCGCCTTCGGCTCGCTCCCGTGGGGGAAACCATGTTTCCCCCACGAGCCCCCTTCTTTAGAAGTCGCCTCAGGGGCGGTGGCGATGCGAACGTCATCGCCACCCCAGAGGAGAAAGGAGGGGGAAACCTCCCGGTTTCCCCTTACGCCCCTTCCACCGCTCATAGGCCGCAGGTTGGCCTATGAGCTTTCGCGCACGGCTGGCACTCGTCGCTGCGGCTGCGGTTGCACTCGCAGTCCTGACCGCGTCGTTGGTGGTCTATGTCGTCGTCCGTGATCAGCTCCGGGCGACTGTGGACGACTCGCTGAAGACGACTGCCGCGCAGCTGCAGGGGGCTCCGGTCCACGACTTCGAGCATTTCGGCACGCCGGCCGGTGAGCTGGGCGGCGCAACGGTGTATCCGCAAGGCGTCGACTCGAGCGGCCGGGTCTATCTGCCTCCCGGCGCGAAAGTCTCGCTGCCGGTGAACGCGACGGTGACAGCCGTGGCGCGGGGCGAGCACGGTGCGTTCTTCAGCGACGTCGACGTGCAGAAGACACACCTTCGCGTGCTGACGTTTCCTTATGGGGTCGGAGGCGCAGTCCAGGTTGCCCGCTCCCTGACGGAAGTCGACCATTCGCTCGCTCGCATCAAGAGCCTGCTCATCCTGATTGCCGGCAGCGGAATTGCCATTGCCGCGGCGCTGGGCCTGGCCGTGGCGCGAGCGGCGCTCGCTCCGGTTCGCCGGCTCACCACGGCGACGGAGAGGGTGACCGAAACCGGAGACCTGTCCGAACGGATCGAGACCGGGGGGCGGGACGAGCTCAGCAGGCTCGCCGGCAGCTTCAACACCATGCTCGGCGCGCTCCAGGAATCGTCACGTGTGCAGCGCCAGCTCGTCGCCGATGCGTCTCACGAGTTGCGCACGCCGTTGACGAGCCTACGGACGAACATCGAGGTGCTCGCCAGCGAGCGCGCACTTCCGGCCGGGGAGCGCGAACGTCTTCTCACCGACGTCGTCGAGCAGCTGACCGAGATGACGACGCTGATCTCCGGCCTGATCGATCTTGCGCGCGGCGAGCAGCAGACCGCGGAGCCGGAGGAGGTCCGGCTCGACCTCGTCGCCTCCGAGGCGGTGGAGCAAGCCCGCCGCAACCGGCCGGCCGTCACGTTCACGACCAGCTTGCAGGAGTCGACCGTCCAGGGGGTGCCGTCGACGATCGAGCGGGCGGTCGCCAACCTGCTCGACAACGCCGCGAAGTGGAGCCCGCCGGGTGCCGACGTCGAGGTTGCGGTCCGGGACGGCGAGGTCACCGTGCGCGACCACGGTCCTGGGATCGACGAGGAAGACCTCCCGTACGTCTTCGATCGCTTCTATCGGTCCCGGTCTGCACGCGGCCGGCCGGGCTCGGGGCTCGGGCTCGCGATCGTCCGCCAGGTTGCGGTCGCGCACGGCGGAGAGGTGGTGGCGGAGCCGGCCGACGGCGGCGGCACGCGGATGACACTCCGCCTCAACGGCAGTTCTTAGGAACTTCTTAGCGCCCTCTTAGAACGGGCTGGTTCTCTTGGTCCATGAAACTCAATCGAAAGGCCAAGATCGTCGTGAGCGCAGCGGCTCTGGTCTCTGCCGCCGGGGCAGGAGCGGCTGTCGCAGCCTCACGGGACAGTTCGCCGAGCTCGGAGAGCAAGGCAGTCATCGACGACGCAGCGAAGCAACTGGGAATCCCGTCCAGCAAGTTGAGCGATGCGCTGAAGAAGGCCCTCAGCGACCGTGTCGATGCGGCCGTCGCCGCCGGGCGGATCACGAAAGCCGAGGGCGACGCGCTCAAGCAGCGCATCGCGTCGAGCGACTTTCCGCTTCTCGGAGGGCTGCGTCACGGCTTCGGCCATCTGGCGTTCCGCGGGCTGGAAGCCGCGGCCGGCTACATCGGAATAACTGAAGCGCAGCTTC
>Ga0070707_100001217_pt1 | contig 25310 bp, 15 predicted proteins | sample KBSK5502metaG_FD_65468 | JGI IMG/M metagenome (GOLD analysis project Ga0070707, IMG submission 65468) | Corn, switchgrass and miscanthus rhizosphere microbial communities from Kellogg Biological Station, Michigan, USA - KBS K5-50-2 metaG | ecosystem: Host-associated > Plants > Roots >...
GCCCCGTTGGGGCTGAGAGTGGCCAAGCTCAAACTTTTCAGATAGCCTCTGAGTGAGTAACACGGTGCGACCCGACAGACGCTTTCACACCCAAGCGAGCAGGCTCCTGCTGTTAACGACGGCAGCGGCCCTCGTGCTTTCGGCCTCAAGCAGGACGACGCGACACGCGGCAGCCATCGATCAAGAGAAGCAGGAGAAAGAGGTCAAGAATCCGGTGGCGAATGACCCTCAAGCCATCAAGCGAGGGCAGAACCTCTTCGCCCTCTCGTGCGGCTATTGTCACGGGCTTGATGCGCACGGGGGCGGGCGCGGCCCCGACCTCACCTCGGGCCGCTGGACGCACGGCGAGAGTGACGCCGCCCTCCTCCAGACCATTACCAAAGGTGTGCCGGGCACGGACATGCCTTCCTGCAACTGCCCCGAGGAAGAGGCCTGGGAACTGATCGCTTTTCTCCGCAGCCTGAGCACGAATACCGCCACGGCGGTGGCCGGCGACCGCGAGGCCGGCGAGAGAATCTTCTTCGGCGCCGGGGGCTGCGCGGCCTGTCACCTCGTCAACGGCCGAGGGAGCCGCTTCGGCCCGGACCTCTCGCGCATCGGAGCGGCCCGCTCCGTCCGGCACCTCACCGAGTCGTTGCGCAACCCGGATAAAGAAATCCCCGACGGGTACCAAGCCGTCGTCGCCGTGACCAAGGACGGCCAGCGCATCGCCGGGGTGCGCAAAAACGAAGATACGTTTTCCCTCCAGCTCATGGACCAGCGGGAGCAGTATCATCTGTTCTTGAAGAAAGACCTGCGCGAGGTCATTCACCAACCGAAGTCTTTGATGCCGAAGTACGACGAGCGAGCGCTGGGGCAGAAGGAACTCGAAGACCTGTTGGCTTATCTGGTCAGTCTGCGAGGACAGCCAAAACAGTGATGAGCGGTCGATCAGTGATCAGGGTTTGTCGCGTATCACTCAGATTCAGACTTGAAGGGGTAGGGGCTCATGAAAAAACATTTGGCGGCGCTGTGTATCTTACTGGTGAGTGCGTGTGTGGAGTCCGCGTGGGCTCAAGTCAGTGATGACCGTTTGGTCAAAGCCGCGCAGGAACCGCAGAACTGGCTGACCTACTCGGGCGGCTACGCCGGCTGGCGCCACAGCCAGCTCAAGCAGATCAACGCGAACAACGTCGAGCACCTGGCGATGGAGTGGGTCTTCCAGACCGGGGCGACCGGTTCTTTCCAAGCGACCCCGCTGGTCATCGACGGCATCATGTACGTCACGGCGCAGGATAACCGCGCCTTCGCTTTGGACGCGCGCACGGGCCGCCAGCTCTGGCGCTACCAGCGCCGCCTGCCTGAGAAAGTCGGCGGGTCCAACCGCGGCTTCGCCGTGCTCGGCAACAAACTGTTGATGGGGACGCTCGACGCGCACGTCTTGGCCCTCGACATGAAGACCGGCAGCGTCCTGTGGGACGTCGAAGCCGCTGAACGGAGCAAAGGCTATTTCTTCACCTCCGCGCCGATGGCTATCAAAGACAAAATCGTCATCGGGATCGGCGGCGGCGAGTACGGCATCCGCGGATTCATCGACGCCTATGACGCGGAGACGGGCAAGCGGGCCTGGCGCTTCTACACCATCCCCGGCCCCGGCGAGCCGGGCCACGAGACTTGGGCTGGCGATTCCTGGAAGACCGGCGGCGCTCCGGCCTGGATGAGTGGGACTTACGACCCCGAATTGAACCTGATCTATTTGGGCATCGGCAACCCCGGCCCCGACTTTTACGGCGTGGAGCGCGGCGGGGACAATCTCTACAGTTGCAGCGTCGTCGCGCTCGACGGCGACACGGGCAAGCTCCGGTGGTATTTCCAATTCACCCCGCACGACGTGCACGACTGGGATGCGAATGAAATGCCGGTGCTCCTCGATCTGGAGATGCAAGGCCGGAGGCGCAAAGTGCTCGTCCAGGCGAATCGCAACGGCTTCTACTACGTGCTCGACCGCACTGACGGCCAGTTTCTTCTCGGCCGCCCCTTCGCCCGCGTCACCTGGGCGAAGGGGCTTGATGCCAACGGACGCCCCATCGTGCTGCCCAACACCGACCCGACGCCGGAAGGCAACTACGTTTGTCCTGGCATCGTCGGCGCGACCAACTGGTGGTCCCCGTCTTACAACCCACAGACCGGTCTCTTCTACGTCGCCATCCGCGAGCAGTGCGATAAGTATTTCAGCGTCCCGGCGCCTTACAAAGAAGGCAAGGTCTGGTTCGGCGGCGGCGTGCAGACCGTGCCCGGCGACGAAGCGTGGGGGGCCTTACGCGCCCTTGACCCGCGAACCGGCGAGCTGAAGTGGGAATTCAAATATCACACGCCTCCCTGGGCCGGCACGCTCTCGACCGCGGGCAATCTGGTTTTCGCCGGTGATATGGACGGTTACTTGATGGCCTTCGACGCGCGGACCGGGAAGGAACTCTGGCACCGGCAGACGGGCACGGCCGTGTGGGCCTCGCCGATGACTTATGCCGTCGCTGGGAAGCAATACGTCGTGATCCCATCCGGCAGCGCGTTGTTCGCTTTCGCCTTGCCGGACAGCGTCATCGCGAAAGAGATTTCAAACGGACGCTAACTCATCGCCGTATCCAATTGAACGCCGTCTTTCCTTGGCGCCTTGGCGCCTTTGCGAGAGGCGAATCTCTCGCCAAGGCGCCAAGGCGCCAAGGACGAGTGAACACCACCTCAAGTTGGAATTGGAAAGGAAACCCTTGCTCTCTTGGCGCACCCAGGTCAGCCGCTATCAATGGACCGTGCTGCTCGTGGCTTGGCTGGGGTGGGTCTTCGATAGCATGGACGGCACGCTCTACTCGCTCATCCAGAAGCCTTCGATGGCGGAGCTGATGGGGCCGGGCGCGAGCGAAGCCATGATCGGGCAGTACAGCGGTTATGTCTTCGCAGTGACGCTCCTCGGCTGGGCGACCGGGGGCGTGGCCTTCGGGGTGGTGGCCGATTACCTCGGCCGCACGAAGGCGCTCGTCATCACCATCCTGCTTTACTCGCTCTTCACCGGACTCTCGGCGGCGGCCCACACCTGGGAACAGCTCGCAATCTTTCGCTTCATCACGGGCCTCGGCCTGGGCGGCGAATGGGCGGCCGGCGCGGCGCTCGTGGCTGAAGTGTGGCCCGACCATCTGCGGGCGAAAGCCGGCGCGCTCCTGCAATCGGCGGCGGCGGTCGGCTTTTTCCTGGCGGCGCTCACCAGCCTCCTGGTCGGTGGGAAGAGCTGGCGCTACGTTTATTTGGTCGGTGCGCTGCCCGCGGTCTTCGTCCTCTTCATCCGGATGGCAGTCAAAGAGCCGGAACGCTGGGTGGCGGCCAAAGCGCAGCGCCAAGCGCAACGTCAAATGGCCGCCGTAGCCGGAGGCGGCGGTGGGCTGAAGATCAGTGATCCGGCTTTACCTCACGGCGTGCCCGTCGTCACCGCACGGGCGGGGGAAGCGGAGGCGACCGGCTTTACGCTCCGCCAACTCTTCAGCCCGGCGCTGCGTCGCGATACGGTCGTCGCCTCGGCGCTCGCCTTCGTCGCGCTCTTCGCCCTGTGGGGCGCTACGATGTGGATCCCGTCGGCGGTCCGCGAGGTGCTCGCGCCCCGCAAGCTGCCGGCGACGGAGGTCAACGGCTACGTGAGCTATGCCGTGATGACCCTCAACGCCGGGGCGCTGTTCGGCTATCTCGCGTTCGGCCCGTTGGCAGATCGGTGGGGGCGGAAGGCGACGTTTCTGTTCTACCTGATCGGCGGGGTCGTGATGTTTCCGGTGACGTTCCTGCTCTCGCCCAATCTGACGGTGATCTTCGTGCTCCTGCCGGCGCTCGGTTACTTCACGCTCGGCATCACGAGCGGCTTCCCCGTCTATCTGCCGGAGCTCTTCCCGACCAGCGTGCGGGCCACCGGCGTCGGCTTCTGTTTCAACTTCGGCCGCTACATCGCGGCGAGCGGCCCGTTGATCGCTGGTCATCTAGTGGCATGGAGCGGTGGCTCTTACACAAAGGCGGCCAGCGCGATCAGTTTGATCTACTTGGTCGGCATGCTCGTGCTGATTTTTGCGCGTGAGACCAAGGGTGAGCGACTCGTCTAAATTCGGAGGAGTCTTCACGCGCGGCGTCGTTTTCATCGTTTCAGGGCGCCGCGCCGCTGTCCGACAAGCTGCCAGCTTGTCGTTGACTCCGCAAGACGTCCTATCGAGATCGCGACAAGCTGGCAGCTTGTCGGACATTTGCCGAGGGGGGGATCATGAAGCAACGGGCAATGGTTCTTGTTTTGAGCGCAGTGTTAGCCTTGACGGCTGCAAGCTGCGCGACGCGTGAAGCAAACAGTGAGGCTGACGATGGGGCGGCCAATGGAGGGGCGAGGCAATTGGCCAGGCTGCTCAGGTCGCTCGACTCCGGAAAAGTCAAAGTCGTCGACTGCTCCTTCACCTACTCGCCCGAGATGCCGTCCATCAGCCTGCCGCCCCAATTCGGCCAGAACCCGCCCTTCGAGCTGCACCCGATCTCGCGCTACGACGAGAAGGGCCCGGCCTGGTACTGGAACTGGTTCAAGATGGGCGAGCACACCGGGACGCACGTCGACGCGCCCAACCACTGGGTCAGCGGGAAGGCCAACGTCGGCGTCGACCGCATGGAGCTCAAGAACCTGATCGTCCCCGCCGCCGTCCTCGACGTCACCAAACAGGCCGCGGCCAATAACGATTATGAAGTCATGCGCGACGACCTGCTGGGGTGGGAGAAGCAGCACGGCCGGGTTCCGAAGAATGCGATGGTCGTGATGAACAGCGGCTGGGGCCAGCGCTGGTCGGACGCGAAGCGCTACATCAACCAGGATGACAAAGGCCTGCCGCATAACCCGGGCTTCGGCGAAAGCGCAGTCGAGTTCCTCCTCAAGGAGCGTGAGATCGCGGGCCTCGCCGTCGATAGCGTCAGCACTGAAGCCCTGGCCCTGGCCGGCGGCAAGAAGCCGAATCCTTATCCGGTCCACTTCGCGGTGCACGCGGCGGCGAAGTATCAGATCGAAGCCTTCGCCAACGCCGACCAGTTGCCGCCTGCGGGTGCGGTGCTCGTCATCGCTCCGATCAAGATCAAGGACGGGTCGGGGGCGCCAGCACGCATCCTGGCACTGGTTCCCTGATGCTGGCCTGGCGTGATTTCGCTGGGAGCTGGTCCACGACGAGGCAGTGTGGGTCATCGAAAAACGTATTGCCTCGCCCAACTATAGCGGTGTGCAGGTGAACGCGACCAATGCTCTTACTTTGCGCCTTAGCGCCTTTGCGAGAAGCAAGGTCTCTCGCAAAGGCGCTAAGGCGCAAAGGACGCAAGCCCGTGAAAACCGCTATAATCGATCAACAGCCAGTCTGAGGAAGTTACCCAAATGACCACAACCTTAACCGCACCCGAAGCGCAAGCCATCTGCTCACACTTCCCTATCCTCCGCCACAAGACCTACGTCAGCAGTTGCTCGCAAGGGGCACTCTCGACTGAAGTCGAAGAAGCGTTGAAGGAATTCATCGCGAGTTGGCACGAGTTCGGCACGCCGTGGGACCGGTGGGTCGCGAGGTATGAGGAGGCGCGTGCCGCCTTTGCTTCATTCATCGGGGCGAAACCCGACGAGGTGGCCATTACCTCTTGCGCCTCCGACGCCATCAACGCGGTGGCGAGCGCGCTCGACTTCCGCGAGCGCCGTAAGGTGGTGATGGGCGAGTTCGAGTTCCCGACGATGGGCCACGTGTGGCTGGCCCAGCAGCCGCGCGGCGCCCAAGTCCGATTCCTGAAGGCCGATGGCGAACGCCTGCCGATTGAAGCCTACGAGCGCGAGGTTGATGGCGAGACGGCGATGGTGCCGGTGACGCGCATCTGCTTCACCAACGGCTTTCGCTCGGATGTCGGACGCATCGTCGAGATCGCACATGATCGGGGCGCTTACTCGCTGCTCGATGATTATCAGGATGCGGGGACGCGCCCGATCGATGTCAAAAAGCTGGGCGTGGATTTCTACATCACCGGCACGCTCAAGTACCTACTGGGACCGTCGGGGCTGGCCTTTCTGTACGTGCGCGAAGAGATCATCTCACAGCTCAATCCGACTGAAAGCGGGTGGTTCGCCCAGGCCAATCCGTTCGCCTTCAACCCACAACTTTATGAGCCGTCGCCGACGGCACGCCGCTTCCAGAGCGGGACGCCGCCGATTCCGAACGCCTACGCCGCAATGGCGGGAATAAAATTGCTCACGAGCATTGGGCCGGAGAAGATCGCGGCGCATGTGACGGAACTCGCTCAGGCTTGCCTCAACGGCGCACGCGAGATGGGACTGGTCATCAAGACGCCGCTGGAGAGCGTCGGCCCGCTCGTCGTGCTCAAATGCCAAGACGCGGAAGCGATGGTGCAGCGGCTCGCTGAGCGCAACGTCATCGCCTCAAGCAGGCGCGATGGGCTGCGGCTGTCGTGGCATTGCTACAACACGCTGGACGATGTCGCGCGCGTGCTCGAAGCCGTTGAGTCGAACATCGCGGGGATGGCGCGGGCGTAACTGCTCGCAAGCGTGCTTTCGAGGTCGCGGGTCAATCAGGGGAGCTAGAGTTTGAGTTAGAGTTTGGAGTTCAAGCTTTAGCTTGTTGAGTCGGAAGACAAGCTAAAGCTTGAACTCCAAACCTCTCCCCCAGTTGCGCCCCTACCCCTCCGATCAATTGATGCCCGCACGGAGCATTCTTCTTGAAGAACCACGCTTGCGAGCGTAGGATGGCGCTGCTCATACAAACGGAAATCAGCGCGCTCCCCTGTGCCGAAAGCCTCCGCGCAGCGCGAGCGAGTTTGACCTGATAACGCCCTGCATCGCGCCGCGTGTATGAGCCGCAGACGGCCATTCACGGTGCGGGGCGTTTCACTTCCCATACACTCCTATGCCATCCACAATTCATCAAGCTCACGCACAGGCTGATCGTGCACCAAGCCTACTTGTTGCTCTCAGCCGGATCACACTCTGCCTGTTTATTAGCCTTATGATGTTGGCCGGACACGGACTGGCACAGGATAACAAGGCACGGATCGCTCAATTGATTGAACAGTTGAAATCTCAGGATGGCAAAGTCATCATCAGCGCTAGCTCAGCGTTAGTGCAAATTGGGAAAGAGGCCGTACCCGCGTTGATTGCAACGCTTAAGGATCAGGATGAACTTGGCCGCGGCTACACTGCCGCAGTGTTAGGGATGATTGGGAAAGAGGCAGTGCCCGCGCTGATCGCGGCGCTCAAAGATCAGAATGAAAGTGTCCGCAACAGCGCTGCCGACGCATTAGGACAGATTGGGCCAGAAGCGAAAGAGGCGGTACCAGCGCTGATCGCGGCGCTTAAAGATCAGGGAGAGCGTGTTCGCAGCTCCGCCGCCTATGCGTTAGGATGGATTGGGCCAGAAGCGAAAGAAGCATTACCCGCGCTGATCGCAGCGCTCAAAGATCAGGAACGGCATGTTCGCAGTTCCGCTGCCCGTGCGTTAGGCTCAATTGCGACGGCACTGTTTGATGCAAAGACCACAGAGATGCTTCCTTCATTGAGGAGTGCCTACGAGGCGATGAAGGATGAGTCTGACCCTGGTGTGCAGAAGCACGCTGCTGAGGTAAAACGGACGGTAGATTACTTTGAGTCGCTACTATGGTGGATTAGACTGAAAGAGTTACCCATTAAGTTGGCGGGCGAGCATCCTTATATCGCAAGTGCAGTAATCGCCTACTTGTTATTGCAACTCACCTGGCTCTTATTCTTCTGGCGCTGGCCGCTGCGGCTGCTCCAGGTGGTTGTGTCGCTCGACCAGACTGGGGCAAAACTCAAGCTGCCTTGGACGGACATTCCTATTCCAATCAAACACGCGCTGGTCTTTCCGCTGCTGCACTACCGCCCGCGCCTGCTCGATGCATGGGTGCGGCATCATCTCGCCACGGCCAAAGACAACTTCGCCAGCCATCCGACCGTCGCGCAGCGCAAGGTCTACGTCGCCATGCCCGCGACGATCAATGACGAGATGTGCGACAGTCCTTCAGCCGCGCAGTTGCAGCCAATCTTCGCCAAAAAGAAGAAGCTCACGGCGTTACTGGTGGGCGAAGGCGGAGCAGGCAAGACGAGCCTCGCTTGCCAGATGGCAAATTGGGCGATGAGTGATGAGCCGGACGAGCGGTTGTGCCAAACGCATCGGATGCTGCCGGTGCTGATCGAAGGCAATCTCGAGGCGCGCACCGATGGCAAGGATGCGCTGCTCGAAGCTATTCGCGGGCGGCTTCAGGATTTGATTGGCGAACCCAAAGCGATCTTCGAAGAGTTGCTGCGTGAGCTGCTCGGCAAGCGCCGCGTGCTGGTGATCGTGGACAGCCTCTCGGAATTGAACGACACGACGCGCAAGAGCGTCCGACCGGCGCAAGCTGATTTCCCCGTCGCCGCGCTCGTGGTGACTTCGCGCCTGGAAGAGGATTTAGGCGGGGCGGCGAAGACCACGATCAAACCGCTGCGCCTGAAGAGTGATCGCCTGTCCACTTTCATGGATCGCTACCTCAGCCAGCGCGGGAAGCGGGAACTCTTCGAGGATGAAGAATACTTCGAAGCCTGCCGCCGTCTTTCGCAGATCGTCGGCGAGCGCGAGATCACAGTGCTGATCGCCCGGATGTATGCCGAGCAGATCATCGCGGCGAAGGAGCAAGCAACCGAGCGTGACTTGCCGCGCAACCTGCCCGATCTGATGCTCGGCTCGGTTAAGAACGTCAATGATCAGGTGCAGGACGGCAAACAGGAGACGCGCCAAGTCATCAGCGTCGCCAAGCTGATCGCGTGGGAATGCCTGAAACAGACCTGCCGCCCGACTGCGGCCAAACGCGATGACGTGCTGAGGGCTTTGAAGGATGAGACGAACGCCGAAGCCTTGTTGCAGTATCTCGAAACGCGTCTGCAACTGATCCAAACTACCGGCGCGGGCGCAGACCAAATCCGCTTCACGCTCGATCCGCTCGCCGAGTACCTCGCTGGTTTTTATTTGATCGAGCGTTGCGGTGAAAACGAGAAGTTGTGGCAAGAGTTTCTCGACAAAGCTCAGACAGATGCGCCGGAAGCGATCAAAGGCTTTCTCCTTGCGGTGCGTGATTGTTGTGTTGAGAAGGGCAGCGAACACTGCGTTCCTGAAAAGATCAACGATGAACTCGCGCGGCTGGCGTGTTTGGATGCTGAAACGATCAGGGCAGCGCGGCTCAAGAAGCGCATCAAACTTCTGATTGCTAATCTGGAGTCGCCGGATGCTCTGGATCGAATCAGAGCGGCAGAGAATTTAGCGAAGATTGGCCTTGAGGCGAAGGTTGCCGTGCCCACGTTGATTGAGGCATTGAAGGAGCCTAACGCCGATGTCCAACTAGCAGTGATTAATGCGTTAAGAATGATTGGGTTTGAAACAGAAGCAGTTGTGCCTTCATTGATCGCGCTACTGAAGTCTCCCAATAGTCTCTTCAAACAAATCGTTGCGAGGATGCTAGGAGACATAGGGTCTGGAGCCGAAGCTGCTGTGCCGGCGTTAATTGATGTACTCAAGAATGAGGATGAGCTTGACTTTGTCTGTGCTGAAGCTGCGTGCGCATTAGGGATGATTGGTCAAGGGAAAAAAGATGTCATAGATGCCTCGATCGAAGCACTGAGCAATTGGAGAGTGGTCGTCCGAAGAACAGCGGCTGGGGTTCTGGGGCAGTTTGGGTCTGAAGCCAAGAATGCGGTGCCCACATTAATCGAGTTGTTGAAAGACAAAGATGGAGAGGTAAGATTCAATGCCGCGAAATCACTGAAGATGATCTCACCCGAAACAGAAGTAGCCACGCTGGTCGAGGCTCAACAGGACCAATAAAGGCACCACATTGGCGCGACTGTGCAGGCTTTCTGCCGCGCTCCGCGGCTTAGTAGTTACTTTCTTTCTCACTTTCATTTCATGGCCATCAAAGAACAACCGATTGAAGACGCAGCGGCGCGCGTCGTCGCTAACGAGCAAGTCTTGTCGCGGCAATTGACCGCGCGGCAGTTGGCGATGATCGCCCTCGGCGGCGCCATCGGCACGGGCCTCTTCCTGGGTAGCGGCCTCTCGGTGCGCATCGCCGGCCCCGGGATCATCATCACCTATTTGATCGGCGCCGTCATCGCGCTGCTGCTGATGGGCGCACTCTCTGAAATGGCGGTCGCGCATCCGACGGCCGGGTCGTTCGGCGTGTACGCCGAGATTTATTTATCTCCGGGGGTCGGGTTCGTCACGCGCTACACCTACTGGGCGGCGCAGGTCATCGCCATCGGCGGGGAAATGGTCGCCGTGGCCATCTATTGCCAGTGGTGGTTCCCCGGCGTGCCGGAGTGGGTCTGGATTACGGGCTTCTCGGCGGCCTTGGTCTACGTCAACGCGCGGAACGTCGGCAGCTTCGGCACCTTCGAGTATTGGTTCGCGATGATCAAGGTCGTGACCATCGTGCTCTTCATCATCTTCGGCGTCGCGGTGATGCTTGGGGTTGGCGGCCTGGGCACCAAGCAAGGCATCGGGCTGCAAAACTACACCGCGCACGGAGGGTTCTTGCCGCACGGATGGACGGGCGTGTGGCAGGCCATCGTCTTCGTCATCTTCAGCTACATCGGCGTCGAGACCGTGGCGGTCACGGCGGGCGAGGCCGCGAATCCGCGCGAGGCCGTGCCGCGGGCGATGCGCTCGATGGTCGGGCGGCTGATCTTCTGCTACCTCGGCGCGATCATGATTTTGGTCGGGGTGGTGCCGTGGGATCAGTTGCTGCCGGGGAGCAAGATTCAGGCGAGCCCGTTTGTGAAGGTCTTCGAACTGGTCGGCATCCCGGCGGCGACGCACGTGATGAATTTCGTCGTGCTGACGGCCGCGCTCTCGTCGATCAACTGCAACTTGTACCTGGTCACGCGCACGCTCTTCTCACTGGCGCGTGGCGGCTACGCCCCGGCGGCTTTCGGGGCGGTCAATCGCCGGGGCACGCCGGTCAACGCGCTGCTCGCCTCGACCGGGGGCCTGGCCGTGGCGGTCTGGCTGGCCGAAGCCTATCCCGATTCGGCCTATGTTCATCTGTTCGGCATCGCGCTCTTCGGCGGCCTCTTCGCGTGGCTACTGATTTTCATGACTCACTTGCGCTTTCGCCAGGTCTGGCAAGACCGCGGCGGCGCTCCGCTGCCGGTGCGCATGCCGCTCTACCCTTACACTTCCATTTTGGGTGCAGCGCTACTGATCGCGATTCTGGCGACGATGTGGTGGGTTGAGGGGATGCGCGTAGCTATTGAATCCGGCGTGCCGTGGCTCGTGCTGCTCTCACTGGCCTACCTCGCGTGGAAGAAGCGTCGCGGGTCTTCGCCCAATTGACCGAGGGTCAACCTGCGAGGCGCGTCAGGAGCTGATCGAGCACGGCCTCTAATTCCTCATCACCATCGGGCCTCGGCGCCGCCGCCGGCTTGCCGATGACGCACTTCAATTGCTCGCGCCACTGCTGCGGGAGGGTGATCACGATTTCGTGCGTTGCCGCGTCCTCGTGGACAAAAATATAGCCGGCGGGTTTGGCCTGGTTACCTTTCATAGCCGAATCCTTCCTGAGTCTGAGACGTGTTGATGGATGTCATGAAGCGTCCCTAGCGGCTGGGGATCGGCGGAGAACTGGCAGTGGCTGGCGCCCCGAGATTCTGCCGGATCACGCCGCTCTCGTCAGCATAGAAGTAACGCATCTGCGCGGCCTCAGAACCCTGCGGCGTCGCGGTGATGGCATAACCGGTCAGGCCGCCTGGCTGGGTGATCTGGTAGACATACCCGTTCTTATTACCGCCGTCGAAGGAGGCATCGATGAGCTGGCGGGTGATCAGGTCGGTGAGCGCTCCATAGTTGCTGTAACCGCCCGCGCCGGAGAAGTAGGTTCCTTCAGCCGAGGTGAGTGTGCGGATGGTGCCAATCGCCGTCGCTTCCCTCGCCACCTGCCGTGAATTGATGAAGTTGGGCAGCGCAATGGAGGAGACCACGCCGATGATAGCCACGACGATCAACAACTCAATCAAAGAGAATCCTGTTTGCCTGTCCATACGATACCTCTCGTGGATTTATCTGAAAGTGTTGCTGGCGGCCCCCTCTCTGCTTGGAGGCAGCCTGTCTTGCTTCATCAGCAAAGTAGAAGCAACTCTTCACGGAAGCGTCGCACCTCACTGATAAAGGTGTGACGGATTGCGCCGCGCTACGTGGCATCGCCGATACAGTACCGGGAGCGTGAGCGACCGGGTGCTCTCTCTGTCGCTGCTCTCACTAACACCCGGTCGCTCACGCTCCCGGTACTGTACCAATTTAATTACCGGTGCTTTTTACAGCGATCATTGAAAATGTGCTTGTCAAAAAATCCCAGCTTCTTCGAGCAGACGATGCACACTCCATATTTCGACGACTCGGCCGACCAATCAGGGTCGATGAATTGTTTGGCGAGCACCTCAGTGAAGCCCTGCTCTTCCGCTCTCCGCTTAGCCTGCAAAGCGCGATCTTCCCCCGTCTTCACCGTCGCGTATTCTTCTTCCGTCAAGATCACCTTGAGCCAGAGCTGTAGGTCACGGCTCCCTAAGGCCAGCCATTGACCTTTGGGGCTGAAGGCGACGGAGTTATAACTGATCTCGTTATACCGCAGAGTTTTGATCACCTGCCCGGTCGACAGCTTCCAAACCATGATGATCTGCCCCAGGCTGCCGGCGGCCAGCAAGTTACTATCAGGGCTGAAAGCGAGTGAGGTAACATCGTTACGATGCCCGAGTAAAGTTTGTATCTCGCGCCCGGTCGCGACCTCCCAAATTTTGATTCTTCGGTCTTCGCCGCCTGAGGCGAGCCACCTGCCATCTGTGCTGAAGGCAAGTGAGGCGACCCCTCGGGTATGCCCGGCCAGAGTTTGAATGGTCCGCCCGGTCGCGACCTCCCACAACCTGATCGTCTTATCCACGCTCCCTGATGCCAGCAGCCTGCCGTCGGGGCTGAAGAGCGTGGAGGTCACGTGATGGGTGTGCCCGCGCAATGATTGGATCTCGTGCCCGGTGACGACGCGCCACATCCTGACGGTCTTGTCGTGACTGCCGGAGGCCAGCCATTGCCCGTCGGGGCTGAAGGTCACCGCCCTGACCTCGCTGTCGTGGCCGTCCATTGTCAGGGCTACTTGGCCCGTCTCCACGTCCCAGAGCTTGATGTTGCGGTCCCGGCTCCCGGAGGCCAGCCACTGGCCGTTGGGGCTAAAGACCACCGAGTTGACGCTGGCCAAGTGCCCCTTGAGGGTGAGCACGTTGAGCCCGGTCTCGACCTCCCAGACCTTGATCCCGCCGTTCAAGAATCCCGAAGCCAGCAGCCGCCCGTCAGGACTGAAAGCCACCGAGCGGATGTAGTCATTCGCGTCGATCTGGTACTGCTTATAGAACAGGTCATAGATGCCTTTCAGCTCTTGCTGCACCTGGGAGAGGGTCTCCAGGAACTTGAGGCCGGATGGGTAGGTCTTGGCCGCGGCCATCTGCTGTCTGACACTCTGGAAGATACTCGAGATCCGCTCCTCCTCGGGCTTGGCGATGACATAACCTTTGAGTAGTTCGGCGTCGTGTTTGACCTCAGCCACTTTTTCTTGGACCGGTAGCATCAACTGGTCGAGTAGCTCCTGCACCTGCGGGCGCATGCCGTCAAACACGGGGTCGCCCTTGGCGCGTTCGTGGTAGCGCGGGTCGCCCTTGATCGCCGGCTCTAAGCTCGCGATGGCTGTGCCGCCGTCGCCGAGCAGGGCGGCCAAGCAGGCCCCCTGGTAGTGCGCCTCGGAGAGATCGGGATTCAGCTTGACGGCCGCTTGCATGTGAACCAGGCCCGCTTTCGCTTGCCGCTGGAGCAGACACACGATGCCGGCGAAGTAATGCGCCTCGGCCGCCTGCCGAGTGTCGCTCGGGCGAGCATACTTGGCAGCCTTGCGGAAGTACTCGAGGGCCTTCGGCAGGTTGATCAGATGATAGAGGCAGATGTTGGCGATCGAACGGTGGACGGCGAAGTCCGGGTAGTTACGTTTCTCAGCCGCTAAAAAATCACCGAGCGCCTCTTCATACCATCCGTTCAGATAAGCTCTCTCGGCGCGGCGGCGGTAAGCTCTCGCCTCGCGCTCGAATTCGGCGAGCCGAATCTCCTCGAGGATGTTATTGAGCGCCTCCTGATACATCTCCAGCTTCCAAATGATGTCGCCCAGGAGCAGGTTGAAGTCGGCGTTAAGCTGGTCGATGCCGCCGGCGAGTTGCTCGAAGCCCAGCTCAAGGCTGCATTCGAGCTCACCCAGGCCGTAACCGATGGTGGCGCCGAGCGCGCCCAAGCCCGACTCCAGGGCGATCTGGTAGTCCTTCGGGCTCAGCCCCACCTTCATCGAGCCCGGCCTGGCTTTGGAGAGAGCGGCGTCGAGATCGGTCGTCCGTTTTTGCAGGACCTCTTCCAGCCCCTCAAGCTGCGCCTGACTGCTGATGTAATCGGCCCACGTCTGGCGGCCGTAATAAACATCCCAAAGTCCCATCCCGTCATCCTCCGCGTGAGGCGAAAGACGAAAGGCGAAAGCATGCCCCGCTCCTAACTTTCGCCTTTCGTCTTTCCCCTTTCGTCTGCCTTCAATCACTTCACCCCCAAGATGTCAATGAGCCACGCGGCACGGTCGCGGCGGGCTTCGTCATTTAAGCTGTGGCCCGCGTCGTACCACCTGACGAGCTTCGGCTGGCTCGCCGCCTGATGGTATTGAAAGGCCTGCTCCACCGGGACGTTTTCATCGCGGCGGCCGTTTTGAAACAGAATGGTGGCGGGCGTGGCGTGCCTGACGTACTGATCAGGATCGATCGTCGTCATCGTCTTGAGGTACGTCTCAAGCTTGCCGGCCTTGCGGAGCTGCTCAATGGGCGGGGCTTGGAGCGTCCGCAAAAAGCTGGTCAGCTTCGGCCCGCCGCCCACGAGGACGAAAGTCTTGAAGCGACGGTCCACGCCCGACAAGATGCCGCCCACCGTGGCGCCGTAACTGAAACCCACATAGCCAATTCTCTTGGCATCCACATCGCTTCTCGACGTGAGCACGTCCACTGCGCGCCGCAGATCAATGACGCATTGGACGATCCCGTCACGGTCTTTTTCGGTGAAGGCAAAGAGCGGCTGAGGCGACGGGCGGACAAACGGCGCATCGATCAGGATCGAGACCGCGCCCGATTTCGAGAGCGCGACGGCTTCATCCAGAAAATATGCCCGGCCCACGTCGCGTCCGGCCGGGTGCATGAAGATGAGCCCGGCAAACGGCCCTTTGCCGGGCGGGACGACGATGTAGGCCGGCACCCTTCCACCCTTCGGACTGGCGTAAGAGACGCTCAGCACTTTGAGCCCTTCCCTTCCCTGGGTTGACTCCTCTTTGAGTTCGAGCGGCGCCTTGGGGTCGTACTCATACCAGCGCAGCAAATCCTGAAAGGGCGGGGCCTGGCCGGAAGCGATCTGACTTAGCAGTAACAGCAATAGCGCAGAGCCGAATAAGCTTCTCATTCAATGACTCCTCGAAAAATGTCCCGCGACCTGTCAGGTTGCGGTGGGGCTCGCCAGCAGCGCCTTGCAGAAGCCACCGCAACCTGACAGGTCGCGGGACAGCGCCCAGCCGGAAATGATGATCACTCATACCTCAGCGCCACCATCGGATCGACCTTCGTCGCGCGACGAGCCGGGAGGTAGCTGGCCAACAGCGCCACGCCGGCCAGCAGCAGCGAGATGACCGCAAACGTCAAGGGGTCGGTCGCACTCACCTCATAAAGTAAGCTCGACATCACCCGCGTCAAAGCGAAGGCTGCGGCTAAGCCAATGGCAATGCCGACCAGGACCAAGATCATCCCCTGCCTCACCACCAGCCTGAGGATGTCACCGGGCTGAGCGCCCAGGGCCAGGCGGACGCCGATCTCATGCGTGCGCTGGGAGACAGTATAGGAGATGACGCCGTAGATGCCCACGGCGGCCAGCGCGAGAGCGACCGCGGCGAAGATGCCGAGCAGGAGCATGGAGAAACGCCGCTGCGAGACCGAATCGGCGAGCACCTGCTCCAGCGTCTTGACGTTGGCTACCGGCTGATCCTGATCCACGGCCAGAACCTGGCGCCGGACGGCCGCGGCCAAGCCCGTCGGGTCCGTCGCGGTGCGCACGATGAGATTCATATCCCGGAACGGCTCCTGGAGGTGCGGCCGGTACCAATCCGGTTTGGCCGCTGAGTCCAGGCCGCGGTGCGGGATGTCTCTGACCACGCCGACGATCGTCACCCAGGGAGTGTTCGCAAACGGAGCGCCGATTTTGAAGCGCTTGCCGACCGCGTCTTCGTTGGGCCAGTAGGTGCGGGCCATCTTCTCGTTGATTATAGCCGCGCCGGGGACCTCCGCCGTATCTCGCTCCGTGAAATCGCGGCCTTGCAGCAGTGGAATGCCCAGGGTCCGGAAAAAGTCGGGGCTGATGGTTTGGTGGCCGGCGACCGGTGCGTGGCTGAAGTCGAGCGGACGACCTTCAATCGAGAATGGGTCATCGATGGCGTTGCCGCTGAGCGGCAGAATCGTCCCGATGCTGGCGGAGCGCACTCCGGGCAGGTTCTCAACTCTTCGGATGACCTGCTGGTAGAAGGCGGCCACTTGCGGCGGCTCGGAGTATTTGGACCTGGGCAGCGAGAGTTCGAGCGTCAGCACGTTCTGCACGTCCAGGCCGGGGTTGGTGCGTTGAAGGTGCAGGAAGCTTTTGATCATCAGCCCAGCGCCGATGAGCAAGACGAGCGCGAGGGCGACCTCTCCGGCCACGAGCAGACCGCGGAGAGGATTGCGACGCCCGCCGGCGGTCGAACTCCGGCCCCCTTCTTTAAGGGCTTCGTTCAAGGCCGGCTTCGAGGCTTGCAGGGCCGGCGCTGAGCCGAAGACGAAGCCGGTCAGCAGGGAGAGCAGGCAGGTGAAGGCCAGCACACGAAGGTCGCCGCTGACCTCATTGACGCGGGGCAGGTTGCTCGGGCTGAGGGCCACGAGCAGGTCGATGCCCCAGAGGGCGAACAGCAGGCCCAACGTGCCGCCGAGCGCCGAGAGCAACAAGCTTTCGGTGAGCAACTGCCGGATCACACGCCAGCGGCTGGCTCCGAGCGCCGTGCGGATCGCGATCTCCTTCTGCCGGGCGGTGGCCCTGGCGAGCAGCAAGTTGGCGACGTTGGCGCAGGCGATGAGCAGGACGAAGCCCACCGCCCCCAGCAGCACGAGCAGCGCCAGCCGCGTCTTTCCGACCACTTCCTCTTGGAGCGGAACGACCGTGATCGCCCAACCTCCATCCTCACCCTTCGGGCCACGATACGAACGGTACTGCTGCTCAAGCCGGCCGGCAATGGTGCTCATCTCGGCCTGTGCTTGCTCCAGCGTGACGCCTGGCTTGAGGCGCGCGATGACGTGGTGGTTGTACGGCCCTTGCCGCTCGCGGATTTGCTCGGTGGAGAAAGTGAGCGGCACCCATAGATCGGCCCGTTCGGCGAATTGAAAGCTCTGGTGCGGGAACTGGAAGTCGGGTGGCATGATGCCCACGACCGTGTAGCTCTGGCCGTTGAGCGTGAGCGTCTTCCCGACGAGGGCGGGATCGGAGCCGAAGCGTCGCTGCCACAGACCGTGGCTCACCACCACGACCTGATCGCGCCCCGACTCGTTCTCTTCGGGCAACAAAGTGCGGCCGAGCGCGGCTTGCGCTCCCAGGAGGGGAAACAAGCCGGCAGTCACGCGTGCGCCGGAGATGCGCTCGGGCTCGTCTCCGCCCGTGAGGTTGAAGTCCAGGTTGCGGAACGCGGCGATCTGACTGAAGACATGGTTTTGATCCCGGTAGTCAACGAACTCGGCCGCCTTCGCCCCCAGCTTCTCCAGGCCCATCTTCAAGAAGTTGTCCCAGACTATCACCAGCCGGTCCGGGTCTGGATAAGGCAGCGGGCGCAGCAGCACCGCATTGACGACGCTGAAGATCGCCGTGTTGGCGCCGATGCCTAAGGCCAAGGTGAGAATCGTCACGGCCGCGAAGCCTGGTTTCTTGACGAGCAGGCGCAGGCTGTAGCGCAGGTCTTGCCATAAGTTTCCCATCATCCCTCCTGTGAAAGTAGGCGGTAGGCGGTAGGCAGTAGGCAGCAAGACAGCCCACCGCCGACAGCTCACGGCAAATCATTTACTGCCTACTGTCTACTGCCTACTGCCTACTATTCATAGCGTAGCGCCACCATCGGGTCGACTCTCATCGCCCTTCGAGCCGGGATCAGGCTGGCGAACAGGGCCACGCCGGCCAGCAGCAACGTGATCCCGGCGAAGGTCGTCGGGTCGGTCGCGCTGACCCCGTACAAGAAACCGGCCAGCAGTCGCGTGACCGCCGCGGCCAGGGTGAGCCCCACTCCCACGCCGACCGCGACCAGTGTCATGGCCTCTGTGAGCACCAGCCGCAGCACGTCACGCCGCTCGGCGCCGAGCGCCATGCGAATGCCGATCTCCCGCGTCCGGCGCGAGACCGAGTAAGACATCACCCCGTAGAGTCCGACCGAAGCCAGCAGCAGCGCGAGCAAGCCGAAGACGCCCAACAGCGCCGCGCCCACGCGCGCCGGGAAGAGCGAGCGGCTGATCAACTCCGTCAGCGGCCTGATCTCGGTCGCGGGCAGGTTCTTTTCGAGCGCCTGGATCTCGCGCCGCACCGCCGGAATCAACGCGGCGGGGTCAACGCCGGTGCGGACGTGCAGCGTCATCCCGGTCTCGTGGTTTTGCAGCAGCGGGAGATGGACGAACGGCGCGGGCGCCTCGCCCAGGGTGCGATACTTGCTGTCGCGCGTGATGCCGACGACTTCCAGCCACGGTCCGCGCGCGCCGCGCAGGCTGATCCGCTTGCCCAGCGGGTCTTGGCCGGGGAAATAGCGCTTCGCGAAAGTCTCGTTGATGACGACGACGCCCGGCGCCCCGTCGCGATCCTGAGCCGTGAAATCACGCCCGCGCAGCAAGCCGATGCCCATCGTCTGAAAATACTTCAAGCCGACCACGTTGGCTGCGGTCGTGTTGTTCGCGACCTCAGCGCCGCCGCCCGTTCCCTCGCCCCGGCTCTCGCGGTCCGGCCCATTTTGCCCTTCAATCATCACGCTGTTGGTGCGACCCGAACCGCTAAGCAGCAGCACGCGCGCCAAACTCGCCGACTGCACTCCCGGCAAAGCTTCGACACGCTCGACGACTTGGCGGTAAAATTCCACGCCCTGCGGCTTGGTGTAGCGCAGCAGGTTGATGTTGAGCGGCGCGACTAAGACGTGCTCCGGATTGAAACCGGGATCGATCGACTGCGCCTGCCGCAGACTGCGCAAGAACAGACCCGCGCCGATCAGCAAGGTGAGCGACAACGCCACCTGGGCGATCACCAGCAGATTGCGCAACGCCAAACGCCGCGACCCCTGGTGGAGCGCGGGCGACTCGTCTTTGAGCGCCGGCACCAGGTCCGGCTTGGAAGCTTGCAGCGCCGGCGCCACGCCGAAGATCAGCCCGGTCAAGACCGAGAGCAGCAGCGTGAAGCCGAGCACGCGGCCTTCGACACTGAAGTCGAAGGCGAAGGGCAGGAAGTTGGCCGGCGGCGGAAACCGCTTGAGCACGTCCACCGTCCACAGCGCCAGCAGTAAACCGACGACCCCGCCCAGGAGGGCTAAGAGCACGCTCTCGGTCATCAGTTGCCGGACGAGCCGGCCGCGGCTCGCCCCTAAGGCGAGGCGGATGCTGACCTCTTTCCGCCGCCCGCTGGCGCGCGCCAGCAGCAGGTTGGCGACATTGGCGCACGCGATCAAGAGCACCAACCCGACGACGCCCATCAATAATCCGGCGACTGACAACAAGGTGCCGCGCGACTGAGGGTCGCCTTTGCTGACCGGGAAGAGGGTCGCGATGCGGTCCCGGTTGCTGTCGGGGTAGGCTTGTTCCAATTGCCGCGCGATGGTCGCGATTTCAGCCTGCGCCTGCTCAATCTTGACGCCGGGCTTGAGCCGCCCGATGACACCGAGCCAACCGGCGCCGCGGCGTGAAAGTAAATCCGGATTCATTTCGCCCGAGTACCCGCCCCGCGGCGGCCGCACCAAGGCCTGCATCATCATCGGCACATACAGGTCATTCGTCTCGCCGAGGTCAGTGCCGTTGAAGCCGGCGGGCGCGACCCCGATGACCGTGAAGGCGCGGCCGTTGAGCGTCAAGTGTTGGCCGACGACGTTCGGGTCCCCGCCAAACCGCCGCTGCCACAAGCCGTGACTGATGACCGTCACCGGGTGTGTGCCCGGCGTCTGATCCTCTTCCGGCAGGAAGGTGCGACCGAGCGCGGCGCGCACGCCGAGCACGTCAAAGTAGTTGCCCGAGACAATCGCCCCGGAGACGAGTTCCGTCTGATCGGCCGCGTTCAGGCTGAGCCCAATGCCGGAGTAGGTGGCGAGGCCGGAGAAGACTTTGTTTTGATCGCGGAAGTCAACGTAGTCCGGGTAAGAGACGACGCTGTACGGGCTGTTGCGGACGCCGCAAAAGAGGAAGACCAACGCCGCCGGCTCCGCAACGGGCAGCGGCCGGAGCAGGACCGCATTGACGAGGCTGAAGATGGCGGTATTGGCGCCGATCCCCAAGGCCAGCGAGAGCACCGCCACGGCCGTAAAGCCAGGGCTCTTGAGTAACACCCGCACGCCGTAGCGCAGGTCTTGCCAGAGAGTTTCCATCATTCCTCCTCAAGGCAGTAGTAAGTAGTAAGTAGTAAGCAGTAAGTAGCATCAGTACCGACGTTCTACTTACTACTTACTGCTTACTACTTACTACTGCCTGCTGAATACTGACTACTCATACCTGAGTGCCACCATCGGGTCCACCTTCGTCGCCCGGCGGGCCGGGATGTAACAGGCCACCAGAGCCACCGCCGCCAGCGCGAGCGCCAGCCCGGCGAAAGTGGGCGGGTCGGTGGCGCTCACGCCGTAGAGCAGAGTTGAGAGCAGCCGCGTGAGCGCGAAGGCGGCGGCCAGACCGATCGTCACGCCGACCGCAGCCAGAACCATGCCCTGACCGACCACGAGCCGGAGCACGTCGCCGCGCTGCGCGCCCAAGGCCAGGCGGATGCCGATCTCGTGCGTCCGCTGTGAGACCGAGTATGACATCACGCCGTAGATGCCCACCGCCGCCAAGATCAAAGCCACCGCCGCGAAGATGCCGAGCAGGAGCGTGCTGAAGCGTGTGCGTGCCACCGAGTCGGAGAGCCATTGCTCCATCGTCCGAATGTCGGCGACGGGCTGATCCTGATCGAGCGCCTTCACCTCGCGCTGCACCGCACCGGCCAAGCCGAGCGGGTCGGACGCGGTGCGAATGACGAGGGTCATCGAAGCGCGGGCGAGTTCCGGGTGCGGCCAGTAAGACATCGCCCGCGCCTCGGTCTCCAGGCTATAATGCTTCACGTCTCCGACCACTCCGATGATCTCACTCGGAAGATTCTCGTTCTTCATCGCGATCACCACCCGTTTGCCGATGGGGTCTTCATGGGGGAAGTGGCGGCGGGCCATCGTCTCGTTGATGATCACTACGTGCGACATCTCAGTCGCTTCCCGCTCGGTGAAGTTGCGCCCTTTGAGCAAGGGGATGTTCATCGTGCGGAAGTAATTTGGATCCACCACGCGAACATCGAGCACAGGATGCTGGCCCGGCGGCGGAGCCGGTTGGCCGACAATCGTAAACCCTGTGCCCGAACCCGGCCCGGCGAACGGCAGCGCATCGATGGCGCTCGCGGACTCGACGCCCGGTAGCGCCCCTACCCGTTCGAGCAGTTGGCGAAAGAACGCGGTGCGCTGTTGATCTTGGTCGTACTTCGATCCAGGGGCCGGGAGCGACACCCTCAGCGTGAGCAGGTGATCGGCGGTGAAGCCCGGATTGACCGCTGCCAGGCGCAGAAAACTTCTGATCATCAAGCCCGAGCCGATCAGTAAGACCAGGGCCAGGGCCACTTCGGCGACGACGAAGACGTTGCGCAAACGATGGCTGCGCCCGCCGCTGGCCGCCCCTTTGCCGCCTTCTTTGAGCGACTCGTTGAGCTTCGGGCGCGAGGCTTCAAAGGCCGGCACCAGGCCGAAGACGAGCCCGGTCAGGAGTGAAACTCCCAAGGTGAAGCCGAGCACCCGATAATCGATGTGGACTCCTCTGAGCCCGAGCAAATCCGCCGGGCTGAGGGCGAGCAGCAGATCGACTCCCCAGAGGGCGAGCAACAAACCTATCCCGCCACCTAATGCAGCCAGCAACAGGCTCTCGGTGAGCAACTGCCGAATCACTCGTCCGCGGCGGGCGCCGAGCGCGGTGCGAATGGCCATCTCTTTCTGACGCGCGGCGGCACGTGCCAGCAGCAGATTCGCGACGTTGGCGCAGGCGATCAGCAACACGAAGCCGACAGCGCCCAGCAACACCAGCAAAGCGGTGCGGATCTCGCCGGTGAATTGCTCGTGCAAAGGAACCACACTAATGCCCCAACCTTTGTTGAAATCCGGGTACTGCTGTTCGAGCCGGCTGGCAATCGTATTCATCTCGGCCTGCGCTTGCTCCACGGTGACGCCCGACTTGAGTCGCGCCACCGCCATCCAGGCGCGGCCGCGACGGATGCGGGCCTGAGCGGTGAAGAAAGTATTCGGCACCCATAACTCCGCCGGCTTGCCTGACAGCGACCACTGCTTGATGAAGAATTGGAAATTGGGCGGCATGACCCCGATCACGGTATAGCCCTGGCCGTCGAGACTGATCGCCTTGCCGATCAACCCAGGGTCGGCACCGAAGCGGCGCTGCCACAAACCGTAGCTCAGCACGACGACATTGCCGTGCCCACTTTCGCCCTCGTCGGGTGTGAAGGTGCGGCCGAGCGCGGCGTTGACTCCGAGCAGGGAGAAGAGATTGACCGAAGCGATCTGGCCCGGGACCTCTTCCGGCTCATCGGCACCGGTGAGGTTGAACCGGGAATCGACAAAGGCGGCCATCTGTGAGCAGACGTTGTTCTGCTCGCGCCAGTCCATGAAGTTTCCCGGATTGATCACATTCCGCTGGCGCCCCCGCGAACGATTGTTCTCCCAGACCATGACCAGCCGCTCCGGGTCTTGATAAGGCAACCGGCGCAGCAGCACCGCATTGACGACGCTGAAGATCGCCGTGTTGGCGCCGATGCCTAAGGCCAAGGCGATCACCGCCACCAAGGTGAAGCCGGGGCTTTTGAGCAACATTCGCAGGCCGTAGCGCAAGTCTTGCCAGAGTGTCTCCATCGCTCCCTCCTCTCTCGGAAATCTTCCAAGCTCAATTTCTCGCCGTGCTCACTATCATCAGCCGCCACGCTTCAGAGCTTGAATCTGAACCGTGATCTTCAAGGTGCTACCGATCAGCCCGCGACCGTAGTCGATCCCGAAATCGAAGCGGTTAACCTCCGCGAGAGCGGTGTAGTAGATGACCTCTTCCCCTTGGGGAGAACGGCTGCGGTCGAGCGCCGTGACATCGAGCACCACCTCTCGGCTGCTCCCTTTGATCGTCAGCGTCCCGGTCACCCGCAGCGTGTCCCGGTCCCGCCCCTTCTCCACGCTCGTGCTTTGAAAGCGGATCGCCGGGTATTTCTCCGCCTCTAAAAAGTCGGCCGAGCGCAGGTGATCATCCCGCCGCCGATTGCCTGTCTCAACACTAGCCGCTTTGACCGTGAATTCTACGGCCGAGCGGCGAAGATCGGCTTCGTCGAGCGTGATCGTCCCCGCGAGGTCGGCGAAGCGCCCCGCGACGGTGAAGAAGAAGAGATTCTTGATGCGGAACTGAACTACTGAGTGTTTGGGGTCAATGGTCCAAAGCGTCTGGGCCTGATCTTTACTTTGCTGTGGTTCCATCTGGGGCCTCATTCAAATGCGGATTGCGGATTGCGGATTGCGGAGTAAAAGACGGGGCCCGCTCTTCTTACTCCGCAATCCGCAATCCGGTTATTCATATCTCAGCGCGATCATCGGATCGACCTGCGCCGCTTTGCGCGCCGGCAAGTAACCCGACAAGAGCGCGACCGCCACGAGCAGCAGCGAGAAGCCGGCGAAGGTCGAGAGGTCCAGCGCGATCACTCCGACGAGCAAACTCGACATGACTTTGGTCAGCGTGAAACTGATGGGCAACCCGATGGCCAATCCCATAAACGCGAGCTTGAAGGATTGCCCGACGATCATCCGCAGCACATCCGAGGCTTGGGCGCCCAAGGCCATGCGGATGCCGATCTCGTGCGTCCGCTGCGTAACCGAATAAGCCATGACGCTGTAGACCCCGACCGCGGACAAGACCAGGGCAATCGCGGCAAAGACCGCCATATAGGAGGCCGAGAGGCTGATCGGAGCCAGGTGTTCGCGGATCAAGTGCTCCATGGTCTTGACCTGCGTCAGCGGCTGGTCGCGATCGACGCTGCGGATTTGCTCGCGCACCGCCTTGGCGAGACTGAGCGGATCGCCGGAGGCGCGGACCGCCAGACTCACGCCGTAATTCATCGCCCCAGAGGGCGCTTGCGCATATGGCTGGTAGATCATCAGGCGCGGTTCGCGGTCGAAGATGAATTGCTTGACGTCGCCGATGACTCCGACGATGGTGAGCCAGGCTTGATCGGCGTTGAGTTGTTCGAGCCGGAGGCGTTGGCCGAGCGGGTCGCGATCCGGCCAGAAGCGCCGCGCCAGACTCTCGCTGATGATCGCCACCGGCGTGGCTGACTCGCCGTCTTGCGCCGTGAATTCGCGCCCTTTGACGAGCGGGATGCGCAGCGTCCGGAAGTAGTCTGGGCTGACGACCTCGAAGTCGCCGAGCGGCATCTCGGCCGGCGAGAGCGCCGCCCGCCCTTCGATGCTGAAGAACTCATGATCCCAGCCGTTGCTCGCCGGCAGGTGGCTGATCGCCGCCGCCGCCTCGACCCCGGACTGTGCCTTGATGCGCTCCAGCGCCCGCTCGTAGAAGTCCACCCGCTCGCGAGTCGTGCGATATTTCGACTCCGGCAGCGCCACGTTGAGGGTCAAGAGATGAGTTGGGTCGAAGCCCTGCTTCTGATTACTAAGCTGACGCGCAAAGCCTTTGACCATCAGCCCGGTGCCGACTAACAAGACCAAGGCCAGCGCGACTTCGGCCACGACCAAGACGCTGCGTAGAGGGTGGCGGCCCGCGCCCGCGTCGCGACCCCCGGCTTTGAGTGTTTCGTTGAGGTCCGGCTTGGAGGCTTGGAGCGCCGGAGCTAGTC
>Ga0070707_100001220_pt1 | contig 25250 bp, 33 predicted proteins | sample KBSK5502metaG_FD_65468 | JGI IMG/M metagenome (GOLD analysis project Ga0070707, IMG submission 65468) | Corn, switchgrass and miscanthus rhizosphere microbial communities from Kellogg Biological Station, Michigan, USA - KBS K5-50-2 metaG | ecosystem: Host-associated > Plants > Roots >...
GGACTTGGTACGTCGGCACAGGCTAGGGGCGTCAGCGAAAAGATCCGACTAGAGTTGTCGGCTAGGGGTGGGCGGGCTTATGTCTTGGATCGTCGTCGGTTGATCGGTCTGGACTGTCGGCTAGGGATTACTCGTGGAAGATCCGGCGTGTCGGACAGGGATGGACCAGTGGTAGGCCCGACTTGGGACGTCGGTTTGGTCTGGGCTGACGCGAGTTAGTCTGGATCGTCGGGGTGGAGAGTCTAGGGGAAGGCACGGAACAAGGGCGGGTGTGTCGGATCCGAGTCGAGCCGATGACGCACGGCGTAGGGTAGTCAGCGCGGGAAGGGTGGGACGCAGATAAGTCGGGTGGGGCGACAAGGTTCGGTCAAGGGCGGGATCGTCGGTTTCGGCCTCGGTCTGGTGGGAAGTCGGAATGGGTCGTCAGATCCGGCCTCTATGCTAGCAGAGTATGTGCCACCCAGTCAATCAGTGGCCCAACTGGCGTTTTACCGCTATACTGTTTCCAAACGCACGTTAGGCCAAAAGGGAAGAATGAACATGGCAACATACGTTTACCCCAACTGCGAAGCAGTGGTGAACTGGCAGGGCAGCCGGGTGCGGATCAATCAGACGCAGGCGTGGCGCGCTGACGACCCCTTCGTAAAGGCTCGTCCGGAGCTATTCAGTCCGGACCCTGTGCGAGTCAGCTCGTCGGTTCCCGAGACCGCTACCGCTCGTCCGGGTGAGACTAGGGACCTGCCGCCGCGCAAGCCGCGCGTCAGGAAGGCCGACCCCCCGCGTGACTGAGATACTGGCTGGGACAGTTCTGGCCGCGTATCTTCATCCAAATCACGTGAGCCACAGTTTCCAGGAATCGATGCACCGGCTGATCGGCTACGATCTGGCGCACAGCGCCCGGGTGGTCCGAGGCGGCGGTCCGGTAATGTTCAGGTGCGGTCCTGGCAATTTGCCGGAGGGGCGTAACACGGTGGCGCGCCACTTCCTGGACGAATCCCAAGCTGAGTGGCTCTGGCTGATTGACTCGGATATGGGGTTTGAACCGGATACGGTGGACCGGCTGGTTGAGGCGGCCGGGCCAGCGGAGTATCCGGTGGTCGGCGCGCTGTGCTTCGGTCTGAAAGAGCACTCTCCTGATGGCATGGGCGGATTTCAGGTTCGAGCGTTTCCAACCCTGTATGGCTGGGCCAAGGATAAGACGGGCACTTTTGGGTTCAGCGTGATGCGAACTTATCCGGCCAATACGCTGATGCGGGTGGCGGGCACCGGTGCGGCTTGTCTGCTGATCCACCGGTCGATCCTGGAGAAAATCCGATCGGACAGTGGTGGCGCGACTGTCTGGTTCGATCCCACCAAGCAGACCGACGGTAAACCAGTGAGCGAGGACCTGTCGTTTTGTTACCGGGTGAACGCGACCGGGGCGCCGGTAATGGTGCACACGGGCGTGCAGACCAATCACTACAAGAACATTTGGGTGACCGAGGACCTGTACCGGCTGCTGGAGACACAGTACGGCAGCGTCGCGCAGGAGATCCAGCCGGTGGAGGCAGAGTGACCGAGCATGGCTCGCCCAAGCTGGTGGTGATCGTACCGTCCAGGGAACGCCCAGACGCTATTCGCCAGCTTGAGCTGGAGTTCGCGGCGACCTGCACTGAGCGCACCACGATGCTGCCGGTGGTGGACGACAACGACCCGACCAGAGACGCTTATCCGGACTACACCTGGCAAGCCCCTAGTCGGAACATGGTGCAGGCGCTGAATTGGGCTTCGGCTAAACTGTTGCGAGAGCGGGCACCGATCGCCGTCGGATTCATGGGCGACGACCATCGGCCGATCACCCGGGGTTGGGACAGCTTTTATCTGGAGGCGTTGGAGAAACTCGGCACAGGCATCGTGTACGGAAATGACCTGCTGCAGGGCCGAAAGCTCCCCACCCAGTGCGCGATGACGGTTGACATCGTCCAGACGATCGGCTACATGGCGCCACCGGCGTTTGGCCACTTGTTTGTGGACAACGCGTGGCGCGCCTGGGGCGAGTTGGCCAAATGCATCTCGTACCTACCAGAAGTAATCATCGAGCACCGGCATCCGCTGGCCGGTCGGTCCGATTGGGACGATGGCTATCGCAGGGTTAACAGCGATAGCCAATACCGCGCCGATCGGCAGCGTTGGAGCGAGTACCGGCGGTTTGGTCTGGCAGAGGACGTGGCGCGCATCTCCAAGCTAAGAGACTGAATCCGATGAAACGACTCCGTGACACTCCAGGCGACAAGCAGCTGAGCCGAATGTACGACGTTCCGCACGACCACAGGCGGTGGCCAGACCATCTGTTGCGTGTTGGAGTAACCAGCGAGATGATCAGATGGCTGGCCGGTTCGGTGGCGTCTGCCGCCGATCTGTCCTGCGGGAATGGGACTCTGCTCAACCAGACTGATGCTGAGGTCAAATACTACGGAGACCTGGCACCGGGCTGGCCGTTGAACGGTAGCATTGAGCAGACGTTGCAGGCTATTCCTAGGGTGGATCTGTTTATCTGCTCAGAGACGATCGAGCATTTGGACGACCCGGCCGGTGTGCTGACGCAGATCCGAAAGCGCACTAAGAAACTGGTGCTAAGCACGCCGGTGGATGCCTGGGACGATTCCAATCTGGAGCACCTGTGGGCATGGAGTCGCAACGACGTGGAACGCATGCTGAAGGCGGCCGGGTTTGAGATCGCAGCATATGTGTCCAGCGACGCCAGACCGCGCATCAAGGGATCTTATCTGTTTGGGGTGTGGGGTTGTCAATAGGGCTGGCCACCGCCGCAGGGCTCAAGGCGACCCACCCCCTGGAGCACCGGCTCGACCACGGCGGTGGCCAGTTGCCAACAGCGTATCAGATAGGATGACGCGATGTCAATGCACGCGTTGGTCACCGGAAGCTCGGGCTTCCTGGGACGTCGTTTTGTCGAGGAGCTGAAGGCCAACGGGTACGATGTAGCCGCTTGCGACATAGCCGATCGACCGTCCTGGGACGCGCTGGACCTGTTTCGGACCGACCAGTACAAATACGATCTGGCAATTCACTGCGCGGCGGTCAGTCCGTGGCGGCTAGCCATCGACGGATGCCCGCTGCAGGTTGGGGCCAGCAACCTGGAGCTGGACGCGGCCTATTTTAGCTGGGCTGCTCGGGCCGAGCCGGAGCACCTCGTTTACATCAGCAGCAGCGCGGCTTATCCGGTATCGCTGCAAACCGGGCCGGGCTCGATCCCGCTGCGCGAAGACCAGATCGATCTGTCGGTCGATACGATCGGGTTGCCGGACGCTTCTTACGGCTGGACCAAGATCACCGGCGAGATGCTGGCGGGGCATTACCGGGCGGCGGGTGGCCGAGTTACGGTCGTCCGGCCATTTAGCGGCTACGGCGAATATCAGTCCAGCTATTTCCCGTTCGGAGCGTTCCGTGATCGGGCGTTGCGCCGGGTCAACCCGTTCGAGGTTTGGGGCAGCGGCCAGCAGGTGCGCGACTTCATCCACGTAGACGACGTGGTTAGGGGAACGCTGGAGGCGGTGCGACAGCAGGTGGCTGGTCCGGTAAATCTGGCCACCGGTGTCGGTACGTCGCTTGTTGAGCTGGCCGAGATGTTCGCCAGCGAGGCCGAGTACCGGCCGGAGTTTTTGACCAAGCCCGATGCCCCGACCGGGGTGGCGCATCGCGTTGGCGACTCAGTATTGATGAGATCATTTTATCGGCCCAGGGTGAGCATTGAGCAAGGGGTGGCGCGCGCCGTCCGGACGGGGGTAATCAATGCCGTTGGGTGACAACTACGCCACACTGCTGGACCTTAAGAGCAGGCTTGGTATCGGCCAGTCGGACACACGGGACGATGGTCGCTGCAGCGCTGCTCTGGCCACCGCTTCACGTGGTATTGAGAACTGCTGCAACCGCCAGTTTAACGATGCCGGATCGGCCAGCGCCCGTATCTACCGTCCGGACGATTGGTACATGTCCGAGGTTGACGACTTTCACACTCAGGTTGGTCTGGTGGTAAAGACCGACGAGGCGGATGACGGTGCGTACGAGGTTACCTGGGACACCAGCGATTTCCAAGCTGAGCCGCTGAACGGGGTGGTCAGCGGCACCCCCGGCTGGCCGTATTTCCGGTTGGTGGCTACCGAGAGCCGATATTTCAGCTACCTAGCGCGCCACCCCTGTTTGCAGGTTACCGCCAGGTGGGGCTGGGCAACGGTACCAGACCCGGTAAAGGAAGCTACGCTGATTGTCGCGGAGGAGACTTTTAAGCTGAAAGACGCCCCGTTCGGCGTGGCTGGGTTTGGCGAATTTGGCGCGGTCCGGGTTAAGCAAAATCCATTGGCCTGGGGGATGGTGGCCCCCTACCGCCGCGATCCGGTATTGGTGGGCTGATGCGGCTTACTGTTATCGACGCCAATGACGTCGATTACCTGAGTAGGGGCGATCAGTTTCGGGCCAGCGTTTGCGACTGGCTGATGGCGCATGGGATCGATCATCTGATCACGCATCGGGTCGAGCTTCATCTGATCGATACGTTGTTCATGCGGGTGTTTCAGTACGACACCGACCAAAGAGGCCGAGTGCGTTGGGATCGCGGGACGGACACGGTGGCGCGCCGCGCGCCGATTGACGTATTGGTTCGGTCTGATCCTCCGTTTGACTATCGGGAGGTAGCGTGACTGCGCCAACCGTTCAGGCGATAATGGAGGCGGTACAGGACCGGTTGGAGACTGTGGTTGGCCTAAGGTCCGATCCGTTCCTGCCCGATCAAGTAAACCCTCCGCACGCCGTTGTCAGTGTGCCGCCCATTGAAAATTACCGGACTACGTTCCGACGAGGCAGGTTCGAGCTCAGGTTCTCGGTCTATGTGCTGGTGTCGGCCACATTGGACCGGATCGGGCAGATGGCGATGGCGTCTTATGCCGATGTGACCGGAGACAATTCGATCCCCCTGGCGATTGAAGGTGACCGCACTTTGGGGGGTGTGGTCGATGACTGCGTGGTTGTGGCGTTTCGGCCGATGACCCAGGAAGAGGTCGGGCAGATCAGCTATTACGGTGGGGTGTTTGACCTGCTGGTGATAGCCCGAGGCCAATGAGGGGGGGATACTTAGCATGAAGGAATACAAAATCGTCGGGCCATGCAGTGTGGCGGGCGTGGCGCCCGGGGACACGGTCTCGGAGGGCACACTGTTGGATTGGCACGCCAACATCGAGGCACTCATGGGCGTCCACCTAGAAGAGCTTACCGTTGCTGATACCAAAGCCAAGGGGGCCAAGGGTAAGGACAAGGGGGGTGTGGCCGAATGAGCACGTTTGTTCTTACTGACGTAACCACCTGGATCGGCGGGTACGATTTTACCTGCGACTCCAGCTCGGCTAGCCTGCAGGTAAAGGTAGACGACCAGGAGACCACCACTTTTTGTACCAATGGGTGGAAATCTCGGGTCGGCGGTCTGCGTGAAGTTAGCTGCGATCTCGATGGGTTCTGGCAGGCCGGTACTGGCCAGGTGGACCCTGAGATGTTCTCCACCATCGGGAACAGTAACGAGCCAGTGACGCAATCGCCTACGGGCAGCGTGGCTGGCAGTCCCGCGTTCATGTATCTGGGCGGAAAGTTCAGTTACGAGATCTTCGGGGACCTGGGCGATATCGCCCCATTCAGCGTTTCAGTGATGAGCACCGATGGTATCGGCGTGGTGCGCGGACAGATTGCCAAATCCAAGGGTAATGTGTCGGCTACCGGCGTGTTGGGTTCGGGTCTGACCGGTCTGTCCACCAACAGCCAGGTGGGCACTGGTCAATACCTGTACGCCACGCTGCACGTGTTCAGCGCGGGTACCACAGTAACGGTTCAGCTCCAGTCAGACGACAATGCTGGGTTCTCGTCACCGACTACGCGCGCCACGCTCGGTCCGGTTACGACCACCGGCGGGACCTGGATGACCCGGGTGGCGGGACCGATCACCGACACCTACTACCGATTCAATGTGTCCGCCATCACCGGCACATTCAGCGTCGCTGGCGCCATCGCCATCGCTTAAGGCAGAGAGGGAATAGATGGCTACGTTCACCCTGACTGACGCCACCGTTACCGTAAACTCGGTGGACCTGTCGGACTGGATCACCTCGGTCACTCTTCAGATCAAGGTCGATGACCAGGAGGACACGGCGATGGGCGACACCTACCGGTCGCGTATCGGCGGTCTCAAGGAATGGTCGATGGATATCGACTTCAACGCTGACTTTGCTGCTAGTGCGGTTGACCAAACCGTCTGGCCGCTGCTTGGCACTGTTACTGCGGTGACCGTTAAGGCCACCAGTGCGTCAAACAGCTCAACTAACCCGCAGTATAGCGGGTCGGTGCTGGTAGCCGAGTACAGCCCTATCGATGGCGATGTGGGCGACCTGGCCACCACTTCGGTCAGCTGGCCGGGTACCGGCACGCTATCGCGCGCCACCTCCTAGTAGACTGGGGAGCTGCTTGCCATGGCCAACCGACGGTCGATCGAGTTTCGAGTAACCGGGACTAGTCAGCTGACCGAATTGCGTCGAGCGCTAAGTCGAGAGGCCGATGGCAAGCAGCGCGTCAGGCAGCTAAACAAGGAGCTAAAAGACGCAGCTAAACCCATCGTCCCGCTGGTGCGGGCCAATATCATGGCCCTGCCATCAAAGAACCAAAGTCGGATTCTTGGACACAAACCCCTGAGGAAACGTCTTAGCCGGGCTGTAACGGTTCAGGTCAGGTACGGATCGCGCGCGGGCGTGTTCGTGTTCATGAATCCGCGCAAAATGCCAGACGGCGAGAAAGCGTTGCCTGCGTATTTTGAGCGAAAGACCGGTCAGCCGCTGCTGCGGCACCCTGTGTTCGGCAACCGACAGGCCTGGGTTACCCAGCTAACCCCCCAAGAGGGGTACTTCACCAGGTCGTTGGGCGGGATCGAGCAGCGCGTAACTCGTAAGATCGAGCAGATCATCGACGATACCAAACGCAGGGTAGAATCTGGGTGAATGGGCAGGGGAGCTTGGGTTCGTCGGAAAGAGGGTCGAATCGGGGTGACCCGTATCGGGGTGATTGGGGTTGTCGGGTAGACTCGGGCTCGGGGCGACTACAGGCTGGGTTGGGTCGTCGGGTGTGCGCAGGACTGAGGTCGGCCGGGTCGGATTTTGGATCGTCGGGAATGGCTGTGGATAGGCGCGTAATGACTCGTCGACTGAGCGGGGGGTAGGGCTGGACGGCAGGGTGGCGCGCTCACGGGGCGATTGGGATTGTCGGGCTTGTAGGGGGATCGGTGCGAGTGAGGGTAGTCGCTGAGGGAGAGGAGCGAACCGAGCGCGATGCGGGACTGGTCTGCGATAGGTGTGTCCCGTCGTCGTTGGGGAGGGATTGGGCGAGCTGGGTTGGGTCGTCGGGACGAGAGTGGCGAGGGCAGAGTTAGATTGGTCCGGTTTGTCGGCTTGGATCGGGTTAGCTAAACCGGTCAGACATGGTTCGTCGGACATGTCGATGATGGGGTGAATCGGTCCAGGGTCACGAGGGCATGTCGGAGGGGATTGGGCTTGCCGGTTGGTACGGGTGGTCGGATTGGGCCCGCGTAAGCTAGTGGCACGGTATGTCGGATGGATGGGGGGGTCCGTGGATGACACGGATTGTCGGATAGGGCAGGGCACGGTAGCGATCTTGTAGCCGGGGGGACATGTCGGTATGGGTTTGTCGCGGTCCGTGAGTGGCACGGTCTGTCGGGTAGGGGACGACCCGTGGCCGGAAGGGCATGTCGGGGAGTAGGGGCGGCTGTCACGGTCTGACGTGGAACGGTTTGTCAGAGAGCGCGCGCTAGGGGCAGGTGGCCAGCCTAGCACCTACTGTGTCTCGGTGTCAATATAGATAGTTCCAAAGGGAAGAACAGGCAGGGGAAGAACAAAATGGTACAGCAGGTCAAGGGCAGGGATGACTCCAACCCGTTCGACTTCAACCTGGATGCGTTCAAGTCTGAAGTTGATCTGTCGGAGTTCGTGTTTCACTGGAGCGGCAAGCGCTGGACGATGACGCACGCCCAGGCGCTGGACAGCTGGGGCCTGATCGCGGCGTCGGCTGGCCGTGAGCTGGACATGATCGCTGGCATGTTTAAGGTGGCCATGGGCGGCGTCCAGTACACCGAGTTCATCCGGGTTCCGCTCCCGCAATACAAGTTGTTGGCGTTGTTCGACGCCTACATGGACTACTGCGGCGTGGACCCGGGGGAATTGCAGGCCTCTACCGACTCCTGATCGAATACGGAGCCGCGATAGAGGCAGACATCCCACGGTATTACCCAGGCAGACGGCTGAAGGACCTGTGGCATCCCGATCCGTGGCAGCGGGTCAGCCATCGCGAGATGATCAACTGGATCCGGCATTTGCCGCCTGGGTGTGCGATGGACCGGGCCCAGCGAGGCGAGGCAGCCGATTGGTCGCTGGACTCGCACCTGTTGCGAGCCGTGGCCAACACTTTGGTAGCTGCCAACTTCCAACGAGCCAGTAAGAAACCACCCAAGGACGCGATGATTCCGGCTCCCGTCGACCGGTTGACGGCCAGGCTCCGGCGTGAGCAGGCGGAAGAGCGCAGGCAGCGGCAGGAGGCAGGTGGCGCGCCTGCTGACGACAAGGGTTGGGACGATTTGAACCGAATGTTCGACCAACAGGGAGGCAGATCAGCAGATGGCTAGGGTCATTGCAATTAGCCTGCTGGCTACCGACCGAATGTCGCGCACATTCGATCGGGCCTCCGGTTCGGTTAGGCGGTTCGAAAAGAGCCTGGAGTCGATCGAGAAGGTCGGCAAATTTACGTCGTTGGCTATCGGTGCGGCTAGTGCGGTGGCACTCACCAAGGCGCTGGTTCCGCTAGCGGCGGCTACTACGGCGTTGCCTAGCGCACTGCTGTCGGTTAAGGCGGCAACGGTCACGCTAAAGGTCGGGCTGTATGGCGTAGGCGACGCCATGAAGCAGGTGGCCAGCGGCGACGCTAAGAAACTGGACGAAGCCCTAAAGAAGCTGTCGCCCAACGCCAGGGCGTTCGTCAAGGAGACGGCCAGCCTCAATAAGGAATGGACCAAGGTTCGGCGTCAGGTCCAGGACTCGATGTTTGTGGGGTTGGACAAGCAGCTTCGAGGCGTGGCCAAGAATCTGCTCCCCACGGTTAGTCTGGGCATGAAGAGTGTGGCCACCGACATCAACCGCATGGGGGTTGAGGCCGCCAAGGTCATGCAAACCCAGTGGTTCAAGGGTCGTGTAGCCACGGTCTTTAAGAATGCTGGTGACGCGACGCACATCTTGACCGGAGCGATCCGGCCGCTGCTGGACGTTGTGACGCGTCTGGCTGAGATCGGTGCACCGTTGGTCAATCAGTTCTTGCGCTGGGCGGTGGCGGGCCTAAAAACCGCCCAGGTATGGCTCAAGAACGCTGACAACATGGACCGTATGAAGGTCATGGCCAACGATTCGATCGGTGTCTTTGGTCAGCTGGGCCGAATCGGCAAGAACCTGGTCACCACCCTGGTCAATCTGACCGGGGCCAGCGACTCGTTCCTGGGCTCCAACGGCGACATGTTGACGGTGCTGGAGCAGCTAACCACCAAGATGGCCAACTGGTCCAAATCGTCCGAGGGCCAGCGGCAGGCGTCCGAGACATTCAAGCTGCTCGGCGACACGATGCGGGCAATGCTGCCAATCCTGACCACGCTGGGTGGCATCATCGCCATGGTGGCCAAGGTGCTGACCAATCTGCCGGGACCGGTTCGGCAGGTGGTGGTACAAACGCTGGCCTGGTCGGTCGTGGTTGGTCTGCTCGGGTCCAAGCTTAAGATGTTGTCGATGGCCGGTGGCGGGCTGAAGATCCTGGCCGGTGGGTTCAAGGGCGTTTGGGCGTCCATGAAGTTCATGGTCGCCGCTCCTGGTCAGATCCGGATGTTTATCGGCGGGTTCCGCAACGTTAACTCGGCCATGTATTCGGGGGCCAGTCGCGCCACCACGTTCGGTGCCAGCGTCCGGCTGCTGGGCATGAAAATTAAAGAGCTGGCGCTATCGGGCGTGGGTGCGGTCAGGAATGCTTTGCTGCTGTCCAAGGCCTGGGCAGCGGCGCGTATTGAGGCACTGAAGACCGCCGCCGCTACGGCCAAGCAGAAAGCGGCGGCGGCTGGCAACTGGCTGATGAGCCAGGTGGCGGCGCTGAAATCGCTAGTGGTGGCGCAGGCCCAGGCGGCTCGGGCCGCGATCGCCAGTGCGGTGGCCTCGGCCAGGCAGAAGGTAGCGGTTATCGCTACGGCGGTCGCGCAGAAGGCTGCAGCCGTGGGGGCCAGGCTGTGGGCGGCGGCACAATGGGTGCTAAACGCAGCTCTATCGGCCAACCCTATTGGCCTGGTGGTCATTGCGATCGTGGCGCTGGTGGCCGGTATCGTGCTGGCCTATAACAAGTTCAGCTGGTTCCGAGCGGCGGTGAACGCTATCTGGAACTGGTTGAAGAGCGCGGTCGTGACTACGATCAACTTCATCCGGGACCATTGGCAGCTAATCGTAGCGATCCTGCTGGGACCGCTAGGCATCGCATTCGCCGTGGTAACGCGTTACTGGACCCAGATCAAGAACTTCATCATGGGCGCAGTAAACGCGGTGATCAACTTTATCCGGGATCACTGGAAGCTGATCGTCACCATCATCGGCGGGCCACTTGGTGCCGTGGTCGTACTGATCATCTCCAACTGGAACCGGATCAAATCGGCCATCTCGGCCGCGATGAACTTTATCACCGGTTTCTTGCGGACCTCGTGGAACACGGCCAAGGCCGTGGTCAGCTCGGTGATGAACGCCATCTGGTCGGTGGTGAATAACGCCTGGAACCGGGTTAAATCCACCACGTCTAACGTGATGAACGGTGTCCGGTCGGTAATCTCTTCCGTACTCGGCCACATCAAGAGCGCGTTCAGTGGGGCGGTCAGCTCGATCGCCACGATCTGGTCCCGACTGCAGGAAGCGGCACGCAAGCCGGTTAACTTCGTGATCGGCATCTACAACAACGGCATCCGGCCGCTGGTACGTAACCTGTCCAAGATGGTGGGTCATGAGGTCGACCCGGGTGGCGTCAAGACGTTTGCCAAGGGCGGCATCATGCCGGGGTATGCGCCCGGTAAGGACAGCCTGCTGGCAGCGGTCAGTCCAGGCGAGTCCATTTTCCGGCCAGAGTTCACTCGGGCTGTTGGTCCGGGTTGGGTCACCCAAGCCAACGCGTTGGCCAGGCGCGGTGGCCCGTCCGCTGTCCGGGATTGGCTGGTCGGTGGCGGGAAGCTGGGCGGCGAGGGCATCGGGTTCGCCAATGGCGGCGTAGTCCGGGGCTTTGCTGGACACTTCGATATCGGCGGTGTGGTCGGCGGCCTGATGAAGGGTCTCAAGAACTTCTCCATCCTGGATCCGCTGAAGGCATTCCGTAGCGCACTGGATAAGATTACCGGCGGCAAGGTTCCTGGCGCGGGTATGATCCGGGACCAGGTGGCGGGCCTGCCCAAGTGGATCAACGACAAGGTCTGGGGCTGGATCAAGTCCAAGATTTCGTCGTTCGGCATCATCGGCGGCAAGGGCTATGCCAACGCACTGAACTGGGCTAAGAGCCAGTCCGGCAAGCCTTACGTCTGGGGCGGCGTCGGTCCGGGCGGCTACGACTGCTCTGGTTTCATGTCAGCGATCACCAACGTGATCCATGGCAAGAGCCCCTACAGCCGACTGTTTTCTACGCACAGCTTCACCGGTGGCAGGTCCGGTCCGTCCGGGTTCCTTCGCAACGCGATCTCGCCGTTCCAGGTGGGAGTCACCAACGCTGGTGTTGGCCACATGGCTGGAACGTTGAACGGCGTTAATGTCGAATCCAACGGATCTCAGGGTGTGCACTACGGGTCTGGTGCCCGAGGCGCTAAAGACGGTCTGTTCTCGATGCGTTATGGTCTGCACGCCGACACTGGGTCGCTCACCTTGGCACGGGGTTGGAACCCAGTGTTCAATGGAACCGGAGGGACTGAATACTTGGCCACGCCTGAGATGGCAGGTGGTGGCAGCACCTACAATATCAATGTCGTGGTCGATCCCGCATCTGGGGCGCACCCGGCCGATGTTGGTGAGGCCATCGTCAAGCGTATCAAGGACTACGAGCGGGCACGCGGCAAGAGCTGGAGGAGCTAGATGACTGTCGATGTCCTGCGCTGGTCCTGTCTAACCAGTGTGGCCAAATATCGGGACGGCTGGAATCGTCCCTATGACGTTCTGACCATCCCCGGGAACCTGTTGATGTATGGCGGGGCGTCGTTGATTTGGCAATGCCTGATCGGCAACGGCACCAGCACAGCAGGGCAGGCGCTGACCTACGCCAATGCGTCCAATGCCTATCTTGGGGTGGGCGATAGCGCTACCGCAGCGGCAGCCAGCCAATCCGACTTGCAAGCGGCCACCAACAAGCTACGTCGAGGCATGAACGCTACCTTCCCAGCGCACACCGATGGGTTGGCCAGTGGTAACGCGTCGATCCAGTTCCAGGCCACCTACGGGTCGGCCGACGCCAACTTCGCCTGGGCGGAGTGGGGTCTGTTCACCGCCAGCAGTGGTGGCCGGATGCTTAACCGCAAGGTGGAGGCCTTGGGGACCAAGAGTGCGGGCAACGTCTGGGTACTGACCGTTACGCTTAGTTTGGCATAACAGAAGCGGTGGCGCGCCACCCTCTTCCGCCGTGGTCAACAGACGGCGCGCCACCGATTCCGGCTCAACGGAACAAACCCTGCCGCTACGGGCCTAGTCTATCGGGACGTATGTCCTGGTGTCAATTAGAGAGGAGGCGCGCCACCTGTGGCCACCGCCACCATCTTGCTGCCGATCACGGCGGCCATTACCGGCGACGGGACCAGCGGCAACGAAGGTCCGGCGCTCATGCGGGTCAAATCGTCGGCCTCTGCCCCGTCACCGCATTTCCTTCAGGCCTCGTTCGACGCCAGCACGATTGAGCGCATTATGTGGTCTTTCCGCATGCCAGCTGATTATAATAACACACCGGTGCTTAAGGTTCAGTTCAAGATGACCTCGGCCACCACCGGCAACGTGGTCATCGGCGGGCGGGTGGCAGCCTATACCGCCGGTGTGGACTCGACCGACGCCGATGCCAAGGCGTTTGCCGCCGTGAATACTGCGACGGTAGCTGTCCCGGCCACCACAGCCGGAAAGATTGGCGAGGGTAGCATCTCGCTGACCACCAACGATTCAGTTGCGGCGAACGACTGGGTAGTCATTTACTTGTCCAGGGAGGCGAGCAACGGATCCGACACCGCCACCGGCGATTGTGAGGTTGTTGCAGTGTCGCTGGAGTACCAGACCAACTAACGAGTTGAGGGGGAGCGGTGGCGCGAGTATTTGGCGCAAGCGACTCGCTGCGCTGCGCCATCGGCGCGTTGTGGACGCGTACGCTGGGCAACACCACATACGCCGTGGTGATGAACGTGTTCACCGACAGCGTGTGGCGAACCCCCATCGCGTTGCACAGTTCGGGCGGTACGGCGGCCGGTTACATCCAACTAAACCCGAGCAACAAGGTAGTGTTTGGTCATGCGTCGGGATCTGCGGCCAGCACGTTCACCGTAACCGGCGCTGATGGTTGGGTTCTGATCGCTTGTAGCAAGGCCAGCGGCACAGCCACCCCGCGCATGCACAAATACGTGTTCAGCACGGGGGCATGGACCCATCAGGACGGTGATGCGTCCATCTCCGATGGCGCCTCGGCCGGTGCGGGTGGAACTGTTAGGTTTGGCGATTGGCAGGGTGGGGACCGGCTGCAGGGCCGGATTCACGTTGCTGGTGTTTTTGGCGGAGTGCTGGCCGACGCCCAGGTGGAGAACCTGGCGGCCGGTTTGTCGCCCTGGATCGGCTATGCTGCGATGTCGGTCTGGCCGTTCGACCAGCAGGATCAGGCTACCCAGAAAGTCCGCGACCTGTGCGGTACCTCGCACGAGGCCACCCGGTCCGGCACTTCGGTTTCGAATCTGTCCGATTGGGGCTGGACCTACGGTGGGTCGCCTATTGCCGTCACCTCGACGGCGGTATCCACCGATAAACCGGTAACTGACTCCGGCACGCTGTCCGACAGCTCTGCGCTGACCGTGGCGACCGTGTTGGATGTGTCCGATAGTGGCACGACCAGCGAGCACGCGTCGGTGGCTACCACCCAGGCCGGGCCACGGCTTCCCTCGCTATTCATCGAAGCCGGGTTTGGTGGAGACAGTGCCGATACCTCCACTTATATGCATCTGGATGACCCGACACGGGGGGTCCTGGACACTGCCACGTTGGCGCCAGATTTCATCTGGAGCGACATCACCCAGTACGTTAGCTCAGGTTCGCTCAGGCGCGGAAGCAACCGAGCAGACGGCCCCATTCTTAAATACGAGACTGGCACCTGCTCGCTGACTCTGCGCAACGAAGACCGCAGGTTCGATCCGACCAATCTGGAAGGGCCGTACGTCAGTTACACGGTGGCTTCCGGTAGTAACACGGTAGTAAACTCTAACACCGGGTTCGAGAACAACACGACCGCTGGTTGGACGGCGGCAGGTGGCGCGCTGACCGCCGATACAGCCCAGTTCCATTCGGGGTCGTACTCGGGGAAGCTGGTGCCAGACGGGGTGACGTTCCGTCCGACGATCACCACCGATCAATACTCGGTTGACGCGGACCAGTGGTACCGAATCAGCATCTGGGCGCGTTGCGCTGCCACCTGGGGCATTCACCTCTGCATATACGGGTACGACGCCGACACTGATCAAGTGATGATCAGCACCTCCGGCACGACTACGCTGGCGGCGGGCGTATGGACCAACGTGATCTATACCGCTAAGATGCCGTCTGACGCGGTTACCGGATCGGCGCAGGTGGTGATGGAGGGCACCCCGGCCGGTGCGACCATCCTGTGGACAGACGATGCCGAGTTCTCGTTGATGCCAGAGGCGCCCGGTACCCAAGTTCGGCCGATGACGGCCATTCGGGTACGGGCTGGCTGGGCGGAACCCGATCCCGGTATCGCCGTTCAGGATGTGGGCACCCTGCCCAGCGATGACAGCTCGCTGATCTACTACCTGGGCAGCCCAGGCGTAGCAATGAACGCCAATCCGTCGTTCGACACGAACACCACCGGCTGGACCGGGCTCAACGCCAGCATCAGCCGGGACACCGGGACGGTCTATCCGGAGCAGGTGGCCAGCCTAAAGATCACGCCGAACGGATCGTCGGCCAGCGGTGGCGCGGTTACCGACCACACGGCGGTGGGAACGGTGGCGCCGGGTCACACCTATCGAGCCTATATCTGGGCATATTCCCCCGCCGGATGGTCTGATCTGCGCACCGCCGTGTCCTGGTACGACAGTTCCGACTCGCTAATCCAGACCGATACCGGAACCCAGGTAACGGTGGCTGCTGCCACCTGGACGCAGCTGTCAGACGACTATGTGGCTCCGCCCAACGCGTCACGAATCCGTCTTCAGGCCTACCACGGTGGCACGCCTGCGGGCACCGACGTTTGGTACATCTGGAACGCGACGGTGGCGCTGGTTGATTCTCCTGTGTTTCTGCCGATCGTGCTGGACGATTGGGTTGCGCACTATGACAACTCGAACAGCCGGTACGACACCGTTCCTCGACGGGTTACGGGGGTGACCAGCCTGGGTAATGGTTATTACCAGATTGCGCTTAGTCAGCCGTTGTCCCAGACGGCAGCGGCCGGGGACTATCTGCGCGGCATCGATCTGGTCTACGATCTGTTTCTGGGATTCGCCGATAATTGGGACATCAACTGGGATGGGCCCAACTGGAGCGAGGTCCAGGTAAACGCTAGTGACCAGTTCAAAGTGCTGAATAACGTAGGTATGGCCGAGGTAGGAGCGATTGGGAACGGCGATACGGTTAGCGACCGGCTTAACCGTATTCTGGACACACTGGGCTGGTCGCAAGTCAGCCGGGCGATCAACGACACCGATACCACGGTGCTGCAGGACACCACCTACGGCACTGACGCGCTAAGTGAGCTCCAACTGGCCGCAGACTCTGGTCTGGGCGAGTTGTACATCGATGGTGCTGGTCGGATCTTTTACCGGGGGTTGGGATCGTCGTTGATCGAGGCGCGTAGCGCGCACAGCCAAGCAACTTTTGGCGATGGTGGCGGAGACGAGCTGCCCTATACCAACGTAGAAATCAGCTACGACGACGCCCAATTGGTCAATGATGCTACTATCAGCAGGGCCAACGGGACTCCACAGAACGCGTTTGACTCTAGCAGCATCCAGCGTTATTTGCGCCACACGTTTGAGCGGACCGACCTGCAGATGCAAAGCGACACCATCGCGCTGACATTTGCGCAATGGCTGGTTGCCCAGCGCAAAGAGCCCGAGCTTAGGTTCGATGCGCTGACCATCTTCCCGCTGTCGGACGACACACTGTTGTTCCCGCAGGCGCTGGGACGGGAGATTGGCGACCGGATCACCGTGTTGCGCAGGCCTCCCGGAGGGGGTACTGTGATCAGTCGAGACGAGTATATTCGGGGCATCGCCCACGACTTCACCCCGGGATCCTGGGTGACCACATGGACCCTGCAATCGGCACAGGATCTTAGTCTGCTTACACTGGACGACGCTGATCTAGGCGCGCTGGATAACGACAACGCCCTGGGGTACTGATTCAGGGAAGAGTAGAAAGAACATAGCCTGTGGGAACAGCACCAGCTCCGCGTACTTGGTCGGTGGGCGAGGTCGTAACGGCCAGCCTGATGAACACCGAAGTCCGCGATGCCATCTATTTTATGACTCACCAGCCGTTTGCCGAGGTACGACACAACGCCAACCAATCCATCACCAACAACGTGGACACGGCGTTGAACTTCGCCACCGAGTTGTGGGACACCGACGGCATGCACGACACGGTGACCAACAACACCCGCATCACCTCGAACACCAGCGGGATCTACTTGGTCTGCGCGTTCGGGGCATTTGCCGGGAATGCCACAGGAAAACGCGATATCTTCCTCAAGCGCAGTGACGGCGTGGTCTACGGCCGAGATGGCATGATGCCCAACTCGACGGCCAACGCGTATCTGTCCACATTTGCTTTCGTGCCGTTGCCCGCTGGGTTCTACGTCGAGGGATGCGTGTATCAGAACAGCGGTGGCGCGCTCAACATCGACAACTCCCTGGGCGGTGGCCAGTACATGATGGCTATGTGGATGCGCAAGCACGAATAAAGGGGGGAAGACCAAATGGCCTACATCAATGTAGACACCAGTACCTCATTCACTCCGGTCAGTGTGTCAATTACCGACCGGTTCACTGGTGGGGACGGCACGGCGATCAAGTTCAATCGGGCGGTATCGGATTCGGCCAACCATTGGGGCGGCACGTCTGCGCCCGATGTCGTATGTAAGGGCGGATCGGCCGGGTATCTGGCCCAGGGTGTGGTGGCTTGCCGGTTCGAGGACTTCAGTAGCGGCACCGAGCTGCAGTTCTGGCAGATCGAGTATGACCAGTCTGGGGATATCGTCGAGGTCGGATACCATGAGGAGTGGTATGCCCCGACCGAACACGACGACCTTAGCCGCAGCGACCCGAACCACGACGTATCGGTCTGTCACAAACGGTTCCCCGTGTTCGCCTACGTAAATCCTGGTCACGAACTGGGGTTCCGAGCGACCCAGTACCATGATTCCGTGGAGGGATGGCGAATCGGCGTAATAGCTAAAGCACAATGCGCACTGCAAATCGTCCCCAAGTAACCCTACCGTCTAGCCCCAGGCAGAGAGGTGACCGTTTGTGGAGTCCATCAACCGTCGTGGCGATGATTCGGGACCTGGTGCTGTTGGGCGTGGGTTCGTTTGGTATCTTGTACCAGCAGCTAAACGGCCAGGTGAACGTACCGCTACTGGCGTTGTATACAGCAATGGTCGGCATCCCAGGAGCAGCGCGAGTGGTGCAACTGGCGCTGCGACCAGAACTTACCGATCCGTCATCGTCGCAATCTCAGCAGCCCTCACAGCCTGGGGCATCTGGGTCCTGATCATGGCGATGATGAAATGAAGGCGGGCATCTCGCCACCCCCGCTTCCGCCCCGACAGGCGCTTATCATCTCGATAGCGGTGATCGTGCTCAGTGTGCTATTGATGTTGGGGTTTAGTATCGTGTACTCGGGCTACCAGCAGCGCCAATCGGATAAGCGCTGGTGTGATCTGTTCGAGACTCTCGATAACCCCGTGCCCGATACCATTCGAGATCCGGCCCAGAAGGCCAGGTCTATTCGCGCTCAGCAGCAGTTTCACAAACTACGGGTGGACCTGGGATGCCTGAAGAAGTAGGTCAGCCGGAGGACATCGGCCATCTGGCAACTGTAGATGTCGACCCGCGCGCGCATCACGCTACCGAGCTAGACGAAGAGAAAGTGCTGGCCGGGTTGTTCGGCCCGCACGACCCGAACGGGTTCTATCGGGGAGCGGCGAAGTGAGCGGCGTTACCTCGATGCTGAACTCGGCCCGTGCGAGCATCGGCACTAGTGGACGCCCCAACGACATCACCCGAGAGTATTCGACCAACCATGGCAGCCTGTATCTGCGCGAACCGTGGTGCGACATGTCGGTAACCTATTGGGCGCGTCACTCTGGCAACGCGGCAGCCGTGCTACCTGCCGGAGACCGGGCCTATACGGTGTGGCACGCACAGGATTTTCAGCGCGCAGGCAGGTGGCACGTCGGAACCGAGTCGGAAATAAACTCGGCCAAACCCGGCGACATCGTGTTTTTCGACTGGGGCGCCACCAACAACGTTGGGGCCATCGATCACGTTGGTATAGTGGAGACCGCGCTGGGCGATGGCCGTGTTCAAACTATCGAGGGGAACACGGGCGACGCGGTGGCGCGCCGAGTGCGCAGTTACAGCGTGATCGCTGGCTACGGGCGTCCGGCCTACAGCGGTGGCGCGTCATCGAGCGGTTGGACGGAGAACATGGTGGGCAAACTGCCGACGATCGCCAAGGGTGCCAAGGGGACCAACGAGGCGGTTCAGACGGCTCGTGGACTGCTGCTGGCACGCAGCCATCCGGAGATCGGCACGGTCATGGATCGCGATTTTGATACCACCATGGACAAGGCCGTTCGTTCGGTGCAGGCCTGGGGCAAGGTAGCGGTCGATGGCGTCATCGGTCCCGATACTTGGGGCGTGCTGCTCCGGGTGCATTAGAAAGGTCGCGTATGATCGAGTCCCTGATTCGAACGGTGATTCCGTTCCTGGTCAGTGTGGTGATCGGCCAGGCTGCTAGATTCGGGCTTGGCCTGGACCCGGGTACGACCACCCAGGCCGTTACCGGCGTCGTGTTCGTCGTGTATTATGCGCTGGCCAGATGGCTGGAGGAGAACGGGCACGGGCAGGTGGCGCGCCTCATGCTGTCTCTAGGGGCCACCGGTAAGTCTCCGTCGTACCAGGAGCAGCCTGCCCCCACCGACACCAGGCCCATGCCTATGTGACATTTACCAGAACCCCCCACACGCCGGTGCCCCACCGGTCTTGGCTGCTCCTCTTCCCTGGCGGCCGGACCGGTGGGGCACCTCGCTGTATTCAGGTAGTCTTACCGGGGGGCCTGCAGACGCAGATCACTCGTCCGCAGTTGTCGCACATCAGATCGCTGCCAGAGCGTCGGTGGCGGTGACCCTCAGCACCTCGCGAACGGGATTGGTGTCCCATGCGATCGCCAACGAATGCTCCAGATACCGCTCCATGTCCCGTTCGCTGGCCCGGACGTCGGCGACCACGGTCATCGTGACGACCATCCTCTTGGTCTCTGGCATCGGTTCCGTCCTCTCCCTGGGGGGATTGCTGGGGGCAGCGTATCACATTGGTTGTCCCCGTGGCAATCCCCCCACCCTACCTAAAGCTCGGCGGGGTCGTCGGTCACCCGCCATCGTCCTTGGAAGGCGGCGTGCTGCCGGTGGCGGGCTGGCCGGGTGCCTGCAGCCCTGGGCGCCAGCCGGGGCAACGCGGGTCGGGCACGACCACAGGTGGCGCGTCCCCGCTGTGGTGAGTGGCGGTGAAGATCAGGTAGCCGAACTCTCCGTCGCACTTGATCGAGACGTTGGGGTAGCCGTCGGCGTTGTTCACGATGCGCGGTGGCGTATAGTCCTTTTTGCCCGTGGTCACGTCGCCGTGTCCGCGATTGTCGTCACGCGATCCTGCGCCACTACCGCAAGCCGATAGCGCCAGGGCCACCGTCGCCGCACAGGCGATGACGGCGCCGGACAGCTGATTGGCGCGCTGGTTCATCGGACCTTCCTCGGGTTGATGGGTTTGGCCGGGGACACCGGCTTGATCGGCTTGATCGGTCGGATGCCAGGACGGCGGGCGGGGGAGGTGGCGCGCTGGGTCGGCTTGGCGGTCACAGTGCGGGTCGGGTGGTCGATGTCGATATCGACACCTCCGCCGTTTCCGCCGCCGTCATCGATCGGCGAACCTGACCGGCAGCCGGTGGCCAGGGCCACCGTTACGACCAGCGCGATAGCCGCGCTGGTGCCTAGTTTTCCTGTCACGAGGTTCTTCCCTTTTTCGGTTGGCGAGAACTCGGCTAGTCCATGTACTTGAACAGTGCGATCAGCACAGCGGCCACGCAGATCGCCACACCGATGATGGTAACGGCGCCTGGCCAATTGACGTGGTTGAGGTCTAGACCGGAGGAGGCTAGGGCGATCATGGGGTTCCTTTCCCGTGGAGTGGAGCCGAGCTGGGCGGGGCTGAGGGAGGGTAGTCAGTTGCCCCCGCGAACGCATTTGCCTACGCCATGTTTCTGCAGATCGCAGCTAGGGCAGACGTTTCGGCGTCCACACAAACCGCAGTTTACCAGGACGCTTCCGCAGGTTGAGCAGTTTCCGGGCACAGTGGCGCGCCACGCTCCTATCAGCTAGTTTATTTTCTTCCAGGGCTGGCAGCCCGACGATTCGAACGCCTTGTCGGTGGTCTTGATGGTAACGACGGTGGACCCGCCGATGTCGCTGTTGGCCAGGATCGCGTCCAGCTCGCCCGTGGTGTCCTTCAGCCGGGCCCAATAGCAGTTCCCGCCGGAATCGGCGGCCGGACCGTTCGTCTGGTAGCGTCCGGGCGCCATCTGGCCCTTGCTCGGTCCGACCAGGGTCACGCCCTCGCCGGATATCGTTCCGGCGGCCAGCGTGGTGGAGGCAACGGGCGGGTCGGTAGGCTCCGGCTTGACATCGGTGTTGCAGCCCGTGCCGGTGGCCAGCACTCCGGCCGCGACCAAGACGATCACGAATGCGCGCATGGTGAAATCTCCTTCTGTGTGGGTGCGTGCTGTCGTGGAGCTAGGACGCTGCTGGCCACTGTGTGGTTCCTCTCAGTCAAATACGCGATAGGGAATTATCACCACCGAGTAAGCTACCAGTCCTCGATGAACGACTTGGTCTCCAGCCGTCTGGCCCGGAACGCCAACCCCAATCGCTTTGCTCGCTTGCTCCCCCGCAGTTCCTTCAGCATCGATGGCACGCGCCAGCCGTAGGCGGTCTCGGTCACGTAGTCCCAATAATCCATCTGGTCCGGCTGGTCGGGGCTATGAGACTCGATCCGCCAGACGTTTTTTACCCGCCGATCCGGATCGGGCCTGGACATACGTTCTCCTAGTGACGGGTAAAGTCTTGCCGGTATCCTTTGGCGTCCAGATACTCGCGCAGATCAGCTCCCTTACGACCAGCCAGGCAGGGCTCGGTGTAATCGCACAGATAGCGGCAGGTCTGCGGGTCGGTGTGCCGAGGGCTGTCCACGCCCGCGCGCGACAACTCACGCTGCTGCTGATATCTGGCCTTGGCGGTCAGATAGGCTTCGACGGCGATCGTGTCCAGCTCGATGTCGGTGCGGTACATGGGTGTTCGCTGAAACCGCTCTTTTAGCGGTTGAACGATGCCGGGGTAGTAATCCTGGTCGGTGTTGCCGTCCCAGACCTTAGCCTCACCGACCAGCCGTTGCGAGCGTGCGGCGTCGTAGATCTGGCCGAACACCGTCTTACCCATCTTGCGCAGACCCCAGGTGTACAGCCCGAATTGGTCGTCCAGGTCCAGCTCTTTGCCCTTGGGCAGATTGCTGACGAACTTGTGGTCGACCACCCACAGCTGTTTGGCACCGGACTGCGTTAGTTTACCGACGATTAGGTCGATCTTCATCTTCAGTTTGAAACCGGATGGCCTGCCGGTTGGTGTCGGCAGCCTGCAGACCGCTTGGTGCTCCACCGCGACGACGCGCCACTCTTCGTCCAGACCATAGCAATTGTGGGTCAACAGTCCATCGGCAAAGTAGGTATGATCGTCGGCCACCTCCAGTGAATAAACCGGGCCGTCATAAGCCACGCGACGGACCTTCACCGGTTGCCACGCCTCTGACGTGTGCGGAGCGCGTATCTCGCCCCGGGGACCGGGGACTATGTCGCCCAACGACAACAATCGCATCCCATCCATCAGATTGCACGCCCTGATTGGCTTGGGCACGATCATCCAGCGTTCAGCAGCACCGCCCAGTTCCCATAGCGGGTATTTGATGTCTCTGCCGTACGCGTTCAGGCAGGCAACAGCCCGATGGACGTTGGGTCCCACCGCAGCCCAGAACTGGTCCGAAGGGAATGCGCCAGACCGAAACAGCTGGGTAGGGATGCCATATCGGTGTGCCGCAGTCATTTCTGCCAGCCACGCCGATTCCTTGGTGTCGTGGCCGTTTAGGACCCATACAGCGTCGGCCTTTTCCGTGCGTGCGCGGTGGACTGGGCCGAACAGGTGTCCCTTACTACCTGTTCGCCACTTAGCATGCCCTATCCGGAACTGATCTCCTTTCCGCATGAGATACACGGCCCAACGGGCGGGCTCTTCACCGATGATCGCCACGGCGATATGGTCTGCGGTGTACCGACTGCTATGCGACGCTGTTGCCGCCTCTATCAGGTTGCCTCGATAATGCCTAGTACCTACGCGAGTGACTGGTTTTCCGGATTTGGACACCCAACCCACACCTCGCTCATGCTTGGCCCAGCTAACTACGCGGTCGCCGGGCTTTACATCCTGTATGGGCACCTGTGTCCAAATAGCCGGTTGCCTACCTCCTCCCTGCCAGGTGGCCACAGTAACCATAGTGTTAGGAGGTTGGCAGGCCAGATGACCCGCATAGGCCCAGCGGATCAGGTCGGCCAGCTCTGGGCTGCGCGGCGCGATAACATCCTCGATCAACGCGCTTACCCGCTGGCGGCAGGCCTGGAGCGTCTCCTGCAACGACCCAGGGGAAGTCCACGGATATTGGGCCGTTTGGGCGGCGTCCTGGTGCTTCTTGATGGTGTTATAGTGCTCCTCCAGCACGGCATGCCAGGCTGTGCCTTTGGATGTGGGCGCCAGCGCGTCGTGTTCTTTGGTCCACCGCTCGACATAGCTGAGTTGGTGTTTGAGCGGACAATGACGGGCGGTTTGCAGTTCACTAAACGACACGATCCTGGCTTCGGTCACTAGCGTCCTCCCTTACGCGCGAACGCGTGATTATGGACTGATTCTATCGGGGGGGCCCTAGTCGGTGTGGCGAGGCAAGGTTTGCAGTCGACCAGTCGGTATGGAGACGGGGGGATCAGGCCTTGGGTCTAGACGGGTAGTCGAAGGGAGCGATTTGGGAAGGAGTTAGCGGGATAGTCGGATGAGGGTGGCTTTTTTATCGGATCGATCGGCTGTGTTCTGTCAGTAGGGATGCCGGTGCGGGGAATCGGTATGTCGGTTGATCGGGCTGGCGGGGGATCGGGCAAGGGTAGTCAGGAGAGGGTGGATGGCTGGGGGCAAGGGTAGTCGGCTGAGGATGGTACGACCGGGGCGAGGGTAGTCGGAGATGGGTCGACGAGGTACAGTAGCGATCTGATTTGTCGAGGTGGGAGGTAGCGATAGGCAGGGGCGGAAACGAAGTGGTGAGTCGGGTGGGTGGGGCGTATTGAGTCGGTTTGTCGGTGACGGGCCGCAGTTGGTGTGCGGGGGGTTGTCGGGCAGCGAGTGCGTAGGCGTCGGATCGCGGGGATACGTCAGTATGAGTGCGGATAGGATAGAAACGGTCTGTCGGACGTGGGGTAGCATCGGACGCGGTGAGTCGGGTTAGATCGGGAATGGGCTAGGGCCGGGTTGATTGGATGATGACAAGTCGGAAAAGGCGAAGGGAAGGCGAATCAGTGAGCTGGGTGGGGATGTCGGAACGGGGCAGCGACGGTAGTTTGGCTTGAACGGGACATGGCACGTCAGTCGCGAGGAGGGCCGGTGAGTCCCAGGGTAGGTTCGTCGGAATTGGGTGCGAAAGGGGCAGGTTCGTCGCTGGGGAGATTAGTCGGAGCGATCCGGGGGGGCAGATGGCGCGCCACCTGCTCCCCCGCACCGGACGGTCACGCAGTGGGAACCAGTTCCCAAGAGGTGATCGAGTACCGGCCGTATCCCTGCGATCGACTGGCGCCCAGCCCCTGCTCCTGGCCGGTCAGCCAGATCATGCCCCACTGCTCCCGGGTGAAATCGTGGTCGGTCTTGACTCGGAACTTGACGCTGGCCAGTTCCACGTACTCTTCGTACTGGATGCCCGATCCCCGGAAGGTGTGGACGAACCGCTGGGTGATGCCAGTGGGGTCGGTGACCGGTGCTCCGCTGTTGGGGTCTCGCAGCGGCAGCACGTCCTCAACGACCATGACGTGCTCGGCCAGGTAGGACAACAGACCCTTGTTGGTCTTGCCCCAGCCGCGCGCGCCGAGCTTGCCAGCCGCGACGGCCACGCTGGCAGCTTCCTTCAGAGCAGCCTTGAGCTGACGACCCTCGATGTACAGAGCCTTGGCGGCCTCCGGGTCGTCTTCCGGCATCCGCTTGAAGCCGTTCAGGTGCTTGAGCTGGTCGACGATCTTGGTGGCCTCGTCGACCGTGACGCCACGCTCGGTCATGGTGGTGGCGATCATTTCCTGGATGACCTGGTCGGTGGTGCTGACCTTGGACCGTAGCCAGCCCTCGGCCACGCGCGGGTCGGAGGGGACGCCACCGGCGATGTTTCGTACCTGCAGCTCGCCCTCGAAGGTCCAGGGCCAAGCCTTCTTCTGGAGATCGGCGAACACCGAGTTGGGGTAGACGGACATGTTCAGGTTCCTTTCTTCTTTGCTGTGTCGTGTTGTCAGGAT
>Ga0070707_100001221_pt1 | contig 25240 bp, 25 predicted proteins | sample KBSK5502metaG_FD_65468 | JGI IMG/M metagenome (GOLD analysis project Ga0070707, IMG submission 65468) | Corn, switchgrass and miscanthus rhizosphere microbial communities from Kellogg Biological Station, Michigan, USA - KBS K5-50-2 metaG | ecosystem: Host-associated > Plants > Roots >...
TTCGTCATCGTGGTGCTGGGTGGACTGGGCTCGGTCGTCGGCGCCATCGCCGGAGGGATCCTGCTCGGCCTGGTGGAGTCTCTCGGCGCCGTCTACGTCTCCGTCGCCTACAAGGACACCATCGGCTTCGTCATCTTTCTGCTCGTCCTGCTGTTTCGCCCGTCGGGGCTATTCGGTGTCGGCAAGTCATGACCCGCGCGGCCGCCGTCGCCGTTGTCCTCCTCCTGATGCTGGCGCCCCCGCTCGTCACGTCGAACCAGTTCCTCCTCCACCTGGGCATCACCGTGCTGCTCTGGACGCTGCTCGGCGCATCGTGGAATCTCCTCGGGGGCTTCGGGGGTCAAGTCTCCTTCGGCCACGCGACGTTCTTTGGCGTGGGAGCGTACGCCACCATGATCCTCTACCTTCGACTGGGTCTCGCGCCGTGGTACGGGATGGTACTGGGCGGTGTGGCGGCCGTGGCCGTCTCCCTGCCCATCGGCTTGATCTGCTTCAGGCTGCGTGGACCGTACTTTTCGCTCTCCACGCTGGCCGTGGCGGAAATCGTGCGACTCATCGCGCTCAACTGGGAGGCGCTGACCAACGGGCCGGTGGGCCTCCTTATCACCACGCTGCCGCGGGTCGCCCTCGGCGCGCGGGCGATCAACTGGGAGAGCAAAGTCCCCTTCTACTACATCATTGCCGCGCTGGCCGTGCTCGCCATGGCCGCCACCTGGTGGCTCTCACGCGCCCGGCTCGGCGCCTATCTCCTGGCGATCCGCGAGGACGAAGACGCCGCGGAGGCGGTGGGGATCGACACCGTCCGCGCCAAGGTTCTGACCCTCGCGCTCTCCGCCTTCTTCACCGGGCTGGCCGGCGGCTTCTACGGCCTCTACTTCCGCTACGTGGATCCGGACGCCGTGTTCCCGATCGCGCTGTCGGTCGAGATGGTCTTCATCGCCGTCGTGGGCGGCCTCGCCACGGTCATCGGGCCGGTGATCGGCGCCGTGTTCCTCACGACCATCGGCGAGCTCTTTCGTGAGCGCTTCCTGGTCGGGCACCTGATCTTCTACGGGCTGTTCATGATGCTGGCAATCCGATTCCTCCCGGAGGGCATCTGGGGCGGCGCCCGCCGAGTCTGGACGGGACGCCGCTGAGGCCGGGCCCGCCGTGCCGCTGCTGACCGTCACCGAGCTCACCAAGAACTTCGGCGGACTCCGCGCCGTCGCCGGCTTCTCATTCACCGTCGAGCCCGGCGAGATCCTGGGCCTCATCGGCCCCAACGGCGCCGGCAAGACCACCGTCTTCAACCTGATCACGGGATTCCTCCACCCGACTTCGGGCCACATCTTCCTCGACGGCCGGAGCGTGGTCGGCCTGCGTCCCCACGCTGTCACCCGGCGGGGAATCGCGCGCACGTTCCAGCTCGTCAAGCCGTTCCCCAAGCTCAGCGCGCGGGAGAACGTCACCCTCGCCGCGTTCATCCACGAGTCGTCACGCCGGCGCGCTGAGAGCGCGGCCGGCCAAATCCTCGAGCGCGTGGGGCTCGTGGAGAAGCTGGACTCCCCGGCCGCCGATCTCACCTTGAGCGAGCAGAAGCGCCTCGAGATCGCGCGCGCCCTGGCGACCCGTCCCCAACTGCTCCTCCTCGACGAGCCCATGGGTGGTCTCAACCCGCGCGAGGTGGACGAGGCTTCCACCCTCGTCAAGCGGATTCGCGCCGATGGGGTGTCCATCGTCCTGGTCGAGCACGTCATGAAGGCCATCATGCGGATCTCCGATCGCGTCGTGGTGATCCACCACGGCGAGAAGATTGCCGACGGCGCGCCGGACCGGGTGGTCCAGGATCCTACCGTGATCGCCGCCTACCTCGGCGGCCGGGTCGCCTAGCATGCTGCTGCGGGTGGAAGACCTCGAGGTCGCCTACGGCAAGATCCAGGCGCTGTGGGGCGTCACGTTCGAGATCCCCGAGGGCGAGATCATCGCCGTGGTCGGCGCCAACGGCGCGGGGAAGACCACGACGCTCAAGGCCATCTCGGGGCTCCTTCGCCCCAAGGCCGGCCGCGTCTTCCTCGGCAACTGCCGGCTGGAGCGCCTCTCGCCCGCCGAGATCGTGGAGCTGGGCGTCGTTCACGTGCCGGAGGGGCGCAAGCTCTTTCCCGAGATGACGGTGCTCGACAACCTGCTGATCGGGGGCTACCCGCGCGCGGTCCGGACCCACCGCCGCCGGCGGCTCGAAGAGGTGTTCGCCGTCTTCCCGAGGCTGGCCGAGCGACGCCGGCAGCTGGCGGGCACCCTCTCGGGCGGCGAGCAGCAGATGGTGGCCATCGGCCGGGGCCTCATGGCCGGCCCCAAGATCCTGATGCTCGACGAGCCATCGCTCGGGCTGGCACCGATCATGGTGCAGGAGATGTTTCGGGTGATCGGCGAGATCAACCGCGCCGGCGTCACCGTGCTCCTGGTCGAACAGGACACCGAGCACGCGCTGGCCCTGGCCCATCGGGGGTTCGTGCTCGAGTCGGGCCGAGTCGTGCTGTCGGGGACGGGGCGGGAACTGCTGGCAAACGCGCGCGTCCGGGAAGCCTATCTGGGGCTCTGATCGCCACGCCGCGACCCGAGCCGCTTGACGTGCCGCCGCAGAACGTGAATCATGCCGTCGTCATGGCGAAAGAGGTGCGGGTCGTCCACCACCCCGGCCACCGGCGCGATGTGATGATGCCCTACGCGCCGGCACTCCTGATTCGGCGCGGCAGCCTGTTGTTCCTGTCCGGTGTCACGGCGGCACCCGTCTACCACAGCCATCCGCACCGCGAGGAGGAGTTCGACCTGCCGCCGCATATGCGTGAACAGGCGGTTCTGACGATGGAGAATCTCAAGCAGACTCTCGAGGCGGCGGGCTGCACCCTTGCCGACGTGGTCTCGGCCACGCGCTATCTCACCGACGCCGCCGAGCAGGACGATCTCAACCGCGTCTGGTCCGCCTATCTGGGCGATCACCTGCCGACCACGACGACCGTCGAGGTCTCCCGGCTGGCGACTCATCCGCGCTGCAAGCTCGAGATCAGCGTCATCGCCGTCGCCGACTCCACCCCGCCAAAGCGCCGGCGGAAACGTTCACGACGCGTTGGAGGAGTGCGAGGGCCGGATCGAGGTCCCCGCAGATGACGACGGCCACCGTCGGCTTCATCGGCCTGGGCGCCATGGGTGGGCGGATGGTGAAGCGCCTGCTCGAGGCCGGCCACCCCGTCGTAGGCTACAATCGCACGGCGGCCAAGGCCCGAGCGCTCGTCGCAGCCGGGATGAAGCTCGCCGCCTCGCCCCGGCACACGGCCGAGTCCGCCGAGGTCGTCTTCAGCATGGTGACCAATACAGAGGCCCTCGAAGCGATCGCCCACGGGGCCGACGGCGTGCTCGCGGGCCTCCACCCGGGGAGCGTGTGGGTGGAGATGAGCACGGTCAGCCCCGGCGCGAGCCGGCGGCTCGCCGAAGAAGCGCGCGGGAAGGGCGCCGCCTTGCTGGATGCGCCCGTGTCGGGCAGCGTGCTCACCCTCGAGCAGGGGCAGCTCTCGATCATGGTGGGCGGGGAGGCGGCCGCGCTCGAGCGCGTGCGCCCCTACCTGCTGGCGATCGGCCCCACCATCACCCACGTGGGGCCCAATGGGCTGGCGGTGACGATGAAGATCGCCACCAACCTGGGCCTGGTCGTTCAGATGCTGGCCTTTTGCGAGGCCGTGTTGCTCGCGGAGAAATCCGGAATCGACCGCGGGCGCGCGGTCGACACGCTGCTCAAGAGCGTGATCGCCTCGCCCATGGTCAGGTACCGCGGACCCTTCGTCCTCGGAATGCCCGAAGAAGCGTGGTTCAACGTTCCCATGATGCAGAAGGATGTCGAGCTGGCGCTCGAGCTGGGCCATCAGGTGGGCGTGCCCCTTCCCGCCACATCGCTGTGCCAGACCGTGCTCACCGCAGCCCGCAGCCTAGGCCTCGGAGAATATGATTTCGCCGTTGTGTTCGACGTGCTGGCGCGGTTGAGCGGCCTGCCCCCGAGCCCCAAGGCGATACCGGGCACCAGCCGGCAATAAGGAGGATGACCGATGGCCCTTCCGACCTACGGCACGATGGCGGTGGACTGGGAGGAGCGCGTCAACTTCGAGCGCCTGCGTGAGGAGCGCCTCGCGCGTGTGAGGAGTCAGCTCGACCAGTCCGAGCTCGGCGGCCTGCTCTGCTTCGACATGTACAACATCCGCTATATCACCAATACGACGATCGGCGAGTGGGCCCGCGACAAGCTCTCTCGCTTCACCCTCCTGCCCCGCGGCGATCAACCCATCATGTGGGACTTCGGCTCCGCGGCCAAGCATCACCAGCTGCACTGCCCCTGGCTCGGGGAGCGCTCGCGCGCCGGCATCTCACTGCTGCGGGGCGCCATGACGCCGGAGATGGGCCGTGCCGAGGACCTGGCGCGCAAGATCAAGCGCGAGCTCGAAGCGCGCGGCCTCCACAAGGCGCCGCTGGGCGTGGACGTCATCGAGATGCCGATCCTCCACGCGCTCCAGAAGGAAGGGCTCGCCGTGGTGGACGGACAGCAGCTCATGCAGACGGTGCGGCGCATCAAGACGCGGGACGAGATCATCCTGCTCAACACGTCGGCCATGATGGTGGACGCCGCCTACGACGACCTCTATCAGGCGCTGCGGCCTGGCATTCGGGAAAACGAGCTGGTGGGCATCGCCGCCAAGAAGCTCTACGACCTCGGCTCGGAGGACGTCGAGGCCGTCAACGCCATCGCCGGCGAGCGCTGCAACCCCCACCCCCACGTTTTCTCCGACCGCGTGCTCCGCCCTGGCGATCCTGCCTATTTCGACATCCTGCACTCCTACATGGGCTACCGCACCTGCTACTACCGCTCCTTCGCGGTGGGCAGCGCCTCGCACGCCATGGTGGACGCCTACACGCGCTGCCGCGAGATGCTGGACGTCGCGATCTCGATGGTAAAGCCCGGCGTGACCACCGCGGACATCGCGGCGACCTGGCCCCGGGCTCAGGAGTTCGGATTCCCCGACGAGGAGGCCTGCTTCGGCCTGCAGTACGGCCACGGCGTGGGGCTTTCCATCTGGGAGCAGCCCGTGATGAGCAGGCTCGTCTCGCTCGACCATCCGGTCCCACTCGAAGCCGGCATGGTCTTCGCGCTCGAGAACTTTTGGCCGGCCTCCGACGGCTGGTCGGCGGCGCGCATCGAGGAGGAGATCCTCGTCACCGACACCGGGCACGAGATCCTCACCCGTTTCCCGGCCGAGACCTTGATCGTTGCCGGCACCCGCTACTGGACGGCGACGGGTCCGCTGGCCGGAACGCGCGAGCTCGAGCCCCCGGCCCCGCAGCCGCGGGTGACGAAGCGCTTCTAGAGCGGGCGCCGGCCGAGGCTGCGTCCCCGACCGCTCAGGGATCCTCCACGGCCTCGTAGCGCAGCCGCCGGGACTGCATCCAGCGGACCGCGAGCAGGTCTTCGAAGGTCGTCCAGGCGCGGTTGCGGATCCCGTAGTGCGAGACGCCGAATCGCCGCTGGCGGTGGTTCACGGGCAGCTCCAGCACGCGGTGACCGGCCAGCCGGAGCAGCGTGGGGATGAAGCGGTGGAAGCCGCGGAAGCGCGGCAGGTCGGCAAGGCACCCACCGCGAATCACCCGCAGCGTGCACGCGCTGTCCCGGACGCTCTCGCTCGTGACCGCGTTCCGAATCGCGTTGGCGATCCGGGAAGACACGCGCTTGAGCCAGGGATCCTGGCGCGATTGTCGCCATCCGGTCACGGCGTCGTAGCCGCGGAGATGTGCCAGCATCCGCGGGATGTCGCGCGCGTCGTTCTGCAGGTCGGTGTCCATGGTGACGACCGTCCGGCCCCGCGCGCGCCGGAATCCCGCGTCGAGCGCGGCGGACAGGCCCGAGTTCTGCTTGAGCCGGACGAGCCGCGCGCGCGGGTCACGGGCGCAAACCTCCCGGATGACGTCGCTGGAACCGTCGGTGCTGCCGTCGTCCACAAAAATCGCCTCAGCCACCCATCCGCTGACATCCAGGACTGCGCGGAGCTCTGCCCACACGATGGGAAGGCTGTCGGCCTCGTTGAACGCCGGCAAGATCACCGACAGCTCCAGCGGCCCCGCCTCCGCCGACCCCTCGATCACGGCCGCTTCCCCACCAGCAGCGTCTGATGGCGCGCCACGCGCCCCGATGCCAGCGCCTGCCATTTACTCCCTGCCTCCCGGCGGAAGGGGGCCCATCGATCCTCGCGTATCAGAAGCATCTCTCCCTCGCGCGACGCCCCGAGAAATGCCCTGAGCGTCTCGGGCTCTTGGATTTCTCGAATCGAGCGCCGCAGATAGAAATCATAGGCCAGGCCGGCGTCCGGGTACCCGAACAGCCGGCTGCCGGGAGGCAGCTGGGCCGCCGCGCGGGCGGCGAAGCCCGGAACGTCGTACCAGTCCATATACCGGGCCGGGTACGTCCAGGCCTCGATGAACAGGATACCGCCGAGCGCAAGCGCCAGCGCGGAGGTCGCGAAGAGCCCCGAGCGGCGTATCGCGAGCGCGACGAGTGCGGCCACAGGGCCGGCCAGAGCGAGGGCGGCCACGATCAGGCGCTCCGAGCCCGCGCCGGGCACGAAGATGAAAGCGTCAGCGCCGCCGCCATCCAGGCGCCCCGACAACAAGAGCGCCGCGCCCGCAGCCGATAAGAGCAGCAGCCCGAGGACCGAGGCGATCGCAACCCGACGGCCGCGGCCGGACGGCTCCGCCGGCGCGCGCACGAGGAATTCGGCCACCAGCAGGATCAAGATCGGCACGACCGGCAGGAAGTAGCGTGCGCGCTGCTCCCCGGACAGGCTCACTGCCCCGGCCATGACGATCATCCACAGGATCAGCTCACGGCGGTTGCCGCCGCGGTCACGCCAGCCCCACCAGATCGCCGGCACGAGGAACAGCGACCACGGCAAGATCCGCCCGAGATTTCCCAGCAGGGCGCCGAGCTTCGATCCCGCAGCATGGCGGAAATACCATTCTCCGTAATGGCCGGCGACGACCGTCTTGAGGTAGCTTCGCTCCGGCTGGACCAGATACGGCAGCAGCCAGGGCAGCGCCGAGAGCCCGATCAGGATGAGCCCCATAGGGAACCGGAGCCGGTGCAGGCCGCCCCACCCGTCTTCGACCACCGTCACGACGACTGCGGAGCCCAGCACCATCAGCGCGGCGGGGCCTTTGGTCGCCAGCCCCCCGGCGACGCAGAGGTAGAAGGCGACGAGCCGCCAACCGCCGGAAGGGGCCGCGCGGGCCGAGAGGAAGAAGTAGAGCGCCCAGGTGAGCCATGCCGTCAGCATCATGTCGGAGAGCACCTGATGCGACATGAAGAAAAAGAACGGGACCGTCGCCAGCGCCAGCGTGGCGGCCCACCCTACCTCCCACCCCCACAGCACACGGCCCGTGCGGGCGACGGCCAGCAGTGTGACGAGCGCGGCCACAACCGACACCAGCGGGGCGGTGCCGTCGGTCACCGCGCCGAACGGACACGACAACAGCGCGACGGCCCAGAAGAAGAGCGGCGGCTTGTTCAGGTAGATGTCGCCCCGCACGTGCGGGAGCAGCCAGTGGCCGTGCTCCACGGCTTCCCGGGCGAGGAGCGCGAAGCGAGCCTCATCCTGGTTGAAGAGCGACCGCCGGCCCACCGGCAGCGCGAACAAGACCAGCGCCGCGAGCACGACCGCCAGGAGCGCGGCCGCGGGCCGGCGGCTCAGATCACCCCCGCGTGGCGGGCGCGCTCGGCGATTTTCCGGGCGCGCGTGAGGTGCGGCATGTCCATCATCTGGCCCTTCCACGCGAAGGCACCCGCGCCCCGCCTGGCGTGCTCCTCGAAGGCGGCGATGAGCGCCACCGCGTCTTCAGCCTCGGGCCGCGAGGGGGTGAACACCTCGTTGATCACCGGGATCTGATTGGGGTGGATGGAGATCTTGCCGGCAAAGCCCATGGCCACGCCGTCGCGACACTCTCGCCGCAGACCGTCCAGGTCGGCGATGTCGGTATACACGGTGTCGAGGGCGTCCACCGCCGCCGCGGACGCCGCCACGGCGCACATCACGCGGGCGTAGCGCGGGATGTCGAGGTAGTGCCCCTCGGCGTCACGCGTCCTCGGCAAGCCCATGGCGGCGGACAGATCTTCGATCCCCCACGAGACGGCGGCAATGCGAGGACTCGCGGACGCCACCTCGCCGATGTGCAGGAGACCCTCCGGCGTTTCGGTGGCGATCAGCAAGAGCTTGGTCGAGCCGAACGGCAGCCCGTGCCGCTGCTCGAGCCGGTCCAGGATGGCCGCGATCCGCCGGACATCCTCGGCACGCCTCGGTTTGGGCACTACATAGCCGTCCGGCCGGCCCGCGATGGTTTCCTCGATATCCGCCTCGGCATACACCGTGAAAATCGGGTTCATGCGCACCCACCGCTCGCGTTTGCCGAAGTCGAGCGTTTCGAGCCATCGCCGCACAATGGGCCGGGTCGCCGCCTTCTTGTCCGGCGTCACGGCATCCTCGAGATCCAGGATGAGCCCGTCGGCGGGCAGCGTGAGGGCTTTCTGGATCATCTTCTCATTGCCGCCCGGGACGAAATGAAGAGAACGGCGCATCAGCCGTCCCGACGGCGCATCATCGCGGCGCGCCGACACGTCATGACGATCTCGCCGTGCTGGTTGCGGGCGCGATGCTCGAAGATCACGATCCCCCACTGGGGGCGCGACTTGGACTCGCGCTTGTCGACCACCTCGGTCTCGGCGTAGATCGTGTCGCCGTGGAAAACCGGCTTCGGAAACTCCGTCTTTTCAAACCCCAGATTGCCCACCGTGGTCCCGAGTGTCGTCTCGCTCACCGAGAGCCCGATGGCCACGCCCAGCGTGAGCAAGCTGTTCACCAGCGGCTTGCCGAACTCGGCCTTCGCCGCCGCGTGGAAGTCCACGTGCAGCGGCTGGGGATTCATCGTGAGACAGGAGAAGAACACATTGTCCGCTTCGGTGATCGTGCGGCCGGGCTGGTGCTGAAACACCTGCCCCACCGTCAGCTCCTCGAACAGCTTGCCGGCCATTCATTCCTCCTTGGATCAGGGCGCCTGGCAACTCGGGAGGTCGCCACACCTCGGGGTCCATAGGGCCTTCCGGCCGCTCGTGGCCCGCCTCACGCCGACGCGGCGCGACGATGATATCTCCCGGGTTCCGTGCGTCAAGGGGCGGCGGGGCGGTGGCTTGACACTGGGCCACCCCGGGGCCTAAGTAGGGAGCACCCGCGATGCCGCCCTCGGCTCCGATGACACTCCGTCGCGGCGCGACAGCGCTGCTGCTGCTGGACCTGCAGCGCGACTTCATGGACCCGGAAGGCATCTACGCGCGCCACGGGCTACCCATCGAGCGGCTGCGGGCCATCATCCCGGCCGTGGGGCAGGTGGCGCGCGCGAGCCGGGCCGCCCACGTTCCCATCTTCGCGTCGAAGTTCACGGTCTACACGGCCCCAGGCGGCGCGCCGCTCGGTCTCGACCACATCATCAAGGCGCGGCCGTTTTTGCTCCAGGCGGGCTTTCGGCTCCACGACGCGGGCCGGGAGCTCATCCCGGAGCTTCCGCGGCCGGATTACGAGCTCGACAAGCCGCGCTTCTCGGCCTTCCACGGCACGCCGCTCGAAGTGCTGCTCCGCTCGCTGGACATCGACACGCTGGTGCTCAGCGGCATTGTCACCCATGGGGGCGTGGAGGCCACAGCGCGTGACGCGATGATCCGCGATTTCTCCGTCGTGATCCTCGAGGACTGCGTGGCCGCGTTCGACGAGGAACTGCACCTGGCCTCATTGCGCGGCTTGGGCCTGTACCTCACGGTGATGGACTCGGCGGCATACCTCCGCGCGCTGAAAAGCTAGCCCGGGCTCTCCTTCTTCTCGCTCCCCGCGGGGCGAATCCTCGCTTCGAGGGGGGATTTCGGCCATCCCCACGTTACCCACATATTGTGGATAACTCGAATAAGGAGCCCAATATATAGGGGACAGCCGACTCAGGCGATTGGGGAAAAAGGCAAATGTTGACGTGCGTTTACGCTTCGATTAGAGTATCCCAGCTTAGGATCCGCGCCATATCAGCGCCCCCAGGAGTTGGAGGCATTCATGATCACGGTTCCCGCGCACCGGGTGAAGCAATTCGGGGTTGAGTTCTTCCAGGCCTCGTTCTCCGCAAAGGACATCGATCGCTTGGTCAAGTTCGAGGTCCTGGGCTATGGGGGCGACGCCGCGGCGCCCGCGAAGGCGCGGCGCGCGAACCGGGCTCGCGTGAATTGGGAAGCCCTCGAAAAGCGGATCGGCGAGAGCGAGACGGCATATCAGCGCCCCGTGATTCGGCGCAAGATCGACGAGCTCGTTAACTACTACCGGGATTGCAAGGACGCGGGGACCCTTCCGGCCATCCCGGGCGCCGTGATCATCACCTCCGAGAAGCGCTTCACGTTCACGCCGATGGCCAGCCAGCACGATCTCGGGCTGCTGCAGATCCCGGAGGAGCACGGCGTGCTGCGGGTGCTCGACGGCCAGCACCGGCTGCTGGCGCTCCACGCGCTGACCCAGGCCGGCGAGAATCTCGGCATCGAGGTACCCGCGGTCCTCTTCGACCGACTCGACGCTCGGCAGATCGTGGAACTGTTCGTCACGATCAACGCCAAGCACACCCGCCTCAACCCGTCACACATCGTGAGCCTGGCGGGCCGCAAGCTCTATCCGGATCCCAACCAGGCCCTGGCGCACGACGTCATCCGCTCGCTCAACGAGGACGAGACGTCGCCGCTGCACGGAGACATCAAGATGTTGGGCACCGGGCGCGGCCGCGTGTCGCAGGCGCCGCTGGCCGAGGAGATCGTGGATTTCCTCGAGGCGGTGGAGAAGATCGGCGGGGGCGCGCGCATGAACGAGCTGCGCCAGAACGCCAAGCGGTTCTTCCTGAACTACATGAAGGCTGTCGCGGCCGCCTTTCCGACGGCCTGGGCCGGGCGGAAGTATTCCATCAAGACCGGCGCCGCGCTGCGCGCCTTCATCCGCGTAGCACCCGACGTGATGGCGCGCGCGCGCGAGCTCAAGCGCGACGCCTTCGACTTCCACGCGATCCGCGACGCCGTCAAGCCGTGGGGCGAACGCCTCAAGGATCGACGCTTCGAGACCGAACGGGAGTGGAAGGCGAAGCTGGCGGGCGGCACGCGCGGTACGGTGGAGGCGCTGACGCGGGAGCTTCGCGAGTCGCTCAGAGCCTGATCACGCCGTCCCCGGCCAGAGGAAGTTCGCGTCGAGGATCTCGAAGGTCTTCTTGCCGCCCGGCAGCTGCGCTACGACCGTGTCGCCGATTTTCTTGCCAATGAGCGTACGCGCCAGCGGCGCCATGATCGAGATCCGCCCGCGCGGCGGATCGGCCTCGTCCGATCCCACGATCTGGTAGGCGGTCTCCTTCCCGTCATCGTCCTCGAGCCGCACCGTCGAGCCGAACGTCACACGATCACCGGACGTGGGCGGCTCGATCACTTCGGCCGTGCCGACCTTGCTCTCGAGCTCTTTGATTCCTGCCTCGACGAAGCTCTGCTTCTCCCGCGCGGCATGGTACTCGGCGTTCTCCGACAGGTCACCGTGGGCGCGCGCCTCGGCGATGGCGCGCGTGATGGCAGGACGCTCCTCCTTCTTGAGGCGCTCGAGTTCGGCTTTGAGCCGGTCGTATCCCGCCCGCGTCATGGGAGTGCGCTGGATGGCCATGCCTTCTACGCGGTCGCTTCCTTCCGGGCCCGGTCCGATCGTTACCGCGGCGGCAGCTTCTCGCCGCCCACCTCGATCTTGGCCGACGCCAGCCGGGTGCGGATCCAACTCTCCCATGTGAGGTTGCGCTTCTGCTCGAGCACCTGCTTCTCGATGTCCGCGCGTTCCTTCTCGAACTGTCCGGCATCGGGGGGCTGACGGTCCAGCGTCTTGACCAGGTAGACGCCGCCCTCGGTTCGAATCGGCTCCGATACTCCGCCCACCGCCGTCTGCGCCGCCGCCAGGAATACGGCGTTGGGCACCGCGCCCCGTTCCTTGGGCGGCTCGGCGCGGGAGAAGGGCGGCAGATCGCCGGTCGTGAAGCCTTCGAGGCGTGCCGCCGCGCGGAAGTCCCCGCCTTTGCCGAGCGCCCCCGTCAGCGCCTTTGCCTTGTCGGTCGCGCGGGCCTCGGCCCCTTCGCGCCTGAATGCGTCGGCGACGCGATCCTTGATCTCCGCCAGGGGCGGCACGCCGGCCGGGGCCTGCCCCCCGATCTTGACGATGACATAGCCGCCCGCCGTCCGGTTGGCCGGCGACACGCCGCCCACCGCAAGCGAGAACACGGAGTCCTCGAGCTGGGCGTCGCGGCCCAGCCCCTCGATCGAGTCGCCCCGCGCGATGGTCGCCTCCCGCACGTCGAGGCCTAACCTGCGCGCTTCGCCGGCGAAGTCGGGCGCTTCCTGGAGCTTGGCCTTGACCTCGTCGGCCCGCGTACGCGCCGCGCGATCACTGCGCTCGTTGAGCATCGCCTCCTTGATCTTGCCCACTACGTCACGAAAGGGCGTGCGGCCACCTTCCTTGACGTCGAGCACCTTGATCGCGTGGTAGCCGAAGGGCGTGCGTACGGGGCTCGCGGACACCTCGCCCTTTTTCAGCGCGAACGCCGCCTGCTCGAACTGCGGCACCAGTTCACCAGGCCCGACGAAACCAAGATCTCCACCTTGGCCGGAGTTGGCCTTGTCGTCGGATATCTCTCTCGCCAACTTGCCAAAATCCTCGCCGGCCTTCGCCCGCCGGATCACCTCTTCGACCTTCGCCTTGGACTGGTTCTCGGCCTCGCTGCCGCCCACCGGCGGGACGCGGACGAGAACGTGGGCCACCCGGAGCCGGCGTGCCTGCTCGAATTCAGCGCCGTGCTCCTTGTAATAGGCCTCGGCATCGGCGTCCGAGACGAGTTGGGCGAACGCCTTCGGGCTCACGACCACGTACTGGAGCCGGCGGCGCTCAGGGCGCGTGAACTGCGCGGCATGACTTTTCCTGTAGGCGTCGAGCTCCCCGTCGGTCACGGGAATCTGGCCCATCAACGGCCGCACGTCGAGATGCGCCCACGCGGCCCTCACCTTTTCGTGGCGCAGGTCGTAGGCCTGGCGCAGCTCGGCCTCGGACACCTTCACGCCTCCTTTGATCAGCCTCTCCATCTTCTGACGGGTTAAGCCCCGCTTGATCTCCCCATAGAACTCATTCGGGTCGATTCGCTCCCGCTTCAGCACACTGAGATAACGCTCCTGCGAGAATTTCCCATCCTCTTGAAAGACGCGAAACTCCCGGATCACCGCGCTCACGTCTTCATGAGACGCGGCGACTCCCTCTCGATCCGCGCCCTGGACGACCACCGCTTCCGTGATCAGCTCGTTGAGCACCTGCTGGCTGAGGCCCATGCGCTCGGCCAACTCCGGAGTCATCCGCTGGCGGGTCAGCCGCTCGTATGCCGCGGCATAGTTGGTCTGCGCGCGGCGAAAGCGGTCGACCGGAATCTCCTCGCCGTTCACGCTGGCAATGACATTGGGCTTGCTTCCGCCAGGCAGGGCGCTGGTGCCGAAGTAGAAAAGCACACCCGAAGTGAGGATGAAGATCACGATGACGGCCAAGAGCACGACCTTCAGGCTCCTGGCGTAGTCCCGCATGATGCTGATCACGGCCACGGCCTCCCGGAGATACGCAGAGTGAGCACCACTCGAAGCTCTAGCCTACCATAGCAGCCGCGGGGCGAGCGCGAGATCGCGCTAAATGCGGACGAACGCCAGCGACGCTGCCAGCCCCTGGAGGGCCGGCAGGGCGAAATAGACGACGAACGCGGCCGCCGCGGCGTACATCATGGGGCGGACCTGCGCCCCCCTACCCCGCACGACCTTGATGAAGCAGTAGGCGATGAAACCGGCGCCGATTCCGTTCGTGATCGAGTAGGTGAAGGGCATCACCGCCAGCGTCAGCAGCGCCGGGAACCCGTCGTCGAGGTCGGTGAAGGGAATCTCGCGGACGATCGCCGACATCAGATAGCCGACCACGATCAGCGCGGGGGCCGTGGCCTGGGCGGGGACGATTCCGGCGACCGGTGCGAAGAAGAGCGCCAGGAGAAAGCACGCGCCCGTGACCACGGACGCGAGACCCGTCTTGGCGCCGGCGGAGACGCCCGCCGCCGACTCGATGTAGGTCGTCGCCGAGGAGGCCCCGGCCGCGCCTCCCGCCACTGCGGCCAGTGAGTCCACGAGAAGCACGCGGTTGAGCCGCGGCAGCTTGCCGTCGGGGGTGAGCCATCCGGCTTCCCCCCCGATCCCGATCACCGTCCCCATGGTGTCGAAGAAGTCGGAAAGCATGATCGAGAAGATGATCACGCACGCGGCGAGGATCCCGATCCGGGCGAACACCGACAGGTCGACGCCCGCGCCGAGGGTGGAGAAGTCCGGCAGCGCGAGCCACGAGGGCGGAATCACTGCCTGGCCCGGAGTGGGAAACGCGCGGCCCGCGGTAGCCGAATTGACCAGGACGGCAAGCGCCGTCGTCAGGGCAATACCAATCAGCAGGCTGCCGCTCGTTCCCCGCGCCTGAAGCCAGAGCGTCACCAGCAGGCCGAAGAGCGCGACCGCCACCGGCGCCGAGGTCAGCTCCCCCAGGGTCAGCGGCACGCCGGGTGGACCCGGCGTGACCACGCCGGCCGACACCAGACCGATGAACAGGATGAACAGGCCGATGCCGACGCTGATGGCGCGCTTCAGCGCCAGCGGGATGGCGTCCATGATCGCCTCGCGAAACCCGGTGAGCACGAGGATCGTGATCGCGATGCCCTCGAGAAACACGACGCCCATCGCGGCCTGCCACGGCAGCTTCAAGCCGGCGATCAGCTGGAACGCCACGACGGCGTTCAGCCCCATTCCCGAGGCCAGCGCCAGTGGGTAGTTCGCCGCGAGCCCCATGGCAATGGTGAGCGCCCCCGCCACGAGGCAGGTCGCGGCCTGGGTCGCCGCGAACGGCGCGCCCTGGCCCTGCAGCGCGGGGATGCCGGAAAAGGAGAGGATGGCCGGGTTCACGAAGATGATGTAGGCCATCACCATGAAGGTGGTAAGGCCGCCGCGGACCTCGCCGCCCACGGTCGCTCCGTGTCGGGCCAGGCCGAAGTAGCGCTCGAGCACCGGTCAGTCGGCCTCGGACTCTTCGACCCGGGGCAGCGTCGCCCCTTCTTCCGGCACGACGCGGCGGGCGACTGTGAGGAATCCCGTGTGCGCGACCATGCGGTGGAAAGGACGGACCGAGGTGCCCTCGATGTTCCAGGGGCGAAACAGCGTCTCGAAGGTTTCCAGCAGCGCGTAGCCGGGGTGGCGTCGCAGCGCCTCGCTGAGCTGGTGGGACTGGATGATGGTGGGAACGTAGGAGAGGAAAATACCGCCGGAGCGCAGCACCCGCGCCACCGGCTCCACCAACAACCACGGCTCCGGAAGATCGAAGACGGCCCGATCGACCGGCTCCTCTTCCGCCAGCCCTTCCTCGACGGGTCTCAGCCTCACGGCCAGATTGGTGACCTCTCCCATTCGCAGGTGGATATTGGCGAGGGCTCGGCGCGCGAAGTCCTCGCGCTGCTCATAGCTGATGACCTTGCCCTCGGGTCCGACGGCTCGGAGCAGCGCGAGCGTGAGCGCTCCCGAGCCCATTCCGGCCTCGAGCACGCGCGCGCCGGGGAAGATGTCGGCCCAGAACATGACCATCGCGAGGTCTTTCGGATAGATCACCTGGGCCCCGCGCGGCATGTCGAGCACGTATTCGGACAATGTCGGCCGGAGCGCCAGATAGCGCATCCCTTTCGAGGTGCGCACCCACGAGCCGTCCGGCTGGCCGATGATGGTGTCGTGCGGGATCCAGCCGCGGTCTGAGTGGAAAGTCTCGCCCTTGCGCAGCAGGAGCAGATGCCGCTTGCCGCGCTGATCGATCAGCAGCGCTTGCTCGCCATCCTGGAACCGATCGGCGATGCTCATCGCATCCGGCCTAGCGTGAGCGCGGCTCGGGCAGGAACATCGCCAACACGAACCCGAGCAGCGGCATCAGCGCTGAGATCCAGAGCGCGCGCGTCAGGCCGAAGTGGTCGGCGACCCAGCCCAGCATGGTCACGCCCAGGCCCCCCGCGCCGATGGCGAAGCCCACAATGAGACCGGACGCCATGCCGGGATTGCGCGGCATATAGGCTTGGCCCAGCACGACGGACACGGTGAACGTCGAGACCAGAACGAAACCCAGACCTCCCAGAACGACGAACGCAAGCGGGCCGCTAACGAAGAAGAAGGAGATCGCGATGGGCGTGGCCAGCAGGAAAACGCTGACCACGTAGCGGCGCACGCCGACGCGGTCGGCGATGGGTCCGGCCACGACGGTGCCGACGACGCCCGCGCCGAGAAAGACGGCGAGCAACGTGCCCACGAGACGCGGATCGCCGTGCAGGACCTCGAGGTAGTAAAACGGTACGTAGGTGGTGAACCCCAATTGGGTCCACGAGCGCACCGCGATCACCATGATCAGCAGGCTCATCGCCCCGACCATGGTCCTGGCCCCGCCAGCGGCCGCCGTTTTTGCCTGTGCCGGTGGCGGCGCCGAGAGCATGGGCAGCGCCCCGGTGAGCAGGGCGGCTACGAGGATGCCCGGAATCAGCATGCCCAGGCTGCCAGCCATCCCAAAGCCCGTGAGCAGCGCCGTGATCAGCGGCGGCCCGATGGCAATTCCGATATTCCCCCCGGTCGAGAAAACGCTCACGCCGGTCGCCTTGCGATCGCCGGCGACGGCCGTGGCGGTCCGATAGCCTTCGGGATGATAGGCGGCGACGCCGAAGCCGGTGATCACGACGAGCGCGAGCACGACGGGATACGACGGCGCCAGTCCCGTAAACCCCAGGCCGAGAGAGGAAAGGAACACGGAGAGAGGCAGCAGCCAGCGCCGCGCGGTCTTGTCGGCGAAGTAGCCGAAGAGCGGTTGAATGAGCGACGACGTCACGTTGGCCATGAGCACGATGGCGCCTGTGGCCGTGTAGGACAGTGACAGCGACGATTTGAGGAACGGCAGGATCGCCGGCAGCGAGCCTTGGTTCGTGTCGATCACGAGGTGACCCAGCGCCAGCAGACTCAGCAGCCGCATATTGGGGCCCACTCGCTCGACGGAAGCGACGGGAACGGGTGCCTGGAGAGTGACGGCGGGGGCGGCGGGGTCCGGGGTCATATGTGCCTATGCTACACTAACTTCGCCGTGAAGGTCACCGAGCTCGGCCACGTCTCTCTCTTCGTGCGAGACTTCGAAGCCTCGCTGCGCTTTTACCGTGACCTTCTCGGCCTCAAGGAGACGGGCCGCGCCAAGGGCGGCCGCATCGCCTTTCTCTCCGCAGGCGTCCACCACCACGACGTCTCGCTCGAAGTCGCCCGGACCGAGGGGCCGGCGGCCGTCAAGGGTGCTCCGGGGCTCTACCACATCGCCTTCTGCGTGGGCGCGAGCCGCGACGATCTCGAAACCGCGCGCCGCGAGGTCGAGCGGCAAGGCCTCGTGCCCTTCGGCGAAGTGGCCGGCGCCAACCCCTCCTTCTGCGTGAAGGACCCCGACGGCCACGAGATCGAGCTCTACGTCGAAGCCTCAGCGTAAGGCCCGCGGTGGGCGGACGCGCCACATCAGCAGCAGCGCCGCGGCCAGCACGGTCGCAACGAATCCGAAACCGGCGAGATAGCTTCCTGTGCGATCGAAGACGGCGCCCCCCATCCAGGCGCCGATGGCCTCTCCCGGTCCCACGGCCAACGACATCCAGCCATAGATCGTCCCGAACGTCGGCCCGGCGAAGACATCCGCCGTCCGCGCCGAAGCAACGATGCCCGACGAGCCCTGTGCCAAGCCGTAGAAGAGGACGTAGGCGATCAGCCACTCGTGAGCGCCATGCCATGCCAGCATGGCCAGGCACGCGATGCCGGCGACGGCGCTCGCATAGGTGATCGTCAGCGTCGGCGCGCGGCCAATCCGGTCGGCGAGCCATCCGGTCGCGAGCCTCCCCGGCAGACTCACCAGGCTCACGCTGCCGAGCGCAGCGGCCGCCTGCACGGCCGGGACGCCCGCGCCGACGGCGAAGGCGACCATGTGGACATTCATCAGCGGAAAACCCATGGCCGAGAGCCAGCGCGAAGTCGCGAGGTTCCAGAAGGCGCCGGTCCTGAGCGCCCGGCGAAGAGTCCACGCCGGCGAGGGTCGTTCGTGCCCCCGCGCGGACGTCGTCGGATGCTCTGGCAGCCGTTGGAGGAGATTGATCGGAATGACGACCACAGCCAGCAGTCCGGCCCATACCAGCAGGACACCTTGCCAGCCGAACGAATTCAGCAGCAATTGCCCTAACGGGATGAAGGCGAAGGCGCCGAATCCGGTTCCCAGGTCCACCGCCGCGATAGCGCGAGCGCGCGCGCCCGGGTACCAGAGCGCCGCCACCGTCATATTGCCCTGGCTTCCGAGGCCCGATAGCCCAAGCCCGCCGAGCACGCCGTACGCGAAGATCAAGGCGGAAAGGCTGTGCGCGCGGCTGGCGAGCACGAGTCCGACGATGGCGAGAAGGGCGCAGCCGGGAAAGAACCGACACGGGCCCAAGCGGTCGATCCCCCAGCCCACGATCGGCCCGGTACAGCCGCCGAGCAGCAGCGCCGCGGATTGGACCAGGGCCACGTCACCGCGCGGCGCGCCGAACTCCTCCACGAGCGGCAGATAGAGGATGGCGAAGGCCATGACGATGCCGTTCTGGACGGCCAGCGTCAGGGCCGCGATGACGAGGGAGCGACGGGCCTGAGCGGACGGGCTCAGCTGACCGCTAGGCCCCGAAGGCGTCCAAGCCGGTGATATCGCGCCCGATGATCAGGATATGGATATCGTGCGTGCCCTCGTAGGTGTTGACGGTCTCCAGATTCATCATGTGACGGATGATCGGATGCTCGTCCACGATTCCGGCCGCGCCGAGAATATCCCGTCCCATGCGGGCCGCATCGAGCGCCATCTGGACGTTGTTCATCTTGGCCATCGAGATCTGCTGCGGCCGCACCTTGCCCGCGTCCTTGAGCTGGCCGAGTCGCAGGCAGAGCAGCTGCGCCTTGGTGATCTCCGTGACCATCCAGACCAGCTTCTGCTGAACGAGCTGGAACGAACCGATGGGCTTGCCGAACTGGATGCGCTGCTGCGCGTACTGTAACGCCCAATCGAAACAGGCCATGGCGGCGCCGATGGCCCCCCAGGCGATCCCGTAGCGCGCCTGGCTGAGACAGCCGAGCGGCCCCTTGAGCCCTTTGACGCCGGGCAGCTTGTTGTCCAGCGGGATCCGACAATCCTGGAAGGACAGCTCCGAGGTGATCGAGGCCCGCATGGAGAACTTGCCGTAGATGTCGAGCGTGCCGAATCCGGGTGTCCCCTTCTCAACCAGGTAGCCGCCGATCTCGCCGTCATCCCCCTTGGCCCAGACCACGGCCACGTCGGCCACCGAGCCGTTGGTGATCCACAGCTTGGTGCCGTTGAGAACGTACTCATTGCCTTTCTTCAGCGCGCGCGTCTTCATCCCGCCGGGATCGGAGCCGTGATCCGGCTCGGTGAGTCCGAAGCAGCCCAGCGCCTCTCCGGACTGCAGCGGCGGTAGCCACCGGTCCTTTTGGGCCTCGGAGCCGTAGGCGTAGATGGGATACATCACGAGGCCGCTCTGGACCGACGCGAAGGAGCGGAGGCCCGAGTCGCCGCGTTCGAGCTCCTGCATGATGAGCCCGTAGGCGACATTGTCCAGTCCTGCGCAGCCATACCCCTTGAGCGAGGCGCCGAAGACGCCCATCTCGCCTAGGTCCTTTGCCAGCTCCATCGGGAAGGTCCCGGCTCGGTGGTGCTCTCCGACGATGGGAAGGAACTTCGCCTCGACCCAGTCGCGGACGGCGTCCCGCATCATCCGCTGTTCTTCCGTCAGCAGCTCATCGATGCTGCAATAGTCAACGCCCCGAAATTTTTCCATGGCTACGATCCTTCTCGGAGACTGCCTGCCTCCTTAGAGGTTGGTGGGATGGGCGGGACGATCCTCACCGAGCGCCTTCTCGAGCGCCGCCGCCAGTTGCTGGTCGTGCTCGTGGCTCATCGCGAAGATCCGACACTGGGCGACCTTGCCCGGCAAGTACTTGAGCAGCTCCTTGAGCGGTTCCGCCGAGACCGTGCGGGTGGCCGCGTCGTAGACGAAGATCTGCCGGTCCTGCATGCCGATGGGGTTGAGCGGCCGCGGATCCTGCTGGGCCATGTCAATCTTGAACGGGAAGTCCTTGAGCGAAGGCGGAAGCAGCTCGCGCACCCGCTTCTCCACGTCCTCGGCCTCCATGAATCGATGACCGCGCCGCGGCTCGAACAGATCGAGCACGACCTCATGGGACATGCGCCACTTGAGCCGGCGGTCCAGGATCTGACGCCACTCCTGTCCGAGCGCCTTGCGCTCGGAATCATCGGCATGCTCCCAGCGCCCCACCTCCTCCAGCAGCGTCCACTCGGTCATGTGCAGGTAGGGGTGGAGCTCCTTGTTGAGGTCGTACGGGAATACCAGCCGCATGGTGTCGCGGAAGATCTCCTTCAAGTGCAAGTCGATCCCTCGAGTCGTCCGATGGTAATACACGTTGGTGTACATGTAGAACCGGGCGTTCAGGAACATGATGAACGCCTGGATCCCGCCGCGGTCGAGGGTCAGCCCCTTGTCGCTGAAGAACGAGTAGTACATGATGCGCTCGATATCGATGGGGCCCACCGCCACGCCGCACATGTAGGAGTCCCGCAGCACGTAGTCCATGTTGTCGGCGGTGTAGATCCCCGAGAGCAGCGGCTTGAGGTGGGCAAGCCAGCGCGGATGCTCCGCCTCAGGCTTGGTGTAGGTCTTGCCCATCAGGTAGCAGATCCAGTCGGGATCAACGAACTCGCCGGACTCGAAGGGACCCGACGGACTGCGCCGCAGTCCTCGGATCAGCTCTCCCAGCTCCTCGCGGATGATCCGCTGTCCGACTTTCTCGTGCGTGAGATCGAAATCCGCCAGGAAGTTGTCGTCGAAGAAGTGCCCGAAGGGGCCATGGCCCACGTCGTGGAGCAGTCCCGCCATGCGCAGCAGCTCCTCGATGAGGGCCGCCGACGGCGCATCGGGGAACTCCGCCTTCAGCGAGGGGCGCAGCTGACAGGCGAAGCGTCCGGCCAGGTGCATGGCGCCCAGCGAGTGCTGGAAGCGGCTATGCTCGGCGGCCGGAAACACCCAGCGCGCCGACTGCAGCTGCGGCACCCGGCGCAGGCGCTGCATCCACGGCGAATCGATCAGCTCTTGCTCGGTGGCTTCTCCGGGAATGCCGTCAGGGCGTGTATAGAGGATGTACTGGTGGATGGGATCGGCGATGAGGCCGCGTCCCTGGTAGGTGTCCACGCCCTTCATGGCTCAAGCCTACTCTAGTTGTCCGCGGTGCGATAGAAGCGCCGCTCACCTCGCGGCGTACTGCTTTTCGTAATAGGCCCTGAAGGCCCCCGACTTGATCGGCTTCCACCAGGATTCGTGGCCCCGGTACCACTCAACCGTCGCCTCGAGCGCGGCGGCGAAGGAATGCGCCGGCCTCCAGCCGAGCCCGTGCACCTTGCTGCTGTCGAGGGCATAGCGACGGTCGTGCCCCGGCCGGTCGGCCACCGGCGTGATGAAGCTCTCCGGCTTCCCCAGCAGCCGGAGGATCTGCCGCGTCAGCACGACGTTCTCGACCTCCGCGCCGCCGCCGATATTGTAGATCTCCCCGTCCCTTCCCTTCCGCAGCACCAGGTCGATGGCGGCGCAGTTGTCGAGCACATAGAGCCAGTCGCGCACGTTCTTGCCGTCGCCATAGAGGGGCAGCGGCTTGTCCTCCAGCGCGTTCGTCACGAACAGCGGGATCACCTTCTCCGGATACTGATACGGCCCAAAGTTGTTGCTGCTGCGCGTGATCACGACCGGCACGCGATGGGTGATCCAGTACGCGCGGGCCAGCAGGTCCGCGGCGGCCTTCGACGCGGAATAAGGGTTGGACGGGTTCAGCGCATCGCGCTCGCGCGAATGTCCCTGCGGGATGCTGCCGTAGACCTCGTCTGTGCCCACGGCGACGAAGCGCCCCACCTTGAGCTCCCGCGCCGCCTCGAGGAGCGCGTAAGTGCCCGTGACATTCGTCCTGAGGAAGTCGTCGGCGCCCGCGTTCGACCGGTCCACGTGGGTCTCCGCGGCAAAGTGGGCCACGGCGTCCACCCCGCGCATCGCCTCGCGCACCGTCGCAACATCGCAGATGTCGCCCTTGACGAAGTGGTAGCGTGGGTCGCGCTCGACGTCCCGGAGGTTTTCCAGATTCCCCGCGTAGGTGAGCTTGTCGAGGTTCACGACCGCGTCGTCGGGATGCGCGGCGAGGACGTGGCGGACGAAGTTGGAGCCGATGAATCCCGCCCCCCCGGTGACCAGGATCTTCATGGCGACGAGGTCAGCTGCGGACGACTTCCCAAATCGCGGCGCCCGCGAAGTCCCACGGCAGACGCCCCTCATCGCCCTGGTTCGGGTCGGGCGAGAACTGCCGGTCGACGAAATAGATGACGCGGCCGCGAGTAGGCGCCAGGTTCTTGACGCCATGGGCCACGCCGGGCGGGATCCTGACGAGACGGGAGCCGCCGTCACCAAGCACCAGCCGGCGCTGCACGTTGCGCGTTTTCGAGCCGTCGCGCACGTCCAGCAGGACCAGCAGCATCTTGTCCCCGGGCGGCACGAACCAGACGTCGGTCTGCTGCCGGTGGACGTGGAACGCCTTGATGACCCCCGGATCCATCTCGCTGTAGTTGATCTGCTTGATCTCGAACCCGGGGAATGCGGCCGCGATTCCGCCGCTGACCCGGGCGAGCTCGGTGAAGGAGCCCCCGTCATCCGCGAAGCGCTTGAGCTCCACCACCTGCACGCCCTCGATCTCGGGCGCCGGCGCGTAGTCTTGAAGCGAGAAGGCCCGCTTGGCGTCGTCGGAAAGATTCATCAGATGAGGCCCACCTCGCTGCGGTCGCCGAGCATGAAGTTGAAGGAGCGCGGCTTGGATTGGGTCCGGTAGATGGACACGTTGCGCCCGATCAGGCTGGATTCGATCCGCCCGCCCACGTCGGACACGCTGGCGCCCTCCAGCAGGATGGAATGCTCCACCTCGCTGCTCCGCACGATCACGCCATCGCCGATGGATGTGAACGGCCCGATATACGAGTTCTCGATCACCGCCCCTTTCCCGATGATCGCCGGCCCGCGCACCGTGCTCTTGCTGATGCGCGCCCCGGCATCCACGATGACCTTGCCCAGGATCTCGCTCGCCTCGACTTGGCCGTCGCTGCGCGGCAGGAGCGTGTCGAGGATGATCCGATTGGCCTCGAGAATGTCCTCGAGCCGTCCCGTGTCTTTCCACCAGCCTTCGATGATGTGCGGCCGCACGAGGTGGCCCTGGTCGATCAGCCACTGGATGGCGTCGGTGATCTCCAGCTCGCCCCGGGCCGAGGGCTTGATGGCCTTGACCGCCTTGAACACCGTGGCGTCGAACATGTAGACGCCGACCAGTGCCAGGTTCGACGGGGGCTGCTTCGGCTTCTCGATCAACCGGACGACCTGGCCGTCGCGCAGCTCCGCGACGCCGAACTGGCTCGGATTGGGCACCGAGGCGAGCAGGATCTGGCTATTGGGCTTCTCCTCGCGAAAGCGGGTGACCAGCGGCTCGAGTCGCTCCCGGATGAGGTTGTCACCGAGGTACATGCAGAATGGATCCGTGCCGAGGAAGGGCTCCGAAACCAGCACCGCGTGGGCAAGGCCGAGCGGCGCTTCCTGCTCGATATAGGTGATCTGCACGCCAAAGCGGCTCCCGTCGCCGACGGCGTCCTTGATCTCCTGCTTGGTATCGCCGACCACGATGCCGATCTCGCGGATCCCGGAGGCGGCCAAGGCTTCGATGCCGTAGAAAAGGATGGGCTTATTGGCCACGGGAACCAACTGCTTGGCCGAGGTGAAGGTGATGGGCCGGAGGCGGGTGCCGCGCCCCCCGGAGAGGATTAGGCCTTTCATTTCGCGGCCAATTATAGCAGTCTTAACCTGATACCAACAGGGCAGGGAGGAATCACACATGATCCGACCGGGAATAGTGGTATTATCAAGATGCTGATCTGGAAGGCTAATCGCGAGCAAGGAGCCACAAGATGAAAACGCTGAAAGAGATGCTGGCCGAGGCCCGGCAGGTAGTGCCCGAACAGGGCCCTGCGGAGCTCAAGCAGCGCCTCGACGCCGGGGAGCCCGTGGCGCTCATCGACGTGCGCGACCCGGACGAGTACCGCGACGGCTTCATCGAGCCCGCCATCAATATCAGCCGCGGCTTTCTCGAGTTCCGCGTCGGCGGGGCGGTGACGGATCCCGCGACGCCCATCGTGCTCTACTGCCAGACCGGACTGCGCTCGATGCTGGCGGCGAGGGCGCTGAAGGACCTGGGCTACACCAATGTCGTCAACCTCCAGGGAGGCTTCCAGAAGTGGGCGCAGTCCGGGCTCCCGGTCGTCAAGGATCGGCCGCTGACCACGGAACAGATCCAGCGCTACAGCCGCCACTTCCTGCTGAATCACGTGGGCGAGAAGGGGCAGCGCAAGCTCCTGCGCTCCAAGGTGCTGCTCATCGGAGCGGGAGGCCTGGGCTCCCCGACCGCGGTCTACCTCGCCGCGGCCGGTGTCGGAACGATCGGGCTCATGGACGGCGACATCGTGGATGTGTCGAATCTGCAGCGCCAGATCCTGCACACCACGGGAAATGTTGGCCGGCCCAAGGTCGAGTCGGGCGCCGAGATGCTTCGGGCGCTGAATCCCGACACGAACGTCATCCCGCTGCCCATGCGCATCGACGTGGACAATGTGATGGACATCATCAAGGACTACGATCTCATCGTGGACGGCTCCGACAACTTCGATACCCGCTATCTCGTCAACGACGCCTGCTATCTGGCCGGCAAGACCAACGTGCACGGCTCCATCTTCCAATTCGAGGGAATGGCGACGGTCTTCGCCCCTGACCAGGGCCCGTGCTACCGCTGTCTCTACCCCACCCCGCCGCCGCCGGGCCTTGTCCCCAGCTGAAGCGAGGCTGGCGTCCTGGGCGTGCTCCCAGG
>Ga0070707_100001223_pt1 | contig 25213 bp, 17 predicted proteins | sample KBSK5502metaG_FD_65468 | JGI IMG/M metagenome (GOLD analysis project Ga0070707, IMG submission 65468) | Corn, switchgrass and miscanthus rhizosphere microbial communities from Kellogg Biological Station, Michigan, USA - KBS K5-50-2 metaG | ecosystem: Host-associated > Plants > Roots >...
TAGTGGATCAGGTGCAAGCCCCACTAGGCCGCATCCAGCCGGATGATGCGAGGACGCAGCCGGGAGAGGCGCACGGCCCCTTCGAGTAAGGGCAGGCAAAGGGGCTCTCATGGGCATTGGCGAGCCAGACCAGGAAGTGCACGGGCAAGCCAGAACCACAACACAGCAGCATATGCACCCGCTAGTACATTGAGGCGGAGAAACGTCCATGATAGAACCCATTGAAAACCAGGTGCTGGCACACTTCGGTTTTCAATGGGTTCCTTTGAGATACAGAACAGCTTCAAGAACCAACTTCGCTCTCACCCTGGTAAAAGAGAGATGCACGAGTGTTGGCACGAAAAATCCTTGGGCACCTCAGGTTGTCGGCGCTGGTTTCTCACCTAGAGGCTCCAACGCTTGCTCATCTCTCATCTTGAGCATGGCAAGGGCAGCAGGAATACTGCCAACGAAAACCAGCACATAGCCGAGAACCTGAAGCAGACCCAACCCTGTCCCGTAGGCGATAGGTCCCATCACAAGAGGGCTCACGATGAGGAGCCACGCGGCCCACCGGGGAATCACTCGTGCTCGCAGCAGGGCAATCCCCAGCAGCACATAGCCGAGCAAGTGACCAATGACCCAGCCGCCATGCATAACGACAACCCCCCAGTTTGCCAGATAGGCTGTCTGAAACTTTGGGAACTGCGTGCCAAAACCTAACTGCGCCAGCATGTTGATCCAGAAGGCCTCGCCATCGAAGAGGCCCCAGATGACACTTCCGACGAACCCGCAAGCGATCCCGATGGTGGCAAGCCAGGGAGAGCGCTTCATCGCCAGGCGACCCAGGAGCATGTAACTCAAAGGATAGATATATGTGGCGATGACGGTTACAACAAAGAAGAACTGAAGCAGCAAAGGAGGAGCGTCTCGGAAAGCAACGGCAACGACCGATGCGCTTGCTGTCCCGGATCCCGGACAATTGGGATTGCCATAGACGGGGCAGGTGGCGAACGACAGGGAGACGGTGAGCGGTGCCAGGAGCAGGCACAGCGCGAAGAACGCGCGGTGAAGCTTGCGATAGGCAGGATCAGTGGTCAAGGGCTGGTTAGGTTGGTGAGAGAGGTCCATGATGCGCGTCCTTTCCTTCGCTCGATCTTGTGTGAAAGATCATCCAGCAGCGGGCTGAAGCAGCTGCTGGGTCAGGAGCTGCGCCAGCCACGTTTCATAGCGCACGGGCTCCCAGCTTTGTTCCACGACCAGCATCCGGTAGAGATCATAGCTCGTCAATGTCCACAGCACATCAGTCGCTTCCTCAACCGGCAGGCCTTGACGCAACATGTGGTGTTCGTCCAAGTATGCCACCAGGCGACCCTGATTCTGGCGTCGCCTCGTCTCGATCTCCCGTACCAGCTCTGCCAGTTCAGGAGCCACGGCATGCGCCGTCCGGAGCAGTTCGAGCTCCAAAACAAGTGGCTCGTAGGCTTGACGAGTGATCTGCGCGACGAGCGCTACCCTCAGCTCTGGTTCTGGGGTCGCGCGAAGTTCGTCCAAGAGGTGCTGGACGTGTGGGCCGAAGGCATCGGGATGCACCACCTCGGCGAGAATCGCGTGCTTGGAGCCAAACACTGCTGCAATCGTTTTTGGCGAGACGAGAGCCTGCTCGGCGATGGCCTCCAGAGTTGTCCCTGCATAGCCACGGCTCGCGAACAGTTCACGAGTCGCAGCCAGAATGCGTCGGCGCGTCTCCTCTGCCTGACGTTGGCGTGCTCGTGAGTGATAGGGGCGTTTTCCTTCACTGGACTGAGGTGCATGTTCCATAGAAGGAGTATACACTATTTAATAGGTCAGATGCTAGTCAATAGGCGCTTAGATGCAGAACTTCTCCAGACAAGAGTTCTTCTTAAACCCGCTGCGGAAAGTGTTAATTGTCCCACGGGTTGCGCAACGAGATGCGAAGGGGAAGAGAATCGGCCTCACTGGCTCGTTCAATCCTCACGCTTTCTGGCTGGCGCAGGGAGGAATTTTCTCCGCATCAAGCACATATGATGGCAACGAAGAGTCGTCATAAGCCACTTTACTGATGAGGTAAAGCTCGTTGCGCATCGCGTGGGATCTGGCCCACTCTTGGTGATGCCGCTCGCTCGGTATTTGCCTGACGTTCTTAATACGTGTATTATTTTCCAGAGAGGAATGTATTCTGGAAAAGGCAAAAAGGAGAAGTTCTATGCTCTCTCTTACCTTTGAAGCACTCTTGCACTTATTTCAAGTGGAAAAAGATACCAAGAGATTATTAAGCATGGCCTGAGTGACTTTCTGAGAACAGGCGATGACATGCATCTGCATGCGGTGGCAGATCATCTTGACCAAGCCGCAGAAACCCTCGACCAGAAACAAGCAGAGGCAGAAATGCAGACGGCTCTTCGGATTCTGGAGCAAGCCGCTAACCAGTATCGAAAGGCACCACTAGAGGTCCTAGCACAAACGATGAGAGAGGTTTCGCCAGATCACACATCCGCTTATTACAAGCAACGGGGCTATTATCTAGCAAGCCTTTCCTTTACTCTTATGAGTATGCTCTCTAAGCACTTGGGAGACAAAGAGCAAAGTAAGCAGGCTGCCGACCGTGCTATCTGGATGTTTCAGACCTATGAAAGTGCAGGGACGCCAGACAACTTCTATCTTCCCTCATCAGGAAGTCCCTCCACCACGGGCAAGCGCCAGGCGTCTGCCCAGATGCAGGTGAACAAAGAACGCAACGCACTGCACAAAGTCCTCAAGAAGTGGCTAGACTTTTCTTACGTGAAGTACTTGATTTGGCTCTACAATCGATAATCATCAACCTTTGTAAAGAAAAGCGCCTCCTCTCGCTCTAGAGGACATGGAGAACACGCTGGCGGAGTAAGGGAAATCCCGCCCGGCCGTATCCCATGCGTTTAATGAGTTTCAGCTCTTGCTTGCTTGCAGTTTCATAGCAATGCCTTTTCATCAATGTAACACAAATGCCATCAAGGACGCGTCTTGTGCCACTTCATTTGAGAGACCCAGCTCGTTGCGCATCGCGTGGGAAGACCCAATCATTCATTCTGGCAAAGAGCACTCCTATTCATCTCCCTTGAGATGAGAAATTGGAGGAGCCGAAAAGGCCATTCAGTTTGCCATAAGAAGACGATGGTCTCTGGCGAAGTGGCATTCCATTGTTGATTACGCTGATTACAGTGATTACGGTGGTGATATTGACCGCACAAACGTTTAGGGGCAGCAATAGCTTATGCTATACTTGCTGTTGTAGCATATATTTTCCTACAATAGGCACCGATTGAGTCTTTATGATAATCGGGCACTCGCTACAGAAACAGTTCGTGAGGTTCAAAAATGCCCTTTATCAAGAGAGCCAACCTGAAGCACCCTCACTCGGTTACAGATATGCGGAAAATATTCGTTGGTCGAACGGATGAGCTGCAGTTCTTTAGAGAACATATCCTCGAGCCAGAAGAGCCGACCTACAATATTGTTTCGATGTTCGGACAAGGCGGCGTGGGAAAATCGACGTTATTGGCCCGTGTGATCGAGGAACTTTCTGATGCCAACTATAAGGACTATTGCCTATCGGCTCTGGTTGATGAACGGCAGACAACTGCTGTCAGCATCATGGAGCAATTCGCTGACCAACTGCATCTCGGGGGGGACTTCGGTAAAGCACTGAAACAGTATAAAGAGCTCGTGCGTACACTTCAAACCGAGCAGGAAACGTTGCAAACGACTCTCTTACACAGGGCACCAGACTTTGCAGGTGCCGCTATTGAGGGAGTCCCCCTTGTTGGACCGATTTTACGAGAAGGGGTAAAAGTAACCGCCGGGCATCTCATCGAAAGGTATCAAGCGGGGCAATTACAGAAAGACAGAGAACACCTTCATGACCCCCTCGAGCATGTAACCAAAACTTTTATCGCGGAGCTCAACCGCATAGCCGATACCCAGGTAATGCTGAGCGCCAAGTGGCTCAGGCGCGAACGACGGGTTTTATTGTGCTTTGACACCTTCGAACAGACGGCTCCTGAGGCTGTACCCTGGTTGCTGGATTATTTTCTAGATGCGCATATCAGTAGTAACATTGTGCTGGTTCTAGCCGGACGTGATCGCATCGATCATGCTACTGCTGACGGCCCTAAGCGTTGGTTGACGTATTACGACAGTCATACGATCTTCCCGCTCTCTTTGAATGGTTTTACTGAGGATGAGACCCGCACCTACCTTGCCGCCCGCAATATTACTGATCCCGACCGCATCGCCACCATCTGGCGGCTTTCACGCGGCTTGCCACTGTATCTCGGTCTGTTAACTTCGCATCCACAGGGTGAAGTCGATCCGACGAAGGATGTCGTAGATAACTTTTTACGCTGGATTCCCGAACGCGAACACATCAAACGTCGATTAGCTCTAGACGCTGCGCTTTTGACGAAACCGTTTAACCAGGATGATCTCGAAGCTTTCACCTATCTGCCGGAGCAGGGGCGGCTTGATCTTTATGATTGGCTGACGGGTTTATCTTTTGTCTACCCTCAGGAAGGACGATTTCGTTACCATGAGCTGGCACAAGATCTGTTTACTCGCCACCTGTACCAGCGTTCGAAGAAAGAATATTATGCGACCCGGAGAAGTCTAGCCACCCATTACCAGCGATTGCTCGAGGAAATCCAGGAGGAAAGAGGAGGTGAAATGTACCACTTCATGGAGTGGCTGGAATCAGTACTCGCTCTCATAGACCAATGGTTCTCTCTCCCAGACGAAGCCAGTCACGTGAAGGCTGTCGCGCAAATTTTGAACGCCGATCAGCATACCGATGCGGAACAAACCGCAGAAATCGCCAAATTTCTGCGCGAATTATCCCAGAAGCATGCTATTCAAGTACACACGAGTGCTCAACAGATTGTCGCAGACCTCCTGCACTATATCGAGGCTGATGCAAGAAGCCGGGACCGCATGAGAGCAGCTAGCGCGTTGATAGAGAAAGCAGCTCACGTCCCCTCATTCCCATCAGCGTTGTTAGCACACATCTATAGTGATCGTGGCTGGGCCTACCTGCATCTGAAAGACTATGAACAGGCCATTAGCGACTTTAATCGCGCGCTCGATCTGAACCCTGACTATGCCTGGGTGTATGGGAGCCGAGGGGTAGTCTATCGTACTCTCAGAGACTATGAACGAGCCATTACTGATTTTGGTCGGGCGATTGAACTCAATCCCGCATATGCTTGGGCATTTGGCAGCCGAGGAGTAACCTTTCATTTCCTCAACGACTACGAACGAGCTATTGCTGACTTTGATCGAGCGATTGAAATTGATCCTGACTATACCTGGGCTTATGAGCAACGAGGGAGGGCTTATAACAGTCTCAAAATGTATCGGCGGGCCATTGAAGATTTTGATCGAGCTCTTGAGCGCGATCCCAATTATTTTTGGGCGTACTTTCATAGAGGGATCACCTATAGCATGCTCAAAGACTACGAGCGGGCTCTGGCTGACCTTGACCGCGCGCTTGAATTGGAGCCGCAGAATGCCTCTGTTTTCGCTCAAAAGGGCTTCGTTCGCTTGTGGATGAGAGATACGAGGCAGGCAGAAATTGACTTTACACGTGGCTGGGAAATTGATCCAAATCAACTTCACAATGGCTGGATGGCAGAGTGGTCGAGAATGTGCCAAGCGGTCCCAGATCGTGAAGGGATAGAACGGTTGGAGGCGATTGCCGCTGTTACCCCACAACACGCTACCGCGTATGTTTGTCGTGGAGTGGCACTATGGATAAGGGGCCGCTTTGGCGAGTCCGTAGCAGAGCTTGAGCAAGCTATCCCGTTAGACCCAGGCGCAGGGAGTGCATACTTCTGGGAGGCGATGGCTTTGGCATTGCTACAACAAGATGAGTTGGCGCTCACATTCATCAGGAAGTTTCTAGAGTTAGATGTACCTCCTGTGTTGTTGTCTCCGCTCCAGTGGCTAGAAGAGAGCAGGCCAGACTTGTATCAGAATTTTGTGAAGCCATTACTTACTCAACAATTTAATCCCAATGGAGTGTAAAGTGCTGTTGGTGTTTCTTCTCATCAAGAAACCAAATCAGAGCTGCTAATTGTCGTCTTGCCTACTCCTCCTCAAACCCAAAGTCCTCGAACTTCAGCATGCTGCTGTCCTCCTTGACCGTCCTGACCATCACATCGAGAAGGCCACATTGGAATGTCGGCTTGGATTTCCATTCTTCTCGCTCTGCGTGGGGCTTTGTTATCTCTGCACGATGGATCCAGACCCGCAGTCTCCTGGCTATGCTCTTTCTCAGAGTATTGATCTCGTCGGCGAGTACGAAACCAGGGAGCGACGCTGTAGTAAACTGCTTCTTCTTTGCACGAGATAGCTCTCGGCCTATGCTTCCACGTGCTCATCCTGCCACAGGGAGGGCGTGACGATCTTCCTCGCTCGATACCTCTCGTCCGGGGAGATGAGGCCGGAGATGATGACCCCGAGCAGCCGCACAGCCCGTTTGCCATCCAACAGCCCTGAGAGCAGCGTGCGGAGGACAGGCGGCATCTCTTGCGCCGACTGGTAGCCCTGCGGTCGGCTGACGGCTCGGGTTACCAGTTCGAACGTGCTCCAACGCACCTTGAGCGTCAGCGTCTTGCCGGCGATGCCCAGTTCGACCAGGCGGCGCTCCACCTGGAGCGAAAGATGCTCCAAGATACGCTCCATCTCGCTCTGGTCGCGGATATCGCGCTCGAGGGTCACTTCCTTGCCGACCGATTTGCGCTCGCGCACCGGCTCAACCGGCCGGCCATCCTCACCACAGGCAAAGCGGTAGAGCTGTTCGCCGTGCTTGCCGAGCAGGTCGTGCAGCCGCTCTTCACCCAGATGCTTCAGGTCCGCTCCGGTCTGTATCCCCAGGTCTCTGAGTTTTGCTGCGGTCACTTTGCCTACCCCGAAGAATTTCTCGATGGGCAAAGCATCAAGGAAATCCGATGCCTCTTCTTTGGAAATGACGGTTAGCCCATCAGGCTTGTGCGCATCGGAAGCGAGCTTGGCCAAGAACTTGCAGTACGAGACGCCCGCCGAGGCAGTAAGGTTCGTCTGGTCCCAGATCTGCCGCTTGATTTCTCTCGCCAGCCGAGCAGCTTCCGCCAGGGTGTGAACGGCCTCGGTCACATCAAGATACGCTTCGTCTAGGCTGAGTGGTTCAACGAGGGTTGTCTGCTGGCGGAAGATGGCCATGATCTGCTGCGAGACGGCCCGATACACCTCGAAGCGCGCAGGCAGGAAGATCGCGCTTGGGCAGAGACGCTGTGCTGTTCGGCTCGGCATGGCCGAATGCACGCCGTATCTGCGTGCCTCGTAAGAGGCGGTGGCCACCACTCCACGTCGATCAGGCGATCCGCCTACAATGACCGGCCTACCACGATATTCAGGGTGATCGCGCTGCTCGATGCTTGCGTAGAAGGCATCCAGATCGAGATGCAGGATCGCTCGTGTTGTTTCGTACATGTTGCTCATGACCTCTCGCCTGTTTCTATCACGCATAGCTTCCATTGTACCAGCATTGAAGAGAGCTTTTCACCGAAAATTCATGCTTTCTATATTTTTGGCGAAATATCTGCTCTGCAGAGGACCTTCCCTACTAAAGTGCTGTTCGTAGTCATGCCAAGTCCCTTTGTGTTTTTTATCCGTGAGGATATTTCCTAACTCATAAGCCCTCCCAAAGATGAGCTAAAACACGCTTAGGAGAACGGATGAGATCAGGGCGACCTGCCTGTTGTGCAGCTAAAGCAACGATGATGGTAGCTGCGTAGGTCAGAGCAACTTGCCGAGCAATGGTGGACCAGCCTGAGAGGGGAGGCCGTTGCAGGTGGAAGAAGAGAAACACGCGACCGAAGAAGCGTTCGATGCCACTGCGTTTGCCCAACTCCTCTTTGGTCCAAGTGGGAGGCAAACAGGAACGGTTTTTCTGACGTTTGGGATTCCACGGGATGACAGCTACCGCGCCGAGCACACCGTGAATCCAGGCAATAAGGCGCAAGCCCCAATAAGCGGCATCTAAACGGATGACGCGTGGGCGGATGCGATACAGATGCACTGCCCATGCCAACAACAGCTGCGCAAAGGGAGCATCATGGACGTTGGCGGGAGACAGCAGAAAAAAGAGTGGCAAACCGGAGCCACGGCAGATCAGCGTATGAACACGATAGCCACGCAAGAGTGGACGGGGATGTTGTGCGGGGGCGTGACCGAAAGCGGCATCAGGATCAGCACGGCGCCAAGCGAGGATGGGGACACTATCGATGATAAGATCGCGGGCGCCAATGAGCCGGCAACGCAGAGCGGTGAGAACCGTCAAGACAAAAAGCGCTTCCGGCAGCGGTGCCCCGGCGCGATTGCCCCGCTTCCATTGTTGAGAGGGGCAAGGGATGCGAGGACGGCCATCCTTCATCGGTAAGCCGCAGGCCAGGGCCAGAGCAGGCCAGTCACGTAACCAGTCATGCATATCTTGATACGAAAGCCGCCACAGGACCCGTAAAAGCGCGAGAAGGAGAAGGGACTCTTCACGATAGGTCCGAGGTGCGCCTCCAGGGCCTGCGGACAAAGGAGGGGGGCATCGGTGATGGGCCAGGCGTACAGCCAGACAGCAAAGGGTAAGCAGGTGTAAGGTATGCACCAAGGTCAGAGCATCAACGTGTAAGGCTCGGCCGAGCTTGGCTTGCGTACGATGATATGCTGGAGGCGGGACTGGTGCCATTGAGTTTCCGAGTGTAGGCATCATAAGCTGATCTCCATCACGAGGGGACGAGCCTCGTTTAGGATCAGTTTACCTTACTTCGTCAAATTCGGAAAGACCTTCAGACCTCGATAAGCTGGTTTGAAACTTGTTCAGCTAACAGAGATCGGATAATATTCCTGGAAAAGAAAACATTCGCTTATGGTGGCGAAATGTTTCTCTTTTGATTTGAAAGGAAGCGTCTATGCGATATCAAGCTCCTTCACGGCTGGTACTCATTCAATGTATTACAACGGAATGGACCAAACGCACTCGCGAAGCTGTAAGTGCTGGCACGCGCAACCGTTTGCCAGAAACGCTTCCTTTGCCAGCCAACCGTCCTGGTGTGCCTGGAAATGTCGAACATCAGGCTGCTGATATCTATTATCACCACACCCATTACGATGAGCAGAACAACTACCAGAAACCATCCTACCAGTTCTGGATTACGCTGCAATCGCGACTGCCAAATCATACTCGGCTCTTTGAATACGGCAATCCTCGCAGCGTTGTTGCCCGTCCTCCTATTAGTTTGATACTCGAAGGCGAGCTGTTACAGATAGAATTCTATCCAGGCAAGGCTCCATTCTATCCTCCCCATTGGCTAGAAAGGGCAGCACCACCTTCAGATCATCTTAAACCGAAAAAGTTTCCGCTTGTACCTGGACAATGGATGCAGATATGCTTTAATGGAAAGTCAACATTCAGATGGGCCTATCTTAAAAGTGTTTTGAATGTTGGATATGCTGATACATTCATTTCTGGGATTTTCTGCGAACACCCTCCTACCCATCAGTACTCGGACTTAGCTCATTTGTGGTAAAAGATCTCTCTCGTCCATTTTTTAGGACATGAGAGATCCTTTTAACGTGAGTTCTGGGTAAGCAGACTGTAAATTACGGAATTCCGTGATTTACACTTGTGGGGTATCAAAAGCTCATCCCTATTGCGAGGGGATGAATCCTCGTTTGGGATCAGTTTATCTCGCACTGCCAAGTTAGGAAATGCCCTCATCCGTGTCAAAGATATCTTGCATTGGAGCAAGTAAAGGCTCATACACATACTCTATGATACTCCCTTGAAAATCGCTTGATGTACACGAAATATCATAGAAAGCCCGATTTTCATGCGCGGTGGTGCGCCGCTGGTGCATGGGTCACTGGTGGCGAAGTCAAAAATGCTGCTCATTCTGGGCTGGAATGCGTGAGATGCCAAGCATGAAAATCAACTTCGCCACCAGTATCACACTTGGTGCATACTGCTCACTTCCTAGATTTACACCGCTACCCTCATCGTGGCTCTTACCGACGAGGATGTAGGCTGTTCAGACCTCATTCGTTGCACTTAGCGCGTCTCGCTCATAGCTGGCAGGCATTGAGGTGAGGAAATGTCCTTTCTTCAATCAAAGCAGAGCGCGTTTGATCTGCTCTACGCGGCTGGTCAGACTGCGACGCTCACTCACCTGGAGTTGTAAATCGAGCGGTGGGACTTGGATCTCGTATCCATGCCAAGTGATCGTTTCTTTGCGAGAAGCTGCTATCGGACCGTAATCGGTGACCTCATCTTCATCCAGGTGCTCATCGACTCCACCCACCCATTCGATGCGAGCATGCAAGAAGGCTCTGCCGAACCAGTTGCAAATCCATCCTCGCGCATCTTGAACAGGCTCAATCAAGCAGTCCCCCAGCAATACTCCTAACGTCTGGGCAGAGGCATCATCAACGCAGAGGTCGATATCATGTGGGACGATAGTGAGCCCACGTACAGCAAGGGCAGCACTTCCTACCAGCCACCAGCTCACATCCTGCCGCTCATTTCTCTGGAGAAAGGCGAGCAAGGCTTCTTCCCAGGGAACAGGATGGACCCCGGCCGCCTGCAAAATCATCTCTTCTGCACAACGGGAAAACTGTTCAAAGATGGAAGCGAGATGGGGAGTATTGGCTGGGTATGTCTTTGCAAAGCCTGCCTCTATCTCGTCAAATTCAAGAGCTTGGACGACTTCTGAGTAAGCCGGGTCCAAGTCAGCGATGATGAAAGACGTGTGTGTTCCTTCTGTCCTGAGCAATGCCTTCATGAATGCATCCTTCCTCTCGGAGCACCTGCTCCTCTCTGAGTCCAGTACAAGAGATCATCTGTACTGTATAACACTGATGCAAGGAAGAGGTCTTGATACCTTCTTGTTCTCAAGAAAACAGAGCAGTATTGAGAACCTTAGACAGCGTGAAGCACCCGCTTGCGCAGGAGAGGAAATCCGGCCTTGCCATACATTTGCCGCTTGATGAGCTTGAACTTTGTCGCGTGTCCTTCGACCATGCCGTTATTGATCCACCAGGTGAGACCAGCTCTCACCGCAACTTTGTCTTTCTCGATCCCCGCAGCAAAGGACTGGACATCGGCTTGCGCTGCCTCATGTGCGACTGGTACTTCGAGGGTGATCAGTTGCTCGACTAGCTCGTCCTGGCTGCGGAGGAACAGCGATGACTATCGCAATGAGGTACGGCAGAGAGATCCTGTGGCTGCGGTCGCCTGTCAGCATGCCGTGGGGGCTGGGCCCGCATCAACATCGTCATCCCAGAACTGGACAGTTAGCGACGTGGCGAGCATCACGGCCACGAGCGCATGGCGCCGATGGAACAGCCCAGGATGACCAACTGCGTGAGCCGTCGCATGTCGCGCGAAGTGGTCCGGCGGACGAGCACTCCGATCGGGCCACCAAGGCACAAAGGCTCGATATAACGGCCTAAGAGTGAGACTCTCACTGGCTAGCCGCAAAGGGACGTCATCGAAAGGCTCTCCTGCCCGCGCCTTTGCTCGGTCGCGGCCGTCCTTTCCAAGGAGTCGAAGAACAATGCTGTCGATGATGTTGCCCGCGTGTGACTGCGCGGGGCCGTCGAAACCCGCGCGAAGCGCAGAGATCGCCGCAAGGCATTCCTTGGCCCATTCATGCGGGATATCCACAAGCACGGCCTCGCAGTCATCCAAGATCTCCGTACACCTCTCATCGAGGATGAGCGCACGCTCCTGAGGTGTACCGGAGGCCAGCAGCGCATCCACGATCGCACCACGCGGCACCCACGCCAGGGGAAGCCCCTCATCGAGTGACAACTGCGCGGCCGCGGCGAGATCAGGGATATCGCGAAGGTTCAGCGGTATCCATAGATTCAGGCGTTCTCGCAACTGCTGCCAGTCGAGCCCGCGCCAGACTCTGCTAAGCGCTTCTTGCAGCGGCGAGAGATCGACCTGGTACCTGAATGCGGCTGCCGCAGCCAGCTGCGCGTGTCCAAGGGCTGCCATGTCGACGCTAGCAAGCGCGGCTGCGTATGCCTCGTGGAGTGCAGAAACGTCGAGCGACTGATTGAGTGAATCTGCCCATGCCAGAACCATCTCGCCGAGGCTATTGATCGAGCCGCTATACATCAGCGAAGTGGCGGCCTGCAGAGTGGAGAAGTTGATCGACTCTGAAACGCTCTTCGTTATGGTGTCTTGCGCTGCTTGGATACCAGCAAAATCGATCCATTGCGAAGCCACTCGGGCAACGCGCTCCGCTGCCTGGAGAACAGAGAAGTCGAACGCCGCCAGATGACGCTGAAGGAGTTGGAACTCCTCGATTCCTCTATAGACGGATGGCTCAGCGGAGAGCTCATCGCCGCGTTCAGCATCACTCGGGCCGCTACCACCCGCGCCCTGTTCGCGCGCAGCCGAGTCGTCATCGTGCGCCGGCATCACATTGTCCTCTTGGCAGGCACGCTTCGATGATGCTTGGCGTAGCGAGGCCACTCACCAGTTCTTCGGTCGTACAGATGTTCATGACAGTAGAGACGCGTCGGCGCTGGGGAAAGTAACTGCAACCACCATCTGCAACGAATGCGATAGCCCGGAACGGTGAGGAGGAGCCGCGAAGATCGTCGGTCTCGTTGAGGGGAACTTCGTTGGTGTCGTCCGCAACAGGAATGGACTGGCGTGCAGCATCTCCCCTGGACCGCGGTGTGGAATGGCCCGGTGCTACGGAACGTGCCCCCAGCCGCAAGGCCGGCGGCGGCGTTCCCAAACCAGGCCGTTTGGGAACCGGTTTGCGGTTGGTCGTTGGCCCGGGAGTGCGGGGCTCGACGGATGGTTGAGCAGTAGTGAGGTCATGCCTCATGTGTTGGTGAGGAGCACCGAGCGTCCGTTGAGCAGCTCAGAGACTGTGTGAAAAGACACCGAACCGACTTGCGTTCCGTGTCATATTCTAGAAAGGAGTGGGTATCAGAAAGGAGACCAGGCTGATGGGAAATCGGATCACGCGTGCAGCCCCTCACTTGTCCGAGAACGCTGTCCAGGAGCGGATGCAGAGGGAACAGCGCCGCTGGTGTCGCCAGAGATGGGAGATCATTGATCAAGCTCTGAAAGCTCCCCGCAAAGCGGAGGATATTGCCAGGACGGTAGGCGTGTCGGTGGCGACCGTGCACCAGGTGATTTCGACCTACAAACGAGGGGGAGTGGCGGCCATCGAGACGCCTGGCAAAGGCGGGCGGCGTCGGCAGTACCTCACGCTGGAACACGAATGCGCCTTCCTCCAGCCCTTTGTGGCCCGCGCGGCCCAGGGCGAGTGGGTGACCGTAGCCGAGATCCAGCGAGCATATGAGGAGATGACCAAGCAGTCCGTTGCGCCCAGCACCCTCTATCGCTTGCTGAAGCGGCATGGGTGGAGACTGCATGGGGTCGGTTCCCGTCCAGCTCCGATCCCTCAGAGCACATCTGCTCAAGAGGAGACCGTTCCTGTGCGGGCGCGCAAGGAAGCGGCGGTCTCCTCGAGGGCGAAGCGGGAACGGACACCCCAGAGATCCCAGCACTATCCCAGCGATCTCACCGAGCAGGAATGGGTCATCCTGGAGCCGCTGATCCCGCCGGCCAAGCCCGGCGGGCGTCCGCGTAGCGTCGATATGCGCGAAGTGCTCAATGCCATCTTTTACGTGGATCGCACCGGGTGCCAGTGGCGTGCCCTGCCCCATGACTTTCCACCATGGTCGACGGTCTGGACCTACTTCCGCACTTGGCGCACCGATGGCACCTGGGAGCGCATTCATACGGCGTTGCGCAAGCAGGTGCGCGTGAAGCAGGGGCGTGAGCCCACGCCCAGTGCGGCAATTATTGATAGTCAATCGGTGAAAACGAGCCAAAAAGGGGGGCGCGCGGATACGATGGCGGGAAGAAAGTCAAAGGCCGCAAGCGGCATATCCTGGTGGATACTAACGGCTTGATTATGCACCTGGTGGTGCATGAGGCTGGTCTCCAGGATCACGCTGGTGGCAAAGACCTACTCTCGCCGCTCAGAGCGCGCTTTCCGCGGCTCAAGCTGATCTGGGCCGATAGCGGATACACCAAAGGCGGCTTTGTCGAGTGGGTCAAGGCGACGCTGGGCTGGGCGGTCGAGATTGTTGAACATCCTTGGAGTGGCTTGCGAGGGGTCTGGACCCCGCAAGGGGTAGAAGTGGATTGGGAGCAGATGCGGCCCAAGGGGTTCCATGTTCTTCCGCGCCGGTGGGTGGTGGAGAGAACGTTTGCCTGGCTCTCCACTTGGCGCCGACTGGCCAAGGACTACGAACTGCTCCCCAGTAGTGAAGAAGCATGGATCTACCTTGCCATGATCCGCATCATGCTGCGACGTTTGGCTCAAAGTAGTTCCTGAGGCCTTTACACACAGCCTCTCAGTGACGATGCCCGGAGAACACCGATCACAACAGACATCGGCACGTTCGATCCGAACCCTCTCTCCAAAGGCCCATTCCAGGATTCGCATTGACCAGGACTTCTTGGGAATGCCGGTACCAACCAGGTGGCCGACCAGGTCGCGCCGAAAGCACCGGTCGCGTGCATTGGCGATTCGTGACATCACGGCGATGTCCGCATAACGCGTGACACTGTCCTGGCCGGGGTTCTTGTCTACCATCCAGTTGAGCAGACCGCGATCCCGCTCCTGGTCCGTGAAGAGTAGGGCCATGGCGCGCCTGCCATCGCGACCCGCACGACCGAAGCCCTGGAGGTACTCCTCGACCGAGAATGGGTGCTGCCAGTGCACGACCAGACGGATGTCGGGGATGTCGAGGCCCATGCCGAATGCGCTGGTCGCAATGACTGCATTGATGGCTGGCTGGAGCCTCCCGTCAAAGCGACCCTGGATGTTGTCTTGCCAGGTTGCGTCGCGTTTGGCGTGGAAGAACTCGAGGTGGATTCCTCGCTCCGCCAATCCGGCCTGGACCTGTTCCCCTTCCGGGACTGTCGAGACAAAGATGATGGATCTGCCCTGCCTGGCCTGACTCAGAAGGCTCACGATCATGTCGAAGCGCCGCAGATCCTGCTTGGCCATGGGAAGGCGGACCAGCGCAATGTTCGGACGATCGGGGTTCTCGATGATCACCTGGGCATCGGGACTGCCGAGCGACTCGCAGATGTGGCGCTGCATGTCCTCGTTGGCGGTGGCGGTGAACGCCAGGACCTGAGGCCGGCCGAGAAGCTCCCGTATCGAACCGAGTTGCGAGTAGCTCGGGCGAAAGCCGTCCCCGTACTGGGCAATGGTGTGCGCTTCATCGATGACGAGGTAGTTGGGTCGGAAGCGGATGAGGCGGTCGTATTCGGTGGGATCCTTGAGGAGAGTGGGATTGAACCGCTCGGGAGCCATGTAGAGGAATTTCCAGGCGCCCTGCTCCAGCAGGTCGTATCGTGCACGGCGTTCCTGAGGCGGGGTATCGGACGAGATCAACGTCGCGGGAATCTTGAGATCGTGCAGCGCCCGTACTTGATCCTTCATGAGTGCCTTGAGCGGTTCAATGACGAGGCCTGCGCCAGGGCACAGGAGGACGGGCACTTGGAAGCAGAGCGACTTGCCACTGCCGGTTCGCCGGACTGCCAGCACGTCCTTGCCAGCAAGGATCGCCAGGATGACCGGCAGCTGACCGTCCCGTAGCTTCTGTTTGCCGAGAACTTGGAGCACCGGACCGAAGTCGGCCTCAGACGTGGGGAGTTCGTGGCGAACGTCAAGCACCCGTGCCAGGCGCACGGCCCATCGCTGGATCACCCCTCGCGCGAGGCCGACCTGCAGGTTCAGGTGCAATGCCGCATGACAGCCGTCGCACAGCGTGATCAGGTTCGCTGCACTGTGGTCGACCTGGATGGACCGGGGCATCCGATGATGCACATCCAATTCAGCAGGATTGTCCGCGCCGCATGTGACGCAGCGATGTCCGTCGCGCTCAAGGGCAGCGTGTCGCGCGGCAGGCCATGCGTCGTCCGGACTGTTCGTGATCGTCGAGGTGTTCATGACGGTAGAGACGTAGCGGCATGTGGAAAGTAACTCCAACCACATCGGTCACGAAGGCGATAGCCGGGAAGGTGAAGAAGTCGATCAGGTCGTTGGTGGCTCGTCATCTGTCAGCGAGTAGTGGACCGAGGCGCTTCGCAAACTCTTCTGCTGACCTGACGATCCCCTAGCGCAAGGGCGAGGCTCTGCCGTGACGGCCAGTTCCCTCCTCGGGTCGGTTTCACTCCCCGAGAAGGAGTGGCTCACCGAGCGAGTGAGGGCTGGCACTGAGCGAGCTCGAGCAGAAGGGGAGAGCCTTTGCCGATCACGACACAGCGACAATCGGTCACCGACCACCTGCAGTAGCCGCAGGGGCTCTGCGCCTGGCTGGGCAACCTCACCCGCGCCGAGGCCGCCTGGAAGCTTTACGAGCGCAGGGCGGCCGTGAACGATGCGCTGGCGTCGTTCCGATAAAGGAGGGCATCCCCTGCTGGGATGTCAGAGAAACTCAGCGACTCCCGGTGAATCAGCGTTCCCAAAGGAACTCCTTTGGGAACCGGCTTTCGGGGGCACTGAGAGGAGAAGGCGGTGTGGCTGCTCATAATCCTATCACTGGTGCGAGCAGTCGACGTTTACACGTCCCATCGTTCTGCAGGGTCGTCCAATCCGTACTCGCGCATCATGCGTGCCTCGTGAAGGGCCTCACGGCGCTTTGACAACTCCTCCGCTGTCACATCGACCTGTTTGATATCGATGGCGACCATGGGCATCGGCCACTCGTACGCCACCCAGCCGGCGATGTTGTCCCAGCCATCGCATACTTCGTGCTGCGCTGCGAAGGCCTCCAGCGCCGCTGTTGAGCGCCTCACCCACTCGTTATGATGCGTGTCCGCTGTTGGGTCGAAGCCGCGCCACGCTTCTTGGAGCACCGGGAGGCCGGGCTGACTCACAATGCCCGTCTTCATTATCTCTTCGACTAGTCGAAGCGACTTCGGTGCGGTCACCGGTTCGTCGTCATTGCGGGGCGAGGACCAACCAAGAGCGCCCTCTGACTCCACAAGATCAACGTAGAGTGCGTTCTCTCGCTCCGCGATCAGCTCGTTGAGGAAGATCCAGTCGTAATCGTTGGGGCCATCGAGGTAAAGTGCTTGGCGGTGTCCGTCGATAGCACGGAGTAGTTCCGGCTGCGATGCGATCGAATAATCGGCTACCTGAGCATAGATCAGCTTCGCCAAGTGATTTCCCGCGCGTTCAAACTGCCGCGATATTGTAGCTTGGTCGCTTCCCGGGGCCCGGCAGGAGTCGATGAGGACGAGGAACTTACCTGCCTCCTCCCGACCTATGTTCCGTAGCAATTCAGCCGCCCGGTATACCTGTGCATCCACGCAAACGTTTAGCTCGGCGGCGATGCTGCGTACGTTCGTCGCGATCGCTGCTAGACCTTCGATGAGGAGCGGGAGGCGCTGCGTAAACCCCTTGCCCGCCAACTGCTTGAATTGACGTGTCTTCATGTGTGTTATCAACCCCCGCTTTCTTGCTCCAGAAATTCATACTCGCTTTCGAGACGTACGGGCAGGTCTGCGAGTAACGGCTCAGCCACGCTCGGCGTAAGTGTGGTCGTTCGCAACATGTCCCTGCAGCACAGACTCGAGAGCGACGGAAAGGCGAGAACGAAGGCGGATGGTACTCACTGGATGTCCCGCCGTTGATGCTCTGCCTGGACCGCACGCCAGCGGATCCAACCCCACAATGCCGCCGCGGACGTCCCATTACCGGTGCGGATGGTCTCGGCGAGACCGCCCGCCAAAGCCCCCGCGTCCGTCCCGCTGACCTCTGTATCAACCTCGGCAGCAAGCGCTGTGAGGGCGTCATGGAGCTCTCCTGATGGCAGGGTTCCGATCGACTCGTGGGCGGTCGGCACCAAGGCCTCCACCTGGGCTCGCCGTTCATCAGCCCTTCTTGGGTCCCTGATCACGGGAATCGTTGCCAGGAGCGCGGAGACGTCCAACAGTGCTCCGAGTGCCCGATCGACCGTGTCGATGGTACCCCCTTCGAGTACGGGTCGTCCCAACTCTTCGGCGATTCCTCGTGCATCGTCGGGTGCTAGCGGGAACAGGCCGGGATGACCTAATGCGACGCCCGTCCCTCCCACGATTGCGCCACCAAGCGTTGGCAGCGCAATCACTCGATGCGCAAGGCGGACTGCATCATCGTCGGAGAGAGGAGTGGTTGCCATGAAGGCGCCATGATCCCAGTCCCCACCGCCATCCATGTTGACAACGATTACCCAGCGGTCACTCATGAGGGTGCGTTTGTCGGCGGCTCGCGGAGAGACGCGGGCCACCTCGGCAACTCCAGGAGCGACAGCGGCCATCTGGTCAACAGCGCGCCGCTCATGGTCGACGACTGCATCGCAGACCTCCGCTGTGACCCGCCGTGCGGCGTCTACCCAGGTCTCGCCCGCTTGCAGTCGCACGTTCCGAAAGAGCGCCGTGCGCGCCGACAGGGCATACAGAAAGCCTGCTGCGTCATCCAGCACCGCCAACAGACTCGCTGGCACGGACTCGCCAACTCCAGACAAGGGAGGAGCCCCTTCTTCCATCGCAGCCGCCCAGGAGAGTGCCGCTTCGCGCAGCTGCGCGGCAGCCCCAGGGGTATTGGTTGACCGTCGGTCCATCACGTCTCGCACCTGACCAAGCGCCATGCCGGCGGTGTGGAGAGCCTGAGCCGCGTGGTCCGCCTTCTCGGGTGCGGCATCGGCCTGCCTCGTGCGTCGATCAGTTATCACGGGCGGAAGCTGGGCGACGTCGTTGGCGAACGCCTGGACGGCGGCCTTCCAGTCTCGCTCACGTCCAGTGTTCCAGTGGGGATTGAGCAACAACGCAGGCATGTCCGTCAACAAGTGGATCAACTCGCTCGCCAGTCGAGCCTGCAGGCGCAGTCGCTCAGTCCAGAAGTTCTGGGCGCGGAGGCGTTGAGCTGCTGGGAAAAGCAGCGGGACCAGAGAGACGCGCATATGACGGACAATGTTTTCACGCTTCATGGCGACCCGACCAATGGGCATGCCCATGGCGATCAGCTCACCACCGTCCATGCCGACGGTCGTCACATCGATGGCGTCTGCTTCGGGGAACAGGTCCCGTAGTGTGCTCGCCATGGCCACGGCCTGCTCATGGACCGTGGTCGGGTCGGTGCTCTGGAGGCGGACACCTACCGTGAGCGTATCCCCACCGCCGACCCACTCGATGGTCCAGTCCAACAGTGACGGCTTCGAATCGGACAACTGGTGCAGTCGCTGCTCGGGTGGTCCGAGCCACTCCTGGAGGAGCCGACCGGCGGCCGGGCTGAGTTGCCGGAGCGTCTCGGCAAGCCGTTGTCGCTCCGGACCGAAGCCCTGATGCGCCGCGAGGACCTGCTGCACAAGCTGCAAGGGCAGGTCCATCGCACCTTCAAGCGCCTCGAGGAGTCCTACTGCCGCCTCTGGGCTCGCCTCGGCCGCAAGCTCAGCGAACCGCTGCGGGCCAACTGATGCAGCGACGAGGGCACGCAGGGACGTCGGGGCGTCCGGCAGGTCTCTGACGATCTGCTGAAAGTGCTCGGGAAGCATAGGCATCGCCACACCACCAAACCGCGCGAGGAACGCGAGCCGAGAGAGGTTGAGTGTATTGATCCCCGGACGGCGTGCTCGGTCAATGACGTCGAGGCAGAGACGGGCGTGCCGGGCTGCATCAGCGCGAGCAAGCGCCACCATCAGCTCCTCCGCAACGGTTGCCGTGGCTTCTTGCTGTTGGATGAACGAGGACACCGTGGCAACCAGCGCATCACCGCAGATCGCAGCGGTCGATGCCGCGATCTCGAGGGTCCTCGCCCGCTCGGCGGCGGGGAGCAGCTCCAGCACCGTGGCAAAGGTCTTCTCCAGGGTCGGCGGAGGAACCGCGTGCAGCCGATCGATGATCGCCTGAGACCGCAGTTCGTGGAGTCCTCCCCATCGGCCGTCGTCGTCCTGCACGATCAGGTGCTCCCGATGCGCCCGGTTCAGCGCGGAAGGAAGTGCCGTGAGATCGGACACGACGCGCTCGAGCGCGTCCGGCGGGAGTGAGGTCTCCAGGACGTCTGCTGCGCACACCACTCGCACCACCTCGCGCTCGACGCTGCGATCTGCTCGGAGGAGGTCATCGGCCTGCTCACCGACCACGGCCTCCAGCCGCTGACCGCTGAGCAAGAGACTGAGGTACTCCATCAGGAGCCCTTCACTGGCGGGGAAGGCTTCCTCCGGTGCCAGCCGTATCGGCACGCCCCGCCTGCCGAGCGTCTCGGCGATTCCCCGCGCGAGCGCCTCATCGAGGCGGGGCCGAACCACGACACCCTGGCGAACGGCGAGGGAGGGCCGGAAGTCCTCCTCGCGTGCCGCGCCCATGAGAAGGACGCCAGGTCGCTCCAGGTCGTCGATGCAGATGAGCACGGGAGTCTCCAGGGTGGGATGCTGGAGATCCACGTACCGCAGGAGTGCCCCGACCTGATCGGAGGAGAGGGAGCGCACACGGAAGGCGCGGACACGTTCCGCGGTCAAGTCGTACGCGGTGCGCCACAGCACACCGGATTTCCCGGAGCCACTCGGCCCGACGATGAGCGCGTACCGGCGATCGATCAGGCCTTGGCGAACCTCGGACAATTCCGTCGGGCGTGCAATGTCCAGTCGAGCCGCGATGTGAAACGGCCTCACGTCAACACCTGCGAGGAACTGCTCAGGGAGGAGGTCGCTCATCTCGCCAAAGTTGATTGATGCGATGGATCCCGCACGCTCGAGCTCGTCCAGCTGGGTCGGGTCAATGGTTGTCTTGAGCGCCTCGCATGTGACGCGGACCTGATCGACAAGCCATCGAGCGGCGTTCCGTGGCGATGTGTGTCGCTGAGCGGCGGAGTCGATCTGCAATGCGGCGAGCAGTTCCGCCACGGCAATGGCGCCGTGACGAGGAGGCATGCCAAACATTTCGGCGAGACGAAGTGCCATGTGATCGTCGAGCCTCTCGGGCAAGACCACCACCTGGGTGCGTGCCAGGAGGGCGTCGAGCTGCGAGGGCTGGAGGTCTGGGAACGCTGCTGCCAGTTGTTGACGCTCCGCAGTCCCGAGCGAGGCGAGAAGGGACGTGTCCCAGCCAGTCGGCCCCACGCAGGATCAATGGGTGCGTTGGTGACCAGGGCGATCTTCTTGCGACCCCCGACGGATGCGGGGCCTGCCGCGTGCGCGATGAAGTCGGCCACCAGCGCGAAGCCGACCCGGTCCGACCGCTCCTTTGCCTGGATGAGCAGGCCCTCTCCACCGTCGACCTCGCAGTCGAGATCCTCAAGTCCCTCGGGGGTGAGGGCAATAATCGGCAATGTGCGGGCGTACCCCTCGATCAGCATGTGCAGGCCCACCACGATCTGGTACCGGACGCCTGCGACGTTGTGTGCTCCGTGCCGGCTCGCAGCCCAGAGCTGATCGAGGTCCTGCTGCGCCGTGATGGCTCGCGCCTTCGGGGTCTTCTTCGGTCGAGCGCGTGGTTTTGGTTTGGGGCGGCTCACTAGTGCGCCTCCAACGGCCAGCGCCGAGGGACCCGGACCTCCGAATAGATTGCCGGCTGCAGGCCTGGGCACAGCTGCATCACACGGGCAGCAGCCACCGCCCACGATCCGTGTGCTATCTCGTCGATGGCACACCCGGTGCGTCGCTGACCCGAAGCGCTGCACGACTCCCCAGCCTCGATATGACGGACGTGCGCGAAGCAGTCGTCAGGGACGTCAGCGCGGACCACGTACCAAGTCCCGGCTTGGTGTTCGGGCGGCAGCCCCAGCAGCACTGCGGGACGGCACGGAGGGTAGACCCTCCCATCATGCCGACGGACAGCGAACACCCGGTCGAGGTGGTCGACCTCGTCACCCACCGGTGCGGTCGCCTCCAACCAGGCCAGCGCATCCACGCGGGTCCCCGGACCCCAGAGAAGATCGGCAGGGTACATGGTGAGCTCATAGCGAGCGTCGAACTCCCATAGCCGGTCGTTCCCCACGCCGAGCATGACGAGGTACATCCAGTCGTCCGGCTCGGTCTGCTCGGCGAGCTGCTCGGCACGCATGATCTCCAGAGAAGCTCCCTCTTCCGTCGTCGACCAGGTCGGTGACCATCCGATGACCAGCACTACCCGCTGCAGTGGCGCGGGATACAAACGGCCCCCGGGCGTCATCGCGCCCCAGAGCCGGTTAATGATCTCCGCAAGGTCGTGTATCCCGCGCGCGGAGTGATTCGGCATGACGACTCCCACGCCTCCGCCGTGGGCGAACCGGTTGCGGATCTCGTCGAGGACATCTTCGACGCGGCGGTTCCGCTGTCCATGGAGCAGTCGCTCCCGGCGCGCCCAGCGCAAGAGTAGGCCCAGAGACAGGGGAAGCTGCATTGATGTCCCCTGGGTGCGGAGCCGGAGCTGCCATCCCGCGTGACTTCCACGCCTGCGAAAGGCCTCGTTGATCGCCTCGAAGTCGGACGCTGAAAAGGTGCTCTCGGCGCCGTCCCTGCGGACAAGTGGGATCACCCCTCCGTAGAACTCGATGAACCGCTCGCGAAGCGCTTGTTCCAGCACGACCCAGGTCTGATCAGCGACCGTGGTGAAGAAGTCGTAGCAGAGCACTCCATATGTGTGCAGGGTCCGCAGTCGCTCAAAGCTCCTCCGGGTGCCCTCCGGGACCGCTGGAACGAGATCGGCCGATGCGATGGAACGCTGCTGGAACTCCGCGGCCTTCTCGGGGCTGAGCGTCCCCCCGGCGGCAAGACCCAGCGGCATGAATCGGAGAGACCGTTCGTCCGGGGTCGTCAACTCAGTGAATGTTCGAATGTCCATGGTCACTCCACGATCGATCGTGCCAGGCAAGCGGGCGGTGTAGCTGCTCGGTGTCCTCGTACGATTGAGACGTACGAATAGGTCTCCCAGTCACTGCGTAAGGCTGTCCTGATCGAGGCTGTGGCGCCGTTGGACCACGACCCGAGATCGCTTGCGTGGCTGACCGTCGCTGACATCTCGAGCGCCGCGGCGCGTCCACCGCCCAGCGTCTGAGGCGCACTCCCCGGTCGTGATCCGAGCTCGACGTGACAGCGCCCGCCGTGGGCCCGCTGACGACCCCTGCACCCTGCCAGACGGCCCGAGTGACTCCGGCCCTGAACCTCTGGCCTCGCTGCGCTCGGGGCTTCCGTCCCGCGGCTCCGTCGGGCTTTGACGGGTGCATCGTCAACGAATGTGAAGTGCGCGTATGCTCGTCACGCTCCAGCGTATCACCAATGGGTCACTGCATGTGGCAGATCAGGAAAAATACGGTGAGTCACATCAAGGGCTATCCTTGTTGATTACACTGATTACGCTGATTACGCCAACAGCAATACTCAAGGACGATCTCTATCTTGGATCAACGGATCAAAACGTGAAAACTGTATGGTAAGCGTACCAGCCTGTTGAAAAACTCCTTGCTGAGTTTATTAGAGAAAGCACAAGTTTCAGGACCCAAAGAAGTGTCATTGAGGTGAAAGTGAGTAAAAATATCGTAAGGTGGAATATAGAGCATACCAATGATAAGATGTATAAAGAAAAGAAACGATGGTTATTTGAGAAAACAGGCTTGTTGGCGTGCTCATAGAGGTTCTGGTGAGGCTGATTGCGGTCAGCAAAGCCACAGAAACCTTGCTGCTCTGATCATTTCCCTTGCTGCTACTGAAAGATTCCTCTTCTTCCCAACTGGCGGGAGGTGTCAGCGCGACTGCCTCGCTGGGAAAGGGACGTCGTCCCCATCCTCGCTTTTGCAGCAAGCGTTTGAGATTCTGTCCGGTGGCGATCACTAGCGCCTCACAGTTGACACGCCAGAGCCGCCGCAAGCGAAAACGTGCCATGCCATGCCACTGCTTGCCTTCCCCGAACAACGGTTCCACCCAGACCTTGCGCTTGTTCATGGCTTTCTGGTAGGCGACGGTCTGCTGGTAGCCCTTCACCCGCTCCACATAGTCGGCAAAAAAGGAGCGGTGGACGCGCCTGCCCCCTGGGCTTTCGGTACACTGTGCTTTTACCGGACAGACCTTGCAGACCGCCGCATCAGCGCGGTACTGCATCTCCTGGACCCTTTCCAAGCGGAACGTTGGGCGCAACACCTGACCTTGGGGACAGCGATACAGATCCTGGCTGGCATCGTAGATGAACTGTGCCAGTCCATAATAGCCCATGTTGTGCTGGCCTCGCTCGGCGATGGGGATATAAGCCCGCATGTGTGCCTCTTCGATGGCTTTGAGGTTCTCTCCCGTTCCATACAGGCTATCGGCGGTGATCTGTTTGGGCCGCAGATGCCAGCGAAAGCAGGTGTGCCAGAGCAGATCCAGCATAGGATGATTGTCCATCACCTCCCCAGGAGTGACCAGGACTGCCAGAATGATGCGACGTTTGCCTCCATCGACCACATAATGGGTATGATAGCCCAGATGGGTGCCTCCTCCTTTGAGGCGCATCGGCGTGGCATCAGGATCAGTGGTGCTGATCCGAAAATCGGCCGTGCGCTCATAGGAGCCACGGACTTCTCGCTGTTGTCGACCTTCCTCTGCGATCCAGTCATGGCGAGCGGCGTTCTCTGTCGCCAGTTCCTCGTGCTCTGCCTCAGAGAGGAGGACAGGCAGAGGCGTGGGCCCCATACAGAAGCGGTCTTCTGGCTGGTGTTGGGGAAGTGGGGCGTCACTGCTGCTTGCCTCAGGCTGTTCAAGCGGTGCTGGTTCTGGCGGAAAGAGGGCAGCGAGATGCTCCCGGATGGCCTCGCGCCTCAACGGCAAAACGCGGCGTAAGCGAATCCAGATCGGCATTGGCGTTCACCTGCGTCGAATCAAAGTACAGCTCCCTGCCCCACACCAGCTTGGCCTGCTGACACTGTTCGACGATCGCCTCAAAGAACCGCCGAAACACCGAGAGACCATAGCGCAGGCGGATCTTACTCAACGTTGAATGATCGGGCAGCGGCTCATCCAAATCATACCCCACGTACCAGCGCACGCTCAGCCGATCCGCCACCTGACGCAGGAGCAAGCGTTCGGAGCGGATGTCTTCGAAAAACATCACCAACTGGAGTTTGAAGAACACCACCGGATCAATGGAGGGACGCCCTCCTCCTGCATA
>Ga0070707_100001229_pt1 | contig 25157 bp, 21 predicted proteins | sample KBSK5502metaG_FD_65468 | JGI IMG/M metagenome (GOLD analysis project Ga0070707, IMG submission 65468) | Corn, switchgrass and miscanthus rhizosphere microbial communities from Kellogg Biological Station, Michigan, USA - KBS K5-50-2 metaG | ecosystem: Host-associated > Plants > Roots >...
AGGCGGAGAAGAAGTCCTCGCCGGTCTTGGCCTCGTTCTGGGGGCTGCCGGTGCGCAGCGCCTCGGTGAGCGAGCCCCAGAACGGGTAGAGCCGGGCGTTGGCCATCTCCAGCATCCCGCCAAGGTAGGACGGCTTGGCCCGGTCCAGGAACAGGCCGGTGGCCGCGGTGTTGGCGTATTCGCCAGCAGCGGAGCGGCGGAGCATGCCGAGCGAGACCAGCGCGTCGAGCCAGTCGGTCGTGCCCCGTGGCTGCAACCCCAGCTTGGCCATCAGCGTCTCGCCAGTCAGCGGCCCGTGCGCGAGCGTGCTGAACAAGTCGAGTTCCACCGCGGTCAGCAGCGCCTTGGACCCCCAGAAGGCCAGGCCCAGCTGCATGATCGCATCGGGTGTCGGTTGCTCGTTCGTCATTGCATGTTCTCCCTTGCGGCGGTCTGACCTGCACGAGGTCCGCGCGGCTGGCCCGGGCGGTTATACGGCGAGGTTCAGCGCTGGGGGTTGCAGGCTGGCTGCAGTCGGATTGAAGCCCTGGTACGGCCGGTTATGCGGGCTAGGGATCTGGGTTGGCGGCGACCTTGGCGAGTGCATCCCTGGCGCGCGCGGCAAGAGAAGGCGCCCGCCGCGCGTCATAAATCCGCAGCGCCTCCCGCAGGTCAGCCGTCGCCTCATCGAGCGCCCCGACGAGCCGGCTCACCTCGGCCCTGGCTACCAGCGTCCAGGCAAGGTCCCATGGAGAAGCGACCGGCGTCATGAGCGCCACTGCCTCGTCCATCAGCTGGCGGGCGTCGGAGAACTGGCCGCGCCGGGCGAGCAACTGGGCCTGGATTGCCCAGCATTGAGCCCGGGCATCGGACTCAACAGGTGCGGTCTGTACTTCCTCGGTCACCTGCTGCGTCTCATCGAAGCGGCCCTGCGCATACAGCGCCTCGGCGAGCATGTTGGCGATGTTGGCGACGTATCTCTGCTCCCCCATCGCACGCAATACGTCATATCCCTCCCTCAGGTAGCGCTCGGCCGCGGCCGGGTCCCCGACGGCCAGCTCCACCACACCGGCAGGGATTGCGCTTTCTGGCAACGCCAATGTGGCTCCGAAGCCGGCAAATATTGACCGGGTCCGCTCCAGCGCCGCGCGGGCGTCGGCGAACCGGCCGGTGTAGGCATAGAGAATGGACAGCGGCTTCAGGAGGTCCGCTTCGGCCCACAGGTCGCCGTCAGCCTCTTGCAGCAGTTGCTCGGTGCGGGCGACCGCGGCATCGGCCGGGATCGGCAGCGTATGGAAGGTCACTGCGAGCCAGTGGCTGGCTCGCATCTGCGCACGGTGGTTGCCGCTCTGCCTGGCGCAGTCGATAGCACGCTCGAGCACATCTGCATAAGCAGGCGTGTCGGCAAGCCAGAACCGCAGCTTGCCCGCCATGGTCAGTGCTTCGGCCAGGCCCTCGAGATCGCCTTCCGATTCCAGGACGGCCGCGGCCGTGTCGCACTCCACCAGCGCCTCGGCGTTGCGCCCGGTTTGCATGTTGCGGATGTCGGCGAGCAGAACGCGGATCCGGCCCTGCAGCGCGACCGCACCCGCCGCCCCGGCGACCTCTGACCCTTCCGACAGGACGGCTTGCGCGCGCTCCAGATCGCCGCCCTCAGACAGCACCGCCCCGAGCAGCCGCAGCAGGCCCGCCCGCAGGCGCTGATCGGCCGGGCGCTGGGCGAGCGCGCGCTCCAGCCAGTCCTGCGCTTCGGCCAGCAGCCCGCGGGCCAGCCAGACATCCCCGAGCGCGCGGGCGAGCCGGGGCCCGGCCTGATTGCCTGCCGACAGCGCCCATTCCAGCGCGGCGCGGAAGTTATCGTGATCGGGCGACCTTGCCGCAAGCCGGCGTTCCCGCTCGGCCAGGCTCAGGAACGCTAGCGCGTGCCGATGCCTGGCGGCCTCCCCGTCCCTTGTCTCCGCGAGCCGGTCCGCCGCGTACTGGCGGACAGTCTCCAGCAACCGGTAGCGGGTTCCGTCCTCGGCCGGCTCGGCGGACACCAGAGATTTGCCGGCCAGCCGGTCCACGATGTCGAGCGCGGCCGCCTGGTTCCCGGCGGTGCACACCGCGGCTACCTGATTCAGGCCGAAGCTTCCGGCGAATACCGACAGCTCGCCCAGGACCCGGCGGTCCTCTGGGGGCAGCAGGTCGTAGCTCCAGTCCATCGCGGCCCGCAGCGCCTGGTGCCGCGGGTCCGCGGCTGGCCTCCGGTAGGCCAGGAAGGCGAACCTGTCTGTCAAGTGCGCCTCGATCTCCGCGGCCGATAGCGTGCTCAGCCGCGCGGCCGCAAGCTCGATCGCCAGCGGCAGCCCGTCGAGCTTGCGGCAGATGCGCCCGGCCGCCGCCATCGGCGCTATCCCGGTCGTCACTCCGCCGCGTGCTGTCGACCCGCGGTCCAAGAACAGCTGAACCGCGACACTCCCCGCGATGTCCTGCTCGTCGGCCGACTCGAGCGGCACTGCCAGCGGCCGCACGGGGGTAGACCACCTCGCCAGCTATCCCCAGGGGCTCGCGGCTGGTCGCCAGCACCCGCAGCCCGCGCGAGTTGCGCAGCAGGGCACGGGTTAGATCCGCGCACGCGTCCAGCAGATGTTCGCAGTTGTCGAGCACCAGCAGCAGGTCCGCTGAACGCAGCCGGTAATCCAGCGCCTGCATTACGGGCACCTCACCGGCCTGCCGCACCCCCAAGGCGGCCATCACCTGCACCGCCACCAGCCGGGGGCTGCTGACACCAGCGAGGTCAGCCAGCCACGCTCCGTCCGCGAACCGCCCCAGCATCCCGGCTGCCAGCTCCAGGGCTAGCCGTGTCTTCCCCGCCCCGCCCGGCCCGGTCAGCGTGACCAGCCGCACCCGGCCGAGTATTGCCTCCAGCGCGGCCAGATCCTGTTCCCGGCCAAGGAAACTGGTCAGTGGGGCGGGGAGGTTATGCCGCGCTGGCGGCGGTATCGCCGGGACTTCCTGCCTCAGCACCGCCTGCTCCAGCTGGCGCAGCTCCTCATTCGGCTCCAGCCCCAGCTCCTCCGCGAGCACCGCCCGCGCCCGCCGGTAGGCCGCCAGCGCGTCCGCCTGCCGTTCGCACCGGTACAGCGCCAGCACCAGCAGCCGCCACATTCGCTCCCGCAGCGGATGCTCAGCTACCAAGCGCTCCAGTTCCCCGACCACCTCGGCATGCCCCGAGCGCGATGTTGGCCTCGATCTTGCCCTCCACCGCGGCCAGCCGCAGCTCCTCCAGCCGGATGGCCTCGAGCGCTAGCGGCTCAACGTCACAGACATCGGCCAGCGCACGGCCGCTCCACAACGCCAGAGCGTCGCCGAAATGGACAGCCGCCGCCTCTGCCCTGCCGTGTCGAAGCGCTGCCTGCCCCGCCGCGGTCAGCCGCTCGAACCGGCCAGCGTCCACATGATCCGGATCGACCGTGATCACATACCCGCCACCGCGCCCGACTAGGTCAATCTCGGGACTCAAAAGCGAGCGCAGCCGCGACACATACGACCGCAGCGTCTTTGCAGCTGTCGGCGGCGGGCAGCCCCGCCAGACCTCCTCCACCAGCCATCCGGCCGGCACGACCCGGCCCGCCTCCAGCAGCAGCAATGCCAGCACCACCCGCTGCCTGGGGCCGCCCAGTGCAACCTCACGCCCAGCCCTCGACACCCGCACCGGGCCGAGCAGCCGCAGCTCGAATACCGAAGTCCCACCGGCCGTCGGCGGGCTATCCGCTGACACCCAAGCATGATCCGCCTCTCGGGCCAGAGCTGGCAAACACCGCCGTATCAAAGACTTCATGTGCGCCTATGACCGCCCCTTCGCAGCTGAGGGTGGGTCACGTCGCTAATCAACCATGCGAGGAGCCCAAAGAGCCTAACGGGAGGGATCCGCGTGCTGTCCGCGCACAGCGTGCTATCACCCCGAGGACGTACTGGGCGCTCGGGTTCCGGCCGTCGGGGCGGGCGCTGGCCGACGCCGACCTGACCGGGATGCTGGCCGGGATCGACGAGCCGGACGCCCGCAGCCGCCGCCCGCCGGAGTCGCTGTGCGGGTTGCTGAAGATGTGGGAGCACCTGCGCCGACATGGCATCGGGGTGGCCCGGTGCACGGTCGAGCGGCGGATGCGAGCCAACGGATGGGACATTCCCCAGGTTGAACCGCCCGAACCGACCCGGCTCGGCGAAGTCGTATGGCTAGAGGCATTTCCCGACGCCCTCCTCGAGGGGGCGACCGGCGTGCCGCCCGGCCCCGAGGCCCGCTACGAGCAGACCGAAGCCATATCCCTGGCCTTCGTGACCGCTCTTCAGGTCCTGCCGGCTCGCCAGCTCGCCGTGCTCATCTTGCGTGACGTCCTCGGATTCCGCGCGAACGAGGTGGCCGACATGCTGGACTCGACCGCCGAATCGGTCAACAGCGCCCTCAAACGAGCCCGCGCCAGCCTGCAGCGCCGGCAGCCGCCGACTGGCGAGCGCGAACCGGCTCCCGCTTCCGGCTCACCCTCCGAGGATGCGCTCGTGGCGAAGTTCGTCCGCGCCTACGAGTCCGGAGATGTGGACGCGCTGGTCGCCTTGTTCACCGACGACATCTTCCTCTCCATGCCACCGATTCCCCTCGAATACCAAGGCCGCGACGTCGTGGCCCGCCTGTGCGCCAGCATCTTCAGCTAGGGCAGGAGGGTTGATCTCGTGCCGACGCGAGCCAACGGTCAGCCGGCGTTCGGGGCTTATCTTCGCGCCTCCACCGGCATCCGCCACGGGACCGGCCTATTCGTGCTGACCCTCACCGGCAACCGGATCTGCGCATTCACCCGCTTCGACAACAGCGTGCTCCCCTGGTTCGGGCTGCCGCGATCGCTCCCAAGCCGATAGGCAGCGTCCTCGTGCGCTCTGCATCAGCGATGTTAACGCGGCAAAGGACAGAGAACAGATGTCCTACGACTCCAACCAAGGATCATGACCTTGCCGGTCAGGGCGGCACTGGGCCGGCCAACGGACGAGGGCCACCGTTGATGATCTGAAGATATGTGGACAACCGGAGATCCGACGGTGGTCGCGGCCAAGAGCTGGCGCGCGAGGCTGGAGAGGGTCTCGCGCCGGGGTGGTGGGCCTTCGCGTTACCCCGGCGGTCTCACCGACGTGCAGATCTGATGCGTGCTCAGGAAATAGGCCTGGCCGAGCATCACCTGACCGCACCGACACCGAGCGCCGAGGTCATAGTGGCTGTCGCACTAATCATCGCCATATTCTTCGTGTGGGACAGCCACCCGCCGCGCGCGCACCTGTCCCTCCGGCGACCGGGGAAGTTAGGTCACGATGACAGACTGATTCGCTGGTATGACCGACGGGCACGGGTAAAGGGCATCCAGGCGCACGCCGAAGACAATCCCGCCAGGACCTGGATCGTTGTCCAGGTACCGGCCTATGTTGAACCGGCCAGGATCCGGACACTGCTCGACACCGCACGTGCCTTGACGGCCGAGGCCGATGCCGCTGTCAAGAGACCACCTCCAATGGCCGAGGCAGAGCTGGTAATTCGCGAGTGGTGGTCCGAGCAGTCGAGGTAGCGCTTCAACAGCGGGATCACCGCGTGCACCATCGAAGTGCAGTAGATATCAGCGGCGCACCCTCCCGATCACACGCGACCGCTGTAGCAGTTGCCGACAGCATAGAAACCTTCAGCGATCCCGCTCACGGAGATGCGGTCCGGCCGTCTGGTTAGGCGAGTTCTCCGCGCTCGTCAGTCCGGACCCACAGGAAGCTGCGGTACAGCTTGAGGTGTACCTGGCCGTCGCACCGCTTGTGACGCGGCCCGGTCGGCCGCTAGCCCACCCTGGTCACCGCGGACGGGGCCGCATGGGCCAGGGCGATCTCGGCAACCGGGCGCCGCCTGGGCAGGACCAGGCCGGCGACGGTGCCGGCGAGGGACAGGCTGGCTGCGACGCCGATCGCGGGCGCGAACCCGTTGCTAAACGTTCGGGCGGAAGCGTAGCTGCCGACCGCGGCGAAGACCGCGACCAGCGCCGCGACCCCGAACGCGCCGCCGAGCTGGCGCATTGTGCTGAACGTGCCAGACGCCTTGCCGATGTCGCCGGGGGCGACCGCGCCGACAACGGACTTGGTGACAGCGGGCAGCGCCATCGCGAAGCCGCATCCGGAGATCACCATCGGCGCGATCATCGTCGCGTAATCCAGGCCGGGCCGAGCGATGACCGCGATCCAGGCCATTCCCGCCGTCTGCAGCAGCAGGCCGGCCACGATCAGCGGCCGCTCGCCGATCCGGTCGGCCAGCGCCCCAGCTCTCGGGGCTATCAGGAAGGGGGTGACCCCCCAGGGGAGCAGCCGCAGTCCGGCGCCCAGCGGCCCCTGGCCGAGCGTGGCCTGCTGGAACTGCGCCATGAAGAAGACCGCTCCGGTCAGCGATGCGTTCAGGAAGAAAATGGCGGCGTTGCCGGCGGAGAAGGCCCGCGAGCGGAACAGGCGCATCGGCAGCATCGGCGCGCGGGCACGCAACTCCCACGCGACGAACGCCGGTGCCAGCAGCGCCCCGGCCGCGAGCGCACCGACGACCTCGGGGCTGCCCCAGCCGGCCGAGTTCCCGCGTACCAGCCCCCAGACCAGCCCCAGCGCGGCGCCCGTGCCGAGGCCCAGCCCAGGGATGTCCAGCCCGACCCGCGGACCGCGGCTCTCCTGGATGCGAGCCAGGACCAGCGGGACGCCGAGCAGGCCGACCGGGACGTTGACCCAGAAGATCCACGGCCAGGCGCTCCCCTGGGTGATGGCGCCTCCGAGCACCGGGCCGACCAGCGCGGCCAGCCCGGTCACGCCGCCGAAGACGCCCATGGCCCAGCCGCGCCGCTGGGGCGGGAAGGCCGCATTCAGCAGGGCGAGCGCGAGCGGCATGACCAAGGCCGCGCCGGCGCCCTGCACGGCGCGCGCCGCGATCAGCCAGCCGACGCTGGGCGACAGTGCGCACGCCGCAGAAGCCACAGCGAACAGTCCCAGCCCGGCCGCGAACAGTCGCCGGCGCCCGAACCGGTCACCCAGGGCGGCCGCGGTCATCAGGAGCACCGCGAAGGTCAGCGTGTAGGCGTTGACCGTCCACTCCAGCTGCTCGATGGATGCTCCGAGGTCGCGCCGGATGGTGCTGAGCGCGGTGGCGACGATCAGCAGATCGAGCACGACCATGAACGACGCCGCCGAGGCTAGCCCGAGCGCCCAGCCTTGCGCCGACGTCGGAGCGTTCTGCCGGAACCTGGTGGCCATGTGCCCTCCGGTTGGCGTGATCGGATGATTGCTAGTTGAGACACGGCCGACGGCCGGAACTGGCCGATGACTTTCCGGCCCGGATGGTGTCCTTACCTGCAGCGTGAAAAGGGAGAAGAGGCGATGCGAGGATGCCGTCGTGACCCAAACACCCCTGGCGCGCGCCCGGGCCGGAGACGGGGAAGCGTTCCGCGAGCTGACCGAGCCCTACCGGCGCGAGCTGCAGCTGCACTGCTACCGGATTCTCGGCTCGGTACAGGACGCGGAAGACGTGCTCCAGGAGACGCTGCTGGCAGCCTGGCGCGGGCTTGAGGGATTCGAGGAGCGAGCCTCCGTGCGCGCCTGGCTGTACCGCATCGCGACCAACCGCTGCCTGAACGCGCTCCGCGACACCGGGCGCCGCCCGCAGCGACCGCCGCGCTCGCCCGCATTCGAGGCGCCCGAGCCCTCCCGGCGGACCGAGCCGACGTGGTTCGAGCCCTATCCGGACGCCCTGCTCGAGGACCTGCCCGATACCTCCCCCGGGCCGGAAGCCCGCTACGAGACCCGGGAGGCGCTGGCGCTGGCCTTCGTCGCCGGACTGCAGCGCCTGCCGCCGCGCCAGCGCGCGGTGCTCGTGCTGCGCGACGTGCTCGGCTTCCGTGCGGCTGAGGTGGCCGAGTTGCTTGACACTAGCGAGGTCTCAGTGAACAGCGCGCTCGTGCGGGCGCGCGCGGCCCTCGATAGACATTTTCCCGCGCGCGACCGGGAACGCGCGCCGCTGCCGCGCTCCCCGCGCGAGCGCGAACTCGTAGGGCGGTTCGTAGACGCGTTCGAGAGCGCGGAAGTCGAGCGGCTCGTCGCGCTGCTGACCGACGACGCGTGGCTCACGATGCCGCCTGAGCCACTCGAGTACCAGGGTCACGCAGCGATCGCCGAGTTCTACCTGACCCGCAGCTGGTGGGGTCTTCAGCCGGCCCGGCTGGTACCTACCCGCGCGAACGGCCAGCCCGCATTCGGCTACTACCTTCGGGATCCCGTGAGCCCGATCTCCCACGCCCACGGGCTGATCGTGCTCACCCTCGAGGGCGACCAGATCTCGGCCATCACCCGCTTCGGCGACAACAGCCTGTTCCCCCTCTTCGGGCTGCCCCGAACGCTACGCGACTAGCATCACGCCGCCAGCGCCGCCGCCCAGTGCGCCATCGGCCGGATGTACACAGCTGGCCCGCCGCAGGTAAACGCGATGTCGATCAACGGTCAGCGCGGAAACTCAAGCCGATGCCCGGCCTTCAAAACGCGCCAAGCCGACCTCGACCCCGAAACCGGTGACCTTCCGGCCTCGCTCATGGACGATGTCGACCGCGGGCTCAGGCGCGTGCTCGGCCTTTAGAGTAACCCGACCGCCCGACCAGATACCGTTCTGGGCGCACGACCAGCCGGAGCCTTACCTAGGCCCGCACTGGCCTCCGGTGTAGCCCGTTCTGTGCTCCCGGTGCGATGCCATGGAGCACGGTCTCCGCGAGCCGCGCGGCAAGCTCCGGCGAGGTGGTGATCGGGGTACCAGGTGGGTTGAACAGGACGCGGGGGAGGATCTGGCCGTGGATCGCACCAACGATCAAGGATGCGGCCGCGACGATATCGGCAGCCGCGTCCACCCGGCCGAGGCGCTGCTCGGCGCGCAGGTAAGCGGTGAGCATGTCGGGCAGCCCACGGCCGCCTTCGCCGCCAGCCGCGGGCTCTCCGATACCGCCCGCCGCCTCCCCGGATCCGCCCGCCGCCTCCCCGGATCCGCCCGCCGCCTCCCCGGATCCGCCCGCTGCCTCCTCGCGGGCGCCTGCGTGCCCCGTCCCTTCGCCCGCGGACGGGTCGAACGAGGGGTCGCCGCCGACCATCGTGTGGAAGCGGTTGAGGACTTTCGGCTGGGACAGGAGCCCGGCGAACGCGGGCGTGACCCGCAGAAGGGTCGCGATGCCGCCCTCGATGAATAGCTGCAGGTTCTCCGCGAGGGTGCCCTCTCCCGGCGACGGAAGCAGCCGCGGCGTGCTCGTCATGACGTTGCCGACGTGGGCGAGCAGTGCGTGCGCGAGCAGGTCTTCTTTGTCCTCGAAGTAGTTGTACAGGACACCGTCGGCGACCTTAGCTTCACGGGCGATGTCGCGGACGGCAAGGTCCGCGCTGCCCCGCTGGTCGATCAGCCGGGCAGCGGTGGCGATCAGGTGGTCGCGCACATTCTGGCCACTGCTGTCGCGCAGAACGGCGGGCATTCTAGGTGACATCGCGCCTGAGTGTAGTGACAACTGCGGCTATCGCGAACAGAGCAGCATACCCGGCGAGCACCAGGCCGGCACCCCCCTGCGGGAGGAGCTTGGCCGTCCCAGTCATGTCCGCCCGGCCGAGGGCTTCGCTGGCGTAGAAAGGCAGCCAGCGCGACAGGCCCGCGCCGAGAAGTTGCCCGGTGATGCCTTCGACTAGGGCGATCCATGCGAGCGCGGCGGCTACGGCGGCGGCGAGGTTGCGCACGAGCGCACCGACGCCCACTCCGATCGCGGCGAACGCGACGTTGACCGCCACGCCGCCGATCAGGGTGCGCCACGAGCCGGCCGCCGACAGATGGAAGCTGCCGCCTTTGGCCGCCCACCAGGCGGCCGTGACCGCCAGCGCCACGGCGGCGGAGACCAGCCCAGCCACGGCGCCGACCAATCCGTACACCGCCAGCTTGGCGGCTACCACCCGGCCGCGGTCGGGGAAGCTGAGGAAGGTGTCGGTCACCGTGCCGTGGCGGTATTCCCCCGCCACGGCGAGGATGCCGAAGATGAGCGTGAACAGGGCGGCCAGGGCGACATGCGAGAGCGCCTTGCTCTGCACGGCGGGATCGTGCAAATTGCCGCCGGACTGCACCAGGCCGGTGACTCCGGCCACGACAAGGACCGGGCCGGCGGCGAGCAGCAGCCAGGGGCCGCGGATGGTACGAAGCTTGAGGAACTCACTGCGGATCATGCGCAACACGGGTGCCTCCTTTGGCGGTGAAATCGGTCAGCATGAGGAATGCCGACTCCAGCGCGGTGTTGGTCGCGCCGATCTCGCTCAGCGGCCCGGCGAAACGCACCTGCCCCGCGCTGACGATTGCGACGTGATCGGCCGTCAGTGCGATCTCGCTGAGCACATGGCTGGCGACGACAACCGTCCGGCCCTCGTCCGCAAGGCCACGCAGCATGCCGCGCAGCCAGGCGATTCCAGCCGGGTCGAGGCCGTTAGCCGGTTCATCTAGGAGGAGTACCTGCGGGTCGCCGAGCAGTGCAGCGGCAAGGCCGAGGCGCTGCCGCATCCCCAGGGAAAACTCCCGCACCCGCCGGCTCGCGGCCGCCGCAAGGTCAACCTGGCCGAGAACCTCATCCACGCGCTGGCTGGGAATGCCCGCAGCATCGGCGAGGACCCGCAGATGGTCGCGGGCCTTGCGCCCGGGATGGAAGCTGGTCGATTCGAGCAGCGCGCCGACGCTGCGACGTGGCCGGGCGAGGCGGTGATAGGGAATGCCGCCGATCAGAGCTTGCCCGGCATCGGCCCGGACCAGGCCGAGCACGACGCGTAGCGTGGTGGTCTTCCCAGATCCGTTGGGCCCCAGGAAGCCGGTGACCTTCCCGGCCGGGGCGGTGAAGGACATCTCGCGCACTGCGGTGACCCGCCCGAAGGTCTTCGTCAGGTCCCGGACCTCGACCTCTGACATACCGCCTCCCTCGGCTGCCGGCCTCCCGGCAGCCTTTGTGAACGATGCTTCATGAATAATAGTTCATGAAGCATCGTTCACGGAAGAGCTTGACCGGTTTTCGGCTCCACCACGCCGGTCGTAAAGCTCGCGGGCCAGTCCGATGTGGGTAACGGCATGCACAGATTGACGACATTCTGTTTCAGGCTGGGCTGCAGCCCTTGCGTGCGAATATGGCAACCCTTCCGGCACGCGCTCTGAGCAAGTTGTCCAAGCCCATAGCCTTGTGCCTGCCGAGCGAGCAGAATGCGTAGCGGAGCGGCGCGCGGAGGCGGCCATGCGCTGCGGAGTTGGGTGGGTGGGGGGACGCCATGCGGCGTATTGGTCGTGCAACGGGTTCGCGCGGGCTACTAATCACGGCAGCGGTGGTTCTGGGCGCCGCGCTATTCACGCAGGCTGGGCCGAGCCCCGCAGAGGCGTCTACGTTGCCCACCGGGTTCCGTGACTCGGTCGTGCTCAGCGGGCTGACCAACCCGACAGTGCTGCAGTTCGCACCCGACGGGCGGATCTTCGTCGGCCAGAAGAACGGCGTGATCAAGGTTTTTCAGAGCCTAACTGACACGAACCCGGTCACCTTTGCTGACTTGTCGAGCAAGGTCGATGATTACTGGGATCGCGGCCTGCTCGGCCTGGCACTCCCTCCTGATTTTCCGGCAAGCCCTTACGTGTACGTGCTCTACACCTATGACGCTCCGATCGGCGGTACAGCGCCAACGTGGAGCGACGCCTGCCCGACACCACCTGGCCCGACCACCGACGGCTGCCTCGTGTCGGCGCGCGTGTCGCGGCTGCAGATCAGCGGGAACGTCATGACCGGCTCCGAGCAGGTCCTCATCAACGACTGGTGCCAGCAGTTCCCCAGTCACTCGATCGGCACGCTGCTGTTCGGACGCGACGGATACCTCTATGTCGGCGGCGGTGATGGCGCCAGCTTCAACAACGTCGACTACGGGCAGTACGGCGCGACCTATGCCGGCGACCAGGCGAATTCCTGTGGCGATCCGCCGGGTGCCGTGGGTACCGCGCTGAGCCCGCCCGAGGCGGAGGGCGGTGCATTGCGCAGCCAGAGCGTCCGCCGTACCGACGGTCCGGCAACCCTCGACGGTGCGGTTCTGCGGGTCGATCCAGCCACCGGCGCGGGTGTGCCCGGCAACCCCTTCTACTCGTCATCGGACGCCAACGCACGGCGCATCGTGGCGTACGGGATGCGCAACCCGTTCCGCTTCACCCAACGCCCGGGCACCGACGAGCTGTGGATCGGCGACGTCGGCTGGAATACCTGGGAAGAGATCGACCGCGTGGTGTCACCGGCGAGTACCACCGCGTCGAACTTCGGCTGGCCGTGCTATGAGGGAGCATCGCCGCAGAGCGGCTACCAAGGCGCCGGGCTAAATCTGTGCTCGTCGCTCTACTCGACGCCGGGTTCGGTCATCGCGCCCTACTACACCTACAACCACAGCGCTTGCGTCGTGAGCTACGCCGGCTGCCACACGGGCGGCTCGTCCATCACCGGGGTGGCCTTCTACACGGGCGGGTCGTATCCGGCGCAATACAACGGCGCCCTGTTCTTCGCCGACCACACGCGCAACGAGATCTGGGCGATGCTTCCTGGTACGAACGGGCTGCCGGACCCGTCCAGGCTGCAGTCGTTCGTGGGCGTTGACGCGGCGGGCGGTGCCGCCGGGCATCCAGTCGACCTGAAGATCGGTCCCGGTGGCGATCTGTTCTACGTAGACATGGACGACGGAACCGTCCACCGCGTCACCTACACGGCTGCCAACCAGGCACCGACCGCAACGGTAACGGCGAGCCCGACCAATGGTCCCGCCCCGCTGACGGTCAGTTTCGACGGCACCGGCTCATCCGACCCGGAGGGCAAGCCGCTGAGCTACTCGTGGGATCTCAACGGCGACGGAACCTTCGGCGATGCGACCGGCCCGACGGCGTCCTACACGTACGCCAGCGTGGGCGTCTACCACCCGAGCCTGCGCGTCACCGACGACCAGGGCGCGAGCGATACGGCGTCGGTCACCATCACAGTCGGCAACACCGCGCCGACCGTGGTCATCGACTCGCCCCCGTCCACCCTGACCTGGCGGGTCGGCGACACAATTCCGTTCTCCGGCCATGCCACCGATGTCCAGGACGGGACGCTTCCCGCGTCGGCGCTGAGCTGGTCGCTGATCCTCCATCACTGCTTCACGCCGACCGACTGCCACACGCACCTGATCCAGACAGTCAACGGTGTCTCCAGCGGGTCGTTCACCGCCCCGGACCACGAATACCCGTGCTGGCTGGAAGTGCAGCTCACCGCTACTGACTCAGGTGGGCTGACCTCGACTACGAGCGTCCGGCTGGACCCGAAGACGGTCGTGCTCACCTTCAGGACCAACCCGGGCGGTCTCAACCTCAGCGATTTGGTAGTGAACGAGGCCCCCCGGACGACTCCCTTCTCCGTGACAGTGGTCGTGGGCTCGGCGAACTCAGTAAGCGCCCCATCGCCACAGCCATTTAATAAGGCGACCTACTACTTCATATCGTGGTCGGACGGCGGCCCGCAGAGCCACACCATCACAGCGCCCGCGGTGAACACCACCTATACCGCGACATACCGCAAACGCTGAGGTGACCCCGGGCGCGAGTCTGGGCCGGCTGACGAGCGGGCGGATCACCGGGCCGCGTTTGCGCGGACCCCATCAAGATCGTCGAAGCGCGCTGGTTCAGCCCCAGTGCAGCGCGAGCGTCTGGGCGGGGATCGCCGCAGAATCGTAGAAGCCGACCGCCCAGGCGCTGCAGGCCCCGCTGGCCGCAACGCCGGTGAGCACCGACTCGCGCGTTCGGCCGCCTGGGCTCGGGCTGGGCACGGTCTTCCAGGTGGTGCCGTTCCAGCGCAGGATCAATGTCCGGCCGACGCCATTGTGCGAGTAGGTCCCTACCGCCCAGGCATTGCTGGCTGACGTGGCGGCGACACCGGTGAGGACATCGATGTCCGCTGGCCCGGTGACGGGGTTCGGGCTGGCCACCACGGTCCAGCCGGACCCTGTGCGACGCTCGGTCAGCGTGCGGTCGGCCGTGCCATCGGAAACGTCGCCGACCGCCCACATGTCGCCCGCCGGGGTGGCAGCCACGGCGTTCAGGAGGTTGTCGTCGCCGGGCGTACCCGTGTTCGGACTTGGCGCAGTCTGCCAGCTGGCGCCGGTCCAGTGCACGGTCAGGGTCCGGTAGGCCACGCCCTGCTTGAAGTAGTAGCCGACCGCCCAGGCGTTGGACGATGACAGCGCGGTGACACCGGTCAGGACGTTGTTGTTCGCCAAGCCGCCGGGGTGCGGGCTCGGCACTGTCCCCCAGCTTGTGCCGTTCCAGTGCTCGATCAGCGTCTGGAATGCCGTGCCGTCGTCGTATCGACCTCGGTCTGTGGCGGACCGGAATCCGCTGCCGTGCCGCCCCCTGGTAGTCCGAGGGCCAGCTCGCAAGGAGATGGCCCGCTCGCCAGGAGGGATGGCCCGACTGAGATCGCCGTAGTTGACGCACCGCGACCCAGCCCAGGGAGTCAAACACGCATATATTCGGGCGCTTCATTGTGACTCTAAGCCAAAGTCTCCGGGACTCGCCGCGACGGTTCAACTAAATGCGGGGTGCCGCGTTGCGAAGATCCAACCACAACGTTGCGAAGACCCCACCATAATGTTGCGAACACCCAACCATAAAGCGGGAACCGTGTTGTAGGAATGGTTGGAAGTCTGGCACGGAACTGTTAGCGCAGCCGCTGCCACCTGCTGAGATGAGCGCTTGACTCGTCTTGGCTGAGGCATGCTGCACCGAATCACTGAGGGCGGTGGGATGCAGATCACCTGCCTGGGCCATGCCGGCCTGCATATCGAAAGCCGCTACGGCCGAATTCTGTGTGACCCGTGGCAGAATCCGGCGTATTTCGCCTCGTGGTTCGTGTTCCCGGACAATAGCGGGCTCGACTGGGACCATTATGGCGACGTGGATTACCTCTATGTGTCGCATTTGCACCGGGATCACTTTGACCCGGCGCTGCTGAGTCGGCACGTGTCACGTAATGCCACGGTGCTGCTGCCTGATTATCCGGTCCTAGACCTGCGGGATGAACTCGAGCGGCTGGGGTTCACGCGATTCGTCGTGATGCCCACCGGTCAGGCAGTGGAACTGGGCGGGCTGCGCCTGATGATGCAGGCGCTTGAGTCCCCGGCGGACGGGCCGCTCGGCGACTCGGCCCTGGCGGTCTATGACGGAACCGCACGGATCCTCAACCAGAACGACGCCCGGCCCCCGGACCTCGACGCGCTGCAGTCGTTCGGTCCTTATGACGTGCACCTGCTGCAGTACTCGGGCGCCATCTGGTGGCCATGGACCTACGAGCTACCCATTTCCGCGCAACGTCATTTCGGTGCCGCGAAACGGGCAAACAGCCTTGACCGGGCAGCCCGCTACGCCAAGGCTATCGGCGCCAAGTACGTCGTGCCCTCCGCGGGCCCGCCATGCTTCCTGGATGAGGATCTGTTCGCCCTCAACGATCTGACCAGGGACCCGGCCAGCACCTTCCCCGACCAGCTCGTCTTCCTGGACTACCTGCGCGAGCATGGCATTGACGGCGGCGAGCTGCTGACCCCCGGCGCCGTGCTTGAGGTCGACCAGGACCACTGCGAGGTGCAGTGGCCCGTGAGCGCCGAGCAGGCGATGGAGCCATTCATCGCAAAGGAGCGTTATCTTCGCGACTACGCCGTGCGAATGCAGGATCGCATCGCGGCCGAGAAGCGCCGTTGGCCCGCCGAAGGGGTGAGCGTTCTCGCCGACCTCAAGGCCTGGTTCGAGCCGCTGCTGGAACTGGCCGACCACATCCGGGCAGGCATAGGCGGGCCGGTCTTGCTCCGCGTGGGCGAGGACCTGCCGATTGTCATCGATTTCCCCGCTGGGCAGGTTCGTCGCTTCGCTGGGGAAGCCTGCCGTTACGAGTTCACGGTCGACCGCTCGCTGATTGAGCGGCTGGTCGCCGACCACGAGACAGACTGGGTCAACAGCTTGTTCCTGAGCATGCGGTTCCGTGCGCGCAGGATCGGGCCCTACAACGAATACCTGTACACGTTCTTCAAGTGTCTGGCACCTGACCGACTTATGTACGCCGAGGGCTGGTATGCCGACCAGAACCACGACGAACAGGACATCCACCTCGACGACTGGATCATTCAGCGCCGGTGCCCCCATCTGCGAGGAGATCTCAGCCGGTTCGGCGAGATCTCCGGCACGACCCTCACCTGCACCATGCACGGCTGGCAGTTCGACCTGCCGACAGGCCGTTGCCTGGCCACCGATACTGACACGCACCGCCTGCGCAGCCGTCCCGCCGTACGGGACAAGGTGGCAAGCAAGTAATCCCCGGCGCGGGGACCGCGTTGGCCTGGGCCCGCTGAAGCGCGTCCAGCGGGCCCGATTGCGCGGTCGCTGCCAGTCCGAGTGCCGCATCGACCGCACCCGACTGGAGCCTGGCATGCGCCGCTGCCCGGGTCCTCCCGCAATTGCCATGAACAACCTTGATTTTTCAGTGAATACCTTGACGAAATCGCTGAGGAGCATGTCATGGCGAGAGCTGAGCAACAACGGATAGCCAACGATTGGGCGAGGGCCTGGTCATCCAGTGAATCCAGCGGTCCTGACGACGTTCTTGCCCTCTTCGCCGACGAATGCGTCTTCGAGGACGTTACCTTTGGCGTGGTTGCCCGCGGCAAGGACGAACTTCGCGTCTTCGTACGCCGTGCTTTCGCGGCTGTCCCTGACTTCAGGTACGAAGTGCAAAGCAGTTTTGCCTCAAGCCAATGGGCAGTTATCGAGTGGGTCATGTCAGGCACCCATAGAGGCGACTTCCCGGGGATACCGGCCACCGGCAAGCACTTTTCGGCGGTGCGGGGGTCGACCGTCCTCGAACTGGGGGCCGGCAAGATCCGCCGCGAGTCCGACTACTGGGATGCGGCCACCTTCATGAAACAGGTCGGCCTGCTGCCCTCGCCGTCGCAATGAGGAATCAGAGGCGAAGCCGGTCAGCGCGGACGACCATTGACGCCATTGCCGCCATGGCCGCCGACCTCGCCTCCGATGGCACCTCTCAATTCACCGGACTTGAGCGAGTTCCGGCACGAGCTCAGTTGCTGGAAGTTCACGTTGGGTCCTGCGCAGGCGCGGCAGCGCCAGCGCGGCGGCGGCTGCGGCGGCTACGGCCGCGCCGCCGACCCAGACGGCTGACGACATGCCGGAGACGAATGATGCCCCGGTGGCATAGCCGCCATTGGCCGAGAACACCGCGCCCAGCACGGCGATCCCGAAGACCCCGCCGAGTTCCCTGATCGCGTTGTTAGCCCCGGAGGCGATCCCCTCCTGGTCACGACGCACGGACCCGAGCACCATGTTGGCGACCGGCGCGAAGAACAGCGACATCCCGACGCCAGAGATGACGAAGGCGGGAACCATGGTGAGGTAGGCCACCGTGGGGCTGGCGACCGCAGCCAGCCAGCCCAGGCCGATGGCCTGCAGGCCAAGCCCGGCTGCCAGCAGCGGTCGTCCGCCGATGCGGTCGGACAGCGAGCCCGCGACCGGCGCGATGAAGACCGGCATCGCGGTCCACGGCAGCGTCCGCAGCCCGGCCTGGAGCGGGCTGTAATGCTGGACGACCTGGAGGAACTGCGCCAGCAGGAAGATCGAGCCGAACATGCCGAAGAACATCAGCAAGGACGCGATGTTGGTCAGCGTGAATCTGCGGCTGCGGAACAGGTGCAGCGGCAGCATCGGCTCGCGCGCCCGCAGTTCCCAGCCGATGAACGCCGCGAGCAGCAGCGCGCCGACGACGATCGGTGGCAGCACAGTTGCGCTGGTCCAGCCGTGGTCGTTGCCACGCACGACGCCGAGCACGATTCCGAGCAGGCCCAGGCTGGCCAGCACCAGGCCCGGGAGGTCAAGGCGGGTCGAGGACCCGCGGCTCTCGGTCAGGCGGAACCAGGCCGTCGGCAGCAGCGCCAGGCCGATCGGCACGTTCAGCCAGAAGATCCACTGCCAGGACGCGCCCTCGACGACCGCGCCGCCGACCAGCGGGCCGATCGCGATGGCCAGGCCGCCGACCGCCCCCCAGGCGCCCAGGGCCAGGCCCCGCCGCTCTGGCGACACGGCCGCCGACAGCAGGGTTAGCGTCAGCGGGATCAGGACTGCCGCGCCGACGCCTTGCGCCGCTCGAGCGGCGACGAGCCAGCCGATGCCCGGCGCGAGCGCCGCGGCAGCCGACCCCGCCGTGAACAGCGCAAGCCCTACGGTGAACAGCCGGCGGCGGCCGTACCGCTCGCCGAGGGTGGCGCCCGTGAGGAGCAGCACCGCGAACGTGAGGGTGTAGGCATTGACGGTCCACTGCAGGCCCGCCAGCGAGGCGTGCAAATGTGCCCGGATCGATGGCAGCGCTGTTGTCACGACGAGGTTATCGAGCGACGCCATGAACAGGGCCGCCGACGTAATGCCGAATGTCCACAGGGTGCGGCTTCGTTCGCTCATTGGATGTGCCTCCAGGAAGTGAGTAGTCACTAACTTCCGTTCAGAAAAAAATCTGGCCCTGCCACATCACCGCGGGCACCAGTTGGTCCAGCGCTCGACGACGGCGGGAAGGTCCATCGCCGCAGCGACATTCATGAGCATGCCCATGGCGAAGAACTCCACGACCTGCTCGAACGGCAGCCCGGTCACGCGCTCGACCAGCACCCACAGCCTCTTGTATCCGGCCCTGGTCGCGGCCCGGATCTCCGGATCGTCGCACGCGGCATACGCCTGCATCTGCAGCAGCAGCAGCGTCCGGTCCTCAAGCAGCAACTCGTAGGCGCGGCCCATTGCCGCAAGCGCCTCCTCCCCGCTCAGGTTCCCGGCCGCCGCGGTGAAGGCACCTTCGACCCGCCGGAAACACCGCTCAACAAGCGCGAGGAAAAGCCCCTTCTTCGTGGGGAACAGGCGGAACAGATACGGCTGGCTGATTCCCGCCCGCCGCGCGACAGCCTCGGTCGAAGTACCGTGCAGCCCGCTGACAGCGAACTCGCTGAGGGCGGTCTCGAGCACAATCTCACGGCGCTCATCGGCCGTCATGCGTTCTCTCGTCACCGCAGCCATGGCACCAAGATAGTGAGTCATCACTAACTTGTCAACAGCAGCCTGCACCGCGGGCTACCCGCTCGTCCGTCGCGGGCTGATATCCAGAACGCCCCGGCGCCGCAGCTGAACGGTGAGCGTTGCCACGTCGAGCACCGCGAAGTTCCGCAAACTCCCGTCGGCAGCCAGCCCGGTGGCCTGGACTGGTCCATAACCAAAGTCACAAGTCCGCTGGTAGGCGCGATGCAGGTGGCCGTGTACCAGATGCGACGGCCGCACCGCATCGACGATGCGCTGCAGCCGTGCCCGGTGCGCGTCGTTGCGTGCCATATCCGTCGGCGCCCACCAGGACGGCGGCCGCGGAAAGTTATGAACAACTGATGATGGGCAGTCGTGACACACCATCAGATCCGCGTGGCCGCCTGCGATCAAGGCCGACTCCTGTTCGCTCGTGATCTCCTCCTGCGGCCACCAGTCGATGCCCTCGGCGCGCCCCGCCTTGTCGAGGCTCACGCCGCCGCCGCAGGCCAGCCATGTGCGGCCGTGCCACTGCCACCGATAGCCGCGCGGCAGGTGGTAGACATTCGGCCGGACGGCGACGCGACCGTCCAGAGCGGCGGCACGGGCCATCTGGGCAAGTTGCGGGTGGTCCTCGTGATTCCCGTCAACAAACCAGAGCTGCGCGTTCACCAGGTTCAGGACCGCGCTGACCGAGTCGAGGTAACGCCTGCCCTCGACGCCCGGCCAGATCCCGAAGTCCCCGACATGGACGATGAGCCGCGTCTGCTCGCCGGACAGGAGCTGAGGGACGCGCCTGATCACATTGAGCGCCCATTCCCGGTTACCGTGCCAGTCCCCCGCGAGCAGGATGTGCCCGGGCGACGGATCGAGAGCCAAACCCGCCCCGGGCCCGCGCGCCGTTTCTGACATAAAGCTCCCGTACGGCCGTAGGCGGTGAACCCGCTAAGAATGGGCGCTACCTACCGCTCCTGGTCAGTGCCGTCACCCAGCTGGCTGCCATCGGGGTTGGAGGTCAGCGATCTAATCTGCAAGGTAGCGTGTGCCTCAGGTCCGGACAGGCCGACCCTGACTGGAGCCGACAAGACGGCGCAGGTCGCGCGCTGTGGCGGCGACCGTCGGGGAGTAAACGAGCGGGAACTGGTTGAGCACCGCCACCAGGGAACGGCAAGCTCTGGCGAGCCCAGTGTGATCACCGTCAGCCTGAGCGCGTGCCAGCGCCCCGAGTGAGCTGGTGAATCTGCGCTTGGGATCGGCATCGCGCCAGGCATCGGCATGAGCGAGGACGGCAGCGACCGCCTCACGGAGGTCATTCGCGGCCGGGGCATCCGGACCGTTGGTGACTCCAGACCACACGGCGGCGGGCCTGGCGATGGCTGCCTCTCCCCGAGGGACAGCCTGGGCGCTGGCCGCAGGCACGCGCTTCGCCATGCGGTGTGGGGTCGCCGCCGCCATCACGGTCGGAAAGATGTCGAATTGCCGGAGCAATCCCGACAGGCGCAGCGCAACGGCCACCGCAGGTGACGGCGCGACCAGACGCAGCGTGCCGCCCAGCAATGTGGCCCGGCGACCCGTGCTCACAAGCACTGCGAGCCCGCTGGCGTCGCAGAAACTCACCTTGGACAGATCGACGATGAGCCGGCTGGCCCCCGGCTTCAGAACAGCGAGAAGCTGCTCGCGCAGCACTGGAGTGCAAGCAACGTCGAGATCACCCCTGAGCGTCGCGATCGTGTAGCCATCCGCAACGCGCGCCGAAAACCTGAGACCGCCAGGCGCTGGAGTAGGAGTAGGAGTAACAGCAAGGTCGTGCAGGCTCATGATCGCCCGGCCTATCTCGGTTCCATCCGGAACCTGTTCGCTACCTGCCGGGGGCGACGCCGACGTGACTGTCAACGTTCAAGAAGTCCACGGTTACCTGAACGTTACCATCTACCTACCGCTGGAGGTTCTGATGGCGCCATGGCGTTGGACCTCAGCGGGCTTCGGCCGCGTACCGCCCAGAAGTGACCTTCGAAGGCGCCTGTCCCGCGCCGACGAGCGGCTCGGTCGCGGCATTATCGCTGTGGTGGCCGCAAGACCGGTGCCTGCGGCGGCATAGTCTGCGGCAATGGCCCACCTGGTGTGCCGCCAGCTCGACTGGGACTTCGCTCCGGTGGACGTCCTGCGGCTCGTGCGGTCCGACGCGCACCCGGTCGCGCTCACCGGAGCCTGGGCTGGCGGTTCCGACGTGATCAGCTCCGAGCCAGTGACGATACGCAACCCGCCGTGGCAGCTCGGCCACGTCCTCGACTCGCCCGCCCGGCTCGACGTTCCGCCCGGCGTGCCCCCGCGCGTACGGCCCGGTGATACCGCGGCCTTCGGCGGCGGCTGGATCGGCTACCTCGGTTTCGGCCTCTCGCACGAGCTGCTTGCATTGCCGCCCGCACCCGGCGGGCCCCGCACGTTGCCCGCATGGCGGTTCGGCTACTACGACCACGTACTCCACCGCGACCGCGCAACGGGGACCTGGTTCTTCGAGGCACTGTGGACCGACGACCGGGCCGAGGCCCTCGAGCGCCGGTTCGACGAGCTGACCAGCCGGGCGCGGGCAGCGGTGCCGCCGCCGCGCGAGTGCTCCTGTGGGGACTTCCGGCTGGTGCCGCCGGCGGCCGAGCACACGGCCGCGGTCGCCAGGGCCGTCGACTACATCAGGCGAGGCGACATCTTCCAGGCGAACATCTGCCTCCGGCTCGAGGCCGGCTTCACCGGCGATCCGCTTGACGCGTTCTGCCAGGCGGTGACGGATCTGCGGCCGCCGTACGCCGCCTTCATCCGCGTGCCGGGCGGCGCCGTGGTCAGCATGTCGCCCGAGCTGTTCCTGCGCAGGAGCGGCAGGGCCGTCCTGTCCAGGCCTATTAAGGGCACGCGCCGCAGGTCGCAGCGCGATCAGCGGGCCCGGCGGCAGCGCGACGAACTTGAGCGCTCGGCCAAGGACCGCGCCGAGAACGTGATGATCGTGGACCTGATGCGCAATGACCTCAGCCGGGTCTGCACCGCGGGCACAGTAACGGTCCCGCGGCTGCTGGAGGTCGAGCCCCATCCGGGGATCTGGCATCTGGTCTCCGATGTGCGCGGCACGCTCGACCCCTCGGCGGACGATGGTGACCTCATCCGCGCAGCGTTCCCGCCCGGATCGGTGACCGGCGCCCCGAAGCAGCGGGCGCTAGAGATCATCCATGAGCTCGAGGCCACGCCCCGGGAGATCTACACCGGTGCCGTTGGTTACCGCAGCCCCATCGCGGGCCTGGAGTTGAACGTCGCCATCCGCACGTTCGAGTTCTGCGCGGAACGGGTGTGGCTGGGCAGCGGCGGAGGCATCATCGCTGACTCGGATCCCGACCAGGAGTACCGGGAGTGCCTGATCAAGGCCGGACCGCTGGTCCGCGCCATCGGCAGCCGCATTGTCGCGCCGCCGTCGGCCACCGCCGCCGCGCCCGCCGCGCAGGCCTCAGCCGGCGCCGGTGACACGAGCCTGCTGCGGCCGCGGCCGGCTGCCGGGCTCTTCACCTCGCTGCTGGTCACTAACGGGACGACGCACGGGCTGGCGGAACATCTCGCCCGGCTGGATGCCAGCGCCAGGGAGGTGTTCGGCAAGGGCCTGCCCGCCGGCCTGCGTGGTGACCTCGCGGCCTGCCTCGCCGGGAGCCCGTCGGGTCGGCTGCGGATCACGGCGCGGCCGTCCGGTGGGCCGCTGCAGGCACGGGCCGAGGTGCTCCCGCTCGACCACCAGGCGGCATCCGTGCGGCTGCGACCCACGGTGATCGCCGGCGGCCTCGGCGCGCACAAGTGGCTCGACCGGCGGATGCTGGCCGACCTGACCCGCTCGATGACGCTGGATCAGGACGAGCAGTTGCTGATCGAAGACGCCGACGGTGCAGTGCTGGAGACCGACCGGGCAAACATCTTCGCCGTCATCGACGGTGTGCTGCACACGCCGCCAGTGGACGGGCGGCTGCTGCCCGGTGTCACAAGGGAGGCCGTGTTGCGGGCCGCACGCGTCGAGGGCCTGGGCGTCAGCGTGACGGCGCTGCCCACGCCGCGGCTGCAGGCCGCCAGCGAGGTGTTCGTCACCAACTCCGTCTGGGGCGTCAGGCCGGTCCGGTCACTGTCTGGCCAGCAGGCAATCTGGCCGCCCGGCCCGGTTACCGCGCGCATGGCGGCGTCCCTCGCCAGGCAGCCGGCCGACCGCGGCGCTGAGGCCGCGAGACGGCCGGACGGCAGCGCCCCCGCGGCACCTCCGAACCGCAACGGGCCCGCGGCGCGTCCGAAGGGCAGCCGGCCCGCGGCACCTCCGAACGGCAGCCGGCCCGCGGCGCGTCCGAACGGCGGCCTGCCCGCACATCCGGATCGCAGCGAGCCCGGAGCACGTCCGACCCGGCCGGCCGGCAGCAAGCGCCCGCTGGCGGTCCTGATCGATAACTATGACTCGTTCAGCTATAACCTCGCGCACCTGCTGGTCTCCTGCGGCTGCCGGGTCGAGGTCGTCCGCAATGACGACGTGCCTGCCGAGCAGGTCGTCGCGCTCGGCCCGGACGGCGTGGTGATCTCGCCGGGACCGTGCACTCCCGCTGACGCGGGCATCAGCGTGGACGTGGTGCGGGCCTGCAGCGGCCAGACGCCGCTGCTCGGCATCTGCCTCGGGCATCAGTCGATCGCAGCCGCGTTCGGGGCCAGGATCATCACCGCTCCCCGTCCCGTACATGGCCGGACATCGGTAATCGCGCACGATGGCCGCGGCTTCCTGGCCGGATTGCCGCAAGGTTTCGCGGCGACCAGGTATCACTCGCTGATCGTTGACGAGTGCACACTGCCTGCGTGCCTGGCGGTCACCGCCCGGACCGACGGCCGGGTTCCGATGGGAGTGCGGCACTCCACCCATCGGACCGAAGGCGTTCAGTTCCACCCCGAGTCGATCCTCACGGCCTGCGGCGAGGCGATAATCCAGAACTTCGTCCGGTCGATTCACAGCGATGAACAAGGTTGAACGGGCCGCTCAGTCGGCCAGCCAGACCAGTGTCGTGGTCCCGGACCGGATGGCCCGGGCCGCCCGCCAGTAGCGCAGCCGCATCATCCTGCGCCGGTCAGGGCCGAAGACGAAGATCCCGGGATCGTGCTCGGCGACTGCCTCGAGCAACGCCGGAATCGGATGCATGCTCTTGATCCGCAGCCTGGTCACGTCGACCCCGAGGGAGCGGCCGAGCCGGACGGGCTCGGCGAGGGACTCGGCCATCTCCGGCGGGTAAGGAAGATCCTCGTAGCCGAGCATGGTCGAGAGCGGGAGCGGCGGCCGCTCGACTACATTCGCGACGATCAGTCGCTCGCCAAGTTCCGCGGCCGTTTCGACCGCGAACGCGACGGCATCGTGATCGAACGGGACGTCGAGGGTGGCCAGCAGGACCGGGCGTCCCGGCGAACCGCCCGGCGGATCCGGATGCCGGGGCCGCCGCCGCTGCAATGCGCGCACGTCAGCTCACTCAGGCCGGAGCTTCCACTTGCGCAGGCTCCTGGCCTGCTCGCGTACCCGGCGGCGCCACCGGGGCATGTAGAAGATGAACCAGAAGCCCAGCACGATCGGGAGCAGCAGCAGGATCCTGACACCAGCAAAGGGAGTCAGCGCCGCGATCGGCAGCACGAGGCAGAGCGCGACGGCCATGACCGTGAGCCGCAGCCTGCGCATGTCCCGCATGATCCCCCAGTACTCGTCAGCCGGGATCTGGGCGGTGTTCCAGGAGCGACGGCACTTGCGACAGACCCACCGCTCGCCATAGGAGACGTAGCCGATATCACCGCAATCACATCGAACGGTGATCTGGGCGCCACGCATGCTCGCATCCTAGGCGCCTGCTGCGTGCGTGAACAGGCCCGGCCGTTAGGGGCCGGAGGCCCGTCCGCTAGGGGCCGGAGGCCCCGCCGCTGGGGCCGAAGGCTCGGCTGCTAGGGCCGCATGGGGCAGCCG
>Ga0070707_100001230_pt1 | contig 25155 bp, 17 predicted proteins | sample KBSK5502metaG_FD_65468 | JGI IMG/M metagenome (GOLD analysis project Ga0070707, IMG submission 65468) | Corn, switchgrass and miscanthus rhizosphere microbial communities from Kellogg Biological Station, Michigan, USA - KBS K5-50-2 metaG | ecosystem: Host-associated > Plants > Roots >...
GCCCCGAAAGGGACGAACAGTTTAGGTACATCGCGGCCCAGAAACAACGTTTCATCGCGGCCAGCTTGCCGGTCATCAGCATCGATACAAAAAAGAAGGAATTGATAGGCCCGTTCAGGAACCAGGGAAAGACGTGGTGTAGGCAAGCCGAGGAGGTCAACGAACATGATTTCCCTGGTGTCACTAAGTGCCGGGCTGTTCCCTTTGGAATTTACGACGTGGCGAGGAATGAGGGACATGTTTACGTCGGCGTGTCGAACAATACGCCGGAGTTCGCAGTCTGCTCCATCGCGCGCTGGTGGCAAGATGAAGGACATCGCTCGTATCCAGGAGCGCGTGAGTTGCTCGTGTTGGCAGACAGTGGGGGTAGCAACGGCTGCCGAGCGCGGGTGTGGAAGCTCAGCCTCCAAGAGAAGGTGTGTGATGAACTTGGCCTGGCAGTGACCGTCGCCCACTATCCAACAGGATGTTCGAAGTGGAACCCTGTCGAGCACCGACTGTTCAGCTACATCAGCAGGAACTGGGCGGGAAAACCGCTGAAGACCCTCGAAATCATGTTGGCGTGCATAAGGGGTACGACTACAGCGACTGGACTGAAGGTTACAGCCTCCCTGGACGAAGGAATCTACGCGAAAGGACGCAAGGTGACGAGCGGGGATTTCGAATGTCTCAGTTTAGAAGTTCATACGGTCTGTCCCAAGTGGAATTACACCTTGCGTCCGAGGACTCGGCAACGGGTAGCGGAGTAATCGCTGACCCGGCGGGCTCGCAGAAATGGGGGGATTCTGACTTTCGTCGCTATTGATTTCGAAACGGCCGACCATGGTCCTGATAGCGTGTGTGCAATCGGCCTCGTTCGAGTCGCCGATGATCGAATCATTAGTCGGAAACACTATCTGGTGCGTCCACCGAGGCAGTCTTTCTTGTTTTCGGACATCCATGGCATCACCTGGGAGAAGGTTTGCGGGCAACCGACATTCGCCGCGCTGTGGCCGGAAATCCAAGGATTGGTTGTTGGCGCGGAGTTTCTTGCCTCACATGGCGCGAGCTTTGACCGCCGTGTCCTCAGATCCTGCTGCCAAATGGCAAAGATACTGCCGCCACAATTACCCCACATCTGCACGGTGAAGCTGGCCCGCCACGCCTGGGGTATCCACCCAACCAGTCTTTCCATCGTCTGTAGACACCTTGGGCTGCGACTGAATCACCACGAGGCCCTTTCGGATGCCGAGGCGTGTGCGGCAATCGTACTTGCTGCCCGTGAGTCCGGGGCTGAAATCTGCCTGTCCTGACAGGCTCAATCGAAAACCCGCGCTCCGGCACAGTCCCGTGTTGAGCTGGACGAAAGCAGATGTCAGATAGCGTCGTAAATCGGCACACTGTAGGCTTCATCACGAAGCGTCATAATGGCCGTCAGGGATGATCAAATTGTCCCAGTCTATCGGGCTTTAAGCGTTTCGGACTTTGTCATTATTGATGCCTTTGCAGACGCCGCTTCGTAGTCGGACGCATTTATCGCACACGCGATGCCGCCGGACTTTCTTGATCGCTTGAATGCCGATATCCGGAATTTCCAACAGGCCATCTGCGAAAAAGCGAAGGGGAAGAAAACGCATGTGGATCCCGTCGTTCTTTGCGGTCCAACCGCTCCCGTGTTTTGGTCAACTGCTGGACTTAGGATAACAGCAGGTCCTGCCCGTAAAAGATGCTCCGAAGCCCGAACGCGAGTCTCGGCTGCGCAGGCATGCATCTCCACAGGCGGGTTTTTCGGTAGCGTGAGAGCGGCTAAAGAGAAATGACTTTAAGATCCGGGATTCGCGTAAAGTCGCGGGTGTTGTCGGTCCCGATTGCGTAGCCGAGTTCCAGAGCGCTCGCCGCGATAATCAGATCGATGAAGGGCAGATTGATTCCCTTAGCGGCTTGTTCTCCACCGACGCGAGCGATGATTTCCGCCGTCGATTCTGTGATCGGATGGATCGGAATCGTCGCCTTCAGTTCATCCAGAAAAGCGCGGCGGCGTTCTCGGATCTCGGGCGTATTAGCCCGATAGATGCCGTGGCCGATCTCGGCGACGGTTAGCGGCGAGAGGATGATCGGTACCGCACCCACCCTCTTCACCACATCCTCGATGATTTGAGCGGGTGTTTGCTTGCGGCGTTCGGCAGCAATCAGAACACTGGAGTCGAGGACTAATCCCAGGATGGCGGGTTCCATGGCTCACGATGCGCTTTGATGCCTTCCTCCACGTCGCGCGCAAAGTCGTCATCCATGACTGCCGTTGAGCCGCGCGCCTTCAGATCCGCCAGAACTTCCGAGATCAACCGCCCAGCCGTTTTGGGCGCTTTGATCACCGCAACAGGACGATGCTCTTGCTCGACAATAACCTCGATGCCTTGCCGGACTTTCTCCAGTACAGCATGGACATCGCGGGCGAGTTCTGTTTCGGTAATGCGGACGGTGCTCATGTTCTCGATCATAACCTGTTCTCCACTTCCTTGTCTCCTTCGGCTTCCGCATTGCAAGCAAAAACAGTTCTTTTTGAACAGCCCTGGCGGCCACTTGGCCGTAATACCGCGATGTCGTAGATTGAAGATCGAAGAACTCAATCTCCGGTTAATTGAGTATCGGGAGCTTGTCGGGAATCAGAACTGGCGCCTTCTACTGATATGATACGGAGCCTGCACGATGGCCAAACTGATCTACTTTATGCCTACGTCGCTGGATGGCTACATCGCGGATGAACCCGGCCCCTACGATTGGTTGGCGCCGGACGACGAGGTATTTGCTTTCATCAACGATCTCGAGCGCCCCATCGGCATCTATCTCTATGACGCAAGATTTACGAGACGATGGCGATTTGGGAGACGCCAGACGTATCTTCGCTATCACACGCGGGCCTGATGGAGGCTGTCGCTGCTGGTTCGGAGCATTGATCGCGCTCCGCGGTTCTATGTGCTGAGGCGGGATCATCCCGGCATGCCGTTCGGCTTCCCTGCGGAACTAACGTTCAGCTTCGCCGGAATCCGCAATTAAGGCAACCGACATCTATCCAAAGCCCCGCAAAAGGCCCTTGCCGAGGCGTCCCGGCTTCAGCTCCTGGTAAACCGCCTTATCGGAAAACTTGAAATCCCAAAGTCCCAGAAGTCGCGGTTCGCGAAGTTGCGTGCGCTTACGGCCCTCGCCGCATTCCGTTTCCAGCGTTCAGTTTCTCCTTGAGAGGCCACGGGCCTGTAATTGTGTTGACTAAACGGGCGGGTGGCGTTTGAATGTCCCGCAGCCGATTCCACATCAGAATTAGAGTGATTCGTAAACCTCCGGTAGGACCGGAAATCTCTTGAGGTCCAGGACTGACCTGACATTCTTCCGTATTCGATTGAGAAACGAGGAGGAACGATGGCGGTACGCAGTTGGAAAAATACTTTAACCATTTTTCTTTGGATGGCGTTGGCGAACGCAGGCCTGGCGCAGCGAACCACCGCCACTTTCGGTGGAATCGTTCAGGATCCAACAGGAGCCGTGCTGCCCGGCGCGTCGGCGGAGCTGTTGAACGAAGGCACGGCTGCAGCATTGCAGAGTGTGACGAACGAAAGAGGAGAGTTCCTGTTCGATTTCGTCGCGGTCGGAACCTACACGTTAAAGATCACATTGCCGGGCTTCAAAACATACGAGAGCCGGGGGATTCCGTTGGGTGCTGCTCAGAACGTGCGGCGGACCTACACTCTCGAGGTCGGTGCCGTTACCGAGAACGTGACGGTCACGGGCGAAGCTCCGCTGGTCAACACGCTATCGCCCGAGCAGCGATTCAACCTGGAAACGCTGCAGGTCACGACTCTACCGATGGTCAATCGGAATATCTCGTCGATTATCGAGTACTCCGCGTCCGGATTGACGAAATCCGAGGCGAACATTGCTTCCGGTTTCAGCGGCACCCGCTTCCGCATGAATGGGCTCGGCGGCGCAGCGATGAACGCCAGCGCTGACGGAGGCGACGCGAGCGGTTTCGCGTCGACATCGATGCTCGGGTCTTACGGCGGTTTTGCCAAGATCGAGCTCATGGGTGCCGAAGCCATCGGCGAAGTGCAGGTCGTCAAGGGCGTGCTCGCGGCGGAGTACGGCGGCTTGAGTGGAAATTTGAACGTGACTACAAAGTCGGGAACGAACGACTGGCACGGTAGTTTGTTTCATCGTTACGAAGGCTCGGCATTGTCCGCCCGTCAACCGATCCTCACGAGTAAACCCAACTCGGTATGGAACCAGTTTGGCGGCTCGCTGGGTGGGCCGATCAAACGTGATAAGGCCTTTTTCTTTTTTGCGTACGAAGGCTACCGCCAGCACACAGCGACAGCGCTCGACAACACCGTTCCCACCCCGCGCTTTCGCGACATCATGCGCCAGTCGCTGCCGTTCTGGGAGACGGATGTGTTGTTGAGTTATTACCCCCTTCCCAACCGGCCATATGCCGACGCGGATCCGCTCGGCCGATGGATTGGTCCAGGAGTGAATCAGCTGAGTGATGATCACTTCGACACGAAACTGGATTATCTGGTCGGAGGTGGCAATCTCTCGCTGACCGTCACGGGAGGACATCCGTACCAGCTTGTAGAAGCCCAACAGAAGCTGGATCCGCGAACCTTCAGCGGTCACGTGTTGCGTGCGAACGTGAACTATGTGATTGGCCGGGGCGCGTGGACGTCGTCAACCCATTTCGGCGGGAATTATAGCGACGGCCAGCGAGCCGAAAAATACTGGTACGAGAAGGATCGCAACAAACCCGAAACAACTCGAGGCTGGCGCGGCATTCCCGGAATCGCTTTTCCCGGTATGACGGACCCGAACCGGGAAAACAGAAAGTGGGGAGATATCCCGAGCTGGTCCCTGTCCCAGCAGGTCGCACTATTGAAGGGCACGCACTCCTGGAAGTTTGGCGGCAGCCTCCGCCTGGCAAGGGGAAGAGCGCCGGATACCACCAACCCGACTGTCAGCTATCAGACTCTGGACGATATCCTGCGGAACGCGCCGAATTCGGTCACCATGTTTACCCAGCAGGGTAACCACACGTGGAGCATGAATAGCTTCGGCTTCTTTCTACAGGACGACTGGCGTTTCAGCCGGAAGCTGGTTCTCAACCTGGGACTCCGCTACGACCGCTACGGTACGTTTGTTGTCGAACCGCGAGGGGGTGAATCCGCGGGCATGTTCAACCTGGACGGACTCCGCGATCCGGTCAACTTCATCTGGGGTCCGCTGCGCGATCCGCGCAGGCCGGTTGAGCCTGACAATTTGAATGTGGCTCCACGGTTCGGCTTTGCGTACACCGCCGATGATCGCGGGAACTTCGTCGTGCGAGGCGGCCTGGGCGTTAATTTTTCGGGAATCGACGCTGGAAATTTTGAAAACCGGATCTCCAGAAAACCCGAGTTGCCCGAGCGCGTGCCGTTCAGCAGGGTGGAAGCCGCCGCGCTGGGTTTGAAGTTTCCGGTTTACAACGAAGACATGGTTCCACTCGTGCTGGCTCAAAACCGGCCGCCGCAGCCGACCAACCGGTATAACCCGAATTCCGGTTCTCCCTATGCCCTGAACTACACGCTGGGAATTCAACGGGCGTTGACTCGGTCACTGGTGCTGGAGACGGCCTACGTGGGGACCCGCGGCATCAAGTTCTACATGTACAGAACGTTCAATAAGGTGGACCGCGTCACCGGAATTCGGCCAAACCCGAATGACATCCAGGGAAGTTACATCGACAATTCCCAGCAGACGGACTACAACTCCTGGCAGACCTCGCTGAAACAGCGGTTAACGCGCGGCCTTGCGCTGAATGTTCATCACACCTGGGGCAAGGCGCTCTCTTACACGGGCGGCGATACCGGTCCTGGCTACCAGGGCGATGCAAAAGATACGGTCGAAGACTTCAATCAAATCAAAATCGAGCGCACTGTTTCATCGGGCGAAGTCAGCCATAGTTTCTCTGTCGATTGGGTCTACCAGGCACCTGCGCCATTTGCTGCCTCGCCAGTCGCCCGGAACTTGCTGGGAGGTTGGCAAATCGCCGGCATCTGGAGGGCGCGCACGGGACTCCCGCTGACGGTCACTCAAACCGGCGGCCGCCCTGACATCATTGACCTCAAGAGCGCGGTGAACACCACGTGTTGCAGTTTTGGAAACCTGCAGTATCTCAATCCAGCCGCCTTCGCGCTTGTCGACGTGCCGAAGGCCTCAGGCCTGACGATCCGTCGGGGCTATGCCAATTACTATGCCTTGACAAGCCCGGGCATTTGGAACGTCGATTTGTCGGTGGCAAAAAACTTCAGCCTCAACGAAAGCACGAAGTTCGAACTGCGGGCCGACATGGTTAACGCGTTGAATCACACGCAATACACAACCATCGCAACGAACATGAATGGCTTAGCCTTTGGCCAGGCCACCGGCACTGCTTCTGCTCGCGTGATTCAGGTTCAATTGCGATTGGCTTTTTGACTTGTAGCCGCGAAGCGGCGTAAAGATCGTAGCCCAGGGCTGAGAAGCTGTGAAGCGCCGGTCATATCACCCGGCTCGTCCAGACCCACGCGGTAGACGTAATAAATCTCGTTCGTCGCATCGTCGAGAATCACAATCAAATCCCGGAAGTACACATCATTGTGCAAACGACACTTCCCTAGGATTCGTGGGAGATCCGCTTGACATCGTGATCGCTGGGTGATAAACCCGACCCCATAAAATTCTTTTCCACGTAGCGGAACGTATGCCGTTTTAGGTGCGAGCGGGCTTCCTAAAGTCTTTCTTCCTGGAGGATGCGCCTATGGTTTCGGAAAGAATCCGTGTTGTTCTCTCAGTGTTCTTCGTTTTAGCTCTCGGTTTCTGTTGGACCGGTGAGGCTCGTGCTCAGGTGACTGGAGCGACGCTTTCCGGAATCGTCATGGACGCTTCAGGCGCCGTGATACCGGGCGTCACGATTTCAATCAAAAACAGAGCCACGGGCGTGGTCCGGACCGTCACGGCAGATGAGGCGGGCCTTTACTCCGCCCCGAATCTGCAGGCCGGCAGTTATGAGGTCACGGCCTCTCAGCCGGGATTCAGTACTGCCGTGCAGTCGAACATTACGCTGACGGTGGGGGCGCAGCAACAGCTCAATATCACCATGAAGGTCGGAGAAAGCGCTCAGCTCATCGAAGTGACGGCAGCTGCGCCGATGGTTCAAGTGACCTCGTCTCTCATTAGCGGCGTGGTCGAATCCACAACGGTGCGTGAGTTGCCCCTGAACGGCCGCGACTGGGCGTCGCTGGCCACTCTTTCTCCAGGCGTCACCGGCCTCAATGGAGAAGTCCAATTGCCCTTCGAGAGCGGCGCACTCCGCGGGAACCGCGGCTTTGGGTCACAACTGAGCATCTCCGGAGGCCGGCCCACACAGAACAACTACCGGCTCGACGGGCTCAGCATCGCCGATTACACCAACGGCTCGGGCAGCGTGATCGGGGTCACCCTGGGCGTGGATGCGATTCAGGAATTCTCCGTGATCACCGGCAACTACTCGGCCGAGTATGGGAGGACCTCCGGCGGGGTAATCAACGCCATCAGCAAGTCGGGGACCAACGAATTCCATGGCGACGTCTACGAGTTCCTGCGCAACGACCATCTGAACGCGAACGACTTCTTCTCGAATCGCGCACACCAGCCGAGACCGACCTTAAGGCAGAACCAGTTCGGCGCCGCGGGCGGCGGCCCTATTCGCAAGGACCGAACTTTCGTCTTCGGCGATTACGAGGGGATACGCTTTGCGCAGGGAACCGCCAGCGGGAATTCAGGCGTTCTGTCTGAGAATGCGCGGCTGGGAATCCTCGCCGGACAACCCGTCCTCACGAGCCCATGCAAAAATCCCGCTACACAGACAAACCTGGCTCCCGGACGAGCGACGACTTGCGTGGATAACATGATTGCGGCGAAGTACCTGGCGCTCTATCAACACCCCAACGGGCCGGTCACGAGCGACCCGAACGTAGCCAACTTCGTCTTCGCGCCGACACGAGTGGTAAACGAAAATTTCATCACCACGCGGCTGGATCACAAGCTCAGCGATACCAATAGCCTGTTCGGGACCTATAACTATGACAACTCGCCCTTCACTACGCCAGACGGTTTTAATACCACGTCGGTCCGGAGCGGGGTCAAGCGCAACATCGTCGCCGTGGAATGGAACCACGTTTTCTCCCCGGCCTTTGTCAATACCGCGCGGCTTGGTTACAACCGGAACTTCACGACGAACAACCTGATTACAGGGGCCATTCAGTCCGCCTACGGGGACCCTTCCCTGAGCATGTTGCCAGGATATGATACGCCCGGCATGATCATGGGGTCTGGCGTCTCGCGGACCGCTGGGGGTTTGCCCGGCGGATTTACCTTTTTCAATTGGAATTCCTACCAGCTCTACGATGACGCATTTCTGACTCGTGGAACCCATTCTCTGAAATTCGGCTTTGCCGGCGAGAATATGCGCTACAATCCCTGGACTCTGTATCTCCCCAACGGACTGTTGCGTTTCTCCGCCTTGCCGAATTCGTACGACCCTTGTGCCCCGGCCATTCAGTGTTTTCTCCTCAACCACCCCAGGTCCATCGAGGCAGGGCTTCCGCCAACTTTCCGACGGGGCTACCGGTCGACTCTCGCCGGGGGATATATCCAGGATGACTGGCACGTCCGCCACAACCTCACCCTGAACGTGGGGCTGCGCTATGAAATGAACACCGTGATCAGCGAGCGGAGTGGCAGGCTCACCAGCCTGCGCAACATCACCGACCCGTTACCCACCTGCGGGGCGTCGGTTCCCTCCGCGACTGACGTCGTACTCGGAAAGCCGGGTTGCCTTGGCGCTGCCCCTATCTTCTCGAACCCCACCCTCCGTAATTTTGAGCCGCGGTTCGGTTTTGCTTGGGATCCGAGCGGCAATGGGAAGACGGCCGTTCGCGGGGGCTTCGCCATCTTTGACGTGCTGCCGCTGCCGGGATACTTTTTCAGTCAGGCCTGGGCGCCATTTTTCCTCACCACTACTATTCCCGACTCGGTGGCTACGCCGCTCGACGGGACGATGGGCATTCCGCCCACCAATCCAGATGGAACTCCCAATCCAAAGAGTGCATTTGCGCTCTTCTCGCGACCTCAAGCGGGATGCACATCGCCCCTGGGGAATTGCACGCTCACCGCCTCATTTACCGAATCTCATCCGAAGCGAAATTACGTCGAGCAGTGGAATATCAACGTGCAGCACGAGATCGCGCCCAACTTGACGGCGACGGTGGGTTATGTGGGCTCCCATGGCGTCCACCAGCTCATACGAGGCGATGATTTTAATCAGGTTCTCCCCACGCTGACCTCCGCGGGATGGCTGTGGCCTGCTAACTCCACCCTCAAGGATAAGATCAACCCGAACTTCGGGACCATACGGGGGCTCAGCTGGGGAACCAGTTCCTCTTATGAGGCGCTTCAGCTTAATGTCCAGAAGAGGATGAGCCGCGGCTTCCAATTTGGAGGTTCTTACACCTACGGCAAATCGAGGGACAACGACTCCGCGACCATCTTGGGCGACGCCTTCTCGAATTCCATCACGACCTGGTTCTGGTCCGCGCCGTCGATCAGTTGGGGTCCCTCGGACTACAACATTACCCATACGGCGTCGATCAACGGCATTTGGGAAGTACCAGGGCATCTCCATGGGCCTGCCGGCGCGCTCGTGAACGGCTGGGAGATGGCCAGCATCGTCAAGCTGAATAGCGGAATTCCGACGACTCCTCTCATCGACGGGGACCCGATGAATGTGCAAAATAACGGCTCCGACACCTTCGGGATTCCGGATCGCGTTCCGGGATGCGATCCCGTGAACCACAATTGGAAGAGCGACCCAAAACTGGTTTACATCAACACCAATTGCTACCACGTGCCCATGGCGACTCCGGAAATCGCATCGCGGTGCGTGCCTTTTTCTAAGATTGCGGGCAGTTGCGCGAATCTCCTGGGCAATGCCGGCCGCAATAGCATTGTCGGTCCGGGACTCTTCAATCTTGACCTCTCGGCACATAAGAACTTCGCGGTGCCGAAGATTTCGGAGAGCTTCAAGATACAGTTCCGGGCGGAGTTTTTCAACGTCTTGAATCACCCCAGCTTTGGGGCGCCCTTGGCCTTTCAGGGCGGCAAAAGTGCCGTGTTATTCAGTGCGGACGGGTCGCCGAGCAACGCCGGGTTTTTGGCGAACCCGACAGTGACGAAACCCAGGGAGGGTCAGTTTGCGCTGAAAGTAATCTGGTAAACGCCGCCCTTCCTCTTGTCCGAGATCCGAACTCGATCAATGCCCTTGGAACTCGGGCCGAAGAAGCTTGAGTTCAGAATGAGAGGGCCAAGACCGGGGCTCCGATCGCCGGGATCGGAGCCCCGTGGGGCTGGCTTTACGGGTGATGTTCGGAATCTTCTCCGCTCGATGCCTGGGGCCGTGTCGTCCTCCCGGAAAAAATGCGGCAGACCGAGGCAGCTCTCGTCGCGAGGTAAACGTAAAGGCACCTTATGCGACGCCGCCTTGCGGCCGGGACACCTCGCAAAGGCCGCCTGATACTTGAGGCATGCCGTTTGATTTGCCTATCCTTCCATCGGTCGCGGATCTCTTGGTTGATTCTGCCCATACTCATGATTAGCCTCGATCACCCGCAAAATAGAACTAAACCAAAACGCGAATGTGCCGATAAGAGAAGCGGCATGCTCCAAGAGAGCCGCATTACCGGGTCACTCTTTAAAATTCTACGCACACGCGCTGGGGATTGTGGACCTTATGGAACGACGAAGAATTCTGATCATGAACGAGGATGCGAGCTTGTCATCGCACCTCTCGCAGACGCTTTCCGCTTTGGGATATATCAATCAGGTCGAGCTACCGCACAAACGCGGCGTGACCTGGCTGTCTGACGGAAACACTCCGGTCTTAATCTTTCTGAATATGCCGCCGGGACCGTCGGCTGGACTTACTGTATTGGCGAACGTTCGCGAAGTGGCTCCGACCGCGCGCGTTATCGTTATCGCGGGCGGATCACAGCTCCGATGCATCGTGGACGCGTTACGGCTGGGCGCCTCGGACTATGTCACCATTCCTTTCGACAAAGAGCAGGTTCAGTTGTCGATCGAACGGGCGACGGAGGATCAGGCGGCACGTCAGGCGAGGGCGGCGAACGCGGATTCTCTTATTCAATCCAGCTTCGCGAATCCGGAAATGATCGAGGCGTTCGAAATCGCCCGGGTCGTCTCCGGATCCGATGTTCCTGTTCTCATCACCGGCGAATCCGGAGTCGGCAAGGACGTCTTCGCCCGATTCATACACAGCCACAGCGAGCGCGCGGCAAAACCCTCGGTCAAGATCAATTGCGCAGCTCTGCCCAGCGACCTTCTCGAATCCGAAATGTTCGGGCACGAGCGGGGCGCCTTCACAGGTGCAGAGACGCTGAAGCTCGGAAAATTCGAGCTGGCGCACGGCGGGACCATTTTTCTCGACGAAATCGGCGAGATGAGCCCGCCGTTGCAGGCCAAGCTGCTGCACGTTCTCCAGGACGGCGAATTCTGCCGCCTCGGCGGGCGAAGGCCGCTGCGGGTCGATACCCGGATCATTGCCGCAACCAACCGGAAGCTGGAGGCAGCCGTCGCACGCGGCGAGTTTCGCGAGGATCTGTACTTCAGATTGAACGTCATCCGAATCAAGGTTCCTCCGCTGCGCGAACGGAAGGACGAGATCGTTTACCTCTGCAATTACTTTGTCAAAAAGTATGGAAAGAAGTACTCAAGTAATGTCGAAGAATTGCCGCCGGAGATTCTGCGAACCTTCCTTGCGTACGACTGGCCCGGTAACATCAGACAACTCGAGAACGTGGTCAAGAGATACCTCATTCTTCCTGGAAGAAGCCTCGACCTTTCGGATCTTGTGCATACTCCGCCCGTTTCGCTCAGCACCACAAAGACAATTGAAGCGGAGAAGCCGGTGTCGCGCCCGGTTACGACGACACAGGAACCGGTTTCGTTCGCAGACGCTGCACGGACACAACCTGGATCGTTGGTGGAATTCAAGTCGCTGAAGGAGATCAGTTTGCAGGCCGCTGAAAGAGCCGAGAAAGAAATAGTGCTCTGGATGCTCGATCAGACGAACTGGAACAAAAAGCTGGCGGCCTTGCGTCTGAACATTTGTTACAAAGCATTTTTGAACAAGATCAACAAGTGGCAGATGCGGCGTCCGGCAACGGCGAAGAGCAAGGGGTACAACAGACGAGGAGCGGCGCCGCTGGTTCCGCAGACCAGCGCTCCGTTGGAGCACTCCGAGGAACAGGTCGAACAGGTGATGTAGGGTATGAGAAGGACACTTGCACCCAGCGTCGCCGCAGCACTGGTCGCGATCGTCGCGACCACAGAAGTGAACTACCGTTGAAATCCTGCAAGCACACGACCGCACCGATTCAGGCTGCTAAAGCTTAATCAATGCGCGAATCTCTTTCATTGGCCGTCAACAACCGTATTCAGCGGTCCCGGGCCGAGCGAAGTATCGATCAAGGTCGTAAGGTCCCGCGGTGTCCGCAGCGACCTCAGACGACGAAGCCTTCGGATCAGGCTCGTCTCGTTCGGCGATCGAAGATTCAGTGGACTGGTTTGCGAATGATTCGTTCATAGGCGCAATCGTACTAATCGCGACCTGATGAAGTCCTTGAGAAGGTATTAAGAATTTATGTGACTGGTTTTGAGCCGCGCTGCTACAGTAGCGCCGTGGAGATGCAAGGTTCATCGAGCCGGCTGTACAACAAAGACCTTGCGCCGACGAGCCCGGAGCAACGGACCTGGGGGACCTATAATTTCGCGGCACTGTGGATCTCGATGGCGCACTGCATTCCGACCTACATGCTTGCCTCGGGACTGATCGGCGCAGGGATGAGTTGGGGCCAGGCGCTGGCTACCATTCTGCTAGGCAACTCGATCGTCCTTATTCCGATTCTCCTGAATTCGCATGCCGGGACAAAATACGGAATTCCCTTCCCGGTATTCGCGCGAGCCGCTTACGGAACATTCGGTTCGAATGTTCCGGCGCTGATGCGGGCTCTGGTAGCTTGCGGATGGTTCGGCATTCAAGCCTGGATCGGCGGCCAGGCGCTCAACGTCTTCTTTCGATCACTTTGGAGCGGTTGGCCGACTGCAATTCCGGCAATGTTCGCGGGCCATGCGGCGACGGAGTGGATATCTTTCCTGGTGTTCTGGGGGTTAAACGTCGTCGTCATTTATCGTGGGATGGATCTCCTGCGCAAAGTCGAAAACTGGGCGGCGCCGTTTGTGCTGGTGATGACAGCACTGCTGGTGTGGTGGGCATTGAGCAGGGCCAACGGGCTGGGACCGATTCTCGCGCAGAAGGGAAAATTCGGGAGTTGGCGTGAATTCAGGCCGGTGTTCGTGCCGTCATTGACCGCAATGATTGGGTTTTGGGCAACCCTCTCGTTGAATATGCCCGATTTTACACGGTTCGGCCGGAATCAACGCGAACAAGCCGTCGGGCAGGTTGTCGCGCTTCCGACGACGATGACGGTATTCGCCGCGATGGGCGTCATCATTACCAGCGCGAGCGCGATCATCTATGGAAAAGCGATATGGGATCCGGTCGAACTGGTGGGCAGATTCACAGACCCGTTGATTGTCGGTATCTCGATGTTCACGGTCGTGGTGGCAACCCTTTCGGTGAACATTGCCGCCAATGTCGTTTCACCCGCGAACGATTTTGCCAACGCGTTCCCCAAATTCATTACATTCAGCCGCGGAGGTCTGCTCGCCGGCCTGATCGGCATTGCAATGCAGCCGTGGAAATTACTTGCCGATCCCTCGGGCTACATCTTTGATTGGCTCCTGGGCTATTCGGGCGGTCTGGGATCGATTGCAGGCGTGCTGATCGCCGATTATTGGATTGTTCGGCAACGGCACCTCGTGGTCGACGACCTCTATCGTGAAGACGGCGTCTATGAACGCTGGCGATGGAGCGGCATCATTGCCACTCTTATAGGCTGCGCCGGCGCATGGATTGGTTTGATTATCCCTTCGTTGCGTCCTCTATACGACTATGCGTGGTTCGTGGGTTTTGCCCTCTCCTTCGGTGCCTACCTCATTATGGGGAAACCCAAGCTGATGCGCGAACCCGCCGTCATGAGACAGGTACAGTAGTTGCTCCTGGCTAAGCGCCTTTCTTGACCGCGACTGAGGGTATCTACTCTTCCCGCAGAACGTCCATCGGGTCGACGCGGGAAGCGCGAATGGCAGGCAATAAGGAAGCCATCGCTGCGACGGTGAGCATAATTGCGATGACAATCGCCAACGTTGGTGGATCGGAGGCAGAGACGCCGAACAGCAGTCCGGCAAGCACACGCGTAAAAGCAAGCGCAAGGGCGAGACCTGCAGCGCAACCGACGCCTGAAACCAGCATTCCCTGCCCGACGAATTGCCGCACGATGCGCCCTTGCATGGCTCCTAAAGCGAGGCGCAAACCGACTTCACGTCTCCGCAGGCTCGCGAAATAGGTGAGCGTTCCGTACAAACCGATGGAAGCGAGCGCGACAGCGGTAGCTGCGAAAAACGCCAGCAGGAGAGCGCGCAGGCGGTTTTGAGCGAAGGCATCGGTCAGACGTTCTTCAAGCAGACTCATGTCGTACACAGAGCGAGTGGGTTCGATCTCGCGCAACTTTCGCCGGATGCTTTCCATCATGGAGCGTGCCTGCGTGTGCGTTCGCACCAGAAAAAACGAATTGGGTTGTGCCGCCGTAGCGCAACTGTACAGGACAGGAACGGGTGCTTTGTTGAGGCCCATCTCGCGGGCATCACCGACGATCCCAAGAATTCTCAGTGGAGGGGCGTTGGGATTCGGGAAGCGAAGGTGGCGGCCAATGGGATCTATTCCGGGAAAGTAGACGTTCGCAAAGCTGCGGTTCACCAGAGCGCTGATGAAACCCGGATTCGGCTGTTCGCGGCAACCCTCGCCTGCGAGTCGGGGGATTCGCAAGACGTCGAAATAGCCCGGTGAAACATACCGGGTTTCCACCATGATCTTTGAGTCCACTCCGGCGCGTCCCTCGACCATCGTCAGTTCGGTTGGATACTCGGTAGGAACGCCGGGAAAGGAGAATGCCAAAGACGCGCGTTCAACACCCGGTATTGTCTCGAGGAACTCGAGCGTGCGCTTGCCTCGCTCCCGCATATCGGTTTCAGCCCATGCGCTGCTGACGCGAAAGGTCAAGACATTGCCCACGTCGAAACCCGGCGCTAGCCGGCCCAGCGCCTGGAAGCTTCGCAGCAATAATCCGGCACCGGCCAGAAGCGTGACTGCCAGCGCGACCTGCGCGCCTACGAGTGTCCACTGAACCGCAGTGCGTGCCGGCACTTGCGTTCGTCCAGACTGCGCCAGGGAGCTTCTCATGTCCCGCCGCGAGCAGCGTATCGCTGGAATGATTCCACAAAGAAAGGTTGCCGCCACTGCCGACGTTAAGGTGTAAAGGAGGATCCGTCCGTCGAGCGCGATTTCATCCGCGCGAGGCAAACTCGCGCCGAACGTGCGAAACGCGCGGGTCGCCGCCGCGGCCAGGATCAGTCCCAACACCGCTCCGGATATGGAAAGCACAAACGCTTCCATGAGCAGTTGCGTGACGACCGAAGCTCTCGTGGCGCCGAGCGAGTAACGCAGGGCGACTTCATGCTGCCTGTTCGTCCCACGGGCCAGCAGCAGCGCTGCAATATTCGTGCACGCGATCAGAAGCAGCAATGACACCGCGCCAAACAGGACCCACAGGGATTGCCTCGATTCTCCGACGGCGGTTTCCTTCAGCGGGACGATTTCAACCGAGAGCTCCGAGTCAGGCAGGCCATAAGCGCGGCCGAGATCAGACTGCACGGCAGCCATGTTGGCCCGCGCCTGCTCGAGGGTCGCGCCGGGCCTCAGTCTTCCGATAACGGTGAACCACGTGAGCTGCCGGTTCTGTGCGAATGGTGCATCCATGGGAGCCGGCGCCCACACTTCGACATCGCGGTCAGGAAACAGAAACGACGCGGGCATCACGCCGACAATCGTGTACGAAAAGGCACCGAACCGAAGGCGTTTACCAACGACGTTGCGATCCGCATTGAAGCGTCTGCGCCAGAAACTGTCGCTGATCAACATTGCGTTCGGTCCACCGAAACGCATTTCTTCCGGCGTGAAGTGGCGTCCGAGAGCAGGGGCGACACCCCATACTTCCAGAAAACGGGGAGCGGCGAATGCTTCCTTGACGCGTTCCGGAAGATCCCCCGACAGTTCAGAACCGTCCTGCGTGTAATAGCCGGTGATGGCTTGAAAGGATGAGTTCATCCGATCCCAGTCTTTGAGGCGCACAGGAGCCACGAACGTATTCGAATTGCGAAGGCTGCGTTCGGCAAGTTGCATCAACTGGTCGCCTTCGGGAAATGGAAGTGGCTTGAGAAGAATCGCGTTGATGGCGGAAAAAACTGCTGTGTTCGCGCCGATGCCGAGTGCCAGCGTCAACACTACAGTAATGGTGAAGGCAGGTGTCTTCGCCAACGCTCTCGCCGCAACGCGGAGGTTGCGCAGCTTTTCGCTTATCCGCTCTGTTGGGTGCATGCGCGTATAGAGGAGAGAGCGGTGCCGATGGTTGGCAGGGGCGGTTACTTACGATTCGCGAAGTACTGCTCCAGGCCTGTGACGATCTGAACCCTGGGAACTGCAAAAACCTCGCGTGAACATTGATTGCCTCGTAAGATGGGTTTTCAATGGTCAGTGCAGGAGGGCGGTTATGAAGGTGCTGATGTCAATCGTTATAGTCGTGATCTTGTTCACGCTCGGAGGCAATGCCGGAGCCAGAGCAGCGGGTTGTGACCCAAACGGCGGCGTTCGATTCATATGCGATCAGGTTGGTCCTGAAGATCTCGCACCGGTACCCGGATCGGAGTGGGTACTCTCGTCTGGAATGGCAGCGAATGGCGCCATTCGGCTGATCAACCTCCGCGACAAGACCACGAACGTGCTTTTCCCGTCGCCGGCATCGAAACAGCGGCCAAACAAAAAAATTTACGATTCGTGTCCCGGTCCGATTGGTCCCGAGGGCGACAAGTTCAGAGCGCACGGGCTATATCTGCGCTCTGGATCCAATGCCGTCCACACGCTGTACGTCGTTCATCACGGCGACAGGGAATCGATCGAAGTCTTCGAATTTGACGCTCGGCCTAAGCCGCCCACGCTCACCTGGATAGGATGCGCGGTTGCGCCCGATCCGATCGGCTTGAACTCCGTCGTCGGCCTGTCGGATGGCGGGTTCATCACCACAAACTTTTCACCGCGAGGCACCGATGCGGCGGCACGCGCACGAATGATGGCGGGCGAAAACAACGGGGAGGTATGGGAATGGCATACGGCGACCGGATGGAAGAAGGTGCCGGGTAGCGAATTAGCCGGTCCGAATGGCCTGGAAATCTCGAAAGACGGGAAGTGGCTGTACATTGGCGGCTGGGGGAGCCAATCTGTCATTCGCTTGTCGCGCGGACAAACGCCGCTCAAGAAGGACAGCGTTGCGGTTGGCTTCCGTGTGGACAATTTGCGATGGGCGCCCGACGGAGCGCTCCTTGCCGCCGGTCAGGGAGGGATCGCGCCTTCGCAGACATCAAACGTCGTGAAGGTCGATCCCGCCACGCTGAAATTCCAGGAACTCGTTCGCAATCCCGATATCCAGGGGTTCGGCGTAACCACGGTCGCCATTCAAATCGGCAAGGAACTCTGGCTGGGCTCGGTACGTGGTGATCGGATTGCGATCTTTCCGCTTCCCCAATCACCGCCGTCGCGGTAGCCCTCGGCTGGGCCCTGGTTGTTGCCGGCTACTGGACGCTCATGGTTCCGCTGACGAACTTGCCGGCAAACGCATGTAGCCGTCTAGCGTCGGAATCCAGCCGCTCCCACTCCGCCGCCGTTTTATTCGTACGCATACAGACAGATCGTTTCTCTTAATGATTCTTTGGCATCACTGCAACATTCACGGCCGCCGCTGTCGAAGCGCTACGAGGGGCTCACGGCCAACACCTCGTCCTCCGCGATTTTGGTCCATCGCGGGAGTTGACCGAGAACATCCAGCCTTTCCAGGTGTGTCAAATCGACGAGCGCTTTACCGGTCGTCAGGGAATCGACTAATGAATCGGCCAGCGCCGTCGCTGACGTAACACCGAAAGTTTTTTCGCCGGCACCCGATGGATTGTGATGGAAGGCGACGGCCTCGACTATGGTAAAAGGAAGCCCCCACAGCCCAAGCAGGTAGGCGCCCACCTCTGCATGAGTGAAACCGAGAACCTCCGTCTCGACTTCGTGCAACAGCCGATTTTCGGAACGGGAGGTCTCAACGATAACCCTGTATCGTTCTGGAATACAGATCGCGAGAATAAGGTGGCCGACATCGTGAAGAAGCGCTGAGGTGAACGCTTGCTGAGCCTGTTCTCCACGCAGAAGCTGCTTCGCCACCCGCGCCGCGCGAACAGCATGCTCTTGCAAAGAATCGAATGGTGCAATCTCAGAGTGCTCGGCGAGAGTGGTAAATACATGTACCGTGAGAGCGAGACTCTTCACTAAATCCGTTCCGAGATACGTCACGGCGTGATCGATTCGCGAGATGGATCTTGCCAGGCTAAAGCAGGCCGAATTGACGACCTGCAACATTTTCGCCGACATCGCGCTGTCCTGTTCGATGAACCCGGCAATTGTCGCCATCGAGACATCCGGCTTCGACATCACGTCCATCAGGCCCCAATATACTTTTGGCAGCGACGGCAGTTTCTCGAGGCTGCCGATCTGCTTGCGCAGGGTGGCGTCTGTTAAGAGCGTGCGCAGCCTGCAGGAGCGTTCGATGACGTTGCATATTGTTTCTGCATCGCACGGCTTCGCCAGGAACTGGTGAAAAACCGGCATCGCCGTAAAGATGACATTCTTTTCGGCATGACCTGAAAGGATGATTCGAATGACGTCCGGATATTTATCCTTTACTTTTTGAAGAAGCGTGGCTCCGTTCATACCCGGCATGCGCATGTCGGATACAACGACGTCGAACTCCGCTTTGGCTAGCTTCTCGAGGGCCGCTTCACCACTGCCCGCGAATACCATTTCCATTTCCCGCCGGTATTTGCGCAGCAGATCCTCGAGACTCTGGAGTATGTCTGGTTCGTCGTCAACGAACAGAATGCGTTTCATGAGCCATGGCCACCATGCTGATCCCGTCAATTGGCAAGCGAATATAAAAGGTCGTCCCCTCGCCAATCTCAGTTTCGAAATCGAGGGTGCCACCATGCTTATCCATCACGATCGACCGGGCGATCGCGAGACCTTGCCCCGTACCTCTTCCGACCTCCTTGGTCGTAAAGAAGGGATCGAAGATTTTGTCCTGGATTGCGTCCGGTATGCCGCCACCAGTATCGGAAATAGCGATCACCGCATCATCGTCTTCGCGGCGCGTGCAAACACGAATACAACCTCGGTGATTCGTTCCCGCAATGTGATCCGCGATGGCGTGCGCAGCATTGATGACTATATTGAGAACCGCCTGATTGATTTCTCCCCCGTGACACATTACAGCCGGCAAATCGCCAAAGTCTGTTTCCACGTCAGCGACATATTTGCATTCGTTACGCGCGATCATCAGCGTGCTGGCAATGGACTGATTGAGATCGATACCGACCTTTTCCTTCTGATCCGGGTGCGCGAATTCCTTCATTGAGCGCACAATAGTCGCAACATGTTCAAGACCGTTCAGCGCCCGGTCCACAGCCTTCGGCATTTTTTCGAGCAGATATGGCAAATCGATGTCCTCCTCGGCTTGCTGGATTTCGGAGAACTTTTCTTCTGAGAACCTGGGCTGGCTCTCGCTGCCCGACCGGTACTTTATGATCAACTTTGTCAGATCCTGCACACCTTCACGGATGAAGTGCACGCTGTCGCCGACAAACTGAACCGGCGTGTTGATTTCGTGCGCGATTCCGGCCGCGAGCCTGCCAACCGATTCCAGCTTCTGCGCTTGTGCCAGTTCCGACTGCAACTTTCGATGCTCCGTTACGTCGAGCATGATGCCCCGCACAACGGGCCGGGCATTCAAGTTTGTTCCGCAGCTCATCACGCTTCGCATCCACACCCACTTGCCATCAACGGAAAGCAGCCGGAGCTCGACCTCGGCCTTGCCGGAGGACTCGAGGTTTCGAAACTGAAAAATCGACTGCTGATCGTCCGGATGAACGTGCATGACCAGGAATTCCTCCGTCAGCCAGAGGCTCTGCGGATATCCAAGAATCGCTTCCGCTTGCGGTCCGACATATGTAAATCGCAGCGAAGCCAGATCCATCTCCCAGGGAATTGAGAGTGTCGTTTCGAGTAGCGCTTTGTATTGTTCGCGGCTGGTGGCGAGTTCCGACGTGCGCTCGTAAACAAGCGACTCGACGGTTGTGTTGACAACTTCCAGGTCGATCTGCCGCCTTGCAATAGCACGCGATTCGCGGCGGCTTTCGCGAATGGATACGATGAGAAATACATTTTCAAACGCAACCCAGAAAGCGTGTTCGAGAAATCTCCACCATACCGGATTCGTTATGCCGTAAACGGATTCCGGCCAGAATATGCCTCGAAGGAAGTGATCCAGCGAAACAACGATGGTTGCTGGTATCAAAACGTAGGGGTCCCGATAAAAGGCAAGAAACGCAAGTGACCCGAATACGTGAAAGTGCGTCTCAATACGGCCACCGGTCAAATGGATCAATAGCCCCGACCAAAGCATCTGGGCGATGGCAATGGTGTAGCGAGTGATCGGCTGGCCGGGCCGCAAAATGGCCAGCAGAATCGGAAGGCTGCTGATTGCGCCACCGAAGACGATCGCAAAATAAACGTGAGCATGCATCGCGTATGCTTTGCCGCTCCACGTATACGGCGAATATACGAGCGCGATGAGGATGCCAAACAGCCATTGTCCGGCCATGAGGTAGGCAAACATGCGGTCGGTCCGCTTGAAAATGACCAGCATGTTCCGCTCGAAAAGGGTTTCGACGCGGCTATCGATTTCGTCTGACCGGCCGGTAATCTCAGTTATCAAGAGGCCCCCGGAATAGGATCGTCTGCAGCGTGCAACGGACATCCGAAAACCGGGCTATCGGAACGATCCACCGCAACGCCGCGAAGGATTGCCAGAATTCGTTGCAGTCCCAGGTTATCGCCGATGTGTCCACGCGCGCCGGTGATCCCGCCACTGAATTCAAGCTGCCCTTCGGCCTTGTAAAGAAGGACATGGCCGGAAGTCTGTCCCGCGAAGCGGTCCGATTCCATTGCATCGGCGTCCACAAGAACATGCACGCCCTTGATCCCTGCAGCGGTTCGCCACAGATCCGTCTTTGTCCACTCATACGGCATGCCCTTCGGTTGGATAAAAAGCACGTGTGCTGTCAGACGTTCACGGTATTGCGACAACAGGACATCGAGTTCCGTCAGGCTGGCGCGGGTGCAGGGACAACGAGGATGGCTCATCATAACGAGCGTGGGCGTGCCGGCAACCCGCTGAAGCCTGCTGCCAGCCGGCCACTCCGCGGGTATTGAACCTTGCAATCCCGGTGAGCTGCTGTATTTTTCGAGCGCGAAGATCCCGCCTCCGACGAAAAGGAGCCAAATCATGACGGGAACCGCCATCTTCATGTTCATGGCAATACCCCGTCCTTGCAACGCTCTTCGAGCGGTGCCGGCCGCACAAAGTCGCTTGTTGGACGCGCGATAAAAAATCCCTGCAACAGATCACATCCCAGCGCCTTGACGGTCTCAAATTCCTGGGCGGTCTCGATACCTTCAGCAACCGTCAAGATTTCCATCTCTTTACAAAAGTCCGTCATCAGCCGCACGAGAGTGCGCCTGGTAGATGAACGATCGATATTGCGGATCAATTCCATATCGAACTTCACGACATCGGGCAGGATGAGGGCGAACGAATTCAGTCCGGCGTAGCCTGCGCCGAGGTCGTCTACGGCAACCCGGTACCCAGCCTTGCGAAGTCTGGCTAGACTCTCCGCCGCACCGGGCACTTCGTGAAGCCTGTCACGCTCGGTGACTTCAAGGATGACCCGATCTCGCAATTGGAACAAACCGGAAGCCGGCGAGTAGAAATCTTCATCCGTCAGCGTGCGAGGGTTGACATTCACCATTACGAGAACATGCGGTGGCAATTCGCTGACGCGCACGGCAATCAATTCGCGGATGCGGCGCTCTAATTCCTTGACGCCGTCGAACCGTTCAGCGGCCTGGAACAGCTCATATGGAGTCGACAATTTAGGATGCTGACTTCTCACGAGCGCTTCATAGGCAAAAATGCCGCCGTCGTGCCGGATGACAGGTTGAAAGGCAATCCATAACGTTTCAAGCGCTGCGTCAAATTCGCGCTTGGCATCCAGGCGAGCCGCCTCCGTCATTCGGCGCTTATCGGCGTCGGCGATCACCTTCTGGTCACGCTCGTCCAGAGCATTCGCGACGCAGAGAGCTATTTCGTCCGGAGAACATGGCTTCACCAGGAAATGATGAGCACGCGCTTCATTAATCGCGGCAAGAGTGGCATTGAAGGTCGCCTGGCCCGACAGGATGATACGGATCGCGTTCGGATATTCGCGACGAACGAGGGTCAACAACTGCGATCCCGACATGCGCGGCATTTGCTCGTCTGAAATGACAACGTCAATGGAGGTATCCGACAGGATCTGGAGCGCCTCCGCGGCAGAATTGGCCGTATACACTGAAAATGGCTTCTTGTGGAAGGCGACTTCAAGTGCATCAGTAACTTCCGCTTGATCGTCGACGAACAAAATGCTGCTATACCCTCGATTACTCATCCCCTGACGTATCGGCAAGACGCTGCAAAATCTTTAAAAAATAGACCCTTCCTCAGTCATCCTCACTATGGGCGTGATCGCAGACATGATTAAGCGGGGGATGACGAAGGAGCATTTGTTCCCGTCCCGATCAGCCCCGTCACTCAGGCGACCATACGGCCCGGCAATCTTTCGCCATTTTTGCTGCACGGACCGGCATCCTGGATCGTGGACATCGCGCTTGCGAAAAATTTCCGGATAACCGAGTCCACAAAATTGCAGATCCGTGCCGACGCGTTCAACGCATTGAACCACGTGAACCTCAACGATCCGGATAACGGGCTGCTGTCCGCCACGTTCGGTAAAATTTTGGGCGCCGGACTCGCGCGGACAGGGCAGATTGGTGCGCGCTTCACGTTCTGAATTCTTGTTCCGTTTGTGGCCGCATGCGATAAAGCTTGTTAGGAAATGACAAAAGCCCCGTCTAACAAAGCATGACTCACATATCGCCGGGCGCCTTATGGACGTTTGGTTGCGGTGCGGAATCGCTGAATGATGTCGAATTGGAGCACGTCTTCACCTGTCTGGACTGCAGCCGGTTCCTCGTAGAGATCGAGGAAGCTCTAAATGAGATCGCCGGAGAAAAGGGCGACCAGACGATCAATTAGGTCTGAGCCTTACGCAGTTCCAGACGACGCGGCGCTCTCTCCTCGATGAGTCCCGCATTACGACCGCAGAGTCGCGCACCAGGCGGTTCATCGTGCGTGGTCATTTGATCCGGGCAAATTTCCCTTGAAGACTTTCCCGTCTTTCATCACAAAGGTGACGCGGCCAAGAGCCTTGATGTCGTCCAGAGGATTTCCTTCGACGGCGATGATGTCCGCCAGCATTCCCTGTTTGAGATCGCCGATTTTATCTGCCATGCCGAGAGCACGGGCGGGCGTGCTCGTCACATGCGTGATCGCCTGTTTCGTAGACATGCCGAGCGCGACGCGGCGTTCGAATTCGGGAGCAGTGTGTCCCGGCATTCCTGCCGCGGCGTCGGTTCCAAAGACGATCCGGGCGCCTTTCTTTACCGCTTTCGCGAAAGCTTCCGCGCGCGGCTTCATGAAGTCTCGCGTGTAGCGAAGCTGCTCCTCGTTGAAATGAAATTTCGCGCCGTTGGCGAGATAGTACTCGGCAAGATACAGATTGGGAACATAGACGACTTGTTTCTGAACCATGAGGTCGATCGTCGCGTCGTCCATCAGCGCGCCGTGCTCGATCGTATCCGCGCCGGCAAGAATCGCGCGGCGGACGGCCTCCGCTGCATGCGCGTGAACCGCCACCGGTTTTCCGGCCTTGTGTGCTTCGTCCACTGCGGCTTTCATCTGCTCGAGCGTATATGTCGGACCGCCGCCGGCACGGCTGCTCAGGGAGCCGAAGATCTTGATGACATCGACATTGGCGGCGACCTGTTTCCGCACGTATTCGCGCATCGGGGCCTCGCCGGCAGTCACCTTGACGGCGGACTCATCGAGAGGTTCGCCGGAAACGAATAACCGCGGGCCTGGAACCAGGCCGTTGTTGATCGCATTGCGAAGATCGACATCGACGAGGTTCGATGTGCCGAGACTGCGAAGGGTCGTGAATCCACTTTCCAGATACTCGCGCGCATTGCCGGCGGCCCAGAACGCCGTAATGGATGGACGCTCCCGGCTGCTTTCATCAAAGTGTGCAGCGATGTGAACGTGCATGTCGATCATGCCGGGCATCACAGTCAATGGAGTCAAATCGATTTCACGAGTGCCCGCGGGGGCCCGGCCGTTCGGCTGCACCGAGAGGATCTTCCCATCGCGAATGACGATTACGGCATCACGGATGACATTGCCTTGACCATCGATGGCAAGTTTTGTTTTCAAGGCGACGTCCTGGGCGATTGCCGGAAGGCTCAGCAACATTGAAAAGAACAGCGTGATCATCAAGCGCATAAAAATACCCTCCTTAGCAGAACGTGTGAACGAATTGCGACATGCGACGTAGCCGCGAAGCGGCGATCAGAATCTAGCCCAGGGCGCAAGCCCTGGGTGACAGTTTGATACTAAAGCGCAAAGCCCTGAAAGGGCGGCAGATCTATGTCGGCCCGTCGGGGCTGTTGATCACTCGTAATCCTTCCCAGGGCTGAGAACGTGTGAATGAATTGGAATCAGGCATTATTCCCCTCCTTGAAAAGGAGGGGTGGATGCGCGATCAAGAAAATGTCGCGAAGCAACCTTAGTTCGCGCAGACGGG